>Ga0310810_10005946_pt1 | contig 13723 bp, 10 predicted proteins | sample NCmetagenome_FD_207641 | JGI IMG/M metagenome (GOLD analysis project Ga0310810, IMG submission 207641) | Soil microbial communities from experimental microcosm in Duke University, North Carolina, United States - NC | ecosystem: Engineered > Artificial ecosystem > Soil microcosm > Unclassified ... | reverse complement strand
CCGTCCAGGAGCTCGCCAAGCGCATGGGCGAGCGCGGTGCCGATTTGGTCAAGGCGCTGTTCAAGATGGGAACGCCTGTCACGATTACCGAGACGATCGACCAGGATACCGCCGAACTATTGATTGGAGAATTCGGCCACCGCATCAAGCGCGTTAGCGAAGCCGACGTAGACATCGACACGTCGGAAGACGTCGATGCTCCGGAGACTCTGAAGTCGCGCCCGCCGGTGGTGACCATCATGGGTCACGTCGATCACGGCAAGACGTCGTTGCTCGACGCGATCCGCGGCGCCGACGTGGTAGCTCACGAAGCTGGCGGGATCACCCAGCATATCGGCGCCTACCAGGTGACCCTGCCCGACGAGTCGAAGGTCACCTTCCTCGACACTCCGGGCCACGAAGCGTTCACCGAGATGCGCGCTCGCGGCGCCAACGTCACCGACATCGTCGTGCTCGTCGTTGCCGCCGATGACGGCCTGAAGCCGCAGACGATCGAGGCGATCAATCACACCAAGGCAGCTGGCGTTCCGATGATCGTCGCGATCAACAAGGTGGATAAGCCCGAAGCCAAGCCGCAGAAAGTCCGCGAGGAGCTCCTGCAGCACGAAGTCATCGTCGAGCAGATGGGCGGCGACGTTCAGGACGTGGAAGTCTCGGCCAAGGCCAAAACCAATCTCGACAAGCTGTTGGAGGCGATCACTCTCCAGGCCGAGATCCTCGAGCTGAAGGCTAACCCCGAACGGGCCGCCGAAGGCACGGTGGTCGAAGCCAAGCTCGACAAGGGTCGCGGCCCGCTTGCGACCGTGCTGGTCCAGCGTGGCACGTTGCGCGTCGGCGACGTGTTCGTCGCCGGCGCATCATCGGGCAAGGTCCGCGCTCTGGTGGACGACCACGGCCGCCAGGTGAAGGAAGCCGGCCCCTCGGTCCCGGTCGAAGTGCTCGGCCTTTCCGTAGTTCCCTCGGCGGGCGATCCCTTCACGGTCGTCGAGAATGAGGCCCGGGCGCGTGAAGTCGCGACCTATCGCCAGGGCGTGCTCGACAGGAAGCGCACGACCAGCACTCCGGTCAGCCTCGAGAACATGTTCGCCAACCATGCCTCCACGACCAAGGAATTCCCGCTGGTGGTGAAGGCCGATGTCCACGGCTCGGTCGAAGCGATCGTGCATGCGCTCAATCGCCTGTCGACCGACGAGATCAAGGTCCGCGTGCTTCATTCGGGCGTCGGAGCGATCACCGAGAGCGACGTGACCTTGGCCAGCGCCAGCGGAGCGCCAATCATCGGCTTCAACGTCCGGCCCAACGCCAAGGCGCGCGAAGTCGCCGAGCGCAACAAGGTCGAGTTCCGCTATTACGACGTCATCTATCACCTCACCGATTGGGCGAAGGGCGCGATGGCCGGCGAGCTCGGACCGGAGATCATCGAGACGGTGGTCGGCCGAGCCGAGGTCAAGGAAGTGTTCCCGGCCGGCAAGAAGGACAAGGCCGCGGGCCTGCTGGTGCTCGAAGGCGTTATCCGCAAGGGCCTCAACGCGCGTCTCACGCGCGACGACGTCATCGTCTCCAAGACCACGATCAGCTCGCTGCGACGGTTCAAGGATGACGTGGCGGAAGTCACCTCCGGCCTCGAATGCGGCGTGCTCCTGGCCGACACCAACGACATCAAGCCCGGCGACAATCTCGAAGTGTTCGAGGTCGAGGAGCGCGCGCGGACGCTGTAAGCCATGCGCCGCGTCGAAACCCCAGAGGGCCGCTCGGTTAGACTGCTCCGCATTGGCGAGCAGGTTCGCCATGTGCTGAGCGAGTTGCTCCAGCGCGGCGATGTCCACGACGAGACGCTGCAATCGCACCTGGTCAGCGTCACAGAAGTCCGGATGTCGCCGGACCTCCGTCACGCGACCGTGTTCGTAAAGCCGCTGCTCGGCCAGGACGAGGAGGATGTGCTCAAGGCGCTGCGCCACAATACGGCCTACCTCCAGCGCGAGGTCGCTCGCCGCGTACGCATGAAGTATGCCGCCAGGCTCAAGTTCATCGCCGACGAAAGTTTCGACGAGGGCGGCCACATGGATCGCCTGTTGCGTGAGCCCAAAGTGGCGCAGGATCTCAAGAACGAATGAGGTTCGCGGGGAGTCTGCTGCTGGTCTTCTCCACCGCTGCATCGGCCCAATGGCCGGGCGACCAAAAAATCCCGCCGGTCAGCTATCCGAAGCTTCCCAAGCATGCGGCCTCGGTCGCCGCTTTTGTGCCGAAGCAGTGGAAGCTCACCGACAAAGCTATTGGTGACCTCAACGGCGATCGCATTCCCGACGCCGCCCTGGCAATCTGGATGGATGATCCCAGGAACCGGATCCATCCGTCCTACGATCCGAAGTATCGCTACGACACCAATCCGATGATGCTGATCGTCTTGCTTGGCAGCAAAAGCGGCGGCTTCGATCTTGTGACGGCCAACCACGACTTGATCCCGAGGCGCGTGAATCCCAACCAGGACCCGCCCTTTCACGGTGTGAACATCGCGAACGGCGTGCTGCGCGTGAAGATGCACGAATTCCTCGAGGCGGGCGGCTGGTGGTTGGGCAAGAAGAGCTTCGCCTTCCGCTGGCGTGACGGTGCGCTGCGGCTGATCGGCTACGACCGCGACGGGATCATCAAGAACACCGGCGACACCGAGGTCGTCAGCATCAATTACCCGGCGCTTCGCATGGTCGTCACCAAGGGCACGATGTCCGGTGAAGAGCCAGGTCGGACCGAGACGGTTACACTGCCAAAGAAGCCATTGCTCACCCTCGCTGAGGTTGGCGACGGCCTGATGTTCGAGCCGGACGAGCATTGATTGACAGCCTGTCCCGACCGATGACCGGCGAAGGCTGCCGCGCCGAGCTCTTTTCGGAAGAGCACCACTCCGCGCTCAAGGCGGCTTGCGCCGAAGATAGGGAAATCTGGCAGATTTACGCCAATAATTTCGGACCCGACGGGTTTGACCGGAGCATCCATTTCTACACGTCAAACCCGAAGAACCGCACTTTCGTCCTGTTCGACGGCGACGAGCTCGCTGGCATGTCAAGTTATCTCGGGATCGACGAGGCGCGGCAGGTGCTCGAGATCGGCGGCACTTACTATCGGCAGCACCTGCGCGGCACCGGCTTCAACCGCCGCGTCAAGGAGATGATGCTCGGCCGCGCCTTCCATTGCGGGATCCGCCGCGTCGAATTCCGCGTCGACCGCCGCAACGACCGCAGCCAGGCGGCAATGAAGAAATTGGGCGCAGTGCGCGAAGGCATAATGCGCGCCGACCGCATCACCTGGACCGGCCACGTGCGGGATACGGTGCTTTTCGCTATCCTCAAGGGCGAATATGGCTCCTGATGCCCCAATCGGTGCGGAGCGCGACGGACCGGTTCTTCGCCTGACACTCCAGAACCCGCCGGCCAACGTCCTGTCGGTCGCGGTGATCGAAGCGCTGCAGGCCGAGCTCGACGGCGCGCGCGATGACGAGTCCGTTCGAGTGATCGTGCTCGCCGCCACGGGAAAGCTGTTTTCGGCCGGGCACGACCTTAAGGAGATGACCTCGCGCCGTTTCGATGCGGATGGCGGCAAGGCGTACTTCGAGCATGTGTTCGCGCTCTGCGCTCGCCTGATGGAATCGATCGTGAGCCTTCCCCAACCGGTCATTGCCGAAGTCGACGGGATTGCGACGGCGGCCGGGTGCCAGCTGGTCGCAACCTGCGACCTGGCCATTGCTTCGGACCGATCGCAATTCGGCGTCAACGGCATCGACGTCGGGCTGTTTTGCTCGACGCCGGCGGTCGCGCTGACCCGCAACATCAGCCGAAAGCGGGCGATGGAAATGCTGCTGACGGGGGAGATGATCGCCGCGGCAACGGCGCTCGAGTTCGGCCTCGTGAACCGCGTCGAGCCGCGCGAGAGGCTTGCCGAGACCGTGAACCAATATGCGCGAACCATCGCAGCCAAGTCGCCGGTCGCGGTGAGACTGGGGAAGGCTGCGGTTGCCGGACAGGCGGGAATGGGGCTGGCGCAGGCCTACGAATACGCTTCCCGGGTGATCGTCGAGAACATGCTTGCAGCCGATGCCGAGGAGGGGATCAGCGCATTCCTCGAAAAACGCCAGCCCAAGTGGCGCGGGGAGTGAATGCTCCACGGCTGGATCATCCTCGACAAGCCGGTCGGCCTCGGCTCGACCCAGGCGGTTGGCGCGATCAAGCGGCTGCTGCGTGAAGCCGGTGAGCCCAAGACCAAGGTCGGCCATGGCGGAACGCTCGATCCGCTCGCGAGCGGGGTGATGCCGATCGCGCTAGGCGAAGCGACGAAGCTTGCCGGACGCATGCTCGATGCGAACAAGGCCTATGATTTCACCATCCGCTTCGGCGAGGAGACCGACACGCTCGATGCCGAGGGCGAGGTCGTCTTGACCAGCGACGTCCGCCCCACGCAGGAACAGATCGACGCGGTCCTGCCGATCTTCACCGGCCAAATCGAGCAGGTCCCGCCAGCCTATTCGGCGCTCAAGATCGAGGGCAAGCCCGCCTACGCTCGAGCTCGCGCGGGCGAGACGGTCGAAATCAAGCCGCGAATGGTGACGATTTACGAGCTTGAATTGCTCGATCTGGGCGATCGCGAGGCGACTTTCTCCGCGGCCGTCTCCAAAGGCACCTACATCCGCAGCCTAGCCCGCGACATTGCCCGTGCGTTGAACACGGTAGGCCACGTCACCATGTTGAGGCGGACCCGCGCCGGCCCCTTCTCTCTGGAACAGGCCGTTTCGCTGGACTTTCTCGAAGAAACCGCTAAGGCGCGGCAACTCGATGGGGCGGTCATGCCGCTAGAGGCGGCGCTGGACGACATCCCGGCCCTCCCCGTCACTCCCGATCAAGCCCAGTTGCTCCGTTACGGGCAGAGGCTTGTCGGGTTCCCCGCGACGCCGGGGTTTCAGCTCGCGACCTCGGACGGAGTTCCGGTGGCGCTGGTCGAAGCCGCGGCCGACGGCCTCACGGTCGTCCGGGGGTTCAACCTTTAGACAAGAATAGGAGTGAACCGATGTCGATTACCGCCGAGCGCAAGAAGGAAGTGATCAAGAAGCACGCCCGTGCAAAGGAGGACACCGGTTCGCCGGAGGTCCAGATCGCGATCCTGACCAGCCGCATCCAGACGCTGACCGAGCATTTCAAGGCCCACGCGAAGGACAACCATTCGCGCCGCGGCCTCCTGATGATGGTCAACAAGCGCCGTTCGCTGCTCGATTACCTCCGCCGCGAGGACGAGACGCGTTACACCGATCTGATCGCCAAGCTCGGCCTTCGGAAATAACCTTTGGGCGGCCCTTCATGGGCCGCTTCGCATATGTTCAGTCCCGCAATTCGGCGGGGCGTCCATGAGGGGCCACAAAGACGCCCCGAACCGCAGTGAGCCGGAATGCTCGCACCAGATGAACCCGCCGGCATCCGGCCGCCGGGACTGAAGGGACTAAGATGTTCAATACCAAGACAGTCGAAATCGAGTGGGGTGGAAAGACCCTCAAGCTCGAAACGGGCCGAGTTGCCCGCCAGGCCGACGGCGCGGTCATCGCGACCCTCGGCGAAACCGTGGTTCTGTGCGCGGTCACCGCCGCCAAGTCGGTCAAGCAGGGGCAGGATTTCTTCCCGCTGACCGTCCACTACCAGGAAAAATTCTCGGCCGCCGGGCGCATCCCGGGCGGCTTCTTCAAGCGTGAGCGCGGAGCGACCGAAAAGGAAACGCTGACCAGCCGCCTCATCGACCGCCCGATCCGTCCGTTGTTCCCGGAAGGGTTCTACAACGAGGTTCTCGTGATCGCGCAGGTGCTTAGCTACGACGGCGAGAACGAGCCCGACGTGCTGGCGATGATCGCCGCCTCGGCCGCTCTGACCCTCTCGGGCGTTCCGTTCATGGGCCCGATCGCTGCTGCCCGCGTCGGCTTCAACGACGGCGAATACATCCTCAACCCGACCCAGACGCAGGTCGCCGAAGGGGAGCTCGACCTGGTCGTCGCCGGCACCCGCCAGGCGGTGATGATGGTCGAATCCGAAGCCAAGGAGCTCTCCGAAGAGGAGATGCTGGGCGCGGTCATGTTCGCGCACAGCTCAATGCAGCCGGTGCTCGAAGCGATCATCAAGCTCGCCGAACAGGCCGCCAAGGAGCCTTGGGATCTCGCCCAGTCGACCGAGAAGGACTCGATCAAGGCGACTCTGAAGAAGCTCATCGGCAAGGACGTCGAGGCCGCTTACAAGCTGACCAACAAGCAGGAGCGCTCCACCGCCCTCAACGCGGCGCGGGTCAAGGCCGCCGAAGCGTTCGCCGAAAGCGATCCGCAAGAGCAGCTGGCCGCGGCCAAGCTTGTCAAGTCGATCGAAGCGGACATCGTCCGCGGCGCGATCCTCAAGGACGGCCGCCGCATCGACGGCCGCGACACCCAGACGGTGCGCCCGATCGAAGCCATCGTCGGCTTCCTCCCGCGCACCCACGGATCGGCTTTGTTCACCCGCGGCGAGACCCAGTCGATCGTCTCGACCACCCTGGGCACCAAGGAATCCGAGCAGATGATCGATGGTCTGGAGGGCCTCTCCTACCAGCGCTTCATGCTGCACTATAACTTCCCGCCTTATTCGGTCGGCGAAGTCGGACGCTTCGGCGCTCCGTCGCGGCGCGAAACCGGCCACGGCAAGCTTGCCTGGCGCGCGCTTCATCCGATGCTGCCGACGGTCGAGGAATTCCCGTATACGATCCGGGTCCTCTCCGACATCACCGAGTCCAACGGCTCGTCGTCGATGGCGACGGTGTGCGGCGGAAGCCTCGCGCTGATGGACGCCGGCGTGCCGCTGAAGCGCCCGGTCGCGGGTATCGCCATGGGCCTGATCCTCGAAGGCAAGGACTTCGCGGTGATCAGCGATATCCTGGGCGACGAGGACCACCTCGGCGACATGGACTTCAAGGTTGCTGGAACCAGCGAGGGGATTACCTCGCTGCAGATGGACATCAAGGTCGCCGGCATCACCGAGGAGATCATGCGCACCGCCCTCGCCCAGGCGAAGGACGGACGCGCCCACATCCTCGGCGAGATGGCGAAAGCGCTCGATCACACCCGTGAAGAGCTTTCCGCCCACGCGCCGCGCATCGAGACGATGCAGATCCCCAAGGACAAGATCCGTGAAGTCATCGGCACCGGCGGCAAGGTCATTCGCGAAATCGTCGCGGAGACCGGCGCCAAGGTCGACATCGACGACGACGGCACCATCAAGATCGCATCTTCGGACCTTTCGCAGATCGAAGCCGCGCGCAATTGGATCAGGGGCATCGTCGCCGAGCCCGAGCCCGGCACCATCTACACCGGCAAGGTCGCGAGCATCGTCGATTTCGGCGCGTTCGTGACCTTCATGCCGGGCAAGGACGGCCTGGTTCACGTCTCGGAGATCAAGAACGAGCGGGTCGAGAACGTCCGCGACGTCCTCTCCGAAGGCCAGGAAGTGAAGGTCAAGCTGCTCGAGGTCGACCAGCGCGGCAAGGTGCGCCTGTCGATGCGCCTCGTCGACCAGGAAACCGGCGAGGAGATTCCGGACACCCGTCCGCCGCGCGAGCCGCGTGAAGGCGGCGACCGCGGACCGCGCGGCGATCGCCATCGCGGTGGCGGCCGTGACCGGGATCGCGGCGGACGCGACCGTGGTGGCCGTGATGAGCGAGGACCGCGCCGTGATCGTGACGATCGCGGACCGCGCGGAGACCGCGGCGACCGCGGCCCCCGCCGTGAGCGTGAAGGTGGCGAAGGCGGCGGTGAAGGTCGCGAGCCCGAATTTTCGCCCGCGTTCCTGACGGGGGACAAGGAGGACTAAACCCTCCTCGCCAATGCTCAAACAAGGAGGGCCCGGCAGCAATGCCGGGCCCTTTTTCGTGTGGCTAGGTTTGCGCTTAATTCCGGCGGGTCATCGCCCAGGCCTTCTGGTTGGCGATCCACGCGTCGCGCGCTGCAAACCAATCTGCCCGGCGCTGCGCCCATTCCTGCGGCGACATCGTGCCGCGCTCGGCAAGCCACTGGTCGCGCATTGCCTGCCACGCCCTGCGGTCCACCTGGAACTGGTCTCTCCAGGCGTCGATGTCCTGCTGCAGCGCGAGACGGATGCGCGGACCCGCGCTTGCCGGGATCGTGGCTCCGCTCCGGCCTGCCTGGGCGAGCGCCAGCGCGTCCGCGCGGTGCTGCGCCGCCAGGGCCTGATATTGCTGTGCCGTCAGGTGCCGCTGCTGCTGCTGCTGGGCGAAATCTCGCCCGAACTGGCCCTGCTGCGATGCGATATCGTGCGCAAGATCGGGCGTTCCTGCACCAAGGCCCATCTGACCCGGGGGAGTAATCGGCGGTCCCGCGCCCATGCCGCCGCCCGGCCCACCGCCAACTCCGCCCGGCGGACCGCCGCCAGGATGAGCAAGTGCGGCAGCAGAAAGCATCAGCGCGCACGCGCCGGTAAGAAGGGATCTACGCATGAGACGTAACCTCCTGTAAAATTTGATCAAACTATAACAGTTGACGCCGGAATATGTTGCAGGAGGACGAACGGCGGCGGGACTCTTTATCCCTGCCGCGAGGCGGCCTGGCCAAAAAAAGAAAGCCCGCCCCCCGTGCTGAGAGCGAGCTTTCTTGGTTTCCCTTGGAGGAAGAACCAATCCCGTTGCTATCAGAGGGGCATTAGCGGCCACAGTTGTCCTAAGTTAAGGTTTGGCGTCGGCGCGCATCGCGATATGATGGTACCGTAATGAACGACGCCCCCGCGAAGTCGATCTCGAAGGCCGCTGCGCGGGCTGCCGCAAAACCCGCCAGGCAAATGGCGCGCAGCGCCAAGGCGGTTGAGCGCAGCACTGACCAGCTGACCGAGAAGGCCGATCGGCGGACGGTACTCGCCGGCGATCGCACGCTGCTCGCGGCGGAGCGGACATATGCCGCCTGGGTCCGTACCGGGCTCGCCGCGCTGGCGAGCGGGGTCGGCGCCCGCGCGTTGTTCACCGCGGTGCTATCGTCGATGCTCGCCAAGCTGACCGCCACAATCCTGATCGTCTTTGCGTGCCTCTGCTTCGTAATCGCGGTCTGGCGTCAGATCCACGACGGCGTGCCAGGGCCGGAGACTGATCTGCGTGCAGTGCCTCATGGAGTCTTGGTCATCATGAACATGCTTCTGTTGCTGGTTGCGACCGCCACCCTGGTCGGCGTTTGGGCGCATTGGCGATGAAGCGCGCGCTCCCGCTGCTGCTCGCCGCCGCGCTGATCGCTCCGTCGCCGCTCCTTGCCCAAGGCGCGAAATCCTCGGCCCAGCTTCAACTCGCCAAGGAAGCGGAGAAGCTCAAACCTGGCGAATGGGTGTGGCGACCAGAAATTGCGCCGACCGGGCCGATCCTCGTCTATGTCGATCTCGGGCGGCAGCTTGCGACAGTGTACCGCAACGGAGTCCGCATTGGAGTGACGACCGTCTCGACCGGCCGCCCCGGATACGAAACACCGACCGGCGTGTTCACCATCCTCGAGAAGAACAAGGTCCACATCAGCCGCAAATATAATAATGCGCCGATGCCCTATCAGCAGCGGCTGACCTGGGAGGGCGTCGCGCTCCACGCCGGCGGCCTGCCCGGCTATCCCGAAAGCCATGGCTGCATCCATTTACCCCTCGCCTTCTCGAAGCTCCTGTTCGATGCGATGCCGATGGGCGGAACGGTAGTGATTGCCGGCGGCCACGAGGATCCCGTGAAGCGCGCTCCCGCCGGGGTGCTCGCTCCGAACATTGCGGGGATCAGCGCTCCTCCGGCGATGCCGCTCACTCCGGATGGCACGTTCACCTGGAATCCGGGGCTCTCGGCCAAGGGGCCGGTGTCGATAATCGTCTCGACCGGCGACCAGCAGGTTGTGGTGCTGCGCAACGGAGTGGAGATCGGCCGCGCCCATGCCGTCGTCGCCCAGGAGACCGCCGAGCCTCAGGTCATGACCTTATCTGGCGGTGCAAATCCGCAGTGGATCGCGGTCAGCGTCAGCAACCTTGCCGGCCAGCCAAGCGAGATCATCTCGACCGAGCGGGTCGAGCAGATGAAGCTTCCGCCGGAATTCGTAAAGAATATGCGGGCGCTGATTACGCCGGGAACCACGGTGCTGGTGACCGAGGCAAAAGTCGATTCCGCCTCCACCGGGGTACAGACTATGGTGTTGGACGCAGGCGAAGAGAAAAAAGCGGAGTAGCGACCGAGTCTTAGGGACAGGCGTTTCCGGATAACGTTTCCGGACAACCTGTGCCGACTCCCTGCATGGCCTGCGCGGCGGTCCTGTTTTCTTCTTGCTGTTCTTTCCATTCGCGCTCGGTCGCGCAAACTCGGTGCGCCCCGAGCCGAGTGCCGATCGTGTCCTCGGTCTTGCAGATTATCCTGTCGAGCGGGTTCGGCTTGCCTGAGGTCTGTGCTGCGGGGGCCGCCGGTGGAGCGGCAGCCTGGGCCGCGGCCGGGAAAGCAAGGACAATGCTCAAGACTGCAGCGCGCACCGGCTGAACTCCCTCAGAACTCAAAAAGGGGGCATGGCGTGAAGGGGAAATCTAACTCCACGGCTTCCCATGCCCCCTCCTCTCCTTTTCCCGACGGGAATCCTGATCGAACGCTTGTGGCTGATCGATCAGAGGGGCCCATTCGGGGCCGGGGCGCGCACATCTCACCTGCGGTTCGATGGTAGCATTGCCCGCCCGGCGGGAGATTGGTTTGTCCTTTTTGTCTCCTTTAGAAATCGACCGTCACGCCGGCGAACATGTAACGACCGAGCGCGTCGTAAATCTGGGGCCAGGTGTTGCCGTTGCCGAAGACTGGAAGAAGGGTCTCGGCACCGACGACCGGCGGCGCCCTGTCGAGAAGGTTGTTGGCGCCCATGCGGAGGCTGAATTTGTTGGTGATGCGAGCCGTCATCGCGAGGTCGAAATAACTCTGCGCCGCGACCCTCTGGTTTGCTGGCTGATTGATCGTTGGATCGGCCTGCTTGACCGCAGAGAAATATCGCCACTGGCCGGATAGGCCGAGTCCGTTTGGCAGAGTAATGCCAACACGGAATTTGTGGCGCCACTTGCTGATCGGATAAACGTCCGCGTCAAACTGGCCGGTTCCAACGCCGCCAAGCGTCGCAGTTTTACCCTGCAGCGTGCCGATGAAGCTGGCGTTCAGAGTGCCGAGGCCGCCAAGCCGTCGCGAGTAACTTCCGTTAAAGTCCCAACCCCTTGTGAACAGGCCGACGCCGGGGAAATTGCGCGTCGTCAGCGTCACAAATCCGTTAGACGTGGCCCAGAGCGTTCCGAACTGGTCGCGGTGGATCAGGTCGCATTCGGTGGCATCGCCGTTAAAGCATTGCGTGAAAACGTTGCTGTACGCCTCGGCTCCGATGACGTTCTTGACCTTGATGTTGAAGTAATCGGCAGTGATCGCGAGGCCGGGGATGAACCGCGGCTGGAGAATTACGCCGGCAGTCCAGCTGTCCGCCTTTTCCGGTTGCAAATTCGGATTGCCGCCAAGGAGGCCGTTATACTGGTTCGCGGGATTCCTGGTGATCGCGGTCCCGTACTGCGCAGCCGACATGCCGGTCAGCTGGCACTGGGCCAACGTCGCCTGTGGCGGAGCGCCGTTTGCGCCCACGGCGCATGGATCCGCCGTGCCCGCAAGCCCTACGCCCTGCGGGAAGAACAACTCAACGATGTTCGGAGCACGGACTGCGCGATTGTAGCTGGCGCGGAAGCGGATATCGCGGATCGGCGCGAATTCGAGGGCTAGCTTGTAGGTCGACGTGTTGAAGCTGTTCGTGTCGACCTTGTAGTTCGAATAGCGATAGCCGGCGCTGATCTGCAGAAGATCGATGAAGTTGTGCTCGACGATCGGGATTTGCGTCTCGGCGAACAGCTCTCGAACGTCGAACTGCCCTTTGACGGGCGGAACCGCGCCGCCGCCGCCGGCAATGTCGTTCGTTTGATATTCGATATCGGGCTCGAAATCCGCAGATTCCTTGCGATATTCGGCGCCGAAGTTGATCCCGATTCCGTTATCCGCCCATGGGGTCTTCAGGCCGTAATCAGCACCGGACACTGTCACGTCGACGTGACCGATGGTCTCCTGCACCGTGCCGCGCTGAAGCGCAGGAACCTGGAGGTAATCGAGCGCCGCTTGGGTTACACCGCCCGTCGTAAAGATATCATAGGGAACGCAATTCGGATCTGTGCCGGTGAGGACCGACCGACAGGTCGGATCGAATGCCGGGGTGGCCGGATTATCGATTACGTCAACGGCGTTCGTAAGACGGGTGACGGAAAAATCGTTTTGGTGAACGTTTTGCCGCTGTGCCTTACCGTATTGGTATGAGGCATCGTAGGAAATGCCCTTGAGAACATCGCCGCGGACGCCGCCAACGATGCGATAATCCGTGTGCTCCAGGAAATCGTCCCGGCCGCCGCCTTCGACGTTGCGTCTCGCAATAAACAGCCTCGCTACATCGACCGTGTTGCCCGTGACGGGATCAACAAATGTGCGGACAATATTCTGCGGCGCACAGAGCACCGCCTTTTGCTGGGGAGACAAGAGCGCGTTGTCACAGTTGATGGTCGTCAGATTTCCGAAGAACGCACCGGATGGCGCGATCACAGCATCGGAAACGTCATCCATGAACATCGCTTCGAGGTACGGCTTCGCGCCTGGAGAGATCTCATAATCCGCGAAAGCGCCGGCAGTATAACGTTCGTCCGGCCGCTGGTAATAGTTGTAGGGTCCGAAGTTAAAGAGCGTGTAGCCCTGAACCAGCGTGTGGTCTGGACCCGCAGAAAATATCCCTGTGGCAGGTGAGAAAAGCAACGTGGGCGTGGTGGTGAAAGAACCGCCGCAGCTGAACAATCCGGTCGCGGGCGTAGGTGTCGCGTTCGCGCTCAAACCGCAAAAGGAATAGTCGCGCGTCGATTGCAGCACTGCACGCTGGCGACGGTAAGTCGCGTAAGCTTGCACGTGCCCGCGGCCGTCGTCGAACGCCGCACCCATCACCGCCGCAATGTCGCCGGCGCCGCCGTTGGTGCTGAGCCCGTGCGGCGGATGATAACCCGACAGCTGGTTGGCAAGAAGGATGTCGCCGCCGGCGCGGTTGTCGTGCTGGAACACGCTCGCCTGCGCATCGAGGCGAAGGCCGGTGAACGTATTGTCCATGATGAAGTTGATGACGCCACCGACCGCGTCCGCGCCGTACACCGACGAAGCGCCGCCGGTGAGGATGTCGACGCGCTTGATCAGCTGGGTCGGAACGAAGTTGATGTCCGGATAGGGCGACAGGTTGTCGCCCGGCATGAGCCGGCGCCCATTGATCAGGACCAGTGTGCGTTGCGGTCCGAGGTTACGGAGATTGACGGTCGCCGTACCCGAAGCGCCGTTGGAGAGGTTCGAACCCTGCGCAGCGAAGGATTGCGGCAGCGAGTTGATCAGGTCTTCCGTGCGGCTGGTGCCCTGAAGCTTGACTTCCTGGCTGCTGAGGACGGTCACCGGGCTTGCCGAAGTCAGGTTCGGCTGCGGGATGCGCGTGCCGGTGATGACGATGTCCTGCGCCGAACGGACCGGTTCACCGCTCGCCGACGTCGACGGAACCGTGGTCGTACCTTCGACCGGAGTCGTCGTCTCGGGCTGGGTGCCGGTGCCTTGCGACGTGTCGGCGGGATTGCAAGCGCCACCGGTC
>Ga0310810_10005945_pt1 | contig 13724 bp, 20 predicted proteins | sample NCmetagenome_FD_207641 | JGI IMG/M metagenome (GOLD analysis project Ga0310810, IMG submission 207641) | Soil microbial communities from experimental microcosm in Duke University, North Carolina, United States - NC | ecosystem: Engineered > Artificial ecosystem > Soil microcosm > Unclassified ... | reverse complement strand
GCTTTTATTTATGGATCTACCGCCAATCAGACAGATACAGCAAGAAGTGACATTGACATTATGTTTGTCAGCAATAAAATCTCATATGCTGAAATATTTAAATTTCTTGAGAAAATCGAAAAACAACTAGGTAGAAAAATCAATCCCACTTGTTATACTCCTGATGAATGGCGGCTCAAACGGAAAACAAGCAATCATTTCATTAAAAATGTCGCTCAAAAACAAAAAATATTTCTGATAGGAACGGAAGATGACCTTGAAAAATCTTGAAAGCCTGGTCAAGACAAATAAATTAAAGAAAGAACCATTTGATCAAAGCGAATTTGACGGGTTAATAAAATCAGGTGAAGCTCGCCTAAAAGACGCCAAAATTGCCGCATTATCACCAGAAAGCCGCTTCGATTTAGCTTACAATGCGGCACATGCATTATCACTTGCCGCACTACGATGGCACGGTTACAGGCCGGACAACAGCCGATATATTGTTTTTCAGGCACTGCCGCATACACTAAAACTTGATTCTGGAGTTTGGCGCGTATTAGACAAGTGCCATCACATGAGAAATGTGGCTGAATATGAGGGATATCTTGAGGTTGATGAGCAACTTCTAAAAGAGCTGATTCAGGCCACTCAATCTGTATATGACGGGGTTAAAGGATTAACCAAATAATTAATTATATGGATCAGATCCCGTAGTTAGCCCGGTTAAAGCGCTTTTATTTTGTGCGAGCTAGGTTGTTTTAATGCATTAAAACATTCCCGAAATCGCCTCCCATTCCTCTTTCCCCCGAAGATGCTACCGCAAAAGCTAAAGCACCAATAAGTACGACAATCCCCGCACCGACAGCAAGCGCCTTCACGCCCGTTGAATATCCCGATGCATCTTCTTCGTCGACAGTCTTCGCAACAATACTTCTGTCATGACTCGTATGGCTGGTCGTAGCAACACCACGACCATTGGTAGCACACCCAGTAACAGCACACACATAAGCCACTATCGTTAACAAAATGACAAAACGCTTTAATACCTGCATATATCCTCACCTGGTAGACATAATCAACTGAAAGAAATAATATGAGCAATTACTCACATTAACAACTCGCTTTTCAGCAGAGAACATTATGAAGCAAGATAAAAGCCGTAAAAGTATGAAAAAACGAGGAAAACAAGACCGCGCAAAAGGCACCATTGAAGCTATCCTGCAGGGGGCTGCTCGCGTTTTAGTAAAGGACGGTTACGAGAGAACCAACACCAATCGAATAGCTGAAGTTGCGGGAGTCAGCATTGGGTCGGTTTATCAGTATTTTCCAAACAAAGAAGCAATTATAGGTGAATTAATTGAATCGCATATCCAAAAACTGATGGATGTGTTTGTGACAAACTACAACACACTAAGCAGTGTTTCGTTAAAGGATGGAATTCGTATTTTGATTAGATCCATGATTGAGGCACGCTCAGTAGAACCGAAACTACAACGAGTATTTGACGAACAATTACCAAAGATTGGCAAGCTTAGCCGCCTTTTAAGAGAATATGAAAAACAGGCGGTGGAAATGATAAGCGATTACTTACACTCTAAAAAGAATGAAGTGGCGATAAAAAATATAGAGACAGCCGCGTATATTTCTGTTCATGCTGTTGAGGCAGTGATTTTAGCAGCATTGAATAATCGACAAGATATCCTTACTGATGGTCATCTTGAAGATGAACTTACCAATCTAATTACTCGATATTTAGTTACGGATGATCTGCGATAAAATCATTTATGACATCGCCAATTTCTTTAGGATACTGATATATCATTGCATGACCGCCTTGCTTCCAGCGAACCAATCTGGCATCCGAAATAGATTTAGCTAAAATAACGCTATTTTTTGGCGGAATAACAACATCGGATTCACCATTTAAAATTAATACGGGCAAATTCAATTTTCTAATTTTCTTAGCTGCAGCATCATTTTTGAGCCACGACATCACTAAAAGACGCTGCTGCGGCATGACAGAACCAGCGTCAATTTCAGTGTAATGCCTTGGCTGAAAACGATCTGCCGCTAATGAATATGCCATCTGCGGCTTCCATGCTGGCGGAAAAAATAAATCAACAGCCGCAGCATAAAATCCAAATTTGTTTTTTGGCAATGACATTAATTTCTTTTCGATTTTCGGGTCAGGATGCACTGCTTTTTTACCCGCAATTGAAGTATTAATTAATATTAATTGCCCTAGCGAATCTTGATGAAGCACAGCGAGCTGCTGCGCAATCATTCCACCCATGGAAATTCCGACCACTGCAGGTTTTTTCAATTCCAGTTTTTTGATTAAGAGATAAGTGTCATTAGCAAGATCTTCCGTGCGATACGAATTTGAATGAATGCGCGAACCAGCAACATTGCGATTATTTAACAGTATCACTTGATGCTTCTCAGCCAACACCAACAACAAATTTCGGTTCCAGCTTGAAACGTCAGTTGCATAGCCTGGGATCATGACAATTGGACTGCCGTGACCAAATGAATAATACTCAATTTGACCTTGTTGAGTAGCCACATAATGCGGCGACAACATCCTGAGATTCACATCTGAATTTTGATGCGCAGAATGACGATACGTACTGCAGCCAGCCAGCAGCAATATCAATGAAAAACACAAACATCTGATGGTGGCGTAATAATATTTCATAGATTGTCTCTGCTTTAGATGCGAACCATTTCGTCTGAATATTGAATTTTTATTGATGCAATTTTTATGGGTTAAAAGCCAAGTGCCCGAATATTACACGAAAGGACGAGAAATAGACAATTGGTACCGCTACATATCTGCTACATATCAGAAGGTCGCCTAAATATTAGGCGTGGGCGGTTTTCGCTATAACTATATGATTTTATTGAATGCCGACGTGCAGAATCGAACTGCAGACCTACTACACTCAACAAATCTGTCAATTGTTCTATTTATTAATAATCAACATCTTACGGTGATAAAACATGCTACAACTCCCACCTAAACCTACGGTAACCTACCTAACCCTACCGTAGCGTGCTACAAATTTGCTACAAGTGTTTGAAATCACTTGTCGTACTATGTACCACTGGTACAATGTGCTACACTTATAAAAGGATGCTCGTGTGATATGTGATCGAAGTTAAAGCTACCCCCAAATTTATGCGGCTGTTTAAAAAATTGATGACTGAAGATGCACTGCAGTCACTGATCGATTCGCTAGCATTAGACCCTGAACAGGGTGCAGTTATCAAGGGTGCTGGCGGTATCAGAAAGATAAGATGGGAAACTGGCAAGGGTGGCGGCAAGCGCGGCGGACTTAGAGTCATTTATTACTATGATGGTGAACAGATTGTTTTATTGGTCTCACTATATAAGAAATCAGATCAGGAAAATTTGGATTCCGGTGAAAAAGCAGAATTACGTAAACTCATTGACGAGATTTTTGGAGATTAACATGAGCAAATTAGGTAAAGACTTGATTGGCGCCCTCAAAGAAGCAAAAAAGAAAGGTTTCGTTACGCTGCAAACTTCACCTGATGTTGGCAAGCTGCGAAAGAAGCTAAAGCTGTCACAGCGTGAATTTTCCGCCTTATATCACATCAATATTGAAACCCTGAGAAAATGGGAACAACATCAGCGCGACCCAGATACCATCAGCCGCGCTTATTTGAAATGCATTCAGAACGATCCGGAGTTAATTCGGAATTTGGTGAACAAATAACCCCAACGTAACAAAATACTCAATAAAATTATAAATTGCACCTAGAAAGACTGTTTGGCACAGCTTCATTATCAACTGCTATAACCTTTTCTTCTGGAACAACTACCGACTCCATAGCAACTTCATCTTCCTGCTCGAAACGATTGTCATTCACCCTGATCTTATCGCCACTTCTCGACAATGAAGACAGCGTTCGCAATGTTGAGTCAATTTCTGGAATTGGTGATTGCAATCCAGCCAACATATTGTTAAATCTTCCAGTTACGGTGTGCTGTGCTATGACAGGATTTTCCAATTCAATCATTGGAATGCTGCCACCGGAAATCAAGCCTAATAATACCTTGCTGAAAACTTCACGAGCTGGACCGCCGCGTGACTGATGCTTATCATTCAGAATAACTGCCGAACATGAGTCAGGAAGCAGCTTGCTGACATTCAATGAGGTACTCGCGTCTACCATGTGATCTTTGTTGCAGGCGATCATACATATCGGAAGCTTTGCGTAAAGTTCAATATGATCTCTAACTTGTTGCGTCAAATTAAAACCGCTATGCTCCGTCCTGAAAAACTGATTAAGCACGTCAAGTGAACAGCCGGTCAAGCCTTCGATCATGAAGGTCAGTGAATTGCTGCCAATTATTTTATTAGCGACCTTCATCGCCCCAATTGTTCCTTGTGCATGATTTAACAACATCTTGCCGAAGAAACTTTTTTTCGTTTTTTCCAATGAATCGGAATATAACGGAGCCAATGCGAATACAAATCGCAGGTATTCATCCTCACTGGCAATTTTACCTTCCAGTAACTTATTTAGATTTTCGATTATTTCCGGATAGTCAGGATGATCTTTAAAATTATCTTCTACAAATTTACGTGCATACTCTCTGTCACCTGCTCCATTCGGCGGAACATTTGCAATGATCTGTCGCAGTCTGATCTCTGCATCATCATCCAGCCATTTTGGTCTATGAACAGGCAAATCCATCACAGCCATACCGCCGAATGAACCGCCGTAAATGCGCAAATCCATCGTATTATTTGGAGAAAACTTTTCCTTCACATGCTCTACCACTCTGGCAGCGATTTCAGAGTAATTCTGCATTGAATATTCAAGTGCAACATCTTCAGCCTTATCACTCTGGCCACAACCAACAGGATCAAAAAAAATCAGATTTGGCATTGGCAACTTTGCCGCAGTCGCTTGCTTTTCCAGGTCAGCCATCGCCAGCTCCATCGACAATGAACTAAAACCTGGGCCGCCTTGTATGCATAATAAAAATGGCTGATTTGCTGGTGTGCTTGATGAACTTAAGACTTTATAGTGAATATTACGACCATTAATATTGATTTTTTCATCGGCGAGTGTGCGCATAAGTTAACCCATCATTCTTATAATTATTATTTGCGCATTATTGCATTCAAAAACCATATCCACAATAAAATACTTGCTACAAATCTGCTACATATCAGGTGGTCGCCCAAAAATTAGGCGGGCTGTTTTCGCTATAACTATATGATTTTATTGAAATGCCGACGTGCAGAATCGAACTGCAGACCTACTGATTACGAATCTGATTTTCAAAATGAATCACAATCTATCGCAATCAAACGCAATCCATCACAATCCATTAATTTTTTATAATTTACATCATCTTAACTTCACCTACTTTATTCATTGCAATTCATTGTTGTTCATTGCGTTTCATTGTTATAGACTCGTTTTGCACTCCAGTTGCACTCCAGAACCATAGAACAATCACCCGATGCTTCCATAATTGGATCACAGTTTGTGAGCCAATTATGCTGAAAATATCTTCATTATTTTCAAAGACAAAGCAATCTTGAAAATCTGCCCATATTGGTGTATAAATAGATATACACCTATGCACATATGAGGCATTTATGAGTAACACCATACGCTGGAACATCGCAGTCTCTCAAGACACCGACCAAGCACTCCGTATGTTTTTGGCTAATCAGGGCGGAGGTCGAAAAGGAGATTTATCCCGTTTTATAGAGGAAGCTGTGCGCGCGCATATATTAGAATTAACCGCTGAGCAAGCCAAGGCAGCGAATGCTAATATTACTGAGGACGATTTATCAGCGATTGTTGAAGAAGCTATTGAATGGGCACGTAATCACTAATGCGAGTTGTGCTTGATACTAATGTTTTACTCAGTGCACTGATATCACCTCATGGCGCACCAGATATAATTTATCGTGCTTGGCGTGCAGCCAAGTTTGATATTATCACTTCCACAACTCAGCTTGATGAATTGCGCCGAGCTAGCCGCTACCCAAAATTTAAAGCAATCTTACAACCTTCACGTGTGGGTACGATGATTAATAATCTTCAGCATGCCATTGTACTAGATCGACTAAATGTCAAAGCAGAGGCACATGACCCAAATGATGCGTTTTTGATTAGCATGTCTATCGAAAGTAACGCTGATTATTTAGTGACTGGTGATAGACGTGCCGGATTGTTAAAACGAGGCAACATTGAACGTACCCGCATTATGACACCAACGATGTTTTGTGCTGATGTACTGCGGTAAATTAGATGCCTGCTAGCTGTTGCATCATCAAATTTGTGTAACAAGATTATTTCGATTTTTTTCCGTGAATATGCTCGGAGTGGCAATCATGTTATATAGTTTTGAGGAAAGAATTCCTCTGTTACTTGGGGACAATCATTTTATTGCTGATAGTGCAGAAATAATTGGTTCAGTAATCCTGGAAAATAATGTATGTATTTTGCCGCAAGCAGTTATTCGTGCTGATAACGATACAATTCACATCGGTGAAGGAACAAACATTCAAGACGGAGCTATTCTACATACTGACCCAGGCATTCCAATGATAATAGGAAAAGGCGTTACAATTGCACATAAAGCTATGCTTCATGGATGTTCCGTTGGAGATAATTCTGTGATTGCCATTGGGGCAATTGTAATGAATAACGCAAAGATAGGGAATAACTGCATAATTGGTGCTAACTCTCTAGTGCGCGAGAATCAGGTAATTCCTGATGGATCTTTAGTAATAGGCATCCCTGGAGAGATTAAGAAGAAGCTATCTGATAAAGAAATTGAAAAATTGAAATGGTATGCTGCCCATTATATTGAAAAAATAAAACGTTTTAAAAACGGTCTCAAAGTTACCGGGTAAAACTGGCTTTTCAGCAAGCCGGCTTGATTTCACACAGGCTTGCTGAAAAGTAGGTTATTCTATGCTATGTGTCATTTGTATTCTTTCACATGTAATGATTTTAGCAACGCCCCGAGTTTCATAGGTGGATAAGCCATTGTTTGGTAGTGGACAGAATCCGAATGCCAGTCGGACATTATGATGCTCTGAATTGGAATCACTTTATATCCAAGTTCTTCATAGACTTTTTGAGCATCACTATCTTCAGGAAGATGACATGTTGGCATAAAAACAGTATCGCCAACGATTAAAGAATTATTTCAACCTGCACCTCTAACTCTCGTAGAATAAATTTGATTTTTTCTGTAGCCCTGTAGCTTACCGCATTATTATTGATCACTTTTTTTCGGTAAGTTCCAGCCCTGAAGCATTAGCTATCAGCGATATATATCGTGACCTTACACTGGGAGTCCTGTTGATAAGGTTGTATAATATATCATCATTAACCCCGATTCAACACGGTTGGTTTTATGGTAGCTTGGGTGAAATTTAATTTCAGTCAATTCACGGACACAAAAAACTGTTGAGTTACTACCTCCATTACTGAATAATCCAAAAAAATTTTATATAAGATTTTGATACCACTAAAATATCTGTTTATTTTAAATTCAGGGGTGCGTAATGGGTGATTGGCTTGACCAATGTGCGGGACTAATTAAGGTTTCATGGAAAGATGTTCGCCACAAGGTAGTTGCTGTCGAGCCTACATTTGCAGCCATTGTTGATGAGATTAGCCCTGATATTACCCATCCGCTTTTTATCGCATATTATCCCTATGGCGCAATTAAAGGTGATACGGTAAGCACGCTTTTCCCAAACTCTAAAGGCGGATATTTCAGAATTTCTGATGCTGATGCCCCAAAAGATATCGTTAAGCACCTTGGCTACAGCCATCATTTTGCTCCGTTTACACTCTTACTCGAAAAAAATCTAGAATTATTTGTTGACCTTAAAGATCTTAAAAATACGATTCCTCGAATCGTGTACTCACCAGGAGACTTCTTCCCATTCGCCAGAATATTAAGCAGCAGCAATAGCAATAACTATGCACCCAACAACGTATTAACCATGACTTCTGGCACACGCTCCATATTCATGCTACCAAGCATTGGCTGCACAACTCATCACTCAAACTTGCAACGTGATTTCAATATCCAGAGTGAAACACCAAAATCTTTATATGACCAATGGTTCGTTTTCAAGGAACTTGTTCACTCAAAGCAAATTCAATGTGATTGGCGATCATGTCTATTGTATTTTTCCCAAGAATGGCTAGATATGATCAACTCTGATAATGCATGGATAAAATTAAAATTATACCTTCATGAATTGGCATGGAAATATTACGCATATGAAAGAAATCATTTTTACTATGATCTCTCATTTTCACTCATTCAAAAGAAAAGAAACCTTAAACCAAACCCATACTTAACTGACACAGCAAGACACATGATAACGACTGCATTAGGCTCAGCACCGGGATATATTCCTGCAACAAACGACGATGCACTGCCTAATGCTATCCTGCAAAATATTTATGTTAGCTCATACGGTTTAACAAAGTATTTCCCCTCAATACTACAGCCAGCACATTATGATTATTTGAATGACAAAAATCCTATCTATTATTCTTTACAGCATCCATCGACTTATATGTTTTCACCGAAATCCAGAGCTGCCGCAAGCACCATTTCAGAAATGCGAGAACTAGAAAGAATTACTAGAATCTTCATTCAGGAACTAGCAAAAAAAGATAGTCTATGTTCAGATACAATTATCAGTAAGATTTCTGGATGCGTTGAACTTAACTATTATCATAATAAAGATGATGCGCACGGAATCATTAAAAAATCTGAGGAAGTCCCTAATTCAGACGATCGTTTCAATGATAGGAGAAATATTCAATCTGAACATGACCTTAAATTTGCAAATGATGCGCCATTTTTGCGTGGCTGCATCAGTATAAGTATCAAGAGTTGACGGTCTTTAAAAAATTACAGGCAACAAAACAAAATAACCCTATTGCGCCGCAAAAATACCAAACAACATTGCCTCCAAGATGCATGTAAGCATAGCTCCCTGATGCAGGACCTGCGATCCGGCTCATCGCATATATTGATCTGTAGATACCAAGACTTCGACCTTTTTTATTCCCATGACCATTCTGGTAACAAATCAATTGAGCCATGGAAAAAAAAATAATTTCTCCGATCGTATAGATTATGCAGGCGAGCATTACAAAGATAAACGACCATGATTCTGCAAGCATTACCATTCCTGCACCAATCAATAATCCTCCAATCCCAACCATTTTGATTTTATTAAATCTCTTGATTGCATTACCTAATGGCGCACTAAATATGACAACAATAAATGCATTTGTTGCATATAACATTCCGACACCATTCACATTAAGCTGCGGGAATGTGTCACGAATATATATGGCATAGGTCGATCCGAATTGAGCCACTACAGAACCAATCAAGAAAACACTCAACAATATTATCAATATCGATCGATTGTACTTTTCACCCTTCAATGATATACCTTCGCATTTCTCCTGAGATTGATCCGCCACATCAATTGCCATGTTGTTTAATTTCTTACATTTTACTTCCCATATAAATAAAAATGCCGACACCATAAAAAATATTAATGCCGTTACAGCAAATATCGAGTGATAGCCTAAAAACACTGCTTGGCTGATAATCATCGCCGAAATACCAAAACCAAAATTAGATGATATCGATAATATATTTATGACCCTAAGCTTTTCACCTTCATCATGACCACACTGACTCAGTACCCACATATGATTTGCCGTGAGAAATGCATATGTCGCAAGACCTAACATACCAACAACAAGCATCAATATATGTATGGATGTCAGCCCTAACAATGAAAAATAAGCACCTGCCTGTATAAGAAGGCAAACTATCATCACAAATCCCGAGGATATTTTATCTGACATCTTCCCGCCAAGTATGCCGCCAATTACAGCACCTATTCCATAACACGAAAGAATTAACCCTGACGTCGAAATATCCAAATGCAATTCGTTCACGAAATAAAGTGATAGGAAATAATAAACACCGATTAGCACTGACTCAATCAGATTAATAATGATACCTATCCAACAAGCTCTGGATAAACCATCATAATTCTTCACATAAAGTCTATTTATTGATAATAAATTTATACTCATCTTTATTTTTCTTATTTATATAGATGTCACTGCGATTTTGTTATCCACTGAAATTCCAAGTTTATTTAACATATCTTGATTACATGCGAGTATTTTTGCCGGTGGAATATATAATGTAGTCGTTCTATTGAAATTAACATGCGGCAAATCATGTAAAGTAAATTTTTGTATAACAGGATCAAATGATGGATATTGAGCTGCAGAATAAGATATGAGCATATGATCAGAGTTATAATATTCACTCAAATACTGATGCAATAATTTCAGACCCTTATTATTATCATGGTTCTTGGAGTGATTAAGCATCCCGATTACACTAACCTGCCAAAGTATCACATGACAACTCACATCAATTTGGCGACGATAAATCAATAAATCTGTTGCCTCCAGTGACAAGCAGCCATTTGATCCCGGATTAATTAATAAATCGGCAAAAAGACAATCTTCCGATGATATCCCGGGCAAAACTTTTGCATCGTATTTTTCTTCTTTAGCTTGCACAACTGCATCAAGCGCAGGTTTTGCAAAAACTGTTGGATGACCATAAATCACGACACAAACATGCTGCTTCTTGCGCAATTCTATTAATATATATTCAGATATAGCTGAGTATGCTTCTAGTCTTGAATCAAATTTTAAATAAATTTCATCTAATGATTCAGCATTTTTGTTGAGTGTATGCAACCATTCTTTTATTAATGGCTCATTAACCAAATACAAAACCTTATCTGCCTGTTCAATATATGCTTTCGCCTCAATTGTCAGATGTGAAATAAGTTTTATGCCAGTTCCAACGACCACTAAAGATGCATTTGTCATTATGTTGATGTCTTACAAATAAACCTGAACCACATGAGACTCATTAGCCAGATATACAGATCCTGAGATTTGCGTCTTCAAGCTCTCACCATCACCATTCAAGACTGCCGATTGAATCTCTGCCGGTAGATTATTTGCCAACAGTTTGACATCAACATTATAGTGTGTATTTAGTGCTAATTTTTTGAATAATTCTAGTACAGCCATACAATGTCTCCGAATCTTTGATATGATGGACAGGATATGATTATCCTGCGATGATAACCACAAATCAACAATAAAAGGTTCATTTTTCACTCAAATTTACGAAGAATTTCACGGACAGATGGATCATTTATTCTAACTGAAACCATGGAAGCGCGACCTGATATCGGGCTGGATTCTTATGATCGTTTCTTTCCCAATCAAGATACTTTACCAAAAGGTGGATTTGGAAACCTTATCGCTTTACCACTGCAGAAAAAAGCGCGGAGCGCAGGAAATAGCATATTCGTCAATGAAAATTTAGCCGCATATGAGGATCAGTGGGCATTCATCTCTAATCTACGAAAAATTGATCGCACAGAAATTGAAAACATTGTCCAGTCAGCGGAAGCAAAAGGAAGAGTTGTGGGAGTGCGGCTTGAAATTGCTGATGATGACAATCTCACACCGTGGAATAAACCGTCAGCATATCGTGATAGTACAAAAATCACCGGGGATTTACCTGATACGCTTAATCTTGTTGTCGGCAACGAAATATATTTGGAGAAAAACGAATTATCATCTTCTCTTAAAAACCACTTAATCAGACTCGCTGCTTTTCAAAATCCTGAGTTTTATAAAGCACAAGCCATGAGGCTGCCTGTTTACGATAAACCACGGATAATTAGCTGCGCGCATGAATACACACATCATATTGGTCTACCTCGTGGCTGCATGGACGATTTATTGCGATTACTATCAGATCTCAAAATCAAATTTACAATCCAGAATGAATTAACGATAGGAGAAGCATTGCCGGTAAATTTCATTGGTAATTTACGCCCAGAGCAAAATGCAGCTGCAGAAGCGATGCTCAGCACTGACATTGGCGTCTTGTCTGCAACAACAGCATTTGGATAAACAGTTGTCTCAGCATGGCTCATTGCAAAACGCAAGGTTAATACTTTGATTTTAGTCCATCGAAAACAATTACAAGAACAATGGATTGAGCGACTTCTGACGTTTCTCGATTTACCACGAGAATCGATCGGTAAAATAGGCGCAGGTAAGAAAAAAACTACAGGATTAATTGATGTTGCCATTATTCAAAGTCTGATACGGAAAGACAATGTCACTGACATTATTGGTCAATATGGACATTTGATTGTTGATGAATGCCATCATTTACCTGCCGTTAGTTTTGAAAAAATTGTTCGCCAGATGAAGGCACAATATATTACAGGCTTATCAGCAACTGTTGCCCGCAAAGATGGGCACCATCCCATTCGATGGACTAGGCCGCATGGAAGTTGATTTACTATGCGTGATGCCTCGCATTGCTATCGAAATTGATGGCGCCCAACACCTGGAAGATGTTTCGATCTATCGACGTGATCGACGGAAAGACATGTTGCTACAGGAAAATGGGTACATGGTTTTAAGATTTTTGGCAGAGGACGTCGGCAAGAGACTTGATGAAGTACTTGATGCCATCTTGAGAGCTTTACTAAAAAATTAGTCTCAACTAACAAAATCCAAGTCAACTTCTGCCGCCCCGTAAATCACCTCTGGAACAAGCGGTGTACGCCCTCTCCCAGGCTTTCCTTCATGCAGTCTAACAAGTCCGTAACTTTCCATTGTACGCAATGTTCTAAGCAAATTATTTGCCTTTCTACCCGTAAGCGGCTCTAATTCCTGAATTGATCGTGGGTGGATAGCTATAATCAATTTAAGTAGCTCTCGATTTTCTTCAGATAGAATATTCGCAAGAGATTTGATGGAGTGAAACCAAATTTTAGGTTCATCTTTATTTGGCCTATATTTTCCAGCAGCAATTGCAATAGTACGCTGCTTATATTGCTCTAACGACATCACACCGACTTTTACTACTTTATATTTGGTTGTACTCATAAGCTTACCTCCGATAGAATGCTTACTAAGATTCACTAATTATCTCATTAACATTAGCCCAAAAATCATTCATCAACTTTTCAGCATTTTTAAATTCATACGGTACTGGTTTAGACGACCCCTTTTTGTGCCAGTGATCACAAACAATTTTCGGTTTTTCTTGGGATTTTGCCTTGTACTTAATCGGATGAGCGTTGTCGATACCCATAATTCTTTTCCCATTCCTGTCATGTAGCGATAAAGAATATTTGATTCCCTGCGGTCTCATTGCAGTGATCTTAACTCGCTTAGCCTCGAACTTTACCCATAAACCACGATGCGGCTCAATGTCAGCAAAAATCTCTCCATCCAAATAAAGCAGGTTTTCAATTGTTTCATCTTCCTGAGTCATCGCTTTTTAGCCTTTTCCATGTTGAACTTATCGTACCAAGCCAGCCCTCACCATAATTATATCATCTGTTGATATATTTGCAAGAAGCCCCCGTAAATACCGATTTTCTTCAAAATGCACTCCATTTGCACTCCAGAAAATCAGTGGGTCCAGTATATTTGCTGTAAGTATATGATTAATTATGCCGACGAGAGGAGTCGAACCTCCGACCTACTGATTACGAATCAGTTGCTCTACCAACTGAGCTACGTCGGCGCTGGAGAGAGAAAGAACGCGAAGT
>Ga0310810_10005944_pt1 | contig 13725 bp, 11 predicted proteins | sample NCmetagenome_FD_207641 | JGI IMG/M metagenome (GOLD analysis project Ga0310810, IMG submission 207641) | Soil microbial communities from experimental microcosm in Duke University, North Carolina, United States - NC | ecosystem: Engineered > Artificial ecosystem > Soil microcosm > Unclassified ... | reverse complement strand
GAGCGCCTGCGCCTGGCCGGGCTGGATCCCGTTTTCGCGGCCGACGCGACCGAAGAAGAGGAACCAGTGGCCGCTCCAGAACCTGCCGAAAGACCAGGCCGCAATGATCCCTGCCCGTGCGGCAGCGGCAAGAAGTACAAAAAATGTCATGGCTTATAGACCAGCGCGTAACCCTGAACCGCACTCAACTCGTAGAATGTAAATAGTGATTCCCGGAAAAGCCGGACTTCTCCGCCAGCTGGGCTTGTTCAGCGCCACGGCGCTGGTTGTCTCCAACATGATCGGCACGGTGATCTTCACCGGAACCGGTTTCCTGGCAGGCCAACTCGGCTCCCCAAGTCTCGTTCTCGGCATCTGGGTTGTAGGCGGCATCGTGGCGTTCCTGGGCGCGATCTGCTATTCCGAGCTGGGCATCAACTTCCCCAGCTCCGGCGGCGAATACGTATACCTGACGCGCGCGTTCGGCCCCGCCTGGGGATTCATGACCGGCTGGGCCTCGTTCTTCGCGGGATTCTCCGCGCCGATCGCCGCGGCGGCGCTGGCTTTTTCGGAATACCTGGGACACTTCTTCCCTGCCCTGCGCCAGGAAAACGCTCACGTGATCGCCGGATCCGGAGAGTGGCAAATCCGACTGGGAGGTGCGCAGGCCGTCGCCTGCGGGCTGGTGGCGGTCTTCACCGTGCTCAATATTCTGGGTGTGCAGCGCGTAGCGCGCGTGCAGAACGTATTGACCGGAGCGAAGGTCCTGGTGTTGCTGACTTTCATCGTGCTCGGCTTCACCGTCGGTGACGGCCATACCGGGAATTTCGTCATGACCGCAGCCCGCGACGTGTCGACACCCCTGATCGCGCAGTTCGCCATCAGCCTGGTGTGGGTCTATGTCGCCTATAGCGGTTGGAATGCGGCCACCTACATCGCCGAGGAGTTGCGCCAACCGGCGCGAAACCTCCCTATGGCGCTGGGGATCGGCACCGCGCTGGTTACGGTGCTGTATCTGCTCCTGAACCTTGTTTTCCTGTATGCGGCTCCGCTGGAGGACATGAAGGGGCAAGAAGCCGTGGGGGCGTTCGCGGCTTCACGGCTGTTTGGGCCGGAGATCGCGGGAATCTTCGCCGGCCTGATGGCGCTTTCCCTGATGTCGACGGTGAACGCGATGGTGACCATCGGCCCGCGCGTGTACTACGCCATGGCGGGGAACGGAGCGTTTCCAGCCATCGCCGGTAAAGTGCACCCGCGATTCCATACACCCGTGGCCGCGATCGTCGCGCAGGCCGTCTGCACGATGCTGATGACGCTGACGCCGTTTCCCCAACTGGTGGTCTATATCGGTATCACACTGAATTTTTTCACGGTGATGAGCGTGATCTCGATGTTCCTGTTCCGGCGGCAGCGGCCCGGCTGGCAGAGGCTGCGGGTCGTGAGCTTCGCCTATCCCCTGTTCCCCGTGCTGTTCATTTTGGTCGGGGCATGGATGACGTACCAGGGCATCGTCCTGAAGCCCTACATCGCGCTGGCTACCGGGATCACGCTGGGCACCGGAGCGCTGGTCTACCATTTACGGCTGCGGTCGCGAACGCCGGAAAATCCGGCCGTGGAAACATATTAGGTTCCACGCGGCACCAGGCTCCCGCGTCATATTGTAAAAATGCGGCTTTGGATGATCGCATTGGCCAGCGTGGCCGTATTCGGTCAGAGCGTACTCCAGCCCGGCGGCCGGATCACGGGACTCGTCCTGCGCGATGCCGACGGAGCACCGATGCGCCGCGCGCGTGTGGTCCTGCGGCCGCTCGAGTCCGGCACTCCCGCGTTGGGGGCCGACGCCAACGACAAGGGAGCTTTCGAAATTCGCGACATTCCGCGCGGAACCTACTCGCTGACGGCCCAACGCGATGGATACCTGGAAACGTCCGTCTTTCTGCGTGGGACTCTGCGGATGCCCCCGCGGTTTTTCATCGGCCCGGGCCAGGTGGTCTCCGGAGTGACGTTTCGTCTGAAGCCGTGGGCCACGCTGGCGGGCAAGATCCGGTTCAACGACGGCGATCCCGCCGTGGCGGTTCCAGTGCAGCTTTACCGCGAGTATCACCAGCGCGGACGTCACGGATTCACCGCCGTCCGCAGCACGGTAACCGACGACCATGGAGACTACCGGCTCTACGATCTGGCGCCAGGATCGTATTACGTGGCCGCGGTGTATGAGAGAGAGCCGTCCACGCGAGAATACGAGGAGCAAGCGCGCATAGATGATGCGGGCGGCGAGATTCCCGTGGAGACTTACGCGACTACGTTCTATCCCGGCACTCTTAAGCTGAGCGAGGCCGTACCGGTCCAGCTCCGCTACGGTGGCGAGGTCGGCGGCATCGATCTATTCCTGCGAGCCGTCCGCAAGGCTGCGCTGCGGGGACGGGTCACCGGCGGAACTACGGGCGTGGCGCTGAGTACCGCCACGGTTTTCCTGGAACGAATCGATGCGGGCAACACCGGGACGCTCCCGCTACCGGTGCGCGCCGAGTTCGACAAGGAATCCAATTTCATCATCAAGGGAGTCGCACCGGGGTCGTACCAGCTGTGGGCCGATGGGACCAGCGAAGGCCAGCGCCTGATCGGGCGGACGTTCCTTACGGTCGCGGAACAGGACGTCAGCGAAGTGAATGTTTTGGCTCTGCCTGCCCGCGAGTGGAAGGGCGAGTTCCGTATCGAGGGCGCCCCAGAACTGGGCGACGCGCGCGACCCACGCTCGAATGCCGCGCCGCGTGTGACGCTGGAACCGCGCAGCGAGCGGGGTGCGATCGCCGAGGCAGCTCCGCGATTCGCCTCGGACCCATTCACCGTCACCTTGATGCCTGACGAAACCTACGACGTCTTCGTACGGAATCTTCCCGAGAGCTTTTACGTCTCCGCGGTGCGGGTGAATGGCACGGACGTGCGGGCGCTGGGCCTCGCGGGTGCGATGGCGTCCAGCGTTCCTTTCGAAATCGTATTGGATTCGCGCGGCGGACGTCTGGATGGCCGCGTGTTCGGCCCGGGCGGAGACGTGTGGAGCGGAGCGAGTATCGCGCTGATTCCAGAATCGCCGGCGGACCATCTGCAGAGCTATCGGGAGACGGCCGCGAATGAATATGGCATTTTCCAGATCGCCGGAATTCCGCCGGGCAAGTACACGCTGGTAGGCTGGCTGGACGATCCTCCCTGCGACGTTTACGATCCCGGCGGCTTGGACGCGTGCCGGACCGCGGGCACGGCGGTCACCGTGGAGGCAAGCAGCCAGCAGACCATCGCACTGAACGTGAAGGCGGTTCGAACGCCGTGAGCACGCAGGATGAACAGCGTATAATAAGGGCTGCGGCGCTATCGTCTAACGGTTAGGACGGAGCCCTCTCAAGGCTCAAATACGGGTTCGATTCCCGTTAGCGCTACCAATTCCTCAATCACTTACAGTCAGATCTGGCGTGATTCCCGTTAGTTGAACAGCGTAAGTTCGATGATTGCAGGCGTTCTGCTCACACATTGCTCACGCAATTTGGACATTGATCGAAGGGAGCGTTTCCTGGGAGCGCCGACGGGCGAGGTCAAATTCCTGCATCGCATCTGCCATCGGCCGTCTGAACTCGCTATCGTGACTTGAACGTCTGTGCGTTACTCGAACGTGCCGAGCTCAAAAGAATGGTGCCTCTCGATAGCTCTTCTCTTGGAGCGCTTTCGCGAGTGCAGTGGGGTTTCCAACGTCATGGGCGACGTAGGCGTGCCAAATAGGCTCGGCGTGATCATCAGAAATGCGAAAAACGGCGACGTTATCGTTCTTTCCTATGCCGCCGTGTTCATAGAAGAGCAAGTATAATTCTTCGCTAACGGCCGCAGACGCAAGACGCCGACGAGGTAGTTGCGGGTCGCGAATCACATCGGTCGATTCCCACCGGCCATTCGGATCAGCCATTAAGAAACTATTCTCATCGGCGGCTTTGGCGAATGCGGAGCGCACCGAATCCGGGATGTTGGCCACGGTGCGGTAAACGCGAAAGTTGTTTGGCTGAGCGAGCGCGCTAGTCAACTCATCTGGCAACAGGTACTCGTGGAGTTGATCTGCCTTGCTTTGGGCCGCATTAGCCGCAGCCTGTAGGCTCTCCAGTTTTGCTGTGGTCGGCCTAAGCGCTTCATCGCGTTGGCGGAGCCGCCAATATATCGCTGCTGTTCCGATGAGTAGCGCAAGAAGACAGAGGATGCCCGCGACGACCAGCACCTTTATGCGCAGTCTTGAACTCATTTTCGGGCTTCTCACAAAGGAACCGTCATTACAGACGCCTTTCGCGGTGAAAAGTTCCCCCGATGATCGCACTGCACGGTCCCGACGTTTCTGGGGTTCCCCATATGGCGGCCCCGCCTGATCCGGCTCACAGCAGATGACGGAGTTGTTCAAGGCGGGCTTGAATCTCCTGCCATGACGGACAAGGACCGTAACACAGCAATCGACATTGCGCTTCGTATTCCGCGCTGATCTCGGCCGCAAGTTCCGCTGACGGAAAAAGCGCATCGCTCCGCGCAAAGCTCATTCCCTCGGGGTAGAAGTAGCTGCGTGAAAAGTGGGCGCGGCTGATCCGGTCGTAATCCTCCTTGATGGCGGCGTATTCGGCAGACGCCAACATGACTCTTACCTCGTCCCGAGCTGCCAGTTCATGCAGATCGTAGTAATGCCTAGCGTAGGTCCCAATCGGCTGACGATCACGCTTTAGCAACTCAACCTTGCTGTGAATCGCGAACATTTTCTCGACGAAGGTGCGGCGGAAATGCAGCAGGCGCATCAAGAAAGGCCCTTCGTCGTCGGCACCCAGGGAAAACCCTGATTCCTGCAAGAACTGGCTGAGGTACGAGCGCAACTCGACGGTGGCCGTGGGCTCGCGCCCGCTGGCGGTGCCCGCCTCGACGAGAACGCGGTTCGCAACTTCTCCCGCGCCGCCGAAAAGTTGCTTGTAAGAAAAGCGGTCGTTGCGCCCGAACCCGCCGATGGTTTGGCTTTCGCCCTTAATAAAGGTCAGCGCCGGGTGCTTACCCACGGCATCGCGCAATTTTCTGAGTTCCCGGTCGATGGCGTTTTTACCCAAGGCAGGCTGGAAGGCCTCGGGATCAAGGAAAATGTCGATGTCCTCGGAGAACCTCTGAATCAGGTTCCAACCCTTGGCGAGACTGGTGCCGCCTTTGAAGATGATTCTATCGCCGCCTGCAACAATGCGAAGGGCTTCGGTGACATAGTAGTCCTTCTCGATGATTGCCGGTCGCAACCCGCGCGCACGAAAGTGTTCCGCAGCGCGCAGGATGGACTGTTCGAAATCCGCATGTTCGAATAATTTCACTTCAGCCTTCCCCCCTTGGCTTGCCAGCTTCGAGCATGCGAAAGCCCGGCCAAGAGGCCGAAATCGAAGCGGGAGAGCGGATTCAAGGAAGCGTGCAGGCGTGCACGCGCGGCGGCGTTCTTTCCAATCTGCTCGGCGATAGCGCCAAGCAGAGCGCGGACACGGGGCGGCTCGGAGTCGGCAACTTTGAGCAGGCGCTCCAAGCGCCCTTTTTCTGAAATGAGGGCCAGAGTTTTGCGGATGGTTTCTTCTGGCGACAGTTCACTCGTCTTGCCGCCGCGTCTCAGGAAATCCAGCAAGGCGGCATCAGTATTCGAAAGGCCCGCCCACGCTTCCGGCCGCCGGGTGTGGATTACCGTTTCGATGCCTATGAGTTTGCGGGGTAAGCTGAGGGCGCTGGTTGAAACCTCACCGCGCCGGGCGGTTTGCGTCGTGAATCCGAGCAGGCTGGCGGCCGCGATGCCTGACGGAAAGATACTCTTGCGGCGGGAGGCTAATTCCTGGACCGCCGCCGGATTGGGACGGCTCTTGCCGAATGTCGTCTGACGGGATCGGTAATAGGTGCCTTTACTCAAGCGTTCAATGACGCCGTCTCGCGTCAGCCGCGACAGCGCTTGCGCCACGGCCGTTGAAGGAAGTCCCTCGAAGTCTTCAAGCCGCCACAGCCGCTCGCCGCCGCGCTCGATACGCTCACGGATCATTTTGGTGATCTGCCGTGGCGCTGCCGATGTGGTGCCCTTCCTCATGGTGCCAGTATCCGAGTCCGAGGCATCTATGTCAAGTTTTACTGCAAAAAAACTTGACATTAGCGAGACTCCCTAGCTGCCTCTTGCTCACACATTGCTCACACCATTGGCCTCTGTAGGGGGCGTCCTGCCGAAAAGGCCGATCTCCATCCACGTAGAATCAACTAGTTACGGCTGGATCGGACCACCTCGGACGGCATGAATCGGGTTCGATTCCCGTTAGCGCTACCATGTCTCCCGTCTTTTTCGTAGACTTGCTAGCACCACGATCACCCTTCGCTCACACCAGCGTGGTTGTTTTTCAAGGGTTTGGCGATCATCCAAATACGGGTTTTAGACCCATTATCGGTCTCAACTCCAGAAGTCGACGATCCGAGGGGGATCGTCTTAGGCACATCCGCGGCCGCACGGCTCGTGAGAAGCACGTCGGGGACTTTGAACACGTCGCGCCCAAAAACGGCTGCCACCGACGCTGCTGTCTGTGCAGTCGATCCTTCTGAGTCTGCCCGACTACGTTACCGCCGCTGCCGCGGCGAAGTGGCGTTTTTCCTCGCGGCCGCAGCGGCAGCCTGCGGCGTCACTTCCGGACCAATCGATGCTGGGTTCATCACGGCTTCGATCAGCTTCTCGGAAGCGCCCGCATCCTCCAGTTCTGCCCGATCAGCTCCCGTTAGGTTGAGCGGCCTATTCCGCTGCTTCAGCATCAGCATGATTTGGATTTCCGGGAGCTTAGCCTTCAAAAAACTCATGACGTTGTTGAAGAGCGGATCGCGTACTTGTGCAACCGGCGCAGCAGGCGCTGGCGTTACGGGTACTCGCGCCGGAGCGACGGACGTCGTTGTGACAGGCGCGGCGCCAGCCTCTGGACTCTGTGCCGGTTGACGAGCCGGCGCTGCAGTCCGACGCAGCGCCTCCGCGCGCGCCGTCGCGGCCCGATTGATTTCTTCCTGGTTCACCACAACGGGGGCCTTAGGGGCGGGCGCGGCGGTTACCGCCGGCTGCCGAGATTGACCGACCTTCGGCACCCAAGTCTGTCCTCTCGCGATCGGCATGCCTGCTGTCACTATCTTCACCTGCCGGGTGAGCGTAACGTGGATGCCCACCGCCTGAGTGCAGGCTCCGACGTTGATTTCGCCTTCCATTTCGACGGCCTGACCGATCATCGTGGCGCCGTAGTTCGCGCCGAAGATGTCGCTAAAGATGCTGGGATCGGTTGCACAGATACCGAACGCATCCTCTTTCCCGATGTAGCGACGAATAAAGTAGTCGCCAGCGAGTCCCTCGACCGGCGGCTCCATCGCGCTGGCTTCCTTCAAGAACACGTGGACCCAGGGAGACTGTGCACCCGGGTTCGGCAGCTGCACGCGAGAGATGGTGCCGCGCAAAATGATATGCCGGTTGGCCATCAGCGGAGGTCTGCCGTTCCCTCCGAATGCCGAGGTGATAAACGACGCGAGATCCTTCCAGTTCATCAGGTACGGGCCTTTGGCGATTTGGTTTCGGCGGGAACGCTCGGCCTGGTCCTGGTTCAGGGCCGACTGCGTAAGATTGAGAATGCCTTGGCCGATAGGTCCGCCGCGTCCAGGCGCGTTGGCAATGAAACCAAACATGTCAGTGGCAGTCACATTTTGCAACGCGGCGCGCTCTTCAGGCGATTCGCAGGGGTAGCAGTGGGTGTCGAATGTAAGTTCGTGGCTATCGGCGTAGGGGATGACGGTTAGGCTGTAGGTTTGGTCGTGGCAGACAACTGGTCCCGTGTGTGTTGGGATTCTATGGATGCCCTGCACGATTCCCGCGGTGACGGTGGTGGCGGGAGCTTCGATCGGTCCGGTTTCGTTCTCTTGGATGCAATATGGGGCCGCGGATGTATAGGAAACGAGCCCTGTGATGCCCGCGTTGGCAGCGCCATGTTTGACGGTGAGCGTTTGCTTCACCGGTGCGAAAACGCCATCGACGGATTCGGGCCAGGCATCTGTACGCCGTACTCCGCCCCATTGGCCCTTCGTGTCGGTGAAACCGAAGCCGATCGTGCCGGGCCTGGCGGTTCCCTCGACTTTCTCCAGCACTTCGCACTTGGCGGGCGCGACATGGACGGTGAGCGTGGAGCCCGTACGGACAAGGTAGGCGTCGATGTCCACTGCGCCCGCGTTGCAGATGGTGAGCGTAACGGGCTCAGCACCGAAAGCATGCTGGCCAGGAACAAAACCAAGCAGAAGCGCTGGAAGCAATCCGACTGCGCGCATGCGAGCCTCCTTCGAATTCCGGATTGGAATTATTTTATCGCAGGCGTTATGCGACCCGCGACGGACCGGCGTCGAGTAACGCTACAAAAGCCGTAGGTTGCGCCCGGTTTTCCTATTTCGTTGGGGCGCTCTCGTTGGACGAGCCTGCGAACAGCCGGCGCCCATCGGGGAAGGTCACGCTCGAAACGTTGGCCGTAGGGGTGCCGTTGCGCGCCTGCCAGCCGTCGACCCGCAGGACAGTCCCGGCGGGGAGATCGGTCTTCTTCCATCCACGCCGGATCAGGGCATTGGCCGCTCCAGTCTCGCACGCCCAGTTCACGATCTTGCCATCGGTCTCGACGTCCAGATAGATCCAGGAATGCGGGTTGGAAAATTTCATCTCCGTGACTTTGCCCGTCAATTTGATGGGCTTGTTCGGATCGAACTCCGCCGTGAAGGAGTGGTGCGCGACAACGCTACCCGCGGTCAATACCACCAGCAGTGCCAGGATCGCGCCCTCATTTCTCATTCGCATCGCACTATTTCTCCTTCTTTTGCCGCGCCCGGAATTCGTCCCTGACGTCCTTAAGATGTTGCAGATCTCCGTTGTCCTCATGACAGGCGACCTCGAGCAGCTCGTCGGCTTCCCGGTTCAGCGGAATCTCGATGGTCCAGGGCCGCGTGTAGGCGATCGGGTCCGTCACGGTGGCCCGGTAGGTGATCTTCCCCACGTCGGTAGGAATGAAACGCTCGACCACGTGTTCGGCGTGGCTCACCACGTCGCCGACCTCATTCAGCCAGGTCTTACCGTTCAGATTGGTGGTTTCGACGACCAGCGTATCGCCTTCCCAGTGGCCCAATGAATCGCCTTGCCACAAGCGGATGTTGTCGGGAATGTGGGAGCGCCGGTCGAGAGGAATAATCCGCCAGGACATGCGTTCGAACAGCAGGATCACATATCCGGGCGGCTGAAGGATATGCATGGGCGAAGGCGTATACATCGACCGCGGAACGCCGGCGACAAAACAGTGCGCGGTGGGATCATCGTAACCGCGCTGGGGCAATTCCCGCTCAATCCGCTCGGCCCTGGCCCAGGGCTGGTAAGGCAGTGAGCCGTCCGCGGGATCAATGACGACGCCCCGGGTACCAGGCGTGAGAAAATCCCGTGCGTGCTTTTCGAGGCCGTAGTTCGCACCCCCGGCGTTGGACTGGTAGTAACCCGACAAATCCGGCTTGCCGTCCGCGCCGCGGCGCAGATTTGTGCCCGTTTTCACAGCCGCAAGCGTCCCAGACGGCCGCATTGCAGCCGGTTCTCCCAAGGGCGACGGCGGCGACCCAGGCTCGGGATACCAGGTGCGAGGATCGCGCGCGAAGGCCCCGCTAGCCTCCTCCGCTTCCGCCTGACACTGATATTCGAGGACCCGGTCCATGTTTTTCTGGCGTGCCAGAGGCATGCTGATCTTCCAGGGTTTCGTGAACACCTTGGGATCTTCGATGGCGGCTTCGTAGTGGATGGTATCGGCGTCGAGCAGCGCATAGCGCTCCGTCACGCGCAAGCCATCGCTGTGGAAATTCCCGGCCATATCGAACCACGTCTTGTCGTTTTGTCCTTTAACTTCGACCACCAGGGTGTCGCCTTCCCAGTGGCCGCGCGAATCTCCCATCCAGGAATCGACGACCTCGTGACGCGGCGGTTTTCCGTCCGTGTAAATGAGCCGGTGCACCTGCGACCATTCGAACAGGATCGCGATGTGCTCGGGAGTCTGGAAGATTTGAAACGGATACTCCATGTACATGATCCGCGGAACGCCGGGCATATAGCACTTGCCCAGCGGATCGGCCGTCTGGCGATGCGTGAAATTATCGAGCGTCTTCGCGGCCGCCCACGGCTGATAGGGAATCTCGCCTTCGACGATTCCCTTCCCCCTCAGATCGGCCGCCGCGGTGCTGCGGACTTGCCAGATCCCCTGCAAGCTGGGCTTACCGTCGGAGTTCCGCGACAGCTGGACTTGTTGGGCTTGGCATAACGCCCCCAGCAGGACCATGGCCAAGCAGGCGAACCGCGTTCTCATGGACACACGAACAATAATACACGAGAGGATTTCTCCGACAACCAATCCGATCAGTCCCTCGCATTCGTGCCGACTAGTGCCGACGGACGCATTTCGAATACAGGTCAGGGAACACGCCCTGCGGGTCATAGGTCTGCTTGAGCCGGATATAGTAGGGCTGGTCGTAGATGGTCCAAAAGTCGGCCTCATCGTACCAGGCGGAAGAGTACAAACCCTTGGCTCCGCCGAGCTGCATCGTCTTGCGTTCGATCTTGCGGTTGAAGTAACCCTTCTCATGAGTGGACGGGATCACGTCCCAGAATCCGAAGTTGACGTGCAATCCCTCTGAGAGCGGGCTTAATGGCCAGGCGTGGGTCTTGAACGGGCACATCCAGACCGGCGTGATCCCGATTTCGGAAAACAAGAACTCGAAGAACTCCGGTGCGTTGCCTATGGGAATGTCCACATCCTGGATTACAGATTCGGTCCCGCCGGAATCCGGCAAGAGATGGTAGGACAGCCGCATCATCCGCTGGTACGTGCGCGAGTTCAGTCCCCACCGAAACAGTCTTCGAATCGCGGGTTTTTGCGCATAGAAGTGTTTTGAGCACCAGAACCAGTCGGTATCCCAGCGCCAGATGTAGTCCTTCGCCGTCAGCCAGTCCTCTGATTTGGATTGAATGGACCGGTAGTAAATGTCCATATAGGTGTAGTCACTGACCCGGGGAGCTTGCTCCACGAACTCGCCTTCCGTGAGGATCATTTCATTGCGCGAGAAAATGGTCCCGTCAAGATAGTCCACGGAACTACCGGCGCCCTCGGCGACGCGGGCAAAATAACTTTCAGGATCAGCGAAGCGGGTGTGCGTCAGCCGGACATACGGTTGCGCCGGGATCAGCCGGATCGTCAGGCGCAGCGCGTAGCCCAAGGTGCCGTAGGAGTTCGGAAATCCGAAGAACAGATCCGGATTCTCCCGGCAAGAGCAGGTCACCAGGCGGCCATCGCCCAGCAGGATCTCCATCTCTTCCACGGTTTCGTGCACCAGACCGAACTTGAAAGATGAGGATTCAATTCCCAGGCCGCTGACCGCCCCACCCACGGTGATGGTTTTGAGCTGCGGAACGACGGCCGGCAGCAGCCCGTACTTAAGGGTTTCGTCGACCAGGGATTCATAGGTGATCATGCCCTCGACGTCGGCCGTCATGCGCTGCGGGTCCACGTTTAGACACTGCTTGAAGCCGCCTACATCGATTAAGTGCTTGCCTGCCTGGGCGCGGCGCCGGAACAGATTGGAGGTCGACTTACGAAGACCGATCCGCTGACCGCGCGCCCTGGCATGATCAATCTCTGCCGCGAGAGCCGCCGCTTTTCTGCGATGGTCTTCCATAAACCTATCGGAAGGCTACCGGAGGGGCGTGTAGGCTGGAAGATCGCCCTTCGACAGGACGATCTGCCAAAGCTGGAGTTTACGAGCCCGGAAAGAGCCCGCCGAGGCCATCAGGTAATACTTCCACATGCGATAGAACCGGCCGCCATACGTGGCGCGCAGGCTGGGCCAGGCGCGCTCGAAATTCTCCCACCAGGCCATCAGGGTTCGATCGTAATCGGGTCCGAAGTTGTGCCAGTCCTCGGCGACCCACAAACCCTCCCAGGCCGCAGTCAATTGCGACATGGAAGGAATTAACCCGTTGGGGAAGATGTACTTGTTAATCCACGGATCCGTGTAGGAATACGATTCATTGGCCCCGATGGTATGCAGCAGGAACATTCCCCGGTCCTTGAGCCGGCTGTGCGCCAGTTGCATGAACTGGCGGTAGTTCTTGTGCCCGATGTGCTCGCATAAACCGATGGAGGCCACGCGGTCGAACTGGCGGGTTTCGGCGGCAGCCTCCCGATAGTCTTTGTGTTCGAACCGGACCGGCAATCCCTTGCAGAGATCGCGGCCAAAGGCCACCTGTTCCCGGGAGATGTTGTAGCTGACCACCTGGCAGCCATACTCTTTGGCGGCAAAGTGGGCCAACCCGCCAAATCCGCCGCCCAGTTCGAGCAAGCTCATACCGGGCGAAAGCTGCAACTTGCGGCAAATCAGATGCAGCTTATTCTCCTGAGCCTGATCGAGGGTGACCGCCCCTTTCCAATAGGCGCAGGTATACTGCATGCGGCGATCGAGCATTCGTTGATACAACTGGTTTCCGAGATCATAATGCTCCAGCGCCACTTGTTTGGCGCGCTGTATATTCTGCAGATTCAGCACGCGCGTCTTCATTATGAGAAGGGCCGTCTTCAGATCATGAACTTTGCTGGCCAAGTCGGCACGCCGGAATCTGGTGAAGAATTCGTCCAGTGCGGGAACATCCCACCAGCCATCCATATAGGACTCGCCCACGCCGATGCTGCCTTCGGCCAGAGCCCGTTCGAAGAACCGTTCGTCGTGGATCTGAATGTCCCAAGGCCGGGTGCCGTTTATGCCGATGCCCGCAAAATTCAGGAGCTCGGCGACCTTCCGCGCAGCAGGAGACTCGCTGGAGACATGCGGGCTTGCTGAATCTCTTGACGGGGACTCTTGCCATCCCTCAAAAGTACTAGTCTGTCTCATGGCGGCTTACCGAACCCCCTTCCTATAGTTAAATAGTCTTCCGGGTCGATTCGTATGGTCCTTTTGGAACATTGCGTAACTCTCTGCCACTGCCTAGCATAGTAATAACCGGTAACCCTTAAAATGAACTAGGGATTTCCCTCAATCAGTTGGCGGGGTTGTCGAGAACAATGGGAGAGCCTGGGAGGCACGGATGGACTTCCTGAAAGACGAGGCGGGACAAGACCTTACGGAATACTCGTTGTTGCTCGCGTTTGTCGTAATTGCGTCGGCTGCGCTGCTCTTGATCAACACTGCGTCGATTGCGGGTATTTGGACCTCAGGCAATCAAGTCATTGCCAGTGGGAACAGCCTGGCCAAAACCGGATCGTCCTAAATCTTAGACAACTGGAGTGTCTCGGGAGCGCAATTGCTCGTTGGGTGCCGGGAGATGTTTCCCTGGTCCGATGTATCCTGAAAATACATGACCAGCCCGAACCTGGTGCGCGGTGGGGTGAGCGTCGACGCGCCGATTCCCCCAGGATGTGACCAAGTCCTGACGTCGGAAGCCATCGCTTTCGTCGCCGATCTGCATCGCAGGTTTGACGGGCGGCGCCGGGAACTTCTGGACCGCAGGGCGCGGCGGCAGCAGGCCATTGACGCGGGCGAGCTGCCAGATTTCCTGCCGGAAACCGAATGGATCCGAAAGAGCAACTACACCGTGGGACCCATTCCTAACGACCTGATGGATCGGCGTGTGGAGATCACGGGACCCGTCGACCGGAAGAT
>Ga0310810_10005943_pt1 | contig 13725 bp, 8 predicted proteins | sample NCmetagenome_FD_207641 | JGI IMG/M metagenome (GOLD analysis project Ga0310810, IMG submission 207641) | Soil microbial communities from experimental microcosm in Duke University, North Carolina, United States - NC | ecosystem: Engineered > Artificial ecosystem > Soil microcosm > Unclassified ... | reverse complement strand
CGACGACGAGCACACCTTCGTCGCCGGTTTGCACGGCGATGTTGCCACCGGCGCCGACGAGCAGGTGCACATTGCCTTGAACGTGAAAGCTCTGGATGTCGCCGCTCGAGCCCCATGCCGGCGTCACGGGATGTTCCTGCATGTGCAGCCGCGGACCGAAGGCAACGGCCCCGATCAGGGTCAAGGCGGCGACCGCCGCTCGATGTCTCACGTTCTGGTCTCGTTTCCGGTCAGGGTTGAACGACGGGCTTGGGCGCCTTCGGCAGCTTCCGCAGCTTCTCCATGTACTCGGGGTACATCGTCTCAGCTCCGCCGTTGGCGGCCTCGATGGGAATGCCGTAGCGATACGCGAAGTCACCGAGGTAGGGACTCTTGCCGGGCAGGAAGTGTGGCACCTCGTCACGCGGGCGCTCGGCTACTTCCTCGACGTACTCACATGGCCAGAGCCAGTCGCCGCCGCCCGACTTCTCGTTCAGCACGAATTCCTCGGCGCGAACGAGCGGCTCCGTCAAGTAGACCGGATCCATCCAGTAGACGTTGTGCGTGAGCACGTTTCCGTGGCGGATGAAGTGCTCGATCATCGTGGACTGATCACTGTTCGGAACGCCGTTCCGCCGGATCCACTCGGACTTGATGTGCGTCGTCGTGACGACGAGGATGTCGCCCTGCCACTCACCCGTCGAGAATCCCTGCCAGGTGTGCGGTGCCCATTCGGGCGGATGCGGACGGCCATCCATCCAGATCGTCCGTTCCTGCTCGTAGGTGTTGATGTAGTGCTTGAACGCGACAATGCGCTGCGTGATTGGGTCCTTCTCTTCCCAGACCCGGAAGCGCATCGGCCCTCGGTAGATGTAGGGCGCGATGTGCACCTTGCACTGATGCTCAGGAATGGTGAGACGAGAGGCGGACCACGTGTCGGCCGCGACGCGTGCCCCGTCGGTCAGCGGTAACCCGGTGTAGTCGCCAAGCTCGGGTCCCGGGATGCGATCCGGCTGGTCCTCGTGATAGCGGGGGCTCCACTCGCCGGTGAGGATCATCTGCGCCCGTGCCGGCTGCGCAGCCAGTGCGAGCGCTACTGCCACCAACCACAGATTCGTTCTGTTCAAACCGAAGCTCGTCTCGTCGAGGGGTCGTGCAGGCGTGAATCGCCCTGCGTTGATACGGTCGAGAGCATCTCCCGTTTACGTCAACGCTCAAATACCCCTATTCCGCTAGCCGGATCAGGGTTTCGGGGAGTCTATCACCCGTTCGCGCCGGCGGCGTCGAGCAGCGTCGACACGCTTCCGAGGAGCGCGTCGGCCGCAAACGGCTTCTGAATGAAGCGCATGGCGGGATCGGTTTCGGCGCCCTCGAGGACGTCCTCGTCGAGATACCCCGACATGAACACCACACGAAGAGCCGGGTAGCGGACGCGTAGTCGGGCGAACAGATCGGGCCCGCGTCCGCCGGGCAGCATCACGTCGGCGACGAGCACGTCGACCTGCCCGACTTCAGACATGACCGATTCGGCCTGCTCGGGCGTCGACGCTTCGTACACACGATGGCCTGCGCGCTCGAGGATCACTCTCGATAGATATCGCACCGCTTCTTCGTCCTCGACGATGAGGACGGAGGAGCGCTGAGAGTCGGCAGTCAGCACCACGGGCTCGACGCTGGGCACCAATTGCTCCTGCGTGGGCGTGGCGACTCGAGGCAGGTAGACACGGAAGGTCGATCCCTTGCCGATCTCGCTCTCCACCGCGATGTAACCGTGCGCGCCGGTCACGATCCCGTGAACCGTGGCCAGCCCGAGCCCCGTTCCCTTGCCACGGTCTTTCGTCGTGAAGAATGGCTTGAAGAGTTGCGCGCGCACCTGCTCGCTCATCCCGACGCCGAAATCGGTGACCGCGATCATCACGTAGTCACCCGCGGCAATCTGTGCACCGTGCGCGCTGACGCCGGCGTCAACGTGCACATGCGTTGTCTCGATACAGATTCCGCCGCCCTTGGGCATCGCATCCCTGGCGTTGACCACGAGATTGACGACCACCTGTTCGAGTTGCCCACGATCGGTTCGAATCGAGTCGAGGTCGTCCGCGAGCTTCGTCGTCAGCGTCATGTGTTCGCCGATCAAGCGGCGCAGCATGTCGAGCAGGTCGGTGACCACCTCGTTCGCGTTCAGGACCGTGACCTCAGGCACTTCCTGCCGGCTGAACGCCAGCAGTTGCCTGGTCAGCGCCGTCGCGCGCGTCGCGGCTTTGACTACTTCGTCCACGTTCCGGCGACGGGCCGGATCGTTCATGCCCTCCTTGACGAGCGCGGCGTATCCCAGAATCGCCGTCAGCAGGTTGTTGAAGTCGTGCGCGACGCCACCGGCGAGTTGTCCGACGGCCTCCATCTTCTGCGCCTGAAGGAACTGCGCTTCGAGAAGATGGCGCCCGGTCACGTCGACGGTCACGCCGATCAGCCGGTCATGGCTGACAGCCGGATCGGCGATGACGCGCCCGGCGCTTCGCATCCACCGGATACCGCCGTCGGGTAACACGACGCGCGACTCGAGATCGAAGCCACTCTTCGTCGCGATCGCGCGGTCGATCGCCGTCGTTGCCTCAGCGCGATCATCTGGATGCAGCCGCTCGACGATGTCGGCAAGGCTCTTGATGGCGTCGGGCGACGAAGCCATGAGTGGAGAGGCATTCTCGGTCCAGACCACCGCGCGCGTATCGATGTCGACTTCCCATACGCCGACGCCAAGCGAGGCGAGCGCCGTAGACGTTCGCTTCTGCGACTCGCGCAGCGCTTCCTCGGCGCGTTTGAGCTCGGTGATGTCGTGAATGGTGATGATCGCGCCCCTGATGCCTCCCTCGGTGTTCTTGAGCGGCGTGTGGGTCACGAGCAGCCATGCCGAACTTCCTGACGAATCCGGGCGCTCGACATCGCCTTCGACATGCTGGCCTGCCAGCGCGCGCTCCATCGAGTTGAGCTCTGACAGGACTCCGAATGAGGTGGCCTGAGCCAGCGGCTTGCCAACGACATCCTGCGCCGGGATCCCGGTGAGCCGTTCCATGAACGGGTTCCACAGCACGCACCGGCGATGCTCGTCGACGACGACGATCCCTTCCTGCGCGCTCGCGACAATCTGCGTATTGAACTCGGACGACTCGCGCAACACCCGCTCAGCCGAATGGCGTCGTTCCTCGCTGCTGTCCAGTCGCGAGGCATACATGACGACGATGAGCGTAATGAGAACGGTCGTGGCGATGGTCAGGACTGCGACGCCCAGGGTCGGCTCGTACCACTGCGCGCGCCGGCCGACCATGTGAATCCAACCGAGGACGAACGGCGCAACCGCGACGAAGGGCACGAGGTATCTGGCCAGCATGCCGCCGGGCCCGTCGCTCCTCAGGACTCGAAGCGGTCCACCGATCTTGTCAGCCGCCGCTGTGCCGAGCCCCAGGACGGTCACGCCGAGCGACGTGAACACCATCTGGGACACGGAGTCCGACGAATAGAGCCCGACGCTGTAGGTGTAGACGATCAGACCGGCCCAGCCGACGAAGGCGGCGGCCAGCGCGGTCTCTCCGCCCCTCGAGCGGCTTTCCGGCCGGGGATTCGTCAGCAGGAGAAGAGCGACCCCCTGCAGCGTGAAACCGAGCGCGGCATGGAGTCCCATCCGTACCGGCTCGACGGTCATGATTCCGGCTTCCGCCAGCACGTGGCCGATCCACGTGACTCCCATCAGCACAAGCAGACCGCTGGCAAAGAGTCGCGTCCACAGGTAGGCGCCCGAGCCTCGCAGCAGCATCAGGAGCCCCGCGCCGCCCAGAAGGAAGCTCGTGGCGGCACTCGCCTTCATGGCGGTAAAGCCAGGCAGGAGACGTGTGACTGCATCGATCTGAAAGGCCCATCCGACGAGGACAAGGCCGCCCAGACCGAGGCTGACCAACGCGGCGACAAGCGGAAGGGACGATAACCAACCGGACCGGGGGTCGCGAACACGAGCCGAGATACCTGGCGGACTTGCAGCTGTCCGCCCACCGAGGGGGCCGTGGTCCAATGAGGCTCCTGTTCGGCGGGTCGCACCGGCTTCTCGCAGGCCAGCAAAACTTCGGAGCGACCGCGCTTCGTACTGAACGTCGGAGCGCCGGTATTTGGACAACCAGCTCGACTTCGACGCTCAGCCGTTTTTTTGTAGCACGCGGGAATGCACTGGTTTGCACACTAATTCACGGACCGGTGCACACTTCAATTGCGGGTGACCTGTTAAGGATGTGAAGTTCGTGGTGCGATTTGGGACTCTTTGGTCCCTTATTGACCGTCTCTGGCTGGCAAATCGGCCTCAGATGATGGCCGATGACTTGACTGCGATTCGCGAGAAATGTCGATGACCATCGCGATCGACCCGACCACGAAGAGCGCGTAGAACGGCGCGTAGACGACCTCGGCGAGGCGCATCAGCATCTCGACGAATGCCACGATCACGACAACGATGCATTGCCACTTCTTCGAGCGGACCGTGGTCTTGGGGTCCGTGATCATGAAGAAGATGAAGAGCTGATACATCGGGCCGGTAATCGGCGCGACCGTGGCGAGCCACGGAACACCGGTCAGCGCGCTGCGAACGAACGAGAAGACGAAGAACGCCGCGACGTAGGTCGCCGAGATATGCGCGCGACCGACGCGCCACACGATCACCGCGCCGAGCAGCCAGATCACCGCCATCGGCGCAACCGCGTTGCCCCACTGGATGCTCAGGACCGTCACCGTCGCCGGGGCGAGCAGCACCATCGCGCTCACACCGAAATTCGTCGGATTCCAGATGTGCCGCCCCTTCAGCCGAAGCACGTACTTCGAGAGGATCGAAATGAAGCTCGTGAAGAAGTACGGCCACAGGAACGGTGAGCGAATCAGAATTCCCGCGCTGATGCCGCTGATGTAGGCACTCGCCGGGTGAGGCCACTTCCCATATGTGATGCGGCCGAGAACGATCTCAGTGCCGATCGCGACGACGATCGAGAGCGCTGTTCGCTCCCAACCTTCGAGGATCCCGAACGAGAGGTTGGCGCCAACGAGAATGCTGGTGATCAGGATCGGCGGAAGGTAGCGGTTGTCGATCGTCAACAGCCGCCCACGCGGCGCCGGAAGGTGCTGCGCGGAAGACAACGCCTGCCCACCGGAGCCTTGGCGAAGGTGGGCGTCACCGGCCATCGGGTTCCTTCACGTGGTGCCTGATGTCCACGGCTGGACTCGCGATCGTCTGCTCCGCTCCTGACGGCCAGCGGATCACGACGCGATCGATGGTGCGCGACGAGCCGAGGCCGTAGTGCAGCGATCGCTGGTTCTGTGCGCTGAATCCGGTCGCGGCTGTGACCTGCTGTGCCTGCACGTGTCCGTTCCAGTGCAACTCGACGCGCGCGCCGATCGCGCTGCGATTGCTCTTCGTCCCCTCGAGCTCGAACTGGATCCAGTGACGCTCGGCCGCGACTCGGTTCTCGTAGATCAGCAGCGGACCACGCTGGTTGGCCACGATGACGTCGAGCACGCCGGTGTTGCGAAGGTCGGCCAGGGCGACGGCACGGCCATCATTCGTATCGTTCGCACCGACCGCCTGCGCCACGTCGGTGAAGTTGCCGAAGCCATCGTTGATCCAGACGCGCTTGCGCTGATAGCCGGACAGGCTGCGTCCTTTCATCGGCGGCCAGTTCGCGGCGTCGCCGATGATGGAGCTGTGGCCGACGGCAATCACCGAGAAGTCGTACCAGTAGCTGCTGCGCTCGCCTGCTGAAATGTATCCGTTGACCAGGTAGATGTCCTGCGCACCGTCGTTGTTCAGATCACCGAACTGCGCGCCCCAGCTCCATCCGCCGAGGTCAACGCCGAGCGTCGTCGCCAGGTTCTCGAAGGTTGGAAGACCCGATCCCGTGGTCTTCGGCACCCACAGGTCGTTACCCTGCACGAGCTGACCCGGCTCTGAGATGTTGGTCTTGTAGATCGACAGGCGGCCGTCGTTGAAGACATCGCCCAGCGCCGCGTTCATCCCGCTCTTCGGTGCGCGCCCGACGCCCGTCTGCATCGCGACGTCTTCGAAGTGTTTGCCATCGCGATTGCTGAACATCTCGGAGACGCCGTAGTCGTTGGCGAGAAACAGCCCCGGGTACCCGGTCCCCTGCAGATCGACGGCCGTCACGGCGAGCGTCCAGCGACGGCTCGTGATGCCGACCGCTGCAGTCACATCTTCAAACGCGCCGTCACCACGATTGCGCAACAGGTACTTGCGCCCGCCATTGTTCGCGTACTCGAAGCTCTCCGGCATGATGCGCGTCGTCTTCAGCTTCCAGAGATCGACGTCGTCTGGCCAGTAGCCTGCGAGAAACAGATCGAGGCGGCCGTCCCGGTCGTAGTCGAGCCACGTCGCGGCGTTCGCGTTCACCCAGCGCGGGAATCCGCTTCCAGCTGCGACGAATCGCTTCCCGCCCTCGTTGTGAAAGAGCTGCGGCTGGCCGTAGCGATACAGGAAGAGATCGTCGAAACCGTCGTTGTCGTAGTCACCCCAGACGGCGCCCATCGACACGCCGGTCTCGCGCTGATTGACGTCCGCAAGACCGACTGATTGAGCGACGTCCTCGAAGGTGCCATCGCCCTTGTTGCGATACAGACGATTCAGGCTCCCCTCTCGGCTGTTGGTGACGTAGAAGTCCTGCCACCCGTCCTTGTCGAAGTCGGCGACCGCCACTGACGCGCCCGTGGACGCCACCTGCGGCATGATGTGTTCGAGCCTGGAATCGAACGTCGGCGCTTCGTGAACGAAGTCGACGCCTCGCGTCTTCGCCGTCTCGGCGAGCTGAAACCCGAACCGCAGGTCCGGCACGCCCTCGTCATCGGGCAGTGACGCGACGGCGTTCTGATTGAGCGCGCGCACCGCGGCGAGCGACGCCACCAGAAGGAACGTCCAGACGACCCAGGCGATTCGTTGTCGAGTCAGGCTGACAGCTGTCACGGCTACTTGCGTCGCAAGCCTTTCATGAACGCACTCGGCGACACCCACCGGGTGTGGAATTCCTCCCAGTCCGATCGGTGGCGCTGATAGACCGGATCGTCTTCCAGGTTACCCGGGTTTCGTGCGTCGCCGTAGGCAGGACGATCGTGCGATGGCAGCGGGAGCACGGTCTGAGAGAACCCGGTGTTGTAGTCGCCGTCCTTCTCCCATCCGTCGCCGATGAGCACGAAATCACGGCGCCAACCGGCATCTGGAGCCGGCTGCTCAGGGAATTGCAGCCGCATCTCGTCACCGGCGTTCATGATCACATATCGGTCATCCACCTCCGACAATAGTGCGTTCACACTACCGAACCTGGTGTGATACCCGGTCAGATCGCGCCAGCGCTGCGTGACGCCTGCCTTGCGCTCGTAGTTCGGGGTTTCGGGCGCCTCTCCTCTGAGCGACGTCGTCTCCGAATAGCCCCGATAGCGCAACTCCGCATCGCGCGCATCCAGCCTCTTCGTTCGCAGCGGCACCGTCACCTCCTGGGCCACGATCAGCGCGTCCCAATAGATCTCGAGGTTCGTCCGCAGGCGGAGCCGACTGGCGTCCCGGACCTCGTTCAAGTCGATGAGCATCGTCTTGTTCTTCCCGGCAGGGAAACCGAGGTCGGCGTTCACGACTCTCCACTTGCCCTGATGGTCCAGGGCCTCCAGCGCGAGACCGGTCGGCTTGACCGAACCGCCCTGGGCGATCGCGACGTTGATGCTGCTGTCGGTCGGGTAGATCCATCCGCTTGCGACCAGCGTGAGTCGATCCGCGTTTGCATGAGGACCAACCGAGAACTCCACGAAATGCTCTTGCGCGATCCCTTGATACGGACCACGCGCGAACGTCGCCAGATACTTCCCGTCGCGCGTCGCAATCGCAGTCGTCACGTCCTGCCCCCGCTCGTCCCGTGCATCCGTGACCGGGCCAAGCATCCTCATCGCGCGCGGGGTCAGCGCCGGCGGCTTCGACGGCAGGAATCGCTCGTCCACGAACATCTCGGTGTCGGCAGGATGATCGACAACGAGCAGCGACACGTGGTCGAAGAAGTGCGTCTCCCAGAGTTCAGCTGTGATCCGCAGGTCGTAGACGCCGGCACGCGGACGTAGCTGATCGCCGGCAACCCTGACCCAGTCTTCCGTCTGGGTCACACCTGCGGTGTCCTGCGCGTTGATTCGCAGACCGAGCGGCGATCGCCAGAGGAAGTCGGTGACAAACCCCATATGCGTGCCGTCCCACGCAAACACCCAGGGGCACGATCCCTTCAGCCGCTGTTCGGCGACGATCACATCGTCAACACCGGTACCGAACTCGGCCTGCGCGATGCCATTCGGCCAGACGATGCGAGCGACGTCGATGCCGGTGCGCGCACCGAGCCCGAAGTGCAGTGGCGTCCCGGACATGACCTGCGTCTGCACCGTGAGCCCGGCACGAACGCTGATCTCGCCGCCGACGCCAAACGAGTTGATGCGCTGATCGCCGGCAGTCGCCTGACCTCGAGGCCGAATCGTCTTCCAGTGATACCCTGCCGTTCCGCCACTGCCCATCAGCCACGCGGGGCGACCCATCGCGATGGCCGCCAGATCGAGACGCCCGTCGCCGTTCCGATCGACCGCAGCAAAGATCTGCGCATCCGGCGACGCCGGCAGCGCGTCGAGCTGTTGACTCTGGTTTGCGAGCCACATGTGCGAACCCGACGGCGACGAGGCAATCAGGTCGAGCGCGCCGTTGTTGTCCAGGTCTGCCACCAGCAACCGTGCCGAACCCGGCTCACCTCCTGAGAACCCGGCCCACGACGCAATCTCTTCGACCGTCCATCTCGGGTTATCCCACGATGCCTTGCGAACAGTCCCGTTCGACTCGAGTGCCACGATATCAATAGCACCGTCAGCGTCGACATCTCCAGCCGTCGCGGCAACCGTATTCGCAAGCCCCGGTATCGTGGCCGCCAACGAGAACTGGCCGGCCTGGCGATTCGTGAAGACCTGCACCGAACCCCCAGCGTCCACGAACATCGCATCTGGATCGGCGTCCTGATCGAGATCTGCCCAGGCAAACGCACGCACGGACGTCACGCCGGTAAACGGCTCTATTCGGCGCCACGTGCCATCACCGTTGTTGCGCAACACGAACGGCGTGCCCATCGCCGGACCCACAACGACATCGATGTCACCGTCCATCTCGATGTCGGCCGGCCACACACCGAAGGCATCTGTCACCGGCGTTCCACCAGACGCCTTCGCCGTCGCATCGACGAACGATCCCTTCTCGTCCTGCAGTAAAAGCCGAACACCGACAGGTCCAGCCCGAACAATGTCGGTGCGGAAGTCGTGATTCCAGTCGAGTGTTGCCAGCGAAGTCGCATCAGCACCATAAAGTGCGGGCGGAGCTTCGATAGTCGGAAACAACGGAACGACGAAAGACGCGGCGTCGGAACCAGCAGCTTCGGCTGTAAACGAGATCGAAGGATCGGCAGGCGACGGTTGCGCCGGGGGCGGCTGCATCGCGAGAAATCGATCGAACGGTTCGGAGATGAGCTCCGTTGGCGTGCGGACAGCCGCCAGGCTTTCACGAAACGCCGGAACCGGGGCGAGGACGTTCCTCAGAAACGTCGTCGCACGCACTACGTCGTCGAAGCGCATCTCGTCAACGGCGCTCTGAAACGACTTGAACTGTTCGAGCGCCTGCTCGGACCACGATCCGGATAGCGGCGCGAGCGCATCGCGTGAGCTGCGAAGACGCGCCTCATCACGGCGACGCCCGGCAATGCGGGCGCGCTCGATCAATGAAGCGAGGTTGGCAGGCTCGCGACGAACAATCTCGTCGAGAAGCATCAACGCCTCTCCGTCCGCCTCCGGCGTGTTCAGGCGCTGCAACTCGTCGGCGAGCGCAAACCTCGCTCGCAGACTCGCCGGATCCAATTCAACCGCGCGGCGCAATCGGGCAGCTGCCGCGTCGATCTGCCCGCGCGCGGCATCCATCCGCGCGGCGAGCAGGACGATGTCGCCGTTGTTCGGTGCGAGGGCGAGCGCTCGCTCGATCGGTGCGGCGGCGGCGTCCAGCTCACCGAGCCTCAACTGCGTCAGCCCGAGATTGGCCCACGACGCGGGTTCCTCGGGCACGATAGTGGTCGCCTTGGAGAACTGCTGACGGGCGTCGTCCAGGAGACCGACTTCGAGCGCGGAGAGACCCCAGTAGAACGCGCGTGTCATCTGCTCGTAGGTGTCCGTTCCCGGCGCGGGCAGCGACGGCCCCCGGCTTCTCAGCACGAAGACTCCAGCCGCTCCCGCGAGCAGCACGCAAACGAGGACGATGACCGTCAGACGGATCCTGGTCACGTTGCGGAAGGGTCTTACTTTATTCCCGATGAGACTGCAGTCTCACTCTAGTCCCAGATGCAGCTGGCGCTCGAGCTCCGTGAATTTGCGAGCCTCAGACGAAACCGGCCACAACAGCGACACCCCGATGGCGACGGCGAACGATAACGGAATCGAGACGATGCCCGGATTCCGCAGCGGGAACCACGCATTCGTATTGTGCAGGATGTCGATCTGGATCGTCGGCGAGGCATAGATCAGGAGCAGCGCGGCGGCGGTACCGACGAACATGCTGCTCTGCGCACCGGCTGTCGTCAGGCGGCTCCAGAAGATCGAGAGCACCAGCGCCGGGAAGTTCGCGCTCGCTGCGATGGCGAACGCCAGTCCAACCATGTAGGCGACGTTCTGTCCCTGGAAGGCGATCCCGAGCACGATGGAGACGATCGCCAGCAGCACGGTCGCACCACGCGCAACAAGGAGCTGCTCGCGCTGATCCGCCTTGTCGCCGCGGACGACATTCACCCACAGGTCGTGCGACAGCGTCGCCGCACCGGACAGGGTGAGACCCGCCACGACGGCGAGGATGGTCGCGAACGCGACTGCCGAAATGAACCCGAGGAACGGCGTCCCACCCACGCCTTCTGCGAGCAGCGGTGCGGCCATGTTGCCGCCCGCGTCGATCGCGGTGATGGCATCGCGGCCGATGAGGACCATCGCGCCGAAGCCGAGGATAAACGTCAGCAGATAGAAGAACCCGATGAACGCCGTTGCGTAGCCGACGGAGGTTCGCGCCGTCCGCGCATCACGCACCGTGTAGAAGCGCATGAGGATGTGCGGAAGCCCCGCCGTGCCCAGCATCAACGCGAGCCCGAGCGAGACCGCGTCGATCGGATCGCTCACCTGCCGGCCGGGGCTAAGAACACCGGTACCGTATTGTTCGGCGGCTTTTGCGAAGAGCGCGAAAAGATTGAAGTCGAATCGTGCGAGAACGAGTCCCGCGAGCAGCGTGGCGCCCCCGAGCAGCAGTACCGCTTTGACGATCTGCACCCAGGTCGTGGCGATCATGCCGCCGAAGAGCACGTACGCAAGCATGACGACCCCGACGATCACGACCGCGGCCTCATACGGCAACCCGAAGAGCAGCCGAATCAGGTTGCCGGCGCCCACCATCTGGGCGATCAGGTAGAACGCGATCACCGCCAGCGAGCCAATCGACGCAGCGATGCGGATAGGCTTCTGCCGCAGTCGCGCGGCGAGTACGTCGGCGAAGGTGTAGCGGCCAAGGTTCCTGAGCGGCTCCGCGATGAGGAACATCACGATCGGCCACCCCACCAGCCAGCCGATCGAATAGATCAGGCCGTCGAAACCCGAGAGCGCGACGAGGCCTGCGATGCCGAGGAAGCTCGCGGCGCTCATGAAGTCACCTGCGAGCGCCAGACCGTTCTGGAACGCCGTCACACTCCCACCAGCCGTGTAGAACTGGTCCGCCGTCTTCGTGCGACGCGCGGCCCAGGCCGTGATGACCAGGGAGAGGGCGATGAAGACCAGGAAGAACGTAATGGCGATGGCGTTCGGTTCACCCAGGGACGACGTCATCGCGAGCCCTCACGTGCCGCAGGCACTCGCAATCGCGCGAGCGACGCGTCGTAGTGGGTGTTCGCCCAGCGGATGTAGAACCAGGTCAGCATCCACGCGACGATGATCACGAGCACACCGAGCAACATGCCCAGGCTCAGTCCTTCAGCGAGGAGTGTTCCAAGGAGTGGCTTGTTGAACGCGACGAGGAGGATGAAACCGAAGTAAACGACCATCATCGCGATGGTCAGCGAGATCGCGACGCGCCAGCGCGCCGCAGACACGGCCTCGAGTGGGGATAGTGTGGGCATCAGAGGTGCGAGGATACCTGAAGACCGCCGATTCCCACCCTTAAACAGCAAAGCAACGCCGCGACCGGAGGCCGGTCAGGGCGTTGCTTTGTAGGAAACCGAAACGCGTCGTCTCTTACTTGTCGGGTCTCTCGTCTGGCGCGCCCGTGCCGGATGAACCGACGAAGAGCTTCTTGCCGTCCGGGAACGTGATGTCGCGACCGTTCGCTCGATTGGCGCCATCCTTGGCCTGGAAGCCCTCGACCAGGATCTCGGTGCCCTCTGTCAGCGAGTTCTTGTTCCAGCCGCGGCGCAGCAGCGCGTTCGGGGCGCCACCTTCAACCATCCATCGCTCCACTTTGCCGGTCGCCGGATCCTTCACGTCGATGTGAATCCAGGAATGCGGATTGATCCATTCCATCTTCACGACCGTGCCCCGCAGCTTGACCGGACGCTTGGCGTCGAATTCAGCCGCAAAGGAGTGGTGCGCTGAGACCTGGACAGCAAACACCGCCACCAGAAGTGCGGCAGCGGCCGCCATGCTGAAGAGTTTCGTTCGCATCGAATTCATCTCCTACCTATTCGGGACGTCTGTCGGAAGCAGCCGACCCTGGGATTAGAATGCCCGCCTACAGTGTATCACTCAGCCGCAGAATAACTCCGAACTACTCAGTCTTCTTCTTCAGATCGCCGTAGAGCAACTCTTCTGAGAACTCCACGCACTTGTATTCGAGCAACTGGGCGTTCTGCTCCATGCGGCGATAGAGCGGCATCCGAATCTGCCACGGCTTGGAGAAGGTCTTGGCATCTTCGATCGTAGCTTCGTAGTTGATGTGATTCTCGCCGGCCAGGGTGTAGCGCTCGGTGACCTTCAACGCATCGGAGTGATGGTTGCCGGCGCGGTCGAACCAGGTCTGGTCATTGTTGCCCGTGACTTCGATCACGAGGGTGTTGCCGTCCCACTTGCCGTTGGACCATCCCATCCAGCTGTCAACGGGCGGCTCTGACGGCTTGTCCATGTGGACGATGCGGTTCGAGCTCGCGTACTCGTAGACGAAGAGGATGTCCTTCTGGCCCTGGACGATCTGGAAGGGATACGGCATGTAGGTCGAACGCGGGATGCCCGCCATGTAGCACTTGGCTTCGGGGTCGGACTTCGGCCAGCCCTTCATGTTCTCTTCCCGCTTCTTGAGGCCGGCAGGAAGATAGGGGATCGTGCCACCGACTACGACGCTCTGACCGGCAGGAATCGCGAACATCGCGCCCAACTGCCAGAACGGCGTCGCCGCCGCCGAATGATCCTCGAGGTTCCAGTGGGCACTACCGATCGCTTGCCACACGCCGTTGAAGTTCGGATGACCAGCGATCTGTGCCGGACGCGCGGCTGCACCGCGGCCCTGACCGGCGGCGGGCGCCGCTGGCGCATTTCCGCGGCCCTGTTGTGCGGTCGGTGCCACGGTCAGCGAAACTGCCGCCGCTAATGTCATCGCCACCACTGCGCCTGTGAACCGGTATCGCATCTGCCAGGTCTCCTCTC
>Ga0310810_10005942_pt1 | contig 13727 bp, 9 predicted proteins | sample NCmetagenome_FD_207641 | JGI IMG/M metagenome (GOLD analysis project Ga0310810, IMG submission 207641) | Soil microbial communities from experimental microcosm in Duke University, North Carolina, United States - NC | ecosystem: Engineered > Artificial ecosystem > Soil microcosm > Unclassified ... | reverse complement strand
CTGTTCGACGCGAAGTCGGAGTCGCCAAACACGACGAGGCGTGTTTCAGGCTTGGGCGCGTCGTTCTTGTCGGGCGGTTTCGCGGGATCGAGCGGCGCGGCACCGGTGACTGCTGACGCCAGCGTAATCGGTCCGGGTTTGTCTTTCCCTGGATCGAGAGCGATCTTCTTCGCCGTCAGCAGCCCTTGCACATCGGTTTCCGCCCAGGCGCGGTCGGTGGTGGTGGCGAGCGGCACCGCCGTGTGGCCGTTCACACCGCCCTCGATCGGGGAGGCCGAACGCGCCAATGGATATGCGGTCATCACGCGGAAGCGGTCGGTAATCGGATGCGACGGATAGTTGACGACGACCGGCACTGCTTCCGACGCGCCAAAGAGCTGTCCCATCCCGCTGACGTCCACGACGACGTCGTTGCCGACGTTGATCCCCCAGTCGTGGGCGAGCGCGATGAGGTTCGTGAGCGGCGGGCTGTCCGGGCGCGACGGCGGGTCGAGCAGCAGCAGCAGCTTGCCGTTCTTGGCGAGGAACGCTTTCAGGGCCTCGATTTCCGGCGGGAAGAAATCGCTTTTCGGACCCGCTATGACGACGACCGTCGCATCGTCCGGCACGGCGTTCTTCTGAGCCAGCACGAGCTTGTCGGTCGAGTAATTTTCGCGGCCGAGTGCCTGGACGATCGTGTTATAGCCGTCGCGCTCCGACGAGCCGGTGTCCTTCTCGCCGTGTCCATCGGTGAAGTAGACCTTCTTCTGCTGGCCGGACACCACCTTGATGATGGCGTTGGTAATGTCCTGCTCGCTGTCCTGCGTGATGCGCTCGCTGCGACCCTTGTAGTCGAACACGACCGTGCCGTATTGCTCGACCTTGTATTGCTGCGCCGCCGCGGGATTTCTGTCGGGATCGGTGTACTCCGCCTTCACCTGCTTGGACGTGTATTCGTATTCCTTGAGGCGATCGCGATAGGTCTGAAAGTTGATGTCCTTGTCGAAGACGTGCACGTTCAGCGGCGCATCGAGCTTGGCGACGATGTTGCGGCTCTGATCCGACAGGCTGAACTGCTTGGTGGCGGTGAGATCCCAGCGCTTGTTCTCGCGCTTGCCGATGTAGTTGATCGCGATCAGGATGCCGAGCGCGATGAAGATGCTGAAGGCGGCGAGCGTGCCGTACCGGGCCTGCCGGGTTTTGAAGTAACCGGCGATCTCGCGCCACTGGCTGGCGATGTAGAGCGCCATGCAGACCAGCCCCGCCCACGCGAGATAGGTCGCATACTGATCGCGCGCCGGCAGGAAGTAGCGAATTCCGACGGCGCCCAGCACCAGCGCCGTGCCCAGCCATCCGATGAAACTGAAGATCCGAGTCACCATTAGCCCCGCCACCGTTCTGTGTCGACCGACCTGGCGGTCAGAAATAATCCAAAGGTAATCAGGCTCAAGTAATAGATGACGTGCGTGGTATCGATGACACCCTTCGTGAAGTCGTCGAAGTGCTCGATGATCGAGAGATACGCAGTCACGTCAGTGAACATGCCGGTCGAGAAACTGCCGATCCAGCTGATCACCCACAACAGCAGGAAGGTCGAAAACGTCGAAATGTAAGCGACGATTTGATTCGTCGTCATCGTCGAGATGAAGAGTCCGACGGAGAGGAAGCTTCCGCCGAGCAGCAGCAGCCCGACGTAGGAGGTGAGAATCGGCTTCCACTCCGGATGCCCGAAGAAGTAGAGCACGCCGTTGTGGACCAAGGTGACCGACATCATCACTGCATACAGTCCCAGCGCTCCCAGGAACTTGCCCAGGACGATCTCGATGTCGCTGACCGGCGAGGTCAGCAGCAGCTCGATCGTGCCGGAGCGCCGCTCCTCGGCATAGCTGCGCATGGTGATCGCCGGCAGCACGAACAGCAGCAGGACCGTCACGTTTTGCAGCACCGGCCGGAGCATCTGCTGATTGACGTTCATGGCCTGAGGGCTCGCGCCCATCTGGCTCATGCTCATGCTGTCACGCAGGAACACCTGCAAGTAGACCGCGTAGAAGTAGCCGTAAAACAACGCGAACAACCCGATCACGATGTACGCAATCGGGGATGCGAAGTACGACTTGAGTTCCTTGTTCGCGATCGCCAGTACATTACGCATTGGCGGTCTCCTCTGCAGCCTGCCCCTGGGCCGCGTCTTCGGTCGTCAACGACAGGAAGATGTCCTCGAGGCTCATGCGCATCGGCCGCAATTCGAGCAACCCCCAACCATTGGTGACGACGGCACGCGCCAGTTCGCGGCGGATATCGCGGCCCTGCTCGCTCTCGACTTCGTAGCCGACCACCGCGTTGTGGCGGTCCGATTCGACCACGCGCGTGACTCCGGCCACGCGTTCCAGCGACGCCACGGCATTCGACCCCGCCGCGTCGATCTGCACGTACATCGTTTCCGTGCCTCGCAGCCGCGCCGTCAGGTTGTCTGGCGTGTCGACGGCGACGACGCGACCCTTGCTGATGATCACGATCCGCTGACAGGTCTGCGATACCTCGGGCAGGATGTGGGTGCTGAGGATGATGGTGTGATCGCCGGCGAGGTCCTTGATCAGCTGCCTGGTTTCGATGATTTGCTTCGGATCCAGGCCGGCCGTGGGTTCGTCGAGGATGAGGACGTCGGGGTTGTGAATGAGCGCCTGCGCGAGCCCGACGCGCTGCTTGTAGCCTTTCGACAACCGCGCGCACAGCTTTGAGCCGACGTCGTCGATCCGGGTCTTGGCCATAATCGACTTGATCCGCGAGCTGCGCTCGTTAGTCGGGACGCCTTTGATCTTCGCGACAAACGTCAGGTAATCCTGCACCGTCATGTCGTGATAGAGCGGCGGCGTTTCCGGGAGGTATCCGGTCCGGCGTTTGGCTTCGATCGGCTGATCGAAGACGTCGAATCCAGCGACGATGGCCTTGCCTTCGGTGGCCGGCATGTAACCGGTCAGGATGCGCATCGTCGTCGTCTTCCCGGCGCCGTTGGGGCCGAGGAAGCCGAGGATTTCGCCGCGCTCCACCCGAAAGCTGACATCGTCGACGGCCGTGAACCGGCCGTAACGTTTCGTGAGGTGCTGAACCTCGATCAAGAGTATCTCCTAAATAATTGATATAGAAGGGCCCAGAGCGGTGCCCAGCCAACCGAAAATCCTAACCGAAGCGTGTGAAAATGTGTAGCCGGAGATGTTCATGAGTGTAGACGTTGGATCGAAAGCGCCGGACTTTACCTTGATGAGCCACGACCGGCAACCTATTACTCTAAGCGCTCAGCACGGACATCCCGTGGTGCTGGCGTTCTTTCCAGCGGCGTTCAGCTCGGTCTGCCAGAAGGAACTGTGCACCTTTCGCGACCACCTTGCCCGTCTGAATCACGCTCATGCTCAGGTCTACGGCATCAGCGTCGATACGTTTTTCGCGCTGAAGGCGTTTCACGACGCCCAGGCCTTGACGTTTCCCTTACTCAGCGACTTCAACAAGCAGGTGATTCGGGACTACGGCGTCTATAACGAGGACATGATCGGCCTGCACGGGATCGCGAAACGGGCCGTATTTGTCCTCGACAAGGACGGGATTGTGCGACACCGGGAGGTTCTCCACGACGCCCGCAACGAGCCCGACTACGAGAAGGTTTACACCACGCTCGAGTCCCTCTAACTGAGGCTCAAGGGTCTGACGGCCCAAGGTGCTATACTTTCGAATATATGAGCACTTGCTCAGATACTCAGGAAACCAAGACCGCGCTCCTTTCGGATAGCTCAGCCTTATCTCTCGCCGAGACGTTCAAGGTCCTGGGCGACGTGACCCGAGTCCGCATCCTGGACGCCATTTCGCGGACGGAGCTGTGCGTCGGGGACATCGCGCAACTGGTCGGTCTCAGCGAATCAGCCGTCTCGCACCAGCTGCGCCTGCTCAGGGATCAGCGACTGGTGCGGCCGCGCCGTGCGGGTCAGATGATCTTCTACGCCCTGGACGACCATCACATCGTGAAGCTCTTCGCCCAGGGCCTCGAGCACGTGCAGGAGCGCGCTCTCGCCGGCCGTGGATAAACAGGTGAGCCTCCAGGACGCCGCGAGTCACTCGAACGTGCCGAGCCGGTCGAACACGGTCTGCACCGTGTGCGAATTGCACGCGGAATCCACGTTCAAGATTGAAGGCATGGACTGCCGCGAAGAGGTCGCTCTCATCGAGCGGCGGTTCAAGCATCTCGCCGGCGTCGAGGACTTTTCCGCGGACCTCGTCGGACAACGTCTGCACGTGAAATATGACGCCGCCAAGTTGACCGCCAACGGAATTGCCGGAGCCGTCGCCGACGCGGGAATGCGGGCCTGGCTCGAACACGAGGAGCCCATTGCCTCTGGCAAATCAGGGAAGCGAACGAGAACGTGGTTATTGGTGTCGGCGGGAGCACTCTTCGCCGCCGGACTCGCGGCAAACGCGCTCGCCGGTCCTGCGACCCTTGCGCCGATCCTGTTCTCGCTCTCAGTCGCCACGGGTGTGCCGCTGACGGCGCGGAAAGCCTGGCAGGCGCTCCGGCTGCGTTCGCTCGACATCAACGTCCTCATGCTGATCGCCGCGGCTGGCGCCGTGGTCCTCGGTCAGTGGAACGAAGCTGCCGCAGTGGTGTTCCTCTTTGCCGTCGCGGAAACGCTCGAAGCACGCACGCTCGAGCGCGCGCGCCTCGCGGTGCGGGCCCTCATGGATCTGACGCCGTCCGAAGCGCTCGTCCGCGACAGCCACGGCGAGCACAAGGTCGCGGTCGATTCGCTGATGCCGGGCGTTGTGATGATCGTCAAGCCCGGCGAAAAAGTGCCGCTCGACGGGACGATCGTCGCGGGTATCAGCGCGGTCAATCAGGCGCCGATCACCGGCGAGTCGCTGCCAATCGACAAGGCGCCCGGTGACGAGGTCTTCGCCGGCAGCATCAACGGCCGGGGCGCGCTCGAAGTACGTGTCACCCGTTTCCGTCGCGATACGACGCTGGCGCGGATCATCCATCTCGTCGAACAGGCACAGGCCCAGCGAGCCCCAGTCCAGACCTTCGTCGAACGCTTTGCCCGCGTCTACACGCCAGCCGTCATCATGCTTGCGGTTGCGCTGGCCGTCGTCCCGCCGCTGGCGTTCGGAGCGCCGTGGCAGACGTGGGTGTATCGCGCGCTGGTGCTGCTCGTCGTGTCGTGCCCGTGTGCACTGGTCATCTCGACGCCGGTCTCGATTGTCGCGGCGCTCGCCGGGGCGGCCCGGCGCGGCGTGCTCATCAAAGGCGGCGCGCATCTGGAGCGAGCTGGTCGGATCCGTTGTGTGGCCTTCGACAAGACCGGCACGCTCACGCGCGGTGTGCCGGAAGTGGTGGACGTCCTGCCGCTCAACGGTGTGCCGGCCGAAGGTGTCGTCGCGCTCGCGGCTGCGGTGGAATATCGATCGGAGCACCCGATCGCGCATGCGGTGCTTCGGTATGCGGAGGCCTCGCACATCGTTGCGGTGCCGGCCTCGGATGTTTCCTCGCTGGCGGGTCTTGGCGCAGAGGGTCGCGTCGTCGGAGCGCCTGTGGTGCTCGGCAACCATCGGCTATTCGAGGAGCGCGGGCTGTGTTCGCCGGAAATCCACACCCACCTCGACGACCTTGGCGCGCGCGGAAGGACGCCGGTCCTGGTGGCGCGGAACGGCCAGGCGGTGGGAATCCTGGCGATCGCGGACCGCCCGCGCGAAACCAGCCGTGAGGCTATCGACGAACTTCGCCGTCAGGGTGTGGAGTCGGTGGTCATGCTCACCGGCGACAGCCATGCCACGGCGCGCGCGGTGGCCAGCGACCTGGGCGTCGATGAATTCCGCGCCGAGCTCCTGCCGCAAGACAAGGTGGAGGCGATCGCGTCGCTTCGGCGCAGATTCGGATCGGTGGCGATGGTCGGCGACGGCGTGAACGACGCGCCGGCGCTCGCGTCAGCCGATATCGGCATCGCCATGGGCGCGGCGGGCAGCGATGCGGCGCTCGAAACCGCAGACGTGGCGTTGATGGCCGACGAGCTGATGAAGATTCCCTACGCGCTTCGCTTGAGCCGCACGACACTCCGAAACATCAAGGTGAATCTTGCGATTTCGCTGGTGATGAAAGCCGCCTTCGTCGTCGCCGCCGTGGCCGGCGTGGCGACGCTCTGGATGGCGATTGCCGCCGACACCGGCGCCTCCGTGATTGTCATCGCCAACGCCCTGCGATTGTTGCGCGCCGAGTAACGAGGTAGGGACGCCCTTAAGGGCGTCCCCTACACCTGCATCACCCTCCCGCCAGCGACTTGACCGGATCGATGCGCGTGGCGCGCCTCGCCGGCAGTGCGCTGGCGAAGAGTGCCAGGGCAAAGAGGAACGTCACTCCCAGCGCGTACGTGACTGGATCGGTCGGCGAGATCTCGAAGAGGAGGCTGGTCAGCATTCGCGTGGCTGCAACCGCACCGACGACGCCGCTGCCGATGCCCGCCAGGGCGAGCAGAGCTGCCTGCCGCATCACCATGCCGACAACGGCTCCGTTGGTTGCGCCAAGCGCGAGCCGAAGACCGATCTCCGATGTTCGCTGCATGACGAAATAAACGATCACGGCGTAGATACCCACCACCGCGAGGACCAGGCCGGTCGCCGCCAGCAACGTGAGCAACAGCATGTTGAATCGTGGTCCGTCCGTCGATGTCGCCACGACTTGATCGAGCGGTTGAATCGCGTAGAGCGGCAACGACGGATCTACCGCTCGGACCGCGCGCCGCAGCATCGCGGCCGCATCTGCCGCACCACCAGAGGTTTTGATCACCAGGGCCATGCTGCGCTGGAAGGGCCCCCACGATGGTTCGGGAGCCTGGGTGTAGGGCAGGAACATTTCCGGCTGCACTGGGGCGAATTGACCGAAGGAGCGGGTATCGCTGACGACGCCGACGACCTCCCGCCACTCCGGCGCGCCGAGCGCCGCCCATCCCGAAATGTGCTTGCCGAGTGGATCCTCGCCGGGCCAGATCGTCTCGGCCATCTTCTGGTTGATCACGATCACCTTGGGCATGCCCGGCCGCATATCCGATGCCTGCAGAAGGCGCCCACGCTGTCGCGGGATCGTGATCGTTTCGAGATAGTCATCCGTGACCAGCCGAATATTGGCGATCGGCATCGCTCCGACCGGAATCGTCCGCCCTTCCACGGTCACACCGACGTCGATACCGGCGCTATTCATGGGAAGGTCGGTGGAAGCCGACGCCTGTTTGACGCCAGGACTCGACCGCAGTTCTTCGAGGATGCGCCGGTACGCATCAGTGACCGCTGCCGGCGTTTCATAACGGGCTGCCGGCAGCGACAGTCTCGCCATCCAGACGTTCGCGGTGGCGAACCCGAGCGGCACCCGCTGCAGGCGCCAGACACTGCGAACGAACAATCCAGCGCCGACGATCAACACCAGGCTCAAGGCGACTTCTCCGACGACCAGCAAACCGCGGACCCGGTCGCCGGTGGCGCTGGTCCGGGAACCCTTGCCGCCCTCGCGGAGCGTTCCCTCCAGGTCCGAGCGTGCGACGCGGAGCGCCGGAGCGAGGCCGAACAGCAGGCCGGTGAACACGGTGACTCCCAGCGCGAACAACAACACCGTCGGATGAAGGCCCGCCTCGCGAAGACGGGGTACTTCAGGTGGACCAAGCCGTACCAGAAACTGGATGCCCAGCTGGCTGACGCCAATGGCCACCGCGCCCCCGGCGAACGCCAACACCAGACTTTCGCTCAGAAGTTGCCTGACGATGCGAGCGCGGCCGACGCCGAGCGCCGATCTGATCGCCATCTCCTTCGAGCGACTCGAGGCTCGTGCCAGCAGCAGACTCGAGACGTTGACGCACCCAATCAGGAGGACCAGGCTGACCGCCGCGAGAAGCAGAATCGTTTGCGTCCGCACGTTGCCGACCAGCGCGTCGCGAAGCGACTGCACGTTCACGCTGCGTGCGTCCATGTTCAGCGGTTGCCGTGCGGCGATTTCCCGTGTGACGCGTTCCATTTCGGCCTGCGCCTGCTCGCGCGACACGGCGGGCTTCAGTTTGGCCAGCACACGATAGGTGTGAGACCCGTAGCTGGCTCGCTGCTCAGGCGTAAAAACCAGCGGCGTCCACAACTGGCCGCTGAAGCCGCCGACGACAGTGCGACGGGCATCGGTGAGGGCGAATGCCGCCGGCGCAATGCCGACCACCGTGTACGCCTCGCCACTCAATCTGATTTCGCGGCCGATCAGCGAACGATCGCCGCCAAATCGTTGTCGCCAGAGCAGCTCGCCCAGCACCGCCAGTCGCTCATTGCTGGTGAGGTCCTGCTCGGTAAAGTAGCGACCCGCCGCTGGCGGCATCTCGGCGACGCGAAAATATGCGGGCGTCACGCGCATCCCGTTGAGCCGTTCCGGCTCTCCGGCGTCGGCGAGGTTGTAGGTGGTCGCCAGCCCCGCGGCCATGTCCTGGAAAACGCTGTTCTGTTCCTTCCAATCCGCGAAGACTCCCGCTGCGGCACCGCCATTAGCGAGGTTTCTCAGCGTTTCCCAGACGATCACGATGCGATCGGACTGAGCATAGGGAAGTGGACGGAGCAGAACCGCATCGACCACGCTGAAGATGGCAACCGTCGCGCCGATCCCGAGGCCCAACGTGAGGACCAGGACCGCGGTCAGCACCGGATTCGCGGCGAGCTGACGTAATCCATAGCGCAGGTCGCGCCAGAAGTCATCGAGCCACTGCACGATCAGCGAATCCACGGACTGCTCGCGGTAGAGCAGCGGGTTGCCAAACCGCGATCGGGCCGAAGCCTGCGCTTGCGCCGCGCTCATGCCGCGCGCGCGTTCGTCCGCTTCGAGCAAGGCGACATGGGATTCGAGCTCGGCGCGCAGCTCGTCGTCCAGCCGGTCACGCCGAAAGACATTCCAGACCTTAGTGAGCGGTGACATGAACGCTCCTACGCGAAACGCAGCGCCTTACGGACGGCTTCGGTGAGCTGCAGCCAGCGTTGTTCCTCTTCCTCGAGCTGCTTCTGGCCGGTGGCGGTGATCGCGTAGAACCGCGCCTTCCGTCCCGTGTCGGTGGTGCCCCACTGCGGACGCAGCCATTTGTCGGCGGTCATGCGCTGGAGGGCCGGATAGAGCGACCCCTCTTCGATGCGCAGCGAATCATCAGTGACCTGGTGAATGCGCTGCGCGATGGCGTAGCCATGCAGCGGCCCGCCGCGGTCGAGGATCTTCAGGATGAGGAGGTCGAGGGTGCCTTGCAGGCGATCGTTCGAATGTTTGGGCATGGCATGTCCCGTCCGAAGGTCCGGTGTCAGCCGGCCAAATACAAAGCCAGCTATGTATAGCTGGCTATGGTATCTGTACAGGACGAAATGTCAAGCGACCGGGTTCCGTTCGCTTCGGGAGCGGACCCGGCCAGCGACTCGCGATTGACGGCGAGCGACGCGCGACTGGCGACGCGCGACTGGCGACTGGCGACTGGCGACTGGCGACTCGCGACTGGCGACTCGCGACTCGCGACTGGCGACTCGCGACTCGCGACTGGCGACTCGCGACTCGCGACTGGCGACTCGCGACTCGCGACTACTGAGGCTCCGGCCCCGTCGGCATTGGCGGCGGATAGGCGACGCCGAGCTGTTCGAGGTAGCTCTTGTACTTGGTCGGGTCGTAGTAGAACTTCTGGAGCGCCGGCTTGAACTTGTCCATCGTGTTCTTGTTCAACCACACCGCCGGCTTGTCTTCGGGGCGGAGCAGCGGCTTGTATTTCATGGGCGCCTGCTGAACGTTGTCGAAATACTCGCGCGCCGCCTTGATCACGTCGGGACGCATCAGCAGATCCATCACCGTCAGCGCCATGACCTTGGCGCCTTGCGTCGCTCCCTTGTGTGCGACCGGCGTGGCCATGGCGACGGCGCTGGTCCAGTGGTGGCCGATGGCGCCGGGAATGTTCGACGGAAAGCGCAGCGTGACCGTGGGCGCGCTCCACATCACGTCGCCGATGTCGTCGGAGGCGCCGCCGGTCTGCTCGGCTTCCGGAATGAATTCGCGGCCTCGCAGCGACGCCGCCACGGCGGTCGAGAGTCCGCGTTCCTGCACGCCGCGGGCGCGCTGAAAGGCTTTCGCGAACTGCTGATCGGCGTCGCTCCACTCCGGCATGCCGACCGCCTTGATGTTGTCGAACATGACCTCGGCAATCGGGCGGTTGCCGTGCTGCGGCCACGCCGATCCCAGCACCCGCGATTCGACGGTCGTGCCCGTCATCATCGCCGCCGCTTTCGACATCGTGTCGCCGAGATCCCACAGTTCCTTGATGTGGTTGTAGTCGGTTTCGCGGAAGTAGTACCAGACCGAGGCGTAGGGCGGGACCACGTTCGGCTGATCGCCGCCGCTGGTGATGACATAGTGCGATCGCTGCTGCGTGCGGAGATGTTCGCGCTTGAAGTTCCAGGCGATGTCCATCAACTCGACGGCATCGAGCGCGCTCTTGCCGAGCCACGGCGAGGCCGCGGCGTGCGAGCTCGATCCGGTGAACATGTATTCGACCGACACCATGCCGGTGCCGCCACCCTCGCCCCAGCTGACGCCGAGTTCGCTGCCGACGTGCGTGAAGAGGACCGCATCGACATCCTTGTAAAGACCGGCGCGAGAGAAATGCGCCTTCGAACCCAGGGCCTCCTCAGCGACGCCCGGCCACAGCAGCAGCGTCCCTGGCAGCTTGTCGCGTTCCATGATCTTCTTCACCGAGAACGCCGCCGTCAGCACCAGCGCCTGTCCGGCGTTGTGTCCTTCGCCGTGGCCGGGCGCGCCAGGCACCAGTTCCTTGCGCGTCACTACCCCCGGCGTCTGGTTCGTCGTCGGCAGGCCGTCGATGTCGGTGCCGATGGCGATGATCGGATGGCCCGAGCCCCACTTCGCCACCCACGACGTCGGGATGTTGGCGTAGCCGCGCTGCACATCAAAGCCTTCTTTCACCAGCGCATCAGTGACGCGCTTCTGCGTCTCGGTTTCCTGAAAACCGAGCTCGCTGTAGCTGAACAGGCTGTCCACCAGCTGCTGCGTGAAGACGCGGCGCGACTCGATGTCGGCGACGACTTCCTTTTTCAACGCGTCGAGCTGCGGGTTCGGCGGCGCCGGCGGCAGCGGGCTGGAGCGCGGTGTCGTCGGCGGTGCGCCGCCGCGCTGCGCAAGGGTGGCTGGACCGGCCAGAGCGACCACCGTCACGGCGATTACCAGCGAGCGGATTCGAGCGCGCATGAACAACCTCCCGGAAAGGTCGATTATCGTCTGCTTTCCGGTCTTCGGAACCCACGGACGAAAAAGTCGCCGCGCCCCGAACCGCCGCGCGTCGATATAGGTTGACAGTCCACCTATTGACGGGTAGTCTGGCCACCTATGGCGCCCGACAAGACCGATGTCACCTACGGAACGCTCGCCCTCCTGATCCTCAAAACCCTCGACGCCATGGGCTCCCTTCACGGCTATGCCCTCGCCAGGCGCATCGAGCAGATTAGTCACGATCAGCTCACGCTCAATCAGGGCACGCTGTATCCCGCCCTCCGCAAGCTCCAGCAGATGGGATGGGTGACCGCAAAGTGGGGCGAGTCGGACACCGGGCGACGAGCCAGGTTCTACACCCTGACGCGCAGCGGGAAAGTCCAGTTGCAGACCGAAACCGACAATTGGGCGCGCACCAGCGCGATCGTTTCGCGATTTGTAAAGGACCTGTCATGAGGCGCTTCTTCGCGCGGTTAACCGCGTTCGTTCTTCGTCGGCGGCTGGATCGCGAGATGGACGAGGAGATCGCGTCGCATCTCGAATTGGCTGCTGCTGAATTCCAGCACAAAGGCCTCAGTCCGGAGAGAGCCGCGCAGGCGGCGCGGCGCCATTTTGGCAATGTCACGCACACGAAAGATGTCGAGCGGGACACCCGCGGTTTACCCATCGTCGAGGATCTGTTACGCGACGTTCGTTATGCGTTGCGAGGTCTGGGACGGAATCCTGTGACCACGGTGGTGATCGTCGGCATCCTAGCGCTCGGCGTTGGCGCAACGGCGACGATTTTCAGCGCCGTCGATGCGGTTCTCCTCAAGACCTTTCCAGTCGCCAGGCCGGATTCCGTGGTCAGCGTCCATACGCTGCAGAGCATTCCCGCAACCGGAAATCGGCGGGCAGGAAATCAATTCAGCACGTCCTCGTATCCCGACTATGTGGACCTGCGAGACAGTGGCATCCTCCAGGGTCTCGCGGCGTATGCGCCGGTGGCGCTGATACTGGACGCCGGCGGAATCTCGGAGCGTATCGATGGGCAGATCGTGTCGGGCAATTACTTTGACGTGCTCGGCGTCCGCCCGGTAATGGGCCGCGGATTTCTGGAAGATGAGGACCGTCGTGATGCCCCCGTTCGTGTCGCCGTTCTTTCCTACCGCAGCTGGCTTCAACGACACGGCGGTCGATCCGATGTCATCGGACAATCGATGGTCCTCAACGGGCGACCGTATACCGTCATCGGGATCGCGCCGCGCGGATTCTTTGGCGCCATGCTCGGCGATGCCCCCGAAGTCTGGGTGCCCATGGCGCTTCAGCCGGAAGCGCGTCCGGCCTCGGCTGGTGCCCTCAGACAGCGAATGTCCATCAGCACCTCCGGCAAGGCTCAGATGGGAGCCCTGCTCGACTTCCGGGACGCCGCCTGGCTCGAACTCGTCGGTCGGTTGAAGGAGGGTTCTTCCATCGCTCAGACTGTCGCGGCACTCGACGTCGTCGGCCGTCGTCTCGCCGCCGCGTACCCGGACTCGAACCGCAATCGGACGGCGACAGCGATGCGCCTTGGAGAAGCGCCGGGCATTCGGACTCGCGCCCGACCCATTCTGCAATTGTTGAGCGTGGCGGTCGCGATCGTGCTGCTGATTGCCTGCGCGAACGTTGCCAGCCTTCTCCTTGCTCGGGCAGTCTCACGACGACGCGAAGTCGCCGTTCGGGTTGCGATTGGTGCCGGACGGTCGCGGTTGATGCGTCAGTGGCTGACCGAGTCGCTGGTGCTGGGTGTTCTCGGCAGTGCGGGCGCTCTCCTCGTAGTCGTCTGGGCGACGCCGTTGCTCAACGGGCTTGGCGTCCTCGAAGACATTGACCTCGGCATCAATTGGCGCGTCTTTTCGTTTGCCTTGATGGCCGGCGTGGTCACCGGCCTGGTGTTCGGCCTTGCGTCGACCGTCCAGGCCCTGCATGTCAGCCCGATCGCCGCACTTCGCGAGGAGAGCGCCGGGGTTGTCGCCGGCGTCCGGTCCACAAAGCTTCGTAACGCCTTCATCATTGGACAAGTGAGCTTGAGTCTGATTCTGCTTGTCGGCGCGGGGTTATTCATCCGCACATTTCGTCAGGCCGTCGCCGTCAATCTCGGTTACAGCCTCGATCGGATGCTGCTTGCCGAGGTAATCCCTGGCGCCGGTTATTCGCCGACGCAGGCCACCGCGCTCTATAAAGATCTGCTCGATCGACTGAATGCTCTTCCAGGCGTCGTCGCCGCCGGGGCCGCTCGAGTGACGGTGTTGAGTGGTGCCGCGCGGACCGTCGCGGTGAGCATCGACGGCCAGCCACTGCGCGATGATTCCAGTAACGCCCTGGTCGTTCGCGCTAACGTCGTCACCGACCGCTACCTCGATGCCATGGGGATTCCCATCCTCCGCGGTCGTGGTATTCAAGCATCAGACGTGCTGACGACGCCGCGTGT
>Ga0310810_10005941_pt1 | contig 13727 bp, 13 predicted proteins | sample NCmetagenome_FD_207641 | JGI IMG/M metagenome (GOLD analysis project Ga0310810, IMG submission 207641) | Soil microbial communities from experimental microcosm in Duke University, North Carolina, United States - NC | ecosystem: Engineered > Artificial ecosystem > Soil microcosm > Unclassified ... | reverse complement strand
GCTCGCCGACGCCGAAGACGTCGAGCCCGACCTGGTCGGCGAGCTCGATCTCCTCGAGGAGATCTCGCAGCCGCTCCTGCGGGCCGACCTCGTCGGAGGTCAGCTCCGCGAAGGTGTAGATGCCGAGGTCCACGGCTCGAGCCTAGCAGTTGCTTGTGGAGTCAAGCTTCAGCAAGCGCCTGTACGACCCCGGACGCGAGGAGCTCGTCGACCTCCGCATCGCTCTTGCCGAGCTCGCGGAGGACGTCGCGGGTGTGCTCGCCGAGGAGCGGCGGCGGCAGCGGCGGCGCCGTCGAGCCGCCGTCGATTCGCACCGCGCTTCGCACGAGCTCGAGCGCTCCGAGCGTCGAGTGCTCGACCGTCAGCGTCGCCGGGTCGCCGGCCTTCGCGGCCGCTGCGAGCGCTTCCGGCACGTTGCGGATCTTGCCGCTCGGGACACCGGCGCGGTCGAGCGCCTCGAGCAGATCGCCCGCCTCGCGCACGGCGACCCGCTCGGCGAGCAGCGGCACGAGCGAGTCGCGGTTCTCGACCCGCGCCCGGTTCGTCGCGAATCGTCCGTCCGTCGCGAGCTCAGCGCGGCCGAGCACCTCGCAGAGCCGCTCGAACTGCCCGTCGTTCGCGGCTGCGATCGCGACGATCGCATCGCGCGCGTGGAACGTCTCGTACGGGACGATGCTCGGATGCGCGTTCCCGAGCCGCGCCGGCGCGCGGCCGGTGACGAGCGCGCTCTGCGCCTGGTTCACGAGCGCCGAGAGGGCGCTGTCGAGGAGCGACGCCTCGACGTGCGCGCCCTCGCCGGTCGCGTGACGGCGCTCGACGGCGGCGAGGATCCCGACCGCGGCGTTCAGGCCGGCGAGCACGTCGACGAGAGCCACTCCGACCTTCGCCGGCTCGCCGTCCGGCTCGCCGGTGATCGACATCAGGCCGCTCTCCGCCTGCACCACGAAGTCGTAGCCCGCGCGTGCGGCCGGCGCGCGTGCCGAGCCGAAGCCCGTGATCGAGCAGTAGACGAGCCGCGGGCTCCGCGCGCGGAGCTCTGCCGGACCGATCCCGAGCCGGTCGGCGCCGCCCGGCCGGAAGTTCTCGACGACGACGTCGGCACCGGCGCAGAGCTCCTGCACGAGCAGCCGCCCGGCTTCGACCGAGAGGTCGATCGCGCAACTTCGCTTGCCCCGGTTCACGGCGAGGAAGTACGCCGTCTCGCCGCCCGCGAACGGCGGGCCCCAGCTGCGCGTCTCGTCGCCGGCGCCCGGGCGCTCGATCTTCACGACGTCGGCGCCGAGATCGGCGAGGAGCATCGTGCAGTACGGGCCCGCCAGCACGCGCGACAGGTCGACGACCCGGAGACCGCGAAGCGGCGACACAACGCGGCACCGTACAGGCCGCCGCTCAGGCGCCGGCAGCCGCCGGCGTCCAGCTGAAGCGGCGGAGGGCGACGCCGAGCCCCGCGACGGCCCAGACCGCGAGGACGGCGAGATCGCCCCAGACGATCCCGGTTCCGTGGACGCCCGGGTCGTACGCATGGTGGAGCCCGTCGGCGAGGTGCTGCACCGGGAAGAACTCCGCGACGTGCCGGAGCCAGCCCGGCAGGTTGACGTTCGGGATGAAGACGCCCGAGATGAAATAGAGCGGCAGCATGATCGCCTGCACCATCGGCTGCGCGGCGTCCTCCGACTTGACGGCGCCCGCGAGCGCGTAGCCGAGGATGCAGAAGCAGCTCGATCCGACTACTGCGGTGATCGCGACGGCGGGAATCGTCGAGGTCGGCAGGTGGACGCCGTAGGCGAAGCGGCCGACGAGCAGCAGAACCGTCATCACGACGAGCGAGACGGTCAGCGCGGTCAGAGTGCGGCCCGCGATCAGCACCCACGCGGGCACCGGCGTCGCGCGGCGGCGCTTCAGGACACCGGACTCGCGCTGAGCGGTGATCGTGATCACCAGGTTGACGAACGAGGCGGCGATGATCGCGAGCGCCGAGATGCCGGGCACGTAGTACGTCGACGCCTTGACGTTCGAAGGGCCGACGGTGTTGTTCCCGAAGACGCTCACGAAGATCACGAGGAAGAGCAGCGGCAGGACGAGCGTGAAGAACCTGGCCTGGCGGTTGCGAAGGAAGCCGAGCAGGTCGTAGCGCGCCTGGTGGAGCACGAGCCGGAGCGTGCCGTTCCCGCGGGCGCGCCGTCCGGCCGGCGGTGTCGAGCCCGGCTGCCTTGCCGCGCGCCTCGCGCGCAGGCGCCGGTAGAGCCAGAGGAGGATCATCGAGCTTCCTTTCGGTCGGCGGTCAGAGAGAGGTAGACGTCTTCGAGCGTCGGGCGGCGCACGTCGAGGTCGGGCAGGTCGAGGCCGCGTGCCAGCGCCCAGTCGGCGAGGGCCCGTACGCGCTCGAGCGGTGTGTCCGTCAGGATCGTGACGCGCCCGTCGCCGTCGAGCTCGGCACCCAGTGCGGCAGGGAGCTCGCCGACGCCGGCCGGCAGCGTGAAGCGGATCCCGGCCTCGAGCCGGTCACGCCCGCCGAGCGTCCGAGGCGTTCCTTCGGCGACGATCCGGCCGTTCGCGATCACCGCGATCCGGTCGGCGAGCTGCTCCGCCTCCTCCATGTAGTGCGTCGTGAGAAAGACGGTCTTGCCGAGCTCGCGCAGCCCTTCGATCACGCTCCAGGCGGCACGCCGCGCGGACGGGTCGAAGCCGGTGGTCGGCTCGTCGAGGAAGATCAGCTCGGGATCGCCGATCAGGGCGAGCGCGACGTCGAGCCGCCGCCGCTGGCCGCCGGAGAGCTGCTCGCCGAGCGAGTCCGCTTTCCCGGCGAGGCCCACCAGAGCGATCGTCTCGTCGATGTCGCGTGGCGCGGAGTAGTAGCCGGCGTACAACTGGAGGCACTCGCGCACGGTCAAGCCGGGCTCGGGCTGCGACTCCTGCAGGACGACGCCGACCCGGTCGCGCCAGCCCGCGGGGGCCTCTCCCGGATCGACGCCCAGCACGCTCACCTCGCCGGCGTTGCGGTGGCGAAAGCCCTCGAGGATCTCGACCGTCGTCGTCTTGCCGGCTCCGTTCGGCCCGAGAAACGCGAAGATCTCGCCGCGGTTCACCTCGAGATCGATGCCGCGCACCGCCTCGAGGTCGCCGTAGCGCTTCTCCAGGCCCCGGACGCTGATCACCGGCGGAAAGTCGTTGGCGTTCATGTCGCCCAAGGCTAGGGAGCCGGTTGCTCGTTGTCGTCGGCTCGCGGATTGAACTTCCGGGGGCGCGCTACTGCCGCCCCGGGTTGAGGTCTTTCCACCCGAGGGTGGAGAGACGGACACGCCGATCTCCGACCGAGGGGCGATGACCGCGGCGGCTCGCCCGCTTACCCTTCACGGTGTGAGCGTCGAAGGCGCGACACCGACTCTCGCGTCGCTCGAGCACGCGCGGCGGCGTCAACAGGCGACGCTCCGGCTGATGCGCCCGCTCGGCGCCCTGATGGTGGTGCTGGTCGAGGTGGCGGGCTCGCAGACGGAACCTCGGCCGGGCCTCGGCGGGCAGCGCCTGGCGATCCTGCTCGCGCTGGTCGGGGTCGCGGTCGGAGTGACCGGCGTAATCCGCGCCCGCGGCAAGCGCCCGGCACTCGAGGGGCTCGCCTTCGGCGTGCTCGTCTCGAGCTCTGCGGTGCTCGTCTGGCTCCAGCCCCACGGCCCCGGGTTCCTCGGCGTGTTCGTCGCGGTCAGCGCGGCGGCATTGCGGATTCGAGGCTGGATCGGTGCGTCGGTGGCCGGGCTCGCACTCGTGGCTCTCGCCGTTGCGGGCTCGCTCGCCGACGGGCGGTCTGTGTCCTCGGTCGCGTTGAACGAGCTCGGGATCGTTGCGTTCTACGTAATCGCGCTCCTGGCCCGCCGGCTCGGCGACGGGCAGGAGCAGGCCGAGCGGCTGCTGGCGGAGCTCGAGGAGAGCCGCGACGCGCAGGCCCGGGGCGCGGCGCTCGCCGAGCGGCAGCGGCTCGCGCGCGAGATGCACGACGTGCTCGCCCATTCGCTTTCCGGGCTCGTGCTCCAGCTCGAGGGGGCGCGGCTGCTCGCGGCCCGGAATCGAGCCGATCCCGGCGTGGCGGACGCGGTCGAACGTGCCCATCATCTTGCGAAGGCGGGTCTCGAGGAGGCGCGGCGGGCGATCGGCATGCTTCGCGACGACGAGCTTCCCGGGCCCGAGCGGCTCGAGTCGCTCGCACACGAGTTCGAATGCGACGCAGCGATCCCCTGTGCGCTGCAGATCAGCGGCGCCGAGCGCGCGTTGAGCTCCGAGGCCCGCCTGACCCTCTACCGGGTTGCGCAGGAGGCACTCACCAACGTCCGGAAGCACGCGAGCCCGGAGCGCGTCGAGCTCAGGCTCGCGTACGAGCGCGACGGCACGCGACTGACGGTCGAGGACTTCGGGACCAACGGCCGCGGCGCGCTCGCCGAGGCCGGCGGCGGCTACGGCCTGACCGGGATGCGCGAACGCGCGAACCTGCTCGGCGGTGAGCTCGCCGCGTCCGCAACCCGGTCGGGCTTCCGCGTCGAGCTTTGGGTGCCGGTATGAGCTCGACGGTGCGCGTGCTCGTTGCCGACGACCAGCGGGTCGTCCGCGAGGGCCTCGCCATGCTGCTCGGCCTGCTGCCGGGAATCGACGTCGTGGGCGCAGCGTCCGACGGCGAGGCCGTGCTGACGCTCGCCGCCGAGCTCGAGCCTGACCTCGTTCTCATGGACTTGCGGATGCCGCGCTGCGACGGCGTCGAGGCGACGAGACGCCTGCGCGAGACGCACCCCGAGATCAAGGTGATCGTGCTGACGACCTACGCCGACGACCGCTCGGTGGTAGAAGCCCTTCGCGCCGGGGCGCGCGGCTTCCTGACGAAGGACGCGGGCGCCGAGGAGATCCAGCAGGCACTCGCCGCCGTCCAGCGCGGCGAGGCCGCGATCGACCCGGCGGTCCAGCACCACCTCGTCGCCGCCGTCGCCGGGGGAGCCGAGCCGCCCCTCGAGCCGGCGCTCCCGGACGCCCTGACGCCCCGCGAGGCCGAGGTGCTTTCGCTGATCGCCGAGGGCCTCTCGAACGCAGAGATCGCCGGCCGTCTCGTCGTCACCGAGGCGACGGTGAAGAGCCACATCAACCATCTGTTCACGAAGACCGGTGTCCGCGACCGGGCGCAGGCGGTCACGTATGCCTACCGTCACGGCCTCGCGCCGGGCGACTAGTCCGGGAGGAGCGGCATCGTCCAGCCCGGGTCGCGGCCGAGCAGCACGGCACGGGTGACCGCGGCCGATCCGAACCGCGCGCGCACCTCGTCGAGCGCGGCGTCGAGCGCGTCGCTCCGGTCGAGCGGGAAAGGCAGCTCGAGCTGGAGCGAGCGCTCGTCGTCGAAGTTCGCGACCGCGACTCCGACGAGCGTCAGCCCCTGACGCTCGATCAGCGGCATCGCGGTCGCGAGCAGCGCCCGCGCCGTGTCGAGGATCGTCTCCGTCCGCGCGGTATGGCGGGGCAGGGTGTGCGAGCGCGTCGCACGGGAGAAATCGTCGAAACGCAGGCGCAGCACGACGGTGCGTCCCGCCCGCCCGGCGCCGCGCATCCGCCGCGTCACGCGGTCGACGAGGGCGACGAGCGACGCGTCGATCGCCTCGAACGACTTCGGCGAGCGGCCGAGCGCCCGCTGCGCGCCCATCGAGCGTCGGCGGCGTCCGACGCGCACCCGGCGCGGGTCGCGGTTGTGCGCGAGGGCGTGGAGCTGACGGCCCGACGCGGCGCCGAGCAGCGAGACGAGCGATGCCTCTGCGAGCTCGGCAACCTGGCCGACGGTCGTGATGCCGCGCGCCTCGAGCTTGCGGGCCGTCACGGGCCCGACGCCCCAGAGGCGCCCGACCGGAAGCGGATGGAGAAAGGCCAGCTCGCGGTGTGGCGGCACGACGAGCAGCCCGTCCGGCTTCGCGACGGCGCTCGCCACCTTCGCCAGGAACTTCGTCCTCGCGACTCCGACGCTGACGGGCAGCCCGACGCGCTCGAGCACGTCGCGGCGCAGCCGCACCGCGATCTCGGTGGGGGAGCCGGCGAGGCGGCGCATCCCGCGCACGTCGAGGAACGCCTCGTCGATCGAGAGGCCCTCGACGAGCGGTGTCGTGTCGTCGAACACGCGGAACATCGCCCGGCTCGCCTCCGCGTAGGCCGACATGCGCGGCGGCACGACGATCGCGTGCGGGCAAAGGCGGTGGGCCTGCCTGCCGCTCATCGCCGTGCGAATCCCGAACGCCTTGGCCTCGTAGCTCGCCGCCAGCACGACGCCGCCGCCGACGATCACGGGGCGCCCGCGCAGACGGGGATCGTCGCGCTGCTCGACCGACGCGAAGAATGCGTCGACGTCTGCGTGCAAGACCGTCGCCTCGTCCATGCGAACGTATGTTCGCAGAGCCGCCGGTTCAGCGGCAAACACGCTAAGCTGACGTTGACGTAAGAATGAGGTTTCTCCGCACACGCCGGCACAGCGAGCACTACAAGTGGTGGGTGCTGACGTGCACGAGCCTCGGGATGCTGCTCGCGACGGTGAACTCCGGAACGCTGATTATCGCGCTGCCGGATCTCGAGCGAAGCCTGCATACGACGCTCCTCCAGCTCGTGTGGGTGATCCTCGTCTACATGATCGTCTCGACCGTGCTCGTGCTCACGGCGGGCCGGCTCTCCGATCTCTTCGGCCGCAAGAACGCCTACGTGCTCGGGTTCCTGATCTTCTCGGCCGCCTCCCTCGGCGCCGGCTTCTCGGGCAGCGGCACGCAGCTGATCCTCTGGCGCGTGCTGCAGGGCGTCGGCGGCGCGTTCCTCTTCGCGAATGCGGCGGCCCTCGTCACCGATGCCTTCCCGAAAGAGGAGCTCGGCCTCGCGATGGGGACGAACACGATGGTCGCCGCCGTCGGGCTCGTGATCGGGCCGGTGCTCGGCGGGGCGCTCGTCGCGATCTCGTGGCCGTGGGTCTTCTGGTTCAACGTGCCGTTCGGGATCGCGGGCTCCCTCTGGGCGTACCTCGTCCTGCACGAGCTGTCGCGCCGCGACGAGCAGCGGGGGCTCGACCTGCGCGGCACCGCTGCCTACGTCGTGGGCCTCACCGGGCTCGTGCTGGCGCTCTCGAAAGGCGGCCTCACGGGCTGGAGCAACGGGCTCGTGGTCGGAGGCTTCGTCGCCGCCGTGATCCTGCTGCCGCTCTTCGTCCTGATCGAGCGACGGGGTCGCGCGCCGATGCTCGATCTCTCGCTCTTCCAGGACCGGCTGTTCAGCGCCGCCTCCGCCGCCGCGTTCATCAACGGGCTCTCACGCTTCGCGCTCATGTTCCTCTTCGTCTTCTACTTCCAGGGGCCGCAGGGGCAGTCGCCGATCATGGCGGGCGTCGAGCTCGCTCCGCTCGCGATCGGGATGCTCGTCGCCTCGCCGCTCGCAGGCGTGATCGCCGACCGTCGCGGCTCGCGCGGTCTCGCGGCGCTCGGCATGGTCGTCAGCGCTGCCGGTCTCGCCGGCATGACGATGCTGCAGGCGCACACGTCCTACGTGTGGAGCGCCCTCTGGCTCAGCGTCGTCGGGATCGGCTCCGGCATGTTCTCGAGCCCCAACACCGCTGCGATGATGGGCTCGGTACCCGGCAACCGGCGCGGCGTCGCGGCCGGTGCGCGCGTGATGCTCCAGAACACCGGTGCCGTGATCTCGATTGCGTTCGTGATGGCGATCGTCACGGCGGCGGTTCCCACGGATGTGCTCTTCAAGATCTTCTCGGGGGTCACGTCCGGCCTCTCGACCGCGCAGCTCGATCCCTTCATCTCGAACCTTCACCTCGCCCTGTGGGTGCTCGCCTCGATCTCGCTGGTCGGCGCCGCGGTGTCGATGCTGCGTCCCGCGCACGTGCGGGCGGCCGAGCACGAACCGGTCATCGAGGCCGTCGCGTGATCCGGATCGGCGAGCTCGCCGAGCGGACCGGCGTGACGCCTCGGACGATCCGTTACTACGAGGAGATCGGCCTGCTCCGCGGCACCGACCGTCCGAAGGGATCGCACCGTCTCTACGCCGACGCCGACGTCGAGCGCATCAGCGAGCTGACGCGGCTTCGCGACCTCCTCAACCTGTCGCTCGACGAGCTCAAGCAGCTGCTCGAGGCGGAAGAGGCGCGCAGCGCACTTCGGAAGCGGTTCCACGCCTCACAGTCGAACTCGGAGCGGCTCGAGATCGTCGAGGCGGCGCTCCCGCATGTCGACACGCAGCTCGAGCTCGTCCGTCGGCGCAAGCAGGAGCTCGAGCGGCTCGAGACCGAGCTCGTCGACAAGCGGAAGCGCATCCTCGCACGACGGCGCGAGCTCGCCCGCTGAGGGGTCAGCTCAGCGGGGCTGCGGCACGATGCGGATGTACGGCTTCGGCGCCTTGAACTCGCCGAAGATCTGCTTCGCATCGTCGTCGGAGACCGATCCGGCGATGATCACGTCCTCGCCTTCCCGCCAGTTCACCGGCGTCGACACCTTGTGGTTCGCCGTCAGCTGCAGCGAGTCGATCACGCGCAGCACCTCGTCGAAGTTGCGGCCCGTCGTCATCGGGTAGACGAGGATCAGCTTGACCTTCTTGTCCGGGCCGACGACGAAGACGTTCCGCACCGTCTGGTTGTCGGCCGGCGTGCGCTCGGCGGGATCGCCCGACGTGCTCGCCGGGAGCATCCCGTAGAGCTTCGACACGTTGAAGTCGGAGTCGCCGATCATCGGGTAGTTCGGGGCATGCCCCTGGGTCTCCTGGATGTCGGCCGCCCACTGCTCGTGCTTGTCCGTCGGGTCGACGGAGAGCCCGATGATCTTCACATTCCGGCGGTCGAACTCGGGCTTGATCTTCGCCATGTAGCCGAGCTCCGTCGTGCAGACCGGCGTGAAGTCCTTCGGGTGCGAGAAGAGCACACCCCACGAGTCGCCGAGCCAGTCGTGGAAGCGGATCCGACCCTCGGTCGTCTCCGCCTCGAAGTCCGGCGCCGTATCGCCTAGCTGCAGAGCCATCGTCTTCCTCCTCCTCTACGACCGAACCGTTTCGGTCATCTTGCCTGTTGAGGCAAGCCTCGCACACGGTCGAGCCGCAGCGCCAGCATCGGGCAGTCGGCGACCGCCCGTCGCGCGTGCGGCTCGAGGGGAGGCGGCACCGGGGTCTCGTCGACGATCGGAAAGCCCCACTCGTCGAGCTCGATCCGCTCGGGCACGAGCTCGGCGCAGAGGCCGTGGGCGTCGCAGAGGATCGGATTGACGCGAAGCACGAGCTCGCTCACGGGAGCTGGATCACCGTCCGCCCGTTTCCCGTGCAACGCCGGCGATGCAGGTGCCGGTCGAGCTCGGCGGAGAAGACACGGAGGCTGCTCGCGACGAGCGCCGCCGCGCCGTCGGGGTGGCGGCAGGCGCCGCGGTTTGCGGCCTGCGCGAGCCGCCGTCGCAGCAGGCCGGTGTCGGGCGTCCGCCGGCTCCTCAGCACCAGGTCCTCGAGGCTCTCGGCCACGGCCGCGAGGCCGTGCACGCACGGGCCGCACTGCCCGGCGCTCTGCTCGGCCAGGTAGCGCGCGATCCGCGCGGTCTCGGCGATGCCGCAAGCTCCTGCCGGCAGCGCGACGATCGCGCGGGCTCCGAGCGAAGCCCCGAAACGGGCGAGGTCGGCGTTCGAGAGCAGGGCGCTGCTCGCCTCTGCGGCTCCGATCCAGGTGCCGAAGAAGCCGCCGACGAGGTAGGCCTGCGCGCCGCCGTCGCCGCCCGCCTCCTGGAGCAGCCGTGCGAGCGGGCTGCCCAGCTCCACTTCGTACACGCCGGGATCGCGGACTGCGCCCGAGATCGTGACGAGCGCCGTGCCCGGCTCGTCGCGTGTGCCCGCCGAGCGGAACCACGCGGGCCCGAATCGCGCCACCAGCGCGAGCTGCGCCAGGGTCTCGACGTTCAGGACGACGGTCGGCGCGCCGCCCACTCCGCGTTCGTAGGGGCGCGGCGGCGTGAACGTCGGCAGCGCCGGGCCGCCGTTCAGAAATTGGACGAGAGCGGTCTCCTCGCCGGTCACGAAGCGGTCGGGGACGACGGCGCTCCGGACCGCCGGCCGCCCGGCCTCGCGGCCGCGCTCGGCGAGCGCGCGGGCGACGAAGGCATGCGTCGCGGCCGTGGTCGCGATCACGATCCTCTTCGCACCGACGGCACGGGCCGCGAGGAGCGCACCGTCGACCACGAGCTGCGGGGCGTAGGCGAGCAGCACCTTGTCCTTGCCCGACGCGGGCTCACCCTCGGCGCCGTTCGCGACGACGACCGGCCGTGTGTGCCGGCCGGTCACCGACTCGAGCTTCGCGGCGGTCGGAAAGGCGGCGCCGCCCCGACCGGTCAGCCCCGACTCGGCGATCCGGACGCGGAGCTCCTCCGGACGAAGCTCGAGCGGGAGCGGCCCGTACCGCTCGAGGTGCTCGACGAGCGAGACCGGCGCTCCGTCTGCACGCAGGCCGTCCAGCAGGCGCGAGGGCGCCGACTCGGCGACGGTCATCCGAGGCTCGCCGGGTTGCCCTGGACCGTCCCCGTCGCGACGCCGGACGAGTCGACGTTGAGGTCGAGGAGGAGCGAGAGCCTGTTCGTGCTGCCGTTCAGCGACAGCAGGATGCGTGTTCCCTGCAGGCCGACGATCTTGCCGACGTAGGCGTCGGGCGTGCTCGAGGGGCCGTAGCTCGCGCCGCTTGCCGTCATCGTGACGCCGCCGTCTTCGAGCGGCTCGCCTTGGAGCCTGATCCACAGCACACCGCGGCTGTCGCCGCTCGTCCGGCCGGAGATGTTCACGAGCACCCGGCCGTTCGCGTCGCGCGACGACTCCTCGACTCGGCCGGTGAACGTGCCGGTGAACGCGTTCGTCGGGAGCGCCGGTGCCGCCGCGGCGGGGAGCGTCACGGCGGGACGTACGAGCAGCGACCGCGGCGTGCCGGCCCGGGCCGCCCAGCCGTGGCGGGCGGGCCCGCCGAGGTACCAGCCGCCGATCGCGAGCGGCACGGCGAGCGCGGCGACGGTGCTCGCCCTGCGCAGGCCGGAGGTCGCCCGGCTCCCCGACACGCGCCAGAGCACCGCGCCGACGACGCAGGCGACGCAGGCCAGCGTCACCACCTGCAGCCAGGCGAGACGCGCGTCGGTGCCCGTGCCGAGCCCGTGGACCAGGGCGACCGGCCACGAGGCGTACGCGAGCCAGTGCAGGGCGCGCCAGCGTCGATAACCGATGCGCGCGCGCAGCAAGCTCGTGGCCGTCAGTGCGAGCAGGAGGTCGAACGCGACCGCGCCGAGGCCGAGCCAGATCGGCCGGTACGGGGAGGTGAAGGGGAAGACCGCGTTCAGCAGCGAGATCGGTGCGTAGCCGTCGACGACCGTCGTGACGACGTGCAGCACGATGAAGACGAGGGCGAGCAGCGTCAGGTTGCGATGGAGGCCCGCGACGACGAAGCGCGGCCAGCGTCTGCTCCGCCAGCGCGTCGCGCCCGCCGCCCCGAGCACCACGACGGCCGTCAGCAGCAGCAGCGCCACGACGCCGAAGCCCCGCGTTGCGAACCAGAGCGCCTGCGAGCTCACGCCGCGTCCTCCGGCCACCCCGCCACGACGGTGCTTTCGCCGGCAAGGCTGACGAGGCGCGCAGGCAGGCCGCGGGCCTCGAGCCAGCGCGGTGCGTCGTCGACGAGGAACGAGGCGGTGCTCGCCACGTTCGCGTCGACGCACGTGCGCGCGGCCACGCTCACCGTCCGCCACGGCGACTCGGCGGGGCGTCCGGTGCGTGGATCGACGAGGTGGTGCAGCTCGACGTCGCCGCTCCGCCAGCGGCGCACCGTCGTCGACGAGGTCGCGAGCCCGCCGCTGCACACGGCGACGGCGGGACCGGGTGCGTCGACCGGTGCGGCGTGGTCGTCGGCGATCCGCACCGACCAGCCGCCGGCAGGCGGAGTCCCCGCCACCGCGATGTCGCCGCCGATTCCGACGAGCACTCCGCCGGACACCGCCGCCGCGGCAGTCGCGGCACGGTCGCATGCGAGTGCCTTCGCGGTCGCGCCGAGGTCGAGCTCGACGCCGGCGGGAACGCGCACCGTGCCGGCGTCTGCGTCGACCTCCACCGTCTGCCAGCCGGGCACGGCGCAGAACTCGGCACGGAACGTCTCCGCGTCTCTGGCCGCGACGACGCGGAACGTGGCGTCGTATCCCGCGGCTCGAAGCGCGCGCCCCACCGTCGGGTCGACGAGGCCGCCGCTCGAGCGCGCGGCGCCGAGTGCGACCTGCAGTGCCTCGAGCAGCAGTGGGCCGACGGCCACGCGCTCGCCGCAGGCGCGGTTGACGCGCGAGAGCTCGCTGTCCGACCGGAAGCGGCTGCAGGCGCGGTCGATCGCGTCGAGCTCGCGCTCGACCGCAGCGCACGCGTCGCCCTCCGACGCCGGATCGGCCGTCGCGACGACGGCGGTCGTCCCGAGCGCGCGGAACGAGAGGCTCATGTTCCTCCGGAGACGACGACCGGAGGCGACTGCGACTGGACGGGCGGCGCGGCCGGAGCGGCCGGGGTGGACGCGCTCCCCGCGGGGACGAGCGGCGGCGGCGTCGCGCGCTTGCTCCTCGTCGTCTGCCGAGCCGCGGTATTGGTCGCCTTCACGTTGTGGTGACCGGGCAAGGCCCGCGCGGCGAGGCCGGCGAACGCAGCGACGAGCGCCCCCGCGACGGCGAGCGACACCGACGTCGTCCGCCGCAGGCGACGCAGCGCATCGTCTCGCTCGCGTGTCGAGGACTTGCGCACGCTCGCAGTGGAGCAGCGCAAGATGAACGTCAGATGAGGGCTTCGGCCGCCAGCCCGGCACGGGCCCGCGGCAGCACGAGCCAGACGTCCGCGCCGCCCTCCGGCCGGTTGGCGGCCCCCGCCGAGCCGCCGTGCGCCTCTCCGATCAGGGCGACGATCGAGAGACCGAGCCCGCTGCCGCCGCCGCTTCGCGCGTCGTCGGCGCGACTGAAGCGGTCGAAGGCGCGCTCGAGGAAACCCGGTGGGAAGCCGGCACCACGGTCCGCGACGTGCAGCTCGACGACGTCGTCGCGCTCGACTGCGAAGAGATCGATCTCGCCGGCGCCGTGCTCGAGCGCGTTCTCGACGAGGTTCGCGAGTGCCTGCTCGACGCGCGCGGGATCGGCCTCCACGAAGGCCCGCGCCGGGCGCACGTCGATCTGACGCCCGCGTTCGAGCGCCAGACGCGCGAAGCGCTCTCCGGCCGAGGACAGCACGTCGTCGACGCCGAGGCGCACCGTCCTGATCGGCAACATGCCCTGGTCGGCCCGCGCGATCAACAGGAGATCCTCGGCGAGCTGCGAGAGCCGGTTCGTCTCCTGTGCGGCTGAGCGTACTGCCCGTTCGAGCTCGTCGCGAGAGCGCGGGCGGCGAAGGGCCAGCTCGAGCTCGGTGCGCAACATCGCGAGCGGCGTCCGCAGCTCGTGACTCGCGTTCGCGACGAAGCGACGCTCGTGCTCGAACGCGGCCTCGAGCCGTCCGAGCATCTCGTTGAGCGTCGTGGCGAGCCGTGAGATCTCGTCTCTACCCGAGGGCACCGGCAGGCGGCCGGGTGCCGTCGCGGAGACGGCCGCGGCGCGGCGGCGCATCGCCTCGACCGGCCGCAGCGCGGCGGCGGCGAGCCCGTAGCCGGCGAGCGAGGCCAGGAGCAGCGCGAGCGGCGACGCGAAGAGGAGCTCCCTGAGCAGCCGGTGCAG
>Ga0310810_10005939_pt1 | contig 13728 bp, 12 predicted proteins | sample NCmetagenome_FD_207641 | JGI IMG/M metagenome (GOLD analysis project Ga0310810, IMG submission 207641) | Soil microbial communities from experimental microcosm in Duke University, North Carolina, United States - NC | ecosystem: Engineered > Artificial ecosystem > Soil microcosm > Unclassified ... | reverse complement strand
TTCAGCACGTCCTCTCGCCGTCGCTGACGCTGGATGGCGGCATGGAGCTCGGCTTCGGGCGGTTCAGCCACTACGACTGGGATGGCGAGTCGGGGACCGCGGACATGAACGGCAACACGACCGTGCGCCTCAAGTTCGGCGTGATGTGGCGGCCGACGCCGCGACGCTCGAGCTGATTCCTGCCTAACGACTTTCACCACTACCACGAGACACTACCATGACCTGCACGACATTCCGCGTGGCGGCGACCGTCCTCGCCACGCTTACGACTCTCACCGCGCCCGCCACGGCGCACGCACAGCAGACCACCCCCATCGGCGCGAGGCCGAGCAGCACGGCCCTTCGGGCACACGGCACGCAGTCGTCCGGCAGCGACCGCATGCGCGGTTTCATGCTCGGAGTGCATTCGATCGCCGCGCCCGGTCTGACGCTCGGCGGTGGAGAGGTCGACGGCGAGTTCATCACGAAGTTCGGGGCGGGCGCGGGCGTGACCATCGGGTACGGGATCACCCGAGTGTTCAGCGGGTTCGCGTCGCTCGACGTCGCGAAGCAGAACACGGCGGCGGACGTCGAGCCGGCCGGCAGCTGGGGACTGTCACACTTCGAGGTCGGTGCACGCGCCAACATCCCGTTAGGCACGTCGTCAACGGTGCCGTACCTCACCGCAAGCGTGGGTCGGCGGGCGATGGCGGCCCGCACCACGAATGAGGATGGCGAGCAGTTCGACAGCGCGATCACCGGACCGATGATCGGGTTGGGAGGCGGTATCGAGCACTTCTTCTCCCAGTCGATGGCCCTCGATGCGGGCATCGGTGTCGGCTACGGCAAGTTCAACAACGTCAAGTTCGGCGAAGAGGAGTACGACCCCAAGGCAAATGCCACCACCAGCATCCGCCTGCGGCTCGGCGTGAACTGGCGGCCGGGTGGCCGGCGCTCGTGATGGACACGATAGACCCTCTCTCGATCAACTCACACATCGCATAACGAGGCATGCCATGCATACGACCACAGCCGGGTCACGATCCCGGCACACCCCGCACGTCACGCGGCTTGCAGCCGCGCTGCTCCTCTGCACCACACTGGCCAGCGCCACGGCGTGTGGTGGCGGCGGCGGCGACTCGAGCACCGGTCCGACCGATCCGGGCACCAGGAATCAGCTCGGGCTCTACGCACTGATGCAGGTCAACAAGAAGGCGATTCCCACCGAGATCAAGCACGGCCCCTTCTTCGACGCCTCGGTGCCGCACTTCTACAACCAGCTCATCGTGAAGATCACTGGCGGTGAGCTCGTGCTGCAGGACGGCGGCCGCTTTCACTTCGCCCTGGATTTGTACGTGAACGCTGATGGGGACGAAGCCACGCTGACCAGGCCGATCGATGGGACGTGGGAAATGGACGGCAACGAGCTCACCCTGACGCCGGATCGCGGCAACGGGTACACGACGGCGACGATCGGGAAGGGGAGCGTCAGTATGGACCTCGACGTGATCGGCGAGGGGAAGTTCTCGGCCTACACGTTCCAGTACCGAAAATGAGCACGCGCACAATTGCCGCGCTGCTGTTCGCGGCCAGCGCGGTTGGCGGCGGTTGCTCGAGCGACTCGGGGACGGGCCCGAGTGCCAGTCCCACCGGCATGTACTCGCTTCCGGGGATCGGTGGGACGGCATCGCCGGGGCAGGTCGTTCGCGGCGCTCTGTTCATCCCTGACGACAACCGTCACTCCAACGGCTTCATCTCGGCCATCGTCGGCGAACGCAGAAAGGCCGGCGTGACTGAGATCGGCTCCCGCTGAGCTATCGCAGAATGAAATCCGGGTGGCGCGCGTCACGTTAGGCGGTCTGACGGGCCGCGCGCCCCCTCAACCTTCACTGGTGTCTCACATGCTCATCTTCACGAAAGGCCGGCCCGTGACGCGCATCGGCGCGCTCGGTCTGGCGCTCGCCAGCCTCACGCTGGCGCTCAACACGTCTCGCGCCCAGAGTGCCGACGAGCAGTCGGCGTACGTGGCGCTCATCTACACGCCGGTCGCCGGGCTCGCGCCGCTCCCGCCGGTTTCGGACTCGTCAGGCCGGAAAGGCGCATCCGGAGTCAGTCTGCTTGGTCGGCTCGGCCACATGTCACGCGGTGGCGGACTGTCGCTCAACTCGTTTGGCGTTGGCGTCGAGGTTCCGAGAGGCCGAATGCGAATGGGCGCGACGCTCGCGTACATGTCCGCGAGCTGTGGTGCGGCCTGGGACGGTGACAGCGATTGTGCGGGCGACATCATGCTTGGTGGCAGCGTGCGAACGCTGCTCACGAGCCGGGTCGTCGGCCAGGCGGATTCGCCTCCGCCGGTGAAGGGGAGACGGGCACCCGCGCGCGCGTCGAACGAGCCGCGGCTGCTGGTCGGGTTCGATGGGTCCATCGGGTATTCACCGCGCCAGGGCGAAACAGCCATGGCGATCGGCGCCGGGATACCGACGGCGCTCGCCATCCAGAGCGGCACGGTGCGCATCACCCCGTTCATCACCCCGGGGATCGGCTATGGCCGGTTGAGCCACGTCGCGTACTTCGAGGACGAATCGGCGACGTCTCATGGCACGTTCGCTCTCATGGTCGGCGGCGGTCTCGGACTCGAGTTCGGCACTTCGGGTATCGGGGCGAACGTCGGATTTCAGCGAGTGCTCAAAGGGCAAGGCGGCACCACGCAGCTCGGGATCGGCATGTCGTGGCAAGGCCTGACGTCAGCTCGCTGAGCGCGGCGTGCCGACGCCGCGCCGGATCGGTTCTCGTTGCCATAGCGCTCGCTGGCTGTGGCGCTGACCGATCTGTGCCGGCGTCGGACGCCGTCGCCGAATCGCCGCCCGACGCCACGGCATCGCTCAGCGAGATCGTGGCGTCGAGCGCGCTGGTAGGGCATCGCGTGCGTCTGATCGGGCGATGCCTAACGCAACAGAGCCCCCTGGAGCTCGGTCAGCCGCATGGCGTCGTGATGGTGTGGCAGCTCGCGGCCGATGGCGTGATGGTGTACGTCGCGGGTCCGCCGCCTCCCGGATGCGCGTCCAGACACACGCCAGTGACCGTGATGATCACCGCGCTCGTCGCGGAGGATACGCTCCCCCCTATCGGCGACCTTCCAGGGGCACCGCGCCGGTACCTCGTCCGGGCCGAACCGGAGCCCCGCTGATCCCTGGAGTCAGCGGTGTCGCTGGCGTCCCGGTCGGGATGGCTCTAAAGTCATTCCTATGACCGAGACCCTTCATGATCGCGTCCTCGCCGCCATCGGCGAGCACTACGAGCTCGACGCCGAGATCGGGCGCGGCGGCATGTCCGTCGTCTATCGCGCGCGCGACCGGCGTCTGAACCGACCCGTGGCCATCAAGGTGCTGCCGCCCGAGCTCGCGCACGACCACGCGATCCGCGCGCGCTTCACACGGGAGGCGCAGACGTCAGCGCAGCTCTCCCACGCGCACATCGTGCCGATCTACGACGTCGGCGAGCGTGGCGGCATCGCCTGGTTCGTCATGGCCCTCGTGTCCGGCGGGAACCTCGGTACGCACCTGACGAGGGAGCCGCGCCAGCCGGTTGATGAAGTGCGCCGCATCCTCTGTGAGGTCGCCGACGCGCTCGCCTACGCGCATCTGCGCGGTGTGATCCATCGCGACATCAAGCCGGATAACATCCTGCTCGATCAGCAGACCGGCCGCGCGATGGTCACCGATTTCGGGATCGCGTGGGCCATGGAGGCTGGCGCGCGTCTCACCGCAACCGGGATCGCCGTCGGCACGCCCACGTACATGTCGCCCGAGCAGGCCGTGGGGGAGCGTGCCCTCGATGGGCGCAGCGACATCTACTCCGTCGGCGTGCTCGCCTACCAGATGCTCACCGGGCGCGTGCCGTTCGAGGCGGGAAACTCGATGGCACTGCTGCTCAAGCACGTCAGCGAGCGGCCGCGCCCGATCGGCGAGCTCCGGCCCGATGCGCCCCGCGCTTTGCGCGACGCGATCGAGCGCGCGATGGCGAAGGCGCCGGAGGATCGGTGGCCGAGTGCCGCGGCGCTGCGTGACGCGTTGTCGGCTACCGACTCGTCGGCTCCGACCTGGCGCGCGGACCAGCGTGACCCGGTGCGCTACACATCGCCTCGCCCCGATGGTTCGCGTCGCGTGCTCGCGCTCCGTTCGCCGCGCCGCGGCACCCCGTCCGTGGATGCGGATCAATCGCCGCTGTCACGAGCGGATCAGCAGGAGTTTCGATCCGACAAGGCGCCGGCGCGAGTGGACGGTGCGGGACTCTCGCTGACGCGAGAGCCACGCACGCCGGTGGACATGACGTTCGTGCCGCCGCACCTGGCGGCGTTGACGGCTGAGCAGCGCGCCGACCTCCGGCTCTGGCACGGACGTGTGACGCTGCGCGAGCGCGTGACCACGATGCGCTGGTACGTGTGGCTGACGATGGGCGCCACCGTCGGCGGAATCGTGGGCTTCGCGGCCGGCGTCGCCGAGGTGCCGCCACTCGTGCTCGCGCCCATCGTTCCGATGTTCATGTGGCGCAAGCTGTGGCGGAGAGGGAGGTCGTTGCGCGAGGCCGGACTGAAGGTGCGGGAGATTCTCCCGCGAATGCACTTCGTCCTGCGGCGGCCGTCGATCGAGCGTCAGATGGAGAAGCTCGCGCCGCGCGCGGTGCTCGATGGCCCAGATGGCGGCGCGATCCGCCGCGCGGTCGAGGATCGCGCGGCCATCCTGGAGCTGTTCGGCAAGCTCTCGAAGGCCGATCGGGCGCGTCTCCCGGACCTGGCGGTCACGGTCAGAATGCTGGTCGAGCGCGTCGCGCACCTGGCGCACACGCTCCACCGTCTCGATGGGAGCATCGACCCGACGTTAGGCGCCGACCTCTCGGTGCGGATCGCCGACGTCGAGCGCGAGAGCGGGTCGCCGGAAGGCGAGCGACGGCTGGCGTTGCTGCGTCGCCAGCGCGGGACGCTGGACGAGCTCCTGGCTCGTCGGGCCGCGCTCGCACAGCAGCTCGACAGTGCCGGTCTGGCGTTAGGCAACCTGCGGCTGGATCTGGTGAAGGTCCAGTCATCCGGGTTGCAGTCGGCGTTCTCCGATGTCTCCTCGGCGACGCAGGAAGCACGGGCGCTGTCGAGCGAGATCGACGCCGTGCTCGCGGCGGCCGCGGAGGTGCGAGGCCTGTAGACGGCGTTTGACGAGGCTCCGATGCCACTGACGTACGCGTACACCGCCATCCGGGACGATCAGGTGCCCGTCGGAGTCGAGCCGCTCATGCAGCATGCGCTCGCGACGTACGCGAGCGAGACGAACAAGGTGGTTTCGGTGTGGCGCGAATTCAGCGACGACGATCTCGCGTATCGTCCACACCCGCGCGCGAGCAGTGTGGGCGAGATCCTCAAGCACCAGCTCCTGTCGGAGCGTCGCTTCTTCGGGGAGTTTCTCGATGCACCCGAGCCGCCGCCCGGGGATGTGCTGCCGACGCCGCTGACGGTGCGCTCGGCGACCGATCGACTCGTCGCGCTCGCGCTGCCGCGGCTGAGCTATCTCGCGGCACAGCCGGCTGCGTGGTGGATGACGCGAGGCGCGTTCTTTGACGTGGAGCGCGACCGCGCATGGATCTTCTGGCGGCGCGTGCTCCACACGGCGCATCACCGCACCCAACTGACCGTGTACCTGCGCACGATGGGGCGCGCGGTGCCGGCGACATATGGGCCGACGGCCGACGTGCAATGGGTCGGTGCGGATGCCACGCACACCGTCGAGGCTGCCGGCCGGAAATAGTTCTCCGCCGGGCCCGCCACACGGTCTATCGCGCGAGACTTGCATGGGTCTGTGACGCTCCGACGAACGTCAACGCATGGAGGTCGCATGACCGTTCCATCGAACGAGCATCATGCCGCGGGACAGGCAGACACGTCCGCGGATCGGACGCGCTATCCGGAAAATCATGTGGTCGCGGTCCTCGATACGAATGCGCAGCTCACGAACGCGATCGTGGCGCTCACGAGCGGCGGGTTCATGGATTCCGAGATTCAGTACGGAACCGGCGCGATGGCCGCCGACGAGCTCGGTGCGAGCACCGGCCGCACCGGTCTCGCGGCGCTCCTGATCCGACTCGCGGAGCACATTGGCGTCGCCGATGAGGAGATGGAGATGAAGCACCGCTACGAGCAGGCGATGCGCGACGACAAGTTCGTCTTCTCCGTGGCCGCGCCGACCGAGGAGCGTAAGCAGCGCGCGACGGAGATTCTTCGCGCCCAGGGTGCGCACGCGATCGCCTACTACGGGAAGCGGACGATCGAGTTCATTACCTCACCTAACAAGTAGGCAGCGAAGCCTTTGCAGCACGTTCCGGTCGTCGAAGCGCGCACGCGAAGGTGCCCCGCTGTCGCTGCGCGGGGACTGCGGTCGCGATGTCTGATCGCGAGTGCGGTCTGCATCGTGCTCGTGGCGCCGCGCGTCAACGGCCAGGCGGCGGAGCAGCGAGCGAGGCCGGAGCTGGGGCCGTACCTCGCCGCCCTCGGCCTCGGACCATCGCAGCTCGCCGCCGCCGCGAATGGACAGGCGATCGTGCGCCTGCTCAAGTCCGACGACAACCGCGATGTCGCGGTGTCGGGCGTGATCGCGGTGCGTGCGCCTCGCGACGCCGTGGTCGCGCTCGCGCTCGAGGGGCGCGCGTTCATCTCTGCTGAGGCGAGACAGTCCGGCGTGTTCAGTCACCCGCCAACCGCGGCCGATGTGCGGCAGGCCGCGTTCGACAACTCCGAGTACAAGGACCTCCGGAAATGTCGCCGTGCAGACTGTGACTTCAAGCTGACCGCGGCGGGAATGCAGTCGTTCGTGACCGGCGTGGAGTGGTCGACGCCTAACGCCAAGGCCCAGGCGGATGAACGACTGCGGGCAGACCTGCTCCAGCTGCTCACGGACTACCAGCGCCGCGGCAACGCCGCCATGCTCACGTACGATGATGCACGCGTTCCCGCGCGTACCGCTGACGTGTTCGCCGCGCTGCTCGCGCAGGCGCCGCATCTGTCGGACTACGCGCCGGAGCTGTTCCACTATCTCGAGACGTATCCGGCCGAGCGGCCCGGCGCGGTACGCGACGTTCTGTACTGGGCCGAGGAGCGGTTGCCGCACATGCGTCCAACGCTCACGGTCAATCACGTCGTGGCGTACGCACCGCCTAACGGCCCGGCGTTCATCGTGCGCAAGCAGATCTACGCGACGCATTACTTCGAGGGCGCGCTGCAGGTGATGGCCGTCGTCGATGGCGGTGCGATCGCTGCTCCGCCGTCCGCGGGGCCCATGACGTACCTCGTCACGGTGCGCCGTTTCCGCTTCGACGCCTTGCCCGGCGGGATCCTGAATGTGCGCGGTCGAGTGCGGAGCCAACTGCTCGATGCGACACGCCAGGATCTGATGCGTACGCGCTCAGAGCTCCAGAACCCGGCTGCGGCTGCCGCCGCATCGCCGACCCGACAACGCTGAGGAAATCGACCGTGCCACTTTCCGAGGCACAACGCCAGCATCTCGAGCAGCTGCTGAAGGAAGAACGCGCGCGAGCCATGCGTGCGCTCAACCGATCGCTCACCGAGAACTCCGAGGACGACGAGCAGGACCGCTCCGGGGACCTGACCGTGATGCCGTTTCATCCGGCCGATCTCGGCACCGATACGATGCAGGCCGAGCTCGATGCAGCGAACGACGCGCGCATCTCCCGCGAGCTCGCCGAGATCGACGCGGCGCTCGAGCGGCTGTACCGCTCGCCGGAGAAGTTCGGCATCTGCGAGGACACCGGCGCCGAGATTCCGTACGCGCGGCTCGAGATCATCCCGTGGGCGCGCACGTGCGGTGACTCCGGCGCGTGACGCGAGGCGATCCCCGGACTGCTGCTGACGGTTGATAACCGTCGGGCTCGCAGTACGTTCGTGGCGGCCTTCCAACGGAGTCGCAGGTGCGCATCGCACGCCTTACCGCATTCGTCGCCATCGTCCTCGCCGCCGGGTGGCGCGCGACCATCACCGCGCCCACGGCCGCGGCCAGGATCAGCCAACCCGTTGCCGCCACGTTTCCCGGCGACACCTGGCAGCGCGTCCCGGACCCGACACGCGCCGGCTGGCGCAAGAGCGGGCTCGATTCCGTGCAGTCCATGATCTCGCGCATGAACTCGAGCGCGATGGTCGTCGTCGAGCACGGCAGGATCGTGTACTCGTACGGCGACCTCACCGCACAGAGCTACCTCGCTTCGGTGCGGAAGAGCATCCTGTCCATGCTCTACGGGATCGAGATCGCGCGCGGACACATCGACACCGCGAAGACGCTCGCCACGCTCGGCATCGACGACCTTGGCGGGCTCCTGCCGCGTGAAAAGGAAGCCACCATCCAGGACTTGTTAGGCGCCCGCTCGGGCGTCTACCACATCGCGTCGTACGCCGGCGACTTCCTGGCCGAGGCGCCGCCGCGTGGGTCGCAGAAACACGGGACGTACCAGCTGTACTCCAACTGGGACTTCAACGTCCTCGGCACGATCTTCGAGCAGGAGACGAAGCGGAACATCTTCGACGCCCTCGAGCAGGAGATCGCGCGGCCGATCCACATGCAGGACTTCCGGCGCGACCTGCAGAAGAAGGAAGGGGACTCGACGCGATCGATCCATCCCGCGTACCCGATCTTCCTGACGACGCGCGACATGGCGCGCATCGGGTTGCTGATGCTCCACAACGGCAACTGGAACGGCAAGCAGATCGTGCCGCGTGATTGGGTCGCGAAGTCCACCGGCATCATCACGCCGGCGGCACAGCTCAATCCGCCGCGCATCCGGCGTGACCGCGTCGGCTACGGCTACCTCTGGTGGGTGTTCGACGGTCCGTGGAACACGGGGCCGTACGAGGGCGCGTACACCGGCATCGGCGCGATCGGCCAGTTCATCACGGTGATCCCGAAGCTGGACCTCGTGATCGCGCATAAGACCATCCCGCGCGAGCCCAACAACCCGAGTGTGTCGCAGGGCGAGTACTTCCAGCTGCTCGATCGGGTCATTGCCGCGCGCACGGGTGCTGCGCCTCAACCCAGCCGGCAGGCGATGCTGGCGCCGTACGATCTGCTGATCACGAACGCGCGCATCGTCGATGGGACGGGTGCCCCTGCGGCGACCGGAGATGTCGCGATCGTCGGCCCGCGCATCGTCCGGGTTTCCGCCCAGCCACTGCCGCGAGACTCGGCGCTCCGGGTGATCGACGCCCGCGGTCACGTGTTGTCGCCCGGGTTCATCGACATGCACGCCCACCTCGAGCCGCTGATCACCATGCCGGACGCGCAGAGCGCCGCTCGCCAGGGCGTCACGCTCGCGTTAGGTGGGCCGGACGGCGGCGGACCGTGGCCGTTCGGCGCGTACCTCGACTCCGCGGACCGCGCGGGCCTCGGGATCAACGTCGCGTACCTCACCGGGCACAACACGATTCGACAACAGGTGATGGGCACGGTGAACCGCGCGCCAACGGCGGACGAGCTGGCGCGCATGACGGGAATGGTCGGGCAGGCGATGCACGAAGGGGCGTTCGGCCTGAGCACCGGACTCCGCTACATCCCAGGGTTCTACTCGAAGACCGACGAAGTCGTCGCACTCTCGACCATCGCCGCCGATTCGGGCGGCATCTACACGTCGCATCTCCGCGAAGAGGGACTCGGCCTGTTCGAGGGCGTGGGCGAGGCGCTGGAGATCGGACGTCGGGCGCACATCCCGATCGTGCTGACTCACCACAAGGCGATCGGTCAGCAGATGTGGGGCAAGAGTACGGTCACGCTCCACATGGTGGACTCGGCGCGTGCCGCCGGAACCGACGTCATGATCGATCAGTACCCGTACACGGCCAGCTCGACGAGCCTCGACGTGCTCGTTCCACCCTGGGCGCTCGAGGGTGGGCGCACCCAGCTCGCGAAGAAGCTCCAGAATCCGGTGCTGCGGGACAGCATCGCGCGAGGGGTGGTCGAGTACCTGCTCAACGACCGCGGCGGCGGAGACGTTAGGCGCGTGCAGTTCGCGAACGTGGCGTGGGACCACACGCTGGACGGCAAGACGCTCTACGACTGGGCAGTGCGCAAGGGGATCGAGCCCACACCGCAGAAAACGGCACCGCTCGTGCTCGAAGGCGTCGTGAATGGCGGGGCGTCGATGGTGTATCATGTGATCGACGAGGGCGACGTCCGGCGCATCATGGCGCATCCCATGACCATGATCGGCAGCGATGGTCGCCTGTCGCGTCCCGGCGAGGGTGTGCCACACCCGCGTAATTACGGCACGTTCCCCCGCGTGCTCGGGGAATACGTCCGCGTGCAGCACGTGCTCACGCTCGAGCAGGCCGTGCACAAGATGACGGGAATGTCAGCGGCGCGGCTCGGGCTCCGCGATCGTGGATGCATTCGCGCCGGTTGCTTCGCGGACATTACCGTCTTCGATCCCGCGACGATCAGCGACAAGGGCACGTTCACCCAGCCGCATCAGTATCCCGTCGGCATCGATTGGGTGATCGTGAACGGAACGCCGGTCGTCGCTGACGGCAAGTTCACGGAGGCGCGCCCCGGCCGCGTGCTGAAGCACGTCCCGCGGCGTCGATGAACGGCGCCGCCTCGCTATGGCGTCATCGCATAGCCGGCGGTCGTTCCCATTCAATCCCGCCGCTCGAGCGAGGAATCGTGGATCTGCCGGCAGTCCTTCTGCGGCTCCTGCGCGTTCTGCGTATTCTGCGTCAATGCTGTTGGACCTCGAGATGATGCGTGTTGTGCTAGTGCAATACTGGGGTCAGAGAGCATCCGGGACAGCGTCCGATGGATTCCCATTGGCGGCGCTGTCGACGTCTGCGGGTAGCTAGCGAGTGACCGCCGTCCTCGCGTAGCGCGTTAGGCTACCTGGCACGGGAACAGCGACAGCGTCCCGTGCGCTAGCACGATGTGATGGCATCTGCCGCACTAGCATTGCCGACCCCGACAATAACAGCTAGCGTTTGCGGGGGGTATGTACTCACCAACCCCCGTTGCACGTCCCCGGCGCCCTATGCGATACATCACGCGCGGTCTTGTTGGACTCGGTGTGCTCGCCTTCGCGGCCTGCGATCGTTCTACGACCGCACCGCGGCCGCAAGTCACACCACCGCCGGCCACGCCGCCGCCAGCCACACTCTCGATCCGAGACACCACGCTGCTAGTCGACGAGACACTAGTCCTGCCTGTGGTCGGGCGCGACGGGCAGGGGCTGGCCATCGACAGGTCGCTCGTCACTTGGCAGTTGTCCGACTCCAGCATCATGGCGATCGATGGCAACGGGCGTGTCACCGCTCTCACACTTGGTACTGCCGTAGTTACCGCGACCATGGGTGCGATCGACGCGCGGGCCACGATCACCATCGCGCCACAGTTCACGCACGTGGCCCCAGGCGCGACGCACGCTTGCGGCATAACCGGGCGCGCGGAGGTGTACTGTTGGGGGATGTCCGTATATGGAGAGATCGGCCCGGTTCCGTCCGGGCTCGAGGACTGCAGTCAGCGCTTTGGGCCAGGAGTCAGGTGCAGCCCATTTCCGGTTCGTTCGTCGAATCTTCGGCTGGTCGCGATCACAGCGGGCGACATGCACACCTGTGCACTCGATACTCAGGGCACCGCGTTCTGTTGGGGCGCCAACTTCTATGGGCAGTCCGGGACCGGTAGTGGGTCGGCCGTGCCCACGCCCACCGCTGTCGCGGGAGGGCATCGATTCATACAGATCGTTGCCGGGCGCATGCACACGTGCGGTATCACTACGGAACACGATGCCTACTGCTGGGGATGGGACCGCGCCGGCACGATCGGCGCGGGCGATGTGTCGTCGAGTCGATGTGTCTTTTTCGGCGACGATCCGTGTGCGCGTACGCCTCGCGCAGTCGCCGGCGGTCACGCGTGGATGCAGTTGACCGCATCCGATGATGCGACGTGCGGCCTAACGACGGACGGTGATCTCTATTGCTGGGGCCTCGAGGTCGGGGGGAGCGATGGTCTCTATTGTCAGGTGCCGGGTAACCTCGAGGGCTGCACGCACGTGCCCGTCCGGGTCTCGCCCGGCGAGCGGTACCGGGCGACTGGCATTGGCGACGTCCACCGATGCCAGCAGTTGCTCGATGGCACCCTGCAATGTTGGGGCGCGAACTATTGGGGGATGTTCGGCAACGGTACCACGACACGGTCGGCGACGTCGGTCACCGCCGGTGGCGGCGCGGTCTACGCATCGCTCGCGGTCATGCGTGAGAGTACGTGTGCACTCTCGGACGACGGGCGTGCCCGCTGCTGGGGGTTCGGAGGCGATGGCCAGATCGGGAACGGGGACATCCGGAATGCGGTCGGCCCGATAGAAGTAATCGGTGGTCATCGGTTCGGCGCGCTGGCCTCGAGTGGAAACTCCGACGCGATCTGCGGGATCGCCGTCACCGGACGGGCATATTGCTGGGGCAGCGGGACTTTCGGGCAGCTAGGCAACGGCGAGTTCCTGAGCAGTAGTCGACCCGTGCTTGTTCAGTTGGTAAGGTCGCAAAGTCCGTAGCAATCCACACCCGCAACCCTTCACGGGTGGCGTGCCGACCCAGCCGTGTTGACGCAGAGTGCCTTCTGCGGCTCCGCACGTTCTGCGGCAATGCCGTGGACCTCGACACGATGCGTGCAGTGCTGGTGCAATACTGGGGTCAGAGCCGGGAGGCGGAGTTCCGACTCTGACCGCGTGGTCGCCGTGTCGCACCGGTGCCGGAGGACCGGGGACTCAACACTGATGACCGACGACTAGCAACTGACGCACTTGGGACTGGCCCGCCCCCGCTGTGCACCTGGTGCCAAGGCTGTAGCTTGGATGCGTCGTGGCCGCAAACCACCACGTGGCCGCGTGCCGCGACCTAACGAGCTGCCTCGCCTGTGACACACGCCTCGCCCGATCCTGAGCCTCTCGACAGCAAGGAACGCGACCTCGGCCTCGACGTGCCGATCACCCGTCGCGACTTCCTCAACTCCACGCTGCTCGCGAGCGGCGCGCTCCTGCTCGACGCCAGAGCGCCGCTGCATCGACAGACGCCGAGCACGACGAACCCCGCCTGGGAAGGCTTCGGCGGCGTGGGCGATTACGCGCGGTCGCACGGTAACATGTGGGCAGCCGTCAGCACGGCGCACGATCTTCGCGACGGCAAGCTGACTGGCGACGCCGCGCGTCGTCGCGCCGTCGATACCGGCGAACGCTACGACCTGATCGTCGTCGGTGGCGGGCTCTCCGGACTCGGCGCCGCCGCGTTCTTTCAGAAGCTCAGGGGCGGACGCGTACTGGTGCTCGACAACCACGCGATGATCGGCGGCGAGGCGAAGCGCAACGAGTTCGTCGTTGACGGCGTCCACCTCATCGGGCCCCAGGGGTCGAACGACTTCGGCACGCGGCTGCCGAGTGGATGGGTCGGCGAGTACTGGAAGGATCTCGGCTTGCCGTACGGCCCCGAGTCGTTCGAGTACCAGGCCTGGGGCGAGGGCGCGACGCCGATCGAGATATCGCACGACAACTTCTACTTCCAGCTCTGGTCCGACGAGTTCGCGACCCACGGGTTCTTCTTCAAGGAGCCCGACGGTTCCCTGCGGCTCGTGCGCGATGCCTTCGGTGCCGGTTTCGGCGATACGCCCTGGTCGCCGAAGCTTCGCGAGGATTTCCGTCGCTGGCGGTCGTCACCCAGGGTCTACGACGGAC
>Ga0310810_10005938_pt1 | contig 13730 bp, 7 predicted proteins | sample NCmetagenome_FD_207641 | JGI IMG/M metagenome (GOLD analysis project Ga0310810, IMG submission 207641) | Soil microbial communities from experimental microcosm in Duke University, North Carolina, United States - NC | ecosystem: Engineered > Artificial ecosystem > Soil microcosm > Unclassified ... | reverse complement strand
TGCTGGCCACCGAGCCGTCGGACGCGTCGGCGACGCTGATGTTCGACACGGCGCACCTTCGCTGGAGCGAGGAGATCATGCGCGCCGTCGGTCTGCCGATGAGCATCCTCCCCGAGGTCGGCGCCTCAGCCGGAGTGCTCGGCCGCGTGACGGCCCAGGCGGCGACGCGCACCGGCCTGGAGGCCGGCACGCCCGTCGTGGGGGGCGGCGCGGACAACGCGTGCGGCGCGGCGGGGGTCGGGGTCGTCGCGCCCGGCGAGGTGGTGACGAGCTGGGGGACGTCGGGCACGGTGCTCGCGCCGACGGCGTCGCCGCTCGTCGATCCGCGGCTCCGCGCGCACACCTTCTGTCACGTGCTGCCGGACGTGTGGTACCTCATGGGGGTCGTGCTCACCGCGGGAGGCGCCTTCGCGTGGTATCAGGAGCAGCTCGCGCGCGAGCTGGCGGGTCTGCCCGATGCCGCGGCTCGCCTCGACGCGGAGGCCGCGTCGGTCTCGCGCGGAGCGGACGGCGTGACCTTCCTGCCGTACCTCCAGGGCGAGCGCACGCCGCACCGCGACGCCGCCGCACGCGGTGCAGTGCTCGGTCTCAGCCTCGCGCACACGCGGGCGCACCTGACTCGCGCCGTCCTCGAGGGAATCTGCTTCGCGCTTCGCGACTCGCTCACCATCCTTCAGGAGCTCGGCCTGGCGCCCGACCATCTGCTCCTCACCGGCGGCGGCGCGAAGAGTCCCCTGTTGCGCACCCTGCAGAGCGAGATCTTCGGGCTGCCCGTGACGACGGTGAATCGGGAGGAGGGACCGGCGTACGGCGCCGCCCTCCTCGCCGCCGTCGGCGCGGAGGCGTTCCCGGATCTCCGCGCGGCGGTGCGGGCGACGCTGGCGCGTGCGCCGTTGCTGGCGCCCGAACCGATCGCGCACGACCAGTACGCCGCGCCGTATGCCCGCTTCCGCGCGGCGTTTCCCGCGGCGCGGCCGGATCTGATGCCTCATGTCTGACGTCGCCACCGTTTCGAACGCGCCTCGCGTGTCGCGGGTCGGCTCGGCCGCCCGGCGCCTCCTCGCCTCGCAGGAGACCGGGCTCGTCGTCGTCGTCGCCCTGCTCACCGTGGCGCTCGTCGCGCTCGCGGGCTCGCATCTCGACCGGCGCACCGGACTCGAGATCAACAACTTCTGGAACGCGAACACGATCGTGCAGACGCTCACCGACGCGAGCTTCTTCGCCATCATGGCGATCGGCGCGACGATGGTGATCATCAGCGGCGGGATCGACCTGTCCGTCGGCTCGATCTACGCGCTCTCCGGCGTGACGATGGCGCTCGTGCTGCGCGACGCGGGCACGATGGGCGACGCCGCGACGGCGCTCACCGGCATCGTCGTGTGCGTCGGCGTCGGGCTCCTGTGCGGCGTGCTCAATGGCGTCCTCGTGGTCGGGCTTCGCGTGCACCCGTTCATCGTCACGCTCGGCACGATGTGGGTGCTGCGAGGCATCGCCTTCGTCGTCAGCCGCGCCGAGAGCATCCTCGTGCCCGGCGCGCTCACGGAGGTGACCAAGGCGTCGCTCGGCTTCCGGGGCGGCCTGTATCCCGTGCCGATGCTCACGATGATCGCGCTCACCATCCTCGGCGCGATCTACCTCACGCGGACCGTGATGGGGCGCCACATCTTCGCCTTCGGCGGGAACCTCGAAGCGAGCCGCTTCGCCGGTCTCGCGCTCGGCCGCATCCAGATCGGCGTGTACGCGCTGTCGGGGCTCACCGCGGGGATCGCCGCCTTTCTCGGCGCGAGCTTCTACGGCTCGGCCTCGTCGGGCGATGCCCAGGGCTACGAGCTGTACGTCATCGCGTCGGCGGTCGTCGGCGGCGCGAGCCTCATCGGCGGCAAGGGGAGCGCGGTCGGCGCGATGCTCGGCGCGCTGCTCATCGTGCTGATCCGGCAGTCGATTCGCACGTTGCACTTCGATCAGAACTACGAGTGGATCGTGATCGGCTGCGCGATCATCATCGCCGTCGTGATCGATCAATGGAGCTCGCGCGTCACCGCCCAGCGGCTGACCAGGGCGGCGGAAGCCACCCGGGCCGCGGCATGAACCTTCCACGGACAGGGAGTCGCACATGAGCGTACGACGGCATGGGTGGGGCAGGGCAACGATGGCCGCGCTGTGCGCCGCCGCGCTGGCGTGCAGCGGTGGCGAGAAGGCGCCGGCGGCGGACAGCGGCGCGAAGAGCGCAGCCGGCGGCAAGGCCGACTCGTCGATCGTCATCGCGATGATCGCCAAGGAATCGGCGAATCCCGTCTTCCTCGCCGCGCGCACGGGCGCCGAGGCCGCGGCGAAGGAGCTGTCGCAGAAATACGGGATCGACGTGAAGGTCGAGTGGCTCACGCCGCCGCAGCAGGACGGCGAGGTGCAGGCGCAGCGCATTCGCCAGGCGGTCAACGACGGCGTCGACGCGATCCTCATCTCCTGCTCCGACGCGGGGAAGGTCACCGGCGCGATCAACGACGCGGTCGATCGCGGCGTGACCGTGATGACTTTCGACAGCGACGCGCCGCAGTCGAAGCGCTTCGCCTTCTACGGCGTCGACGACGAGAAGACCGGCCAGGAAGCGATGGCCGATCTCGCGAAGGTGCTCGGCGGGAAGGGGAACGTCGCCGTGCTCGCCGGCAACCAGAATGCGCCCAACCTCCAGCGCCGCGTGCAGGGCGTGAAGAACGAGGCGGCGAAGTCGCCCGGGATCAAGATCGTCGGCGTGTTCAACCACATCGAGACGCCGCAGGACGCCTCGGCCGAAGTGGTGCGCGTCGACAACGCGTATCCCTCGATCACCGGCTGGGTCTTCATCGGCGGCTGGCCGCTGTGGACGCAGTCGCTGCTCACCGACCCGAACTTCGGCCGCCTCAAGGTCGTCTCGGTGGATGCGCTTCCGCCCCAGCTCGCGTACGTCGAGAAGGGCGTCGTGCCGGTGCTGCTCGCCCAGTCGGTCTACGACTGGGGGCACGTCGGCGTGCAGACGATCGTGGAGAAGCTGCACGACAACAAGACGCCGGCCAATCCGATCATCCCGATGGAGCTCGTGCGCGTCACGAAGGACAACCTCGGTGACTGGGCGCGGCAGCTGAAGGCGTGGGGCTTCACGGACGTCGATCCGAAGTACCTCGCGCTCCCCGCCGCGAAGAAGTGACCGAGCCAGCCGTCCGGTTCGACGGGATCAGCAAGCGGTTCCCCGGCGCGCAGGCGCTCACCGACGTCTCGTTCGCCATCGCCGCGGGCTCGTGTCACGCGCTCTGCGGCGAGAACGGGGCGGGCAAGAGCACGCTCGGCAAGCTGATCGCCGGGATCCATCGGCCGGACGGCGGGCGCCTGTTCGTGCATGGGCGCGAGGCACAGTTCGACGGTCCGCGCGACGCGCTCGCCGCCGGCGTCGGCATGGTGCACCAGGAGCTCGCCTTCTGCGACAACCTGTCGGTCGCGGAGAACCTCTGTCTCTCCGCGCTGCCGGCGCGCGCCGGCGTCGTCGACCGCGAGGAGATGGCGCGCCGCGCAGCGTCGATGCTCGCCGAGACGGGGACGCCGCTCGACGTCACGCGCACGTTCGGCAAGCTGCCGATCGGCCAGCGCCAGATGGTACAGATCGCCGCTGCGGTCGGCGGCGGCGCACGCGTCATCGTGTTCGACGAGCCGACGAGCAGCCTCAGTCAGGCCGAAGCGGAGCGTCTCTTCGCGCTCATCGAACGACTGAAGGCCCAGGAGGTGACGTGCATCTACGTGTCGCACCGCATGCCGGAGATCTTCCGGCTGTGCGACACCGTCACCGTGCTGCGCGACGGGCGCCACGTCGCCACGCGTCCGACGGAGGGGCTCACCGAGTCCGATCTCGTGCAGATGATGATCGGTCGCGCGCTGGGCGAGTATTTCCCTCGCCACGCGGAGGGAGGCGAGGGTGACGAGGTGTTGCGGGTCGAAGGGCTCACGGTACCCGGAAAGTTCGAGGACGTGTCGTTCACCGTCCGCGCGGGCGAAGTGGTGGGACTCGCCGGGTTGATGGGCGCGGGGCGGTCCGAGGTCGCGTCGACGTTGTTCGGCATCGAACGGCCGACGCGCGGGCGCATCGTGCTCGAGGGGCGCGAGGTGCGTGTCCGGAACCCGGCGCAGGCGATCGGGTTGGGCATCGGCTACGTGCCCGAGGATCGGAAGAAGCAGGGGCTCGTGCTCGGCGCGAGCGGCGTGCACAACACGTCGTTGCCGATCCTCGGCCGGCTGTCGCGCTTCGGATGGGTGCGGCGCCGTGTGGAGCGGCGCATGGCGCGCGAGTATTTCGACCGGCTGCGGGTGCGGACGCCGAGTCTGGACGCGATCGTGGCGGGGCTGTCGGGGGGGAACCAGCAGAAGATCGTGCTGGCGAAATGGCTTGCGGCGAATTCGCGGCTGTTGATCCTCGACGAGCCGACGCGCGGTGTGGACGTGGGGGCGAAGGCGGAGATCCACACGCTGATCGGCGAGCTGGCGGCGCGGGGGACGGCGATCCTCGTGATCTCGAGCGAGCTGCCCGAGGTGATCAGTCTCTCGGAGCGGATCGTCGTGCTGCGATCGGGGCGGGTGGCGGGGGAGCTGTCGCGCGGTGAGGCGACGGAGGCCTCCGTGCTCCGGCTGATGGCGGGGGTCGCGAGCAGCTGACCCCGCCTTGACAGGGGATAGCCGGGCTGTAGAATGGCGCCCGCAGTAAAGTCATAGGATGACTTTATCCTCATGTGACAGGGTCATACGACGGCGCCCGCCGCTCCGGGCGCAGTCGCTACACCATTATCGCCGAGCTCAACCGCTACCCCCACAGAGGGCCGATCGATGGGACGCCGGATCCTTCTCGCGTTGTGCTGCTGCCTCCTCGCCGCCTCTACCGCCCGCGCGCAGGAGGTCGGCACCGTGACCGGGCGCGTCACCTCCGCCGCGGGCGGACAACCGATCCCTGGCGTCGCCGTCGTGCTCCTCGGCTCCACGCGGGGCACCATCACCGACAGCACCGGACGCTTCACCCTCGGCGGCCTCCCCGCCGGCCCTCGGCGCATCGAGGCCCGGCGCATCGGCTTCGTCTCCGCCGACCAGGCCGTCACCATCGCGGCGGGCCGCGCCGTCACGGTCGACTTCTCCCTCGTCAGCTCGCCCATCCAGCTCGAGGCGCTCCGCGTCGTCGGCTACGGCGTCCAGGAAGCGCGCACCGTGACCGGCGCCGTCTCCACCGTGTCGTCGGAGGCCATCAAGCAGATCCCGACGCCCGATCCGGCGAAGGCGATCCAGGGCCGCATCGCGGGCGTCGAGGTGGTGGCGTCGAACAACGAGCCGGGGGCGCCGATGCAGGTGCGCATCCGCGGCGTCCGGTCGCTCACCGCGAGCAACGAGCCGCTCTACGTCGTCGACGGCATCCCGATCTCGGGCGCGATCCAGGATCTCAACCCGGCGATGATCGAGTCGATCGACGTCCTGAAGGACGCGTCGGCGACGGCGATCTACGGGAGCCGAGGGGCCAACGGCGTGATCCTCGTGACGACGCGCAAGGGCCCGCAGGACGGCGCGAACCACTCGCAGTACTCGCTCGACGCGTACGTCGGCCGGCAGGACGCCGTGAAGGTCATGCAGATGATGAACGCGCAGCAGTACACGCAGATGATGCAGGACGGCGCGCGCTACAACAACGGCGCGTTGAACGGCGACACGAGTCTCGTGAAGGTGCTCGCCGGCCAGTCGTTCGTCGACGGCACGCCGAAGAAGCTCTACGCGTTCCAGAACGGGCTGGAGACCGACTGGCTCAACACCGTGCTCCAGGACTCCTACCAGCGCTCGGCGCAGGGGACGCTGCTCGGGTCCACCGGCGACACGCGCTATTCCGCGTCGGGCAACTACTTCGACGAGGGCGGCCTCATTCCGGGGCAGGGCTACAAGCGCGGCGCCGGCTCCGCGTCGATCGATCATACCACGAGCCGTCTCCACGTCGGCGTGAGCGCGAGCCTGTCGCGCATCTACCAGGACATCGGCGAGGGCGGCGGTGCCTTCGGCTACGCCGCGGCGATGCAGCCCTACGGCGTGCCGTTCAACTACACGAATCCCGACTCCGCCGGCCTGTACGATCCTCGTCCCGACGACGACCAGCTCAACATCAACCCGCTGCTCGAGAATCGCTCCTTCGTCCGGCAGCGCACCACGAACCGGATCTTCGGCTCCGCGTTCAGCGACTTCAAGATCATGGACGGCCTCCGGTGGCGCGTGAATTTCGGACCCGACTTCACGAACGTCGACGAAGGCTGCTTCAACAATCCGTGGACGCACGGCCCCTGCTCGAACCCCGGCGCCAACAGCCAGAACCAGGGCGCGCCGCCGCAGGCGTTCAAGCGCAACTCCTACGACTTCACGTACACGCTCGACAACCTGCTGCAGCTCGACCGTGACATCGGCGCGTCGCAGCACGTGCAGGCGACGGCCCTGTACAGCATCCAGCGCGACCAGGCGAACCGCGATTCGATCTACGCGTCGAACCTGCCGTACAACACCCAGCTCTGGTACGACCTCGGCTCCGGCGTCGCCGGCCAGCAGCTGAGCAACTTCTCCGAGTGGTCGCTCCGCTCCTACATGGGGCGCATCAACTACACGCTGTTCGACCGGTACACCCTCTCCGTCGTCGGGCGCGCCGACGGCTCGAGCCGGCTCGCGCCGGGTCACAAGTGGGCGTTCTTCCCCTCGGTCGGTCTCGCCTGGCAGCTCGGCGACGAAGCCTTCTTCAAGCGCTTCTCGGCGATCAACACGCTGAAGCTCCGCGCCAGCTACGGGACCACGGGCAACACCTCGATCGCGCCGTACGCGACGCAGGGCCTGTTGACGCCGAGGATCTACAACTTCGGCCCGACGAACGTGCGCGGCTACCGTCCGGGCGCGATTCCGAATCCCGATCTCTCGTGGGAGAAGACCGACCAGACCGATCTCGGGCTCGAATACGCGGTCCTCGGCAACCGGATCTCGGGAACCGTCGATCTCTACCGCGCCAACACGCACGACCTGCTGCTCAACCAGGCGCTCCCGGCGACGTCGGGGTTCACGTCGACGCTGCGGAACGTCGGCTCGACGCGCAACACCGGGATCGAGCTCGGGCTCTCCACCGTGAACCTCGACGACTGGCACGGCCTGCGGTGGCAGACGGACGTCCAGTGGAACAAGCAGCGCAACGAGATCGTGGCGCTGCAGAGCGGCACGACCCAGAACCTGCTCAACGTCTGGTTCGTCGGGCAGCCGATCAACCTCTGCATCCCGAACGGCCCCTGCGACGCCCAGCACCAGGTCTTCTACGACTACAAGTCCGAGGGCGTCTGGCAGTACGCCGACACGGTGCTGATGAACCAGCTCAACGCCAACGGCTCGACGTTCAAGGTGGGACAGCCGCGCGTCGCCGACCTCAATGGCGACGGCAAGATCGACGTGAAGGACCGCACCATCATCGGCACGTCGTACCCGAAGTGGACGGGGAGTCTGAGCAACCGGCTCTCGTACAAGGGATGGGACTTCTCGTCGCTCATCACGGCGAAGTGGAAGTACACCTTCATCGACGGGACCCCGCGCGGCATGAACGGGCGCAACGGCAACATCGTGATGGACTACTGGATGCCCGAGCATCCGACCAACGCGAACGCCGCGCCGCAGGTGCCGAATTCCGGCGGCTCGTGGCAGTACCAGAACACGCTGCTCTACCGCGACGGCTCGCACTGGCGGATCCGCAACCTCACGCTCGGCTACACCGCCGGCTCGCGGCTCGCCGGCCACGTCGGCGCCGAGAGCGTGCGGCTCTACGTCACCGCCCAGGATCCGTACATCCACTCCGACTATCCGGGGAACGATCCGGAGGTGGGAGGCGCCGCCCCGACGGTGCGCACGCTCCTGATCGGCTCGAACATCGTCTGGTAGACGTCACCCTCTCAGCCACGAGACTCCGATGAAGCGCTTTCGACTCTACGCGGTGATGGTGACCCTCGCCGCGATCGCCATCAGCTGCGTCAAGCTGGACGAGCACCTCGTCACCGGCGTGAGCAGCCAGTACTACGCGACGCCGGACGGACTGAACTCCGCCCTCGTCTCCGCCTACGCGCAGCTCCGCAACTGGTACGGGAAGGAGCACATGCTGTCGCTGACCCAGGTGGGCACCGACACCTGGATGGCCGGCGACCAGCAGGGCTCGAACAACATCCACTTCGATGCGTACGACGGCACCCTGAACAGTCAGGCCGGCGAGCTCGCCGGCCTGTGGAACTCGCAGTATCAGCTCATCAACACCGTCAACGCCGCGCTCGACCGCGGGCCGAACACGCAGGGCATTCCGGCGTCGACGAAGAACACGCTCCTCGGCGAAGCGCACTTCCTCCGTGCGCTCGCCTACTTCACGCTGGTGCAGCAGTTCGGCGACGTCACGCTCTCGCTGCACGAGAATCAGGGCGTCGTCCTCGAGGCCACGCGCTCGCCGGCGGCGGACGTCTACAACGCCATCCTCGCCGATCTCGACACCGCGATCTCCCAGCTCCCCGCGACCCAGGCCGATTACGGCCGCGCGACGCTCGGCGCGGCGCTCACGCTCCGCTCGAAGGTGTACCTGACCCGTGGCTACCGGCAGTATGGCCAGGGGCAGGCCGACTTCGCCGCCGCGCTCAACGACGCCAACGCAGTGATCAACTCCGGCACGTACACCCTCGAACCGGTCTACGCCGATCTGTGGTGCGTGGCGCGCGCGGCCGATCCGGGCCGCGGCGGCTACTGCGACAACACCGGATACCAGCAGAACCACAAGGAATTCATCTTCACGGTGCAGTTCTCCTACACGCAGCGCGACAACGACGCCGACGGCTCGCTGCAGTACAACTACCTGCACCTCGTCTACGGCAGCCAGTACGACAACGCCAACACCGGCGTCGGTGTTCCGCGCGACCTCAACAACGGGCGTCCCTTCCGCCGGCTCAAGCCGACCCAGTACGAGCTCTCGCTCTGGGGTCAGCGCTACGCCGGCACGCCGGGCGCGAGCGACATCCTCGACACCCGCTTCGACGGAAGCTTCCAGACGGTCTGGTACGCGACGGTCGGCGGCCAGAAGAACCCGGTCGGCGTGTGTCCGACCGGCCCCCTCCCGATCAACACGACGCCGCAGTTCGTGGCGTGCACGAGCAACCAGGTCGTGAACGTCGGCGACACGACGATCATGTACGCGAACTACGACGTCGATTCGCTGCGCCGGAAGTCGAGCAAGTACACCATTCGCACGACCTGCCCCGCCGGACTGGCGGATCCGTCGGTCTACTGCGGGAACAACTTCAGCGAGAACAACGGCTACATCGGGTGGGACCGGTATCCCGTGCTCAAGAAGTTCCAGGACAACGCCCGCACCGGTGGGTTCAACGACCAGAACGGCGGCAAGGTCCAGGTGGTCTTTCGCCTCGGCGAGGTCTACCTGATCGCCGCCGAGGCGGCGTTCCAGCTCAACGATCCGGCGACGGCGGCCGCGATGATCAACGTGCTTCGCACGCGGGCGGCGAGTCCGGCGCACAAGACGGATCCGGCCTTCCAGGTCACCCCGGCCGACATCACGCTCGACTTCATCATGGACGAGCGCGAGCGCGAGCTCGCCGGCGAGATGAACCGCTGGTACGACATGGTGCGCCCGGGCCCCGATTACTTCGTCGCGCGCGTGGCGAAGTGGAACCCGAAGGCGCAGCCGAACGTGCAGCCGAGGCACGCGCTGCGACCGATTCCGCAGTCGCAGATCGACGGCGTGGTGAGCGGGCCGGCGTATCCACAGAACCCGGGGTACTGATCGGCGGGTCGGTCACGGAGCGCGCTCCCGACGCTCCGTGGCCGGCGGTCCGTCGGGTCGCGCGCGCGTCGACGCGTCCCGATGGGCCCTGTCCCGAGGCGTACGCGCGCCGGCACCCGCTGGCGCCGACGGCGGCGGATGGCGATCATCCTCCCCGGTCGCGCGACCGGCGTTCGCCTCCCGCCTCGCGCGTGGACGGTGACGAGCCACGGTCGGCATTCCACGCCGGCGCTCGTGCACCGCGTCTCGACCGCTCGGTCGGCTTCCCCAACGGCTCACCCCAGGATCCGCATGGCTGCGCTCGAACACGGACGGTTGTCGGTCAGGGAGAAGGTTGGCTACGGGCTCGGTGACGCCGCGGCGAACTTCATCTTCCAGACGATGGTGGTGTTCCAGCTCGCCTTCTACACCGACACCTTCGGCATCACGGCGGCGGCGGCGGGCACGCTCTTCCTCGTCGTTCGCGTCTTCGACGCGGGCTTCGATCCGCTCATGGGCGTCGTCGCCGATCGCACCGAGACGCGATGGGGGAAGTTCCGTCCCTGGATCCTCTGGACCGCGGTGCCGTTCGGCATCATGGGCTTTCTCGCCTTCACGACGCCGGATCTCGGGCCCACCGGCAAGCTGACCTACGCCTACGTCACCTACATCCTCCTGATGATGGTGTACTCGGCGAACAACCTGCCGTACTCCGCGCTCAGTGGCGTGATGACGGGCGATCCGATCGAGCGGACGTCGCTCTCGTCGTATCGCATGGTGTTCGCGATGGCGTCGCAGCTCGTGATCCAGGGGCTCGCCCTGCCGATGGTGAAGCACTTCGGCGAGGGGAACGACGCGCGCGGCTACCGGATCACGATGGGGATCTTCTCCGTGCTCGCCGTGATCTTCTTCGTGATCACCTTCCTGTCGACGCGCGAGCGCGTGCGCCCGGATCCGCGGCAGAAGAGCTCCATCCGGCAGGACTTCGCCGACCTGCTGGCCAACGGCCCGTGGAAGGCGATGTTCGCCCTCACGGTGATCCTCTTCATCACGCTCGCCCTCCGCGGCGGCGTGGTGCTCTACTTCTTCAAGTACTACGTGCGGCGCGAGGACCTGTTCGGCTGGTTCAACGTGGTCGGCACCGGGGCGACGATCATCAGCGTCGTGCTCTCCAAGACGGTCGCCGAGCGTGTCGGCAAGCGCCGGCTGTTCATCTGGGGGCTGCTCGGCACGGTGGTGTTCACCGTCGCCTTCATCGCGCTCCCGGCGGACAACCTCCCGCTGATCTTCGCCATGGAGGCGCTCCGGCAGTTCGCCTACGGCTTCACGATCCCGCTGCTCTGGGCCATGATGGCCGACGTCGCCGACTTCTCCGAGTGGAAGAACCATCGTCGCGCCACGGCGGTGATCTTCTCCGCCATCATCTTCGGGCTCAAGGCGGGGCTGGGCTTCGGCGGCGCGATCGGCGGCTATCTGCTCGACGCGTACGGCTACGTGCCGAACGCGGTGCAGAGCGCGCACTCGCTGCTCGGCATTCGGCTCACGACGAGCGTGTACCCCGCCATCGGGTTCTTCCTCTGCGCCGTCTGCCTGTACTTCTACCGCATCGACGCCTCGGTCGAGACGACGATGTCTCGCGAGCTCGGCGAACGCCGCGAGGCGTTCGGCACTCCACTTCCCTCCGCGCCATGAGCCCTGTCAGGATCCGTCTCGTGATCGCCGCGGCCGCCGTCGCCGCGGCCGGCTCCCGTGCCGTGCCCGCCGCCGCACAGGACGCGGGCGCGGCCGACGGGCTGAAGGACCTCTTCCGCGGCGCCTTCCTCGTCGGCGCGGCGCTCGCCCCGCAGCAGTTCACCGGCCGCGACACGGCGAGCGTCGCGCTCATCCGCCGGGAGTTCAACGCGATCTCGCCCGAGAACGTCCTCAAGTGGGAGCGGGTGCACCCTGAGCCCGACCGGTACGACTTCGGTCCCTCGGATGCGTACGTCGCGTTCGGGCAGCGCAACGGGATGTTCGTGCTCGGCCACACGCTCGTCTGGCACAGCCAGGTGCCGAGGTGGGTGTTCCAGGACGCGGACGGCAAGCCGCTGGGCCGCGACCAGCTGCTCGCGCGCATGAAGGCGCACATCGACACGGTGGTCGGACGCTACCGCGGCCGCATCAACGGGTGGGACGTGGTGAACGAAGCGCTGAACGAGGACGGCACGCTGCGCGAGTCGCCGTGGAAGCGCATCATCGGCCCCGATTACATCGCGAAGGCGTTCCAGTACGCGCACGCGGCGGACCCGGCGGCGGAGCTCTACTACAACGATTATTCACTGGAGAATCCGGCGAAGCGCGCCGGTGCGGTGCGCCTCGTCCGCTCGCTGCTCGACGCGGGGATCCCCGTGCACGCGGTCGGCAACCAGGAGCACCTCAAGCTCCGGTCGCCGACGCCCGCGGCGGTGGACTCGACCATCCGCGCCTTCGCCGCGCTCGGCGTGAAGATGAACGTGTCGGAGCTCGACATCGATCTCCTTCCGCCCGCGGTTCGCGGCGGCGGCGCCGACGTCGCGACACGGGGGACCCGGTCCGCCGCGCTGAATCCGTACACGGCTGGGCTGCCCGACTCCGTTCAGCAGGCGCTCAGCGCGCGGTACGTCGATCTCTTCCGGGTCTTCCTGGCCAACAAGGACGCGATCGACCGCGTGACCTTCTGGGGCGTCGCCGACGGCGATTCCTGGCTCAACGGGTGGCCCGTGCCGGGTCGCACGGCGTATCCGCTCCTCTTCGACCGCCGACTGCACCGCAAGCCGGCGTACGAGCAGGTGAGGGCACTGGCCCGCGACTCGCACCCCACTCCCTGACCGGCACCCCGCCGCCGCAATCGTCACTCTCGTGCAGATGCGCCTGACGCACGCCTTCGCCGCCTCGCTCCTCGTGCTGGGGTCCGTGTCCTTCCCCGAGCGGCTCGTCGCGCAGGATCGCTTCGCGCTCGCCGCCGGTGGCCGTGCGGTGCCATTGCTCGTGAGCGAGGCGGATTGGCCTGGCGTCGCACGCGCGGTCGGCGATCTCGCCGCCGACGTGGAGCGCGTGAGCGGGACCCGTCCGTCGGTCGGAGCGCGCGCGCCGGCGGGCAGCGATCGGGCCGTCATCGTCGGCACGATCGGGCGAAGTCCGCTCGTCGACGCGCTGATCGCCGAAGGGAAGCTCGACGTGCGCGACGTGCGCGGCCGGTGGGAGAGCTACCGCCGGCAGGTGGTCGCGCGGCCGCTTCCGGGAGTACGCAGCGCGCTCGTGATCGCCGGCAGCGACAAGCGCGGTACGATCTACGGCGTCTACGACGTCTCGTCGGCGATCGGCGTCTCACCCTGGTACTGGTGGGCCGACGTGCCCGTGCGCCGCCAGGCGGAACCCGCCGTCGCCGCCGCGCCGATGACGCAGGGCGAGCCGGCGGTGAAGTATCGCGGCATCTTCATCAACGACGAGGCGCCGGCCTTCTCCGGCTGGACGCGCGAGACGTTCGGCGGCGTGAATCACCTCGCCTACGAGCACGTCTTCGAGCTCATCCTCCGCCTCAAGGGGAACTATCTCTGGCCGGCGATGTGGGGCAACGCGTTCGCCGACGACGATTCCCTCAACCCGGTGCTCGCCGATCGGTACGGCATCGTGATGGGGACGTCACATCACGAGCCGATGACGCGCGCGCAGCAGGAGTGGCGGCGCTACGGCCACGGGCCGTGGAACTACGAGCAGAACGATTCCACGCTGCGCGACTTCTGGCGCAAGGGGATCGAGCGGATGGGCACGCGCGAGAACATCGTGACGCTCGGCATGCGCGGCGACGGCGACATGCCCATGACCGAAGGGAGCAACATCGCGCTCCTCGAGCGCATCGTCGCCGACCAGCGGCGCATTCTCGCCGAGGTCACGGGCAAAG
>Ga0310810_10005937_pt1 | contig 13734 bp, 15 predicted proteins | sample NCmetagenome_FD_207641 | JGI IMG/M metagenome (GOLD analysis project Ga0310810, IMG submission 207641) | Soil microbial communities from experimental microcosm in Duke University, North Carolina, United States - NC | ecosystem: Engineered > Artificial ecosystem > Soil microcosm > Unclassified ... | reverse complement strand
GCAACTGATCGTGATGCGGCCGATTGGGAAACAGGCGGTGCCGGCGCTGCAGTCAGGCCCGGCCCGGATCGTCGTCCACGCGTCGCGGCCGGTGGTGTACGGCATCCGCCAGGCGGAAACGTCGCTGACGCGCGACGTGCAGGTGCGCCTCGACCCGCCGCGCGTGTCGGTCGTGTCGGCATTCCACTACATCAACCAGGGCGGCAGCGAATTCGTCGTCTACCGCGCCACCCCGGACGACGTCGAGTCCGGCGTCCGCGTCGGCGATATCGAGTATCGCGGCTATCCAGCCAGGGGCGCGGGCATCACCAGCGATCCGGCGCTGCATGTGGCGTTCTTCGCGCTGCTGTGGAATCAGGACCCCGATGTCCCGATCAACGTCTTCGCGCGGGACGTGGCCGGCAACCAGGTGGTGACGCCGCTCGATCACATGGTCTTCCGCAAGCAGTTCCAGAAGAGCCGGATCGAGATCGACGACAAGTTCATCTCGCGCGTGGTTCCAGCCATCGCCGCGAACTCGCCCAACGAACACATCCCGACCGACGACCTGCTGAAGGGCTTCCTGCAGATCAACGGTGACCTGCGGCGGAAGAACACCCAGTTCATTGAAGACCTCGCGAAACAATCGTCGCCGGAACTGATGTTTCACGACCAGTTCCAGCAACTCGGCAACTCGCAGGTCGAAGCCAAGTTCGCCGACACGCGGACGTACTTCTACAAGGGCAAAGAGATCGATCAGCAGGTCCACCTCGGTTTCGACCTGGCGGTCACGGCCAACGTGCCGATCGTCGCCTCGCAGGCCGGCGTCATCGTGCACGCCTCGGACCTCGGCATCTACGGCAACTGCGTGATCATCGACCACGGCATGGGCGTGCAGTCGCTGTACGGGCACCTGTCGTCGATCGGCGTCAAGGTCGGCGACAAGGTGATGAAGGGCCAGCAAATCGGCCGGAGCGGGATGACCGGCCTCGCCGGCGGCGATCACCTGCATTTCACGATGCTCGTCGGCGGTCAGCAGGTCTCCCCGGTGGACTGGTGGAGCAGGCAGTGGATGCAGGACCGCGTCTTGCGCAAAATCATGGCCGCGGGCGGCGTGGGATAATTATCGAATGTCATCACGACTCTCCCGGCCGCGGACATTCCTGTGGGCCGGCGTTCTGGTCGCGGGCGTCACCGCAGCAGCGTGCGGCGGCGGCACGACATCTCAGCAGGAAGTACCAAAAGCCGTGTCGAACCCGGTGGATCCGGCAACGGCGGGCAATGTCACCGGCCACGTCACCCTCGACGGCACACCTCCTCCGAATCAACCGATCAAGACCGCCAGCGATCCCAACTGCAAAGCGGCGATCAACACGCAGACCTTCGTAGTCGGCGACGGCGGGTCACTCGCGAACGTGTTCGTCTACGTCAAGGACGGGCTCGGCAACCGTGTCTTCCCGGTGCCGACGCAGTCGGTCGTGCTGGGACAGAAGGATTGCCAGTACACGCCACATGTCCTCGGTATCCAGGTGGGACAGACGCTCGACATGATCAGCAGCGATCCGACGCTCCACAACGTCCACGGCGGCGATCGTGACACCGCCAACCGGGAGTTCAACTTCGGCCAGGGAATTCCCGGCGTGAAGAACTCACACGTCTTCAGCACGAAGGAAGTGATCTTCCCGTTCTCGTGCGACGTGCACAAGTGGATGAAGGCGTACCTGGGCATCGTCGACAACCCGTTCTACGCGGTGACCGGCGCCGATGGCGCGTTTTCGCTGAAGGGATTGCCGCCCGGCACGTACACGATCGAGGCCGTCCACGAAAAGGCGGGCCGCCAGACGCAGACGGTAACGATCGGTCAGAAGGAAACAAAGGACATCTCGTTCGCGTTCAAGGTCTAGGACTGCAATGCTCCCTCTCTTCGCCGCGATCGTTGCGGCATCCACCGCCGTACTCATCTTCGCGGGCGGGATGGTCACGAGCACCGGCTCCGGACTGTCGGTGCCCGACTGGCCGAACACCTACGGCTGGTTCATGTTCTCGTTTCCGGTCGACAAGTGGGTCGGCGGCATCTTCTACGAGCACACGCACCGGCTGATCGCGAGCACGGTCGGCTTTCTGATCCTGTCGCTGGCATTCTGGCTGTGGCGCGCGGAGCCGCGCCGCTGGGTCCGCCGGCTCGGATTCATCGCGCTCGGCGCGGTCATTACGCAGGGCGTGCTCGGCGGCATCACCGTACTGTGGTACCTGCCGGATCCGATCTCCATTGCACACGCGAGCCTCGCCGAGATCGTGTTCTGCCTCACCGTGACGATTGCGCTGGTCACGTCATCCGGCTGGAAACGCGGCTACGTGGCGGGCCTGTCGGACGATCGCCTGCTGCAGAAGATCGCGATTGTCACGACGGCCACGATCTACATTCAGATCCTGCTCGGGGCGACGATGCGCCACACCGGCGCGGGACTCGCGATCCCGGATTTCCCGTGGATGTTCGGTCACGTCATTCCGGATCACTGGGACTCGAAGATCGCGATCCACTTCGCTCACCGCGTCGGCGCGCTGTGCGTCACGGTACTCATTCTGGCCACCGCCGGCCACGTGCTCTATCACCATCGCCGCCGCGCCGAGCTGCGGAATCCATCCATCCTGCTGCTGGTATTGCTGCCGCTGCAGGTCACGCTGGGCGCGTTGACCGTCTTGAGCGGCCGGCAGCCGATCATCAACTCGTTTCACGTCGTGACTGGCGCATCGGTGCTGGTCACGTCGCTCGTGCTCACGATGCGGGCGCACCGCAGTCGCTTCAATGAAGGCGCTGCCGGCGTTCGCGTGCCGCGGAGCCCGCGCCATCCCGAGCCGTTGACCGCGCACGCGAAGGCTGGCGCACGCGCATGAAGAGCGCCGTCCCGGTCGTCACCGCTGCTGAAGCCGGACCGTACGGCTCCCGCGTCGCGCTGGGCCATCGCCCGGCTGACTTCCTGACGCTCACGAAGCCGCGGCTCAACCTGCTGGTACTGATGACCACGCTCGGCGGGTTGTACCTGGCTGCGCCCGACGGTGTACCGTTCGACATCCTGTTCCACACGCTGGTCGGCACGGCACTCGTCGCCGGGGGCGCGGCGGCGTTGAATCAGGTATGGGAACGGCACACCGACGCGCTGATGCGACGGACCGCGAACCGGCCGCTGCCCGGCGGACGGCTCGCCGTCACCGAGGGCGCCTGGTTCGGCATCGCGCTCTCGGGTGCCGGACTCGCCGAGCTCGCGATTGCCGTGAACCTCACCTCGGCGTGGGTCGCAGCCATCACGCTCGTCAGCTACGTGCTGATGTACACGCCGCTGAAAACGCGGACCTCGCTATCGACGCTGGTCGGCGCGATTCCTGGTGCGCTGCCGCCGGTGATCGGCTGGGCGGCGATCAAGGGGTCGATCACGCTTCCGGCGGTCATCCTCTTCGGCATCGTCTTCTTCTGGCAGATGCCGCACTTCCTCGCGATTGCCTGGCTGTGCCGTGAGGATTACGGCCGGGCGGGCATTCCGATGCTGCCGGTCGTCGAGCCCGACGGCCGCCGAACCGGACAACAGGCCCTGCTCTATGCTGCCGGACTGTGGCCGGTCAGCCTGATGCCGATGGGCGTGGGACTCGCCGGGCCGGCGTACGCCGTGGTCGCGACGGCGCTCGGCCTGCTGTTCATCTGGTTGTCGATGCGGTTCGCCCGGCAACGATCCCAGGCACACGCACGCCAGCTGTTCCTGTTTTCGATCACCTACCTGCCGCTGCTCTGGGCCGCGCTCGTCATCGACCGCATCTGGCTGTGACCGTCTCTGATCTGCCGGCGCTGAACGCGTCGCTGAACGGACTGTCGGCAGTCCTGATCGTGACGGGGTACGTCCTGATTCGCCGCGGCCAGCGCATCCTGCACAAGCGCTTCATGCTCGCCGCGCTGACCTCGTCCACGGCGTTTCTCGTCAGCTATGTCATTTACCACGCCAACGCCGGCTCCAAGCACTTCGCGGGCACCGGCATCATCCGCGGTGTCTACTTCGCGATCCTGATTACCCACGTGGTGCTGGCCGCGGTGATCCTGCCGATGGTCCTGATCACGACCGCGCGCGGTCTGCGGGCTCAATACGATCGCCACGTCGCCATCGCGCGCTGGACGCTGCCCTTGTGGCTGTATGTGTCGGTCACCGGCGTCGTCGTCTACCTGATGCTTTATCAGTTGTATTAGTGCCGGCGAACGACGTCGGCTCGGTGACCGCACACCGTGCGAATCCCCTCTCCGGCGATTAAGAAAAACCACCCGTCGTTGTAGGTAAGATAGACCCCGATTTTCGGAGAGACGCCCTGTGACCGCACGCTTCTACGTCGTCGTCGCTCTCACCCTGATCGGACTGGCGGCACCGGCAGCGGCGCAAACCGGCCGCGCCACCGGCACGGTGCGCGATCAGAACGGCAAGCCAATCCGTTCGGCGATCATCCGCGCCGAAAATCCTGGGGGCTATCCGAAGCAGGTGACATCGTCCTCCGACTCGAAGGGGCGATGGGCCATGATCGGGCTCGCGATCACGGGTGAGTGGCACTTCACGGTGGAAGCACCCGGTTACGCCCCGCAATCCGTCTCGCTGCCGGTCCGGTCTGCCGGCACTCCACCGCTGCAGTTCGTCCTGGCACGCGATCTGGGCCCGATTCCGGGCGCGCTCGACAAGAACATCCAGCAGCAGGTGACCGAGGCCAGTGCGCTGCGCGATCAGGGCCGATTCGATCAGGCGATCGCCGCGTATCAGGAAATCCGGAAGAAGAACGAGAAGCTGACCAGCATCCACTTCCTGCTCGCCGACACCTATCGACGCAAAGCCGCGGCGGAGCGCGACCCCGCGGCCAGACGTGTTCTGCTGCAGCAGGCGGCGGCCTCGTACGACGAACTACTCAAGAGCGACGCGTCGAACGAACGCGCCAGGGCGGAACTCGATTCCACACGCGCCGAGATCGCATTGACGAACCCCGGGACCAATTAACCACGCATGCACACGCATCGGCGCTGGCAGGCTGTTCTCATCCTCTCCATTGCCTTCCTCGCCGTCGTTGCTTCGGCGGCGATCGGCTGGTGGTACGCCCGCGAGTCCCCCCCGCATCAGGGACCTATCCTGCTGATCTCGGTCGATCAGCTATCGCCGGCAGCGGTGGGTGCCTACAGCGGCATCAAGTCCGACACGGCGGCAATTGACGCGCTCGCCGCCGACGGCATCGTGTTCGACCACGCGTATGCGGAGGGCGTGCAGTTGCTGCCCTCGCATGTCTCACTGATCACCGGACAGCTCCCGTTTCAACACGGCGTTCGCGATGACGCCGGCTTCACGCTGAACACAGACGCGCGCACGCTTGCCGAAGTGCTGAAGAATCGGGGCTTCAATACCGGCGCCGCGGTATCGTCGCTGCTGCTGCGGCGCGAGAGCGGCGTTGCCCAGGGGTTCACCTTCTACGACTCCGAGATTCCGGAGAGCGAGACCCGCCCGCGGACGCTCGAACGGCCGGGAGAAGAAACGATCGACGCCGCGGAAAAGTGGGCGCGCGCGCAGACGACCCAGCGCTATTTTCTGATGGTGGAGGTCAACGCCCGCGACGCCGATGCGGCCGTACGGCGCTTCACCGACTTGTTTCGGGAGCGCAAACTGTACGACAAGTCCACGATCGTGCTGGTCGGCGATCGTACGGCCACCGACGAGCCGTCCACACTGGACGATGCAGCGCTGCAGGTGCCGCTGGTCGTGAAACAGCCGGACAGCGAAGGCGCGGGCCGACGGATCACCGATGCCGTCCAGCAAGTTGATCTGCTGCCGACGATTCTGGACTTCGTCCGCGCCCCCATTCCTGGCGGCGTCCGCGGCCATTCACTCCGGGCCGTGCTCGACAGTGAGCGCGCACGCCTCACGCCATCGCCCATCTACGCCGAGTGGCTGGCGCCCTACTTCCGGTTCGGCGGCCGTCCGCTCTATCGCGGCACCGACGTCGACGCGGACCACGCGATCGAAGGGCCGGCGCCAATTGCCGCGGCAGACGAAGACCTGCTCGCGAAGGTCGGTTACCTGCCGGGGCTGTTCCCGTCGGCGGCGCCGACGATCGATCTTCCAGACACCGAGCAGCGCGCGATCAGCGGCGCACACTATCAGGCGGCTTTGCTGGCGGGCGAGCGGAAGTTCTCGGGTGCCATCCGGTTGCTCCAGGGCATCGTCTCGCGACATCCGGATCTTGCGCCGGTGCATTACCAGCTCGGCCTGCTGCTGGTGCGCAGCGGGCGCACCGAAGAAGCGCTCGACGCGTTTCGAACCGCGGCCGAACTCCGGCCCGACGCCGTCGACATTCCGGTGGCGTTCGCCGACGCGCTGCTCCGGCTGAATCGCCCGGCGGATGCCACCGTGCAGGCGGAAGAAGCCGTGTCGCTGGTCACCGGTGCTCCGCCCGCGCGGGTCGCCGCGGCGCATGCGATCGCGGCGCGGGTCGCGATCGCGCGCAAGGACGCGGACGCGGCGATGCTGCACGCAGCCGCGGTTGAAAAGGCGGATCCCGGCGTGCCGATGCAGAAGTTCGTCCGCGGCCGGCTGCTCTTCGACGAAGGTCACTTCGACGAAGCGCTCGGTCCGCTCGAAGACACGGTGACAGCACTGCAGCGATCGGGCGCCGCGTTGCCGGACGCCCATCTCTATCTGGGTGAAACGCTGACGCGTCTGGACCGCGCGAGCGAGGCCGAGACGGAACTGCGCGACGAACTGCGCGCGTTCCCGCACAACCTGCGGGCGTACGCGAGCCTGGCGATGCTCTATCGCGCCGCCGATCGCGACGCCGACATGGAAGATGTCATCGACGAGCTCGTCGAATCGACGTCAACACCCGAGGGATACGCGATGGCCGCGCGCCTGTGGACCGCACTCGGCGAGCGGTCGCGCGCAGAAGCGCTCAGGTCCGACGCGCGCACGCGCTTCAGAGGTGATCCGTCGCTGGCGCTGCTTGGCCGGGATGCACGGCAATAATCGTCATCCCGATACCCGCCCAGAACAGGTTCCGCACTTTCCGCACGATCGCGAGCGCGACTCCGGTCGCCGGATCCATCCCCAGCAGGTGCGCCAGGCCACCCGAGCTCACTTCGTCGACACCAGCGCGGAACGGCACGAACTTGAACAGAACGGTGATGACGCGATTCAACGCTTCGAACAGGAGCGCCTGAAGGGGCGACGGGCTCGCCGCGCCGAGCAACCATCGCAACGCGAGAAACGCTTCGAGCACGGCGAGCGCGTGAAACACGAGGTCCAGCGCGTACACCCGCCATAATCGCAGCGGATGTCCGGACGAGAACTCGAGCACCGAACCGCGCAACGCGGCAGCACGCTCGCGCCAGCGCACTGGAATCAGCGCACCCATCCCTGACGACCCGCGCAGCAGGCGCGCGAACACGATCGCGGCAATCAACAGGATGGCCAGGGCGACGGTGCCCCACTTGCGCCATTCGTCCGGCAGCGGCACCCTCAGCAGCAGCACGACGCCGGAGCCGCCCACCATCGTCACGATGGACGCCGAGTAGAGCAGGTTGTCGATCGCGAGCGACGAGATCGACTCACGGGTCGCGAGGTGATGCCGCGTCAGGAATACCTTGGTCGGCTCACTCGCGAGCAGGCCAAGGGGCGTGACGTTGCCGACCGCGTCACCCGCCAGGAAGGCGGTGAACGCCTGCCGCCACGTCAGACGCCGGTCGATCGGCGCACATAAGCGCCACGCCTCGGCGCGGACGGCAAAGCGGAGTCCGCCGAGGCCGAGGATGGGGATGAGACCCCAGCCAACGCGCCGGATGCCGTCGACGATGTCTGAGATGCCAGCGCGGCGCGCCGCCCAGGCCAGCAGGAGCAGGCCCCCCAGCGCCGCCGTAACGGTGAAGACCTGCTGGCGGCGCCGGAGGCTCATGGCAGAAAGGGAATGGACTTAACTCGGGCGCTGCGCGTCCATCTGCTTGAAGGTGTCTTCGATCAGCCTGGCGTTGTCTTCCTTCGAGACATTCCGCTGCAGCAGCTTCGACGCAATCGCCACCGACAGATCGACGGCTTCATGGCGGATCTGCTGCAGTGCGCGACCGGTCTCGAGCTCGATCTGCTTTTCCGCGTTCTTCACGATATTCGCCGCTTCCTGCCGCGCCTTGCCCATCGCCTCTTCACGAAAGCGATTCGCATCATCGCGGGTCTGCGACAGGATGCGGTCAGCCTGGACGCGCGCTTCCGCAAGGATGCGCTGCGACTCGGTCTGCAGCCGCTCGAGCTCCTGCTTCGCCGTCGCTGCATCGTCGAGCGATCGCCGGATCGATTCCTGGCGTTGCTCGAGCGCCTCGAGCAGCGGCCGCCATGCGAACTTCGCGAGCAGGCCCATGAGGACCAGGAAGACGACGATGGTCCAGATGTAAAGACCAGGATCGAGCTGGACCAGCGGGTTGTTCATGACGTCTGTCCTTTCGGCGTCGAGCGGCCGTCTACTTCAGAACGATCAGCAGCGCGAACACTTCAGCGAGCACCGCCACGCCTTCGAGCAGGAAGAGCGGAAGGTTCACGGCGCCGGTGATCTGCGCGGTTGCGCTCGGCTGGCGGCCGATCGCTTCGGCGGCTCCCTGGGCAAGGCGACCGATGCCGATTCCGGCGCCGATGACAGCGAGGCCCAGCCCGATGCCCGCGCCCATGAACGCAATTGCATTACCTTCCATGTCGTTTTTCTCCTCGAGTGCTCAGTGGTGAGCGTGAATGGCCATGCCGATGAACACGGCCGTAAGCAATGTGAAGACGTAGGCCTGCACCGGCACGACGACGACGGCTTCGAGCGCCGCCACGCCGACGGCGAGCGGCACCGAGAGCAGCGCGCCGACGCCGATGCCGACGGCGGCGCTGAACTGCCGGGCGAAGATGAACACGAACGAGATGATCGCGAGCATCGCGATGTGGCCGCCGGTCATGTTGGCGGCAAGACGGGCCATCAGCGCGAAGGGCCGGACGAACATCCCGATGATCTCGATTGGAATCAGGAGCGGATAGAGGACCTTCGGCACGCCGCCCGGGACGAGGTTCTTCCAATGCTGCACGAAGCCGTGGGCCCTGGTGCCGGCGATGATGATCAGGAAGAAGGTGATTGTGGCGAGCGCGCCGGTCACGTTGAAGTTGCCGGTCGCGGTCGGACCACCATGCACCACATTCGCCAGGAACGACTCCTCGCCGGGCCGAATGACGTGGTTGGCGAGGCCGAGGACGTCGAAGATCGGGAAGATGCCAACCAGATTGGCGGTCAGGACGAACAGGCCGATCGTCAGAATCGTCGGCGTCCACGCCTTCGACCATTTGTGGCCGACGTTCGGCTCGACGATCGATTCGCGCACGAACTCGACGATGATCTCGAGCACGGTCATGAACCGGCTGGGCACCGGCCGTTCCTGCCGGAGGAAGCGGCGCACCGTGGCGGTCACGATGACAAAGAGCACCGTCGCGGCGATCCAGAGCATCAGGACGTGCTTGGTCACCGAGAAGTCGATGCCGAAGATGCGCGGCAGCGCGATCAGCGGGTGCGGGCCGTTCGAGACGTGGCCAATGATCATCTCGCCCGCGTTGAAGGCACCTGCAGCGCCTTCGGCGGCGGCGTGACCCGCTTGTTCGGCGGCGTCCGGTTGCAACATCTGAATCCGATTCCTAGGAGGGCGGCCGTCCGGAGCCGCCGGCAAACAGGCGCTTCAGGAACAGCGCCTCCATCGCGTACAAGGCGATGAAGTAAACGGTGAAACTGACGACGAACGGCGTACGGCGCAGCTCCAAGCCGCGGAGCATCCCCACGACGTAGACGCCGAAAAACATCATCTTAGCCACGAACCCCGAGATCATGACGTTCATCACCCGCTCCGGCGCCAGTGCCTGCATCCGCTCGATGGCGATCCAGCTGGCACACGCGGCGAGCAACGGCCCGACCATCCCGAAAAACGCCTCGGGGTTGGCCGTCCCGAGAGCCACCGTGACCACGAGCCACGACCCGACGCTGAGCCCGGCCATCCACACGAGGACCCAGCGACTCGGCTCGGGGTGCCGCGAGCGCACGTCGAGCGGAGGTGTCATTGTTTCCAGAAAACCGTTTTCGCCAGCTCCCAGAAACCAACCACGACGCCAAGGATCAGACCCGCAAGGAGAAACCAGGGAGACGTGCCGCGCCACCTATCGACCAGATACCCCAGGCCGCCGAGAAAGATGATTGCTCCGATGAGCGTGTAACTTGCCGCCGCCACGTCCCCGGAACCGGTGACATTCTCCTGGAGGGACCTGGTGGCGCGCTCGAACGGGGAATCTCGCCTGGATTTGGCCATGTCGGCGCCTGGCAGCAATCGCCGGACCGTGTACCGCTGACCAGTATAGCGTGCCTTGTGAAAACATTCACCAAGTCACCGGAACCACTTACCAGCCGCAGGAGTCCTAACGATCGACGAAACCGGCAAAGTCTCGTGTTTTCAACAACTTTCCGACAGCGACGTCCCTTGACCCCCTTCTCTGGCGAGACCTATACTGGCCGCTGTTCACCCTGCGTATGACGATCTCGTCGCGTCTTCGTCTGGCCTCACTGCTGGCGCTCGCCGTTGCCGTCGCGTTCGTATGCGCGGTGCGTCCGCTGCGCGCGCAAGGCTCCCGTGAGCGCACGATGTTCGTCAGCGCCGTCGACGCCAAAGGCGAGCCGGTCGAAGGCCTGCCGCCGGATGCGTTCATCGTCACCGAGGACGGCCGCCGGCGCGAGGTCCTGCACGTTTCCAAGGCGACCGAACCGATCGACATCGCGCTCCTGGTCGACACCAGTGCGGCCGCCGACCCGGTCGTCTCGTACATGCGCACCGCGCTCGCGAGCTTCGTCACGACGATGGCCCCGGGGAACAAGATCGCCGTGATCAGGCTGGCGGAACGACCGACGATCGCGGTGGACTACACGAGCGACGCGAAGCGGCTGTCCGAAGCCGTCAAGTTGTTCGCGATGCCGGCTAGCGGCATGACCTTCCTCGACGCGGTGGTCGAAACGTCGAACGGACTGGCGAAGCGCGAGACGCCGCGCGCGATGATCGTCGCGGTCATCACCGACGGCACCGAGTTCACCAGCCACGACTCGAAGCAGGCCGTCAAGGCCCTCACCGACGCGCGCGCCCAGCTCCACATCGTCGGCATCGGCCGGTTCGAGCATTCAGAGCAATACGACCTGCGGGAACGATCCTTCTTCATCGACGAAGGGCCACGGGCCAGCGGCGGTCAAATGGTGATGCTGCTCGCGCCGAACGCCCTCGACCAGGCGATGCAGCGGCTGGCGCGGGAGCTGTCGTCGCAATACCAGGTCGTCTACGGTCGCCCCGAATCGCTGATTCCACCCGAGAAGATCGAGATCGCCTCCGCGCGCGAGGGCATCACGATGCGCGGCACGCCGTCGCGCGAGGACAAGCGGTGATTCGGCGGATGGTCCTCGGGCTGCTGGTGGCGGTCACGCCCGCGGCGCTCGCGGCACAGCAACAACCGGCGCCAGCGGCACAAGCGCCCGCAGCCCAGGGGCGGCCGCAGCAGCCGTCGTTTCGCGCCGGCATCGACATCGTCTCCCTCAACGTGACGGTGACCGATTCGCAGGGTCACTACGCCACGGACCTGGATCAGCCCGACTTCTCCGTGTTCGAGGACGGCGTCAAGCAGGAGATCTCGTTCTTCACGCGGCGGCAGCAGCCGATCGCGCTGTCGCTGCTGCTGGACAGCAGCGCCAGCATGGAGGACAAGATCGGTACGCTGCAGACCGCGGCCACCTCGTTCGTGCGCCGCCTCAGGCCCAATGATCTCGGCCAGGTCATCGACTTCGACACGCGCGCCGAGATGCGCCAGGATTTCACGACGAATCACAGCCTGCTCGAGGCCGCCATCCAGCAGACGGCCGCAGGAGGCTCCACGGCGCTGTACAACGCCATCTACATCGCGCTCAAGGAGCTCAAGAAGATCAAGGCCGTCAACGAAGAGGACGTGCGTCGTCAGGCACTCGTCGTCTTCTCCGATGGCGAAGACACCTCCAGCCTCGTGTCGTTCGACGAGGTACTGGATCTGGCCAAGCGCTCGGAGACCGGGATCTACACCATCGCGCTGCGCGGCGCCGACACGCAGACCAAGGGGTTCCGCGAGGCGGAATACGTGATGCGGACGCTGGCGCAGGAGACCGGCGGGCGGTCGTTTTTCCCGGCCAGGATCGACGATCTGGCCGGCGTCTATTCACAGATCGCCGACGAACTCGCCAGCCAGTACACGATCGGGTACGTCTCGAAGAACACGCGGCGCGACGGCACCTTCCGCCGGGTCGTCGTCCAGGTTGCGCGGCCCGGGGTGGCGCCCCGCACCAAGCTGGGGTACTACGCCCCCACAGCACGTTGAACCTCGTCCTCCTCGTTCTCTACGCGACCGCATTCGTCGTCTACGCCATGCACTTTGCGCGGCGCAAGCCCGCCGTCGGACGCGCGGCCACGACCGTCCTCCTGTTCGCTGCGATCGTCCACACCTTCGTCGTCGGGATGCAGACGATGGAGGTCAGGCATGTGCCGGTAACGAACGCGTCGGCCGCGATCTCCACGTGCGTGTGGCTGTTGACGCTGTCCTACCTCTATCTCGAGCTCTCGACCGACGAGCGATCGATGGGCGTCTTCATTCTTCCGATCATCGTTGCGCTGCAGATCATCCCGACGGTGAGTCCCGGCATAGAGAACCCGAATCCCGTCTTCGAGAGCAAGTGGTTCTGGGTGCACATCTCGTCGCTGCTCTTCGCGTATGCGAGCTTCGCACTCGCCTGCGTGCTCGGGCTCACCTACATGCTGCAGTTCAAGGAGATCAAGAAAAAGCACCTCGGCTACCTGTACACGCGCCTGCCGTCGCTGCAGATTCTCGACGACATGAACAGCAGGGCGGTCGTGATCGGCTGGGTGTTCCTGACTGTCGGCGTCGTGGTGGGCTACATCTGGGCGGCACAGGCAAGCGTGACACTGCCCGACGATCGGAACCTGCGGGCCATGTCGCTCGCGGATCCGAAGGTATTTGGCGCCGTCCTGACGTGGGCGGTGTATTCGTTTGCGATGTTCGCGCGGCAGCGACTGGGCTGGAACGGACGACGGGCCGCCTGGCTGTCGGCGGTCGGATTCGTCATCATCCTGCTCAACTTCGTGCCGGTCAGCTACTTCGTCCAGACCAGCCACACGTTCCAATGAGACGCCAGGGTTCGACGACACACGGCGTCACCAGGGCGACGTGATGCACCTGTTCCTGCTCGGAGTGAGCCACCGGACGGCGCCCGTCGAACTGCGGGAGCGGCTCGACTTCTCGAGCCGCGACGTGGGAGCCGCGGTGGAAGCGCTCGCGCAGCGGCCGTCGGCGACCGAGACGGTCGTGCTCTCGACGTGCAATCGCTCCGAGATCTACGTCGCCAGCGGCGATCCCGAACGGGCGCGTGACGACGTCATCGCGTTCCTGGCGGACTATCACCACCTTCCCGGCGACGCGTTCGTGCCGCACCTGTTCACGAGCCGCGACCAGGATGCGGCACGCCACTTGTTCCGGGTGGCCGCAGGCCTCGACTCGATTGTCGTCGGCGAGCCGCAAATCCTCGGACAGGTCAAGGACGCTTACAAGGCGGCCTCGCTCCGGCACTGCACGGGGCCGTTGTTGAACGCCGCGTTCGACTGGGCGTTCAAGGTGGGCA
>Ga0310810_10005936_pt1 | contig 13736 bp, 16 predicted proteins | sample NCmetagenome_FD_207641 | JGI IMG/M metagenome (GOLD analysis project Ga0310810, IMG submission 207641) | Soil microbial communities from experimental microcosm in Duke University, North Carolina, United States - NC | ecosystem: Engineered > Artificial ecosystem > Soil microcosm > Unclassified ... | reverse complement strand
TTGCCCTGATGCGGTGCCCGTGTCAGCAGCGGCTCGGTCTCACTGAGCCCGACCGCCGCGCCCTCGCGGACCGAGCGGCGCACCTGATTGACATATTGATTGTGCAGGATCGTGAACAGCCACGCCCGCAAATCGGTGCCGTCCTGCCACAGATGAAGCTTGCCGAGGGCCCGGGCCAGGCAATCCTGTACCAGATCGTCTGCTGCGGCGACATCGCGCGCCAATGCCCGCGCGTAGCGACGCAGCCGCGGGATTTCAGCCTCGATGCTCTGATAGATATCGCCCACGAAAACGCCTCCCAGTTGTCGCCGAGTGAGCGGCTGCGGCGGACTTTATCGGGGGGCTGTAATCGGTTGATGTCAGGCGCTTCGGATTTGTGTAAGAAATTGTAACCGTGTGTGAGGTGGCCTATATGTTGCGGGAGCGTCTTCGCTCGCCTTTCTTCGATCCGCTTGCAATCGATCACGCAGGGCAGGTTCGCCGCGCATGAGCGATAACGGTCATATCCTGGTGGTCGATGACCAGAAGGAGATCTGCGACGTCGTCCAGGAATACCTGACCGGCGAAGGCTACCGCGTTTCTACAGCCAGTGACGGCGGGGGCATGCGCCGGGTGCTCGGCCAGTCGCACGTCGACCTCGTCATCCTGGATTTGATGCTCCCTGGTGAGGACGGGCTGACCCTGGCGCGCGGGCTGCGCGACGAATCCGGCATCGGCATCATCATCCTGACCGGCCGCGGCGAAACCGTCGACCGCATCATCGGCCTTGAGATGGGGGCCGACGACTATCTGCCGAAGCCGTTCCATCTCCGCGAACTGCTGGCGCGCGTCAAAAGCGTGTTGCGGCGCGTTCAGTCACGCACCGGCGAGCCGTCGCAGACGACCCGCTCGCATGCCCGGTTTGCCGGTTGGGAGCTCGATTTGTCGAGCCGCGAGTTGACCTCGCCCGCCGGCCAGGAGGTCCGTCTGACGACCGGCGAGTTCGATCTCCTCGCCGCCTTCGTCAATAACCCGAACCAGGTCCTCTCTCGCGACCGGCTCCTCGATCTCGCACGCAACCGCGAGGCCGGACCGTTCGACCGCACGATCGATGTGCAGGTTGGGCGGCTGCGTCGCAAGCTTGAAGACGACCCGCAAAACCCGTCGCTGATCAAGACCGTGCGCGGCAGCGGCTATATCTTCACACCGACTGTCGAGATGACCTGACCTGGTGGCGCGCCCCGCGCGCCCGACAAGGAGGGGCGTCTCTTATCGCAACTGCGCGAGTTCTCTGCCGAGAAACCGCGCGAGCGCCGTCATTGCTGAGCGCCCGGCCCGGCTTTCCGCCTCCGGATTGTAGTTCGTGTTGGTATTAACGTCGTAGCTATAGACCGAGCCGTGCGCATCGGTGATGAACTCGATGCCGGCGACCTCAATGCCGTTGCCAGCGAGAAACGCCTCGTACCGCTGCTTCAAGCCCGCATCGATATCGTCGATGATCGTGAACTTGGCGCGAATCGGCTCGCCGGCGGGGCAAGCCAGATCTTCGATCGCGCAGACATCGGCCGGGCACAATTCGAAGCCTTCGCTGGTATCGACCTCCACCGCGTAGAGAAACCGGCCGCCGATGAATTCGGCGCGCGTGATCAGCGGCAGCGGTGGGCGCACGTATTGCTGCAGCAGATGCAGGCCATCGACAGGCGGTTCGTAATCGCTGCTGTCGAGATAAGCAGTGAGCGCGTCCACGTTTTGAAACAGCCGCACGCCGAGTCCCTTGCCGCCCCGGTTCGGTTTCAGGATCACTGGGCCGCCGTCGAAATGCCGACATGCCGCGGCGACGAGGTGTTCGCGGCCGGCGACGAGCACGGTTTTTGGGGTGCGGATCCCGGCAGCTTCGAGCGCGGCGTATTGCCGGGCCTTGCTGATCTCGAGATCGAGCGCCCGCGGCCCGTTGACGATGCGACGGCCATGCCCAGCGAGCCAGGCCAGCGCCGATGCGGTCAATTCCGCGGCATAGCGATGGTCTCGGGTATGCGAGGAGGCGCTCATCCGGTTGTAGAACACACCTTCGGGCGGTGGCCGCGACAGGTCGAAGACGCCGCGGTCGAGAAACCAGTTGCGCCACGGCAGCGACTCGGCGTCGAGCGCCCACGCTAGCGGTTCGAGCCAGGTCGCGTTCTCATGAATGACGTGGATATGCATCGGGGGACCTCACTGCGCCGCAGCGCCTTCCTGGGGACAAATAGGAGCCCGGCCGCGAATTGCTAACGGCCTGGCGATTACCGCGTCAGCGAAAACCGTACGGTCACCGAGACCTCGACGTCCAATGCCGCCATATCGGCGGGGAAGGGCGGCAGCGTCGCGCCGCGCATTATCCCGTCGATCGCCGCGTCGAGATCGGCGGACCCGGTGCTCGCGGCCAACGCGTAATTCAGCACGCGTCCGGAGCGGTCGACGCGAAACCGCAGCACCGCGCGGCCTTCCTCGCCCCGCGCTCGGGCGCTCTCGGGATAGCGTTTGTGCGACTCCAGCCAGGCGCTCAGGAGCGAGCGATATCCCGGGCTGACGGTCGGGGCAGGGCGGGGCGCCGGCGCCGGAACGGGTGGCGGCGGGAACATCGCTGTCTGCAGCGGCGCGGTCTGCATCGGCGCGGGCTGCCGCGCTGCCCGCGGAGCCGGCTGCGGCGGCGGCGTCTCGCGCGCGGGCTGTGGCGGCGGATGCCGGGGCGGCGGCTTGGCCGCCGGCTTGTGGACGACCGGCTTCGGCGGCGGGGGCGGCGGCTCGGGCATCGGCACGGCCGCGGGGGGCGGGGGCGGTTCAGGAGGCGGCGGCTCTATCGCGGCGGGCGGCGGCGCCTCGGGAGCCGTTGGCGGCGTTTCGGCTGCCGGCTGCGGCGGCGGCGCAAGCATGACCTGGATGCCGCTTTTGCGCGGCTGCGGCAGCGGCGCGGGCGGCAGCTGGGCGGCGAATAGCGCCAGGAATATCAGTACACCGCCATGCCCAAGGATCGAGGCCGCCAGCGGCAGCCGGAACGCTCTCACTGCGGCTTGGCCCCCTCGGCGAGAAGCGAGACTTTGGTGAACCCGGCGGTGTTCACGATGCCCAGCGCGTCCATGAGCTGGGCATAGCTGATCGTCCGGTCGCCGCGCACATAGACGATGCGTGCGGGATCCTCGCTCGCGAGCTGCGCTAGCCGGTCCTTGAGATCGGCCGCTGCAACCGCCTCGTTGCCGATAAAACTGCCGCCGTCGCGGTCGAGGCTCAGCACAATCGGCTCTTTCGGCTGCTGCACCTCGGCGGCGGTTGTCTTCGGCAGATCGAGCGGCACTCCGACTGTCAGCAACGGCGCGGTGACCATGAAGATGATCAGCAGCACCAGCATGACGTCGACCATCGGCGTCACATTGATCTCGGCGAGCGGCTGGTAGCGGCCCTCATCCGCTTCGCCCGAGGGCGGCAGTGAAACGGCCATCGCTTAAACTCCCGCGGTGCGCGCCAGGAGCCCGCCGGAACGCCCGATCAGCCCCTGCATGCGTCCGGCGAAACGGCCGAGCTCGACGGTGATTTTGTTGTAGGCCACGACGGCGGGGATGGCGGCGGCGAGCCCCATTGCGGTCGCAAACAGCGCCTCGGCGATGCCCGGTGCGACCACGGCAATGCTTGTGTTGTTAGCGGCAGCGATTCCCGCAAAGCTGCGCATGATCCCCCAGACTGTGCCGAACAGCCCGATGAACGGGGCCGCCGAGCCCAACGTGGCGAGAAACGGCAGCCGCGCTTCGAGACGGCGCATCTCGCCGTTGAGCGCGAGCCGCATGGCGCGCTCGACCCGCTCGCGCCGCTCGGCCGCGCTCTCGCCACCCGGCGGCGCCTCGGCGGCGCTTTCCTGCAATCCGGCGGCCATCACCTGGGCCGCCGGGTCTTGCGCCATCCGGGGCCCGGCCCACAGCTCTTCCGCCGTGCTGGCTGCAGCCGCGCGCGCTTCGTGCTCGCGCGCCGCGCGGCTGATAGCGCCGAGACGCCACAGCTTGTCGATAATCACGGCCCAGCTCCACACCGACGCGGCAAGCAGCAGGATCAGTACGCCTTTGACGACGATATCGGCGTTCAGGAATAGGCTCACGATCGAAATGGTCGGCGCCGCTTCCATCAGGCTAGCCTTTGCATCTGTGTCACTGATCTTCTCCTAGGCGCGCTGGCTAGACCCGGAAACGCGGCGTGTCACGGACCGAGTTACAGGGTCTCTCATCGGTGCTCCGAGTTTGCTGCCCGTCCGTATTCTTTGACAGCCGCATCGTAGGCGGCCTTCGCTGCCGAGCATGCGGAGGGGTTTCGCACGTGGCCGTGAATACACATTTCGAAGTCCCATTGCGCGGCTTGCCTGTCCGCCCATTGCTTCTCCAGGCCAGGCGGTACGCCAGCGCAAGCATCGAGAAGCACCGCGACGAGCACTATAGCCAGCGGCAGTCGCAACGCGCTCATCGCGGTGCCTAGAACCGCTGAGTGAGGCCGGCAAAAACGGCGCGCCGCGGACCGAATTGCGGCGCTCCGACCCCGACCCCGGTGCCGTTGCGGATCTGGTACTTCTCATCGAGCAGATTGACCACATCAAGGCGGAATTCGAGCCCCTTGAGCGCGCCGGTGTCGATCTTCTGCACAGCGCTCAGATTGACCTGATGGTAATCGGGAAGGCTGGCGCCGTTCGGGTGGTCGCCCTCGGCTCGCAACCCGCTGCCGTAGATCAGGCTCGCCGACAGCTTCGTCTTGGTCCATGGAACGGTGTAGGCCACGCCGGCCGATGCCGTATAGGTCTGGTCGTGATCGAGATGAATGAAATGCGTCGCGATGTAGTCGAGCTCATCGGGCGCGAAATTGAACTGGCTCGAGACAATCTTCTTGCCTTCCGCCTGCGCCACGACGAAATTGCCGTAGAACGACCAGTTTTCGATGTCGTAGCTGCTGGTCAGCTCGGCTCCGGCGGCGTAGCCCCGCGCATAGTTGAACGGCGTCAGGATGATCGGCGCGCCGAATTGGCCCTCGTCGATCAGGTTCTTGGCGATCTTGTAATAGGTGTCGAGGCCGACCTTGAGCCCCGGGAGCACGATCTGCGTCGCGCCGACATCGAAATAATGCGCGCGCTCGGCCTTGGCTGTGTCGTTCTGGCTTACCTCCGGCGCGGCGGTCGTGTTGGCGAGCAGCGCGATTGCGGTCGGCGATACCAGCTCGAAGGGCGGCGGTGTGAAATACCGCGAGTAGCCGGCATGGAGCGTCGTTGCGTCCGTCGGTTGCCAGACGACATTGACGCGCGGGCTCAGCTGGCTCTCATGCGTAAAGGCGCTGATCATGTCGAACCGGGCGCCGAAATTGAGCGTGACCCTTGGCAGGATTTTCCATTCGTCTTGCGCATAGATGCCGCCGAGCCACCCGGTCTTGCCGCTTGAGTCCGGGATCGCGAGCGGCATGTCTGAGAGCGGCGTACCGGCCGCGTCGGTTGCCAATACGAGCGAGTTGGTGCTCGAAGTCGAACGCTCGCCCTGCAGGAAATAGCCGGCGCGGACTGTGTGCTCGAGCGTTACCACATAGCTGCCGTCGAACTCCGATCCCGTCGCGACGCTGCGTCGATACGCATTCTGGGCGATGCCGCTGAACAACAGATCGCCGAGTGGGTCGGGCGTGAAATAGAGGCTGCTGTAGCGCTGGAACCCGGAGAGCTGGAAGTCCATCGGGCCGAGCTTCTCCTGCAGCGCGACGATGCTGTAATGAGTGATCTGACGCTGGTTCTGGTTCAGCGCCGCCGAGTTGAAATCGCTGATACCGTTGACCGTGAGCCCCAGCCCCGGCGACATGCCGGGCGTATTCGGGATCTGAAACTGGCTGCGCGAGGTGCCGAAGATGCCGGTGATGCGCGCCGTCGGGTCGATGATGCCCGAGAGATAGGCAAAGCCGCGGTACTGATCGGTCTGGTCGTGCATCGGGTGATAGCTGCTCGTCGGGTTCTCAATGCCGATCGTGTTGCGCAGGTACTCGCCCGTCACGAAATAGTCGAGCTCGCCGACGCGCCCGCCCCATTCGAAGCTCGGCTGCGCCCAGCCATGCGAGCCGCCATACAAGGAAAGGGAACCGCCTGGATCGATCGTCCCGGTTTTCGTCTGGATGTCGATGATGCCGGCGGTGTGGAACCCGTATTGTGCCGGCAGCGCGCCCGTGATCAGCGCGATCGAATGCGCTAGGCGCGTCTCTAGCGCTTGCCCGAACATATTGATGCCTTCGGGCAGTTGCACACCGTTCAGCCGAAACTGCAGATTTGCGTGGTCGCCGCGAACGTGCAGTTGACCGAATGAGTCCTGCGCCACCCCGGGCGCCTGCAACAGCACCTGGTTCATCGGCGCGTTGTCGCCCTGCGGCTGGTTCTCGATCGCCGGCCGAGTGAATTGGTAAACACTGGCGCCGAGGCTCGGCTGGATCTGGTTGCGCGCGATGTCGAGTTGCTGCGCGATGACGTCGAGATCGAGCGAGACGCTCGGAGCCGGCTGGTCCGGGGCAGGCGGATTTTGTGCGAGCGCGGGCACGCTGAGAGGCAACGGCGTGAGCAGAAGTCCCAGAATTGGACCGATGCGGCGGACGAGTGTCGAAATCGCGCGCCGCCGCGACAAAGCGGAGGATGCCATGACATACCTCGTTCGAAGACAGGCGCTGCGGCATGGCCGCGGCGCAATCAACCAGACGGATCAGTGTGCTGGTGTTGTCTCAGGGCGAGGCGGGGCGCGGGCATCAAACCCGCGAGTGCGGGCCTGATCGTAAAAGACCGAAGCGGGCAGGTCGGCTGGCGCCGTGATTGCGGACGGCTTGGGCGGTGTGATGAAGGCGAGGGGCGCCGCGCTCTGCTGATGCAGCACGGTGCAGATCTCGCAGAGTTCTTCGGCGGTTGCGGGCTCCGGCGGTTGCGTGGCGCTATAAACGCTCGCGAGCGGCCCGGAGCTTTGGGGCAGCGCTACCGCGTGGTGATGCCAGCGGAACAGAAATGCCTGAAACAGGATCGCCGCGACGCCGATCAGCGCGACTCGGCGGCTGGCCCTTGTTTGTGTCGGAAATCGGCGCCGGTTCACGGCTTCATGGCCGCTGGTTCGGCGAGGAGGCGACGTCGGCACGCCTGCGTCGCTGTGACAAAGCTCGTCACGCCGACCCCGAGAACGACGACGATCAGCAGCAGCAACGGCAAGCCGAGCGTGTCGAGATTGTGGATGTGCAGCGGCGTCTTTAGCGCGATGTCGGCGGCGCCCGGAAACGCCAGCCCGAACAGCCCGAACACGGCAAAGGCGAGCCCACCCCAGGTCAATGTCCGCGCTGCCGTCGTCAGCGCGATCGTACGGATCGCTTCATTTGGCAGGCCGCGCCGCATTGCCCAGGCGCCAAACGCCGCACCGGCGGCGGCCTGCACGCACAGCGTGCCGCAGCCGAACACAAACCCCGGCATCCAGCCCGTCGCCGCCGACGGCATCGCCGGCGCCAGCGTCGTGTAGATGATGGCCGAGAATGCATCGATGCCCCAGCCGGCGATAAAGCCGTGCACCGCCGGCATCCACCATTGGAGCTCGCGTGGCTGCGCCGGCGCCTGCTCCTGTTGGCGGCGCAATCCCGGCAGGTGCAAATGCGGCAACACGCCTCGTCCCATCGCGAAGAGCCCGGCCGCCGCCATGACGATCCCGACCGCGAGGTAGACAGCATTGTCGAACGTCTCTGACGCAAACCATTGCGTCATGCCGAAATGCGCCAGCTCGCTGGCAAGGGCTGCCTGGATCGCAAAGGCGAGCGAAAACAACAGGCCGGCGCGCAACCCGCGCTTCGTCGAATAGCCGCCGACCGCATAACTGAAGGTGATCGGCCAAGTATGCTCGTCGGGGGTGACCCCATGCACGATACCGAGCAGGAACGCGGTCAGCAGATCGACCGTGAAGCTGACATGCGTCGGGTCCCACAGATTGATGCCGCCGATCATCCCGGCGCTCCGCTCGTGCCGCCGATCTCACGGCAGTCGCGGCACAGGCCGCGCAGCACGACCTGATGGTCCAGGATCGCGGCGCCGGTCGCTCGTTCGACCGCAGCGAAGCGCTCGTGCTCGATCAGACACGGCACCGGCACCAATTCGTGGCACCGCGTACAATAGAGGTGATCGTGATGCGCCCCGACCGGCTCGAACCGGGTACGCCCGTCATCGAGCACAACCTTGCGCGCGAGACCATCGGCGGCGAGCTTCTCGGCGGCGCGAAACACCGAAGAGAAATCGGTCGCGTGGCCCTGCCGCCCGAGCGCCAGATGCAACTCCTCGAGCGTCCAGGCATGGCGCTCCCCCTGTGCCATCAGGGCGACCATTGCTGCCGAAACACGGGCTTTCCGAGCCATTCTCGAACTCTAATCGTCCGCCGCCGTAAAACGCAAGTCGGTTGCGAAACATGTGGAGAGCGCCACGGTCAAGCTGTGCTAGACAGGTGCGGAGGGAAAAGGCAGCGGTGACGGTGCGATGAACCACGACACCTATCCGGACGACTACCTGCGCGACATCCTGACGGAGGTGAAGACGGTTGCGGTGGTCGGCGCGAGCCCGCGCCCGCATCGACCGAGCCATGGCGTCATGCGGTACCTGCAGCAGCACGGCTACCGAGCGATCCCGGTCAACCCGTTTGCGGCTGGCGCCACAATCAATGGCGAGCGCTGTTTTGCGAGCCTCGCCGAGGTGCCGGAAGCGGTGGATATGGTCGACGTGTTCCGCCGGAGCGAGGCCGCAGGCGAAGCGGTCGATGCCGCAATCGCGAAGGGCGCCCGCATCGTGTGGATGCAGCTCGGCGTGCGCGACGACGCAGCAGCGGCCCGCGCCGAAGCTAAAGGGATCCGCGTCGTGATGGACCGCTGCCCAGCGATCGAGATCCCACGCCTCGGGCTCGGCCCGCCCGAGCGCTGATGGAAGCAAGGCCCGCTCCGTCTCGTACGGCGCGGCCGCACCGCCGTCGCGCGCGCTTTCAGGCGCGGCCGCGTCTGTTTGTGGCGGCGGCAATCGGGCTCGCGGTCGCGTTCGCGATCCCGGGAATCCACAATCCGAGCTTGCGCATGGTGCTCGGCTGGGATGCCGGCGCGGCGGTATTTCTTGTGCTGTTGCTGACGATGATGATGCGCGCGACCCCGGCCTCGATGCGGCGGCGGGCCCTCGCCGAAGACGAGGCGCGCTGGGCCTTTCTCGCCTTGATGGTCGGTGCCGCATTCTTCGGCCTCTTCGTAATCCTCGGCATCATGCCGGAAGCAAAGAAGGCCGGCGGCCAGACGATGCTCGGCCTGAGCCTGCTCAGCGCCGCGACGATCCTGCTGTCGTGGCTGGTCGCGCATCTGACCTTCGCGATGCATTACGCGCACGAATACTTCTATGAGGTCGAGCACCGCGAGCAGCCGGGCCTTGACTTTCCCGGCGTCGCCGACGAGCGCGGCGAGCTCGACTATTGGGATTTCTGCTATTTCTCGTTTGTCGTCGGCATGACCGCGCAGGTATCCGACGTGCAGGTGCGTACACGGCACTGGCGGCGCATGGTCCTGGGGCACGGCATCCTGTCGTTTCTGTTCAACGCCGCGATCCTCGGCCTGTCGATCAACCTCTTGGCCGGCTTTTTCTGATCCTGAGCCCTAATGCGCCATCAGCACCGGCACCGTCATGTGCCGGAAGATGCTGCGGCTCACGCCGCCAAGCACGAATTCACGCATCCGCGAATGGCCGTAGGCGCCCATGACGAGAAGATCGGCGCCCAGATCGGATGCGCGCGAGAGCAGCAAATCTTCGACGCCGATGTCGCCCGAGGTTTCGCTTTCGGGCCTGGCCGCGATGCCGCGCCGGGAGAGCGCCGCCGCGACCTGCGCCGCGCTGGCCGCCGGCGCTGCGACGCCGGGGGCGGGCGGGTCGATCTCGACGACCGACACCGCTTCGGCGCCGGCGAGCAGGAACATCGCGTCGTGCAGCGCGCGCGCTGCTTCGCGGCTGCCGTTCCAGGCGATCAGCACACGGCGGCCGATACCGGCAAAGCTGCCGGCATACGGCACGACGAGCACCGGGCGGCCGCAGCTCAGCACGATCTCCTCCGGCCGCAACCCGATGCCGCCGGTGAGCCCCGCATCGGGGTTTGGCTGGCCGACAACGACAAGATCGTAGAGCGCCGCCTCGGCAACCGCGCTGCCGGTCTCGTCGGCTTCACGGAAAATCCACTCGCCCTGCAGCTTGCCTTGCGTCAGCGCTTGACGGAACGCCGCGCCGGCCGCGGCTGCTTCCCGTCGCTGCGCCTCCATATAGGCGTCGACCAGCTGCGACCATCCCGACACATCGCCATAAGAGGCCATTATCGGGTAGCCGCTTGCGAAAAAGCCGGTCAGGCGGGCGCCAAACCGTGTGGCGAGCGCAGCGACCGGCGCGATGCGCTGCGGCACAGCCGCCGCGTTCTCGATGACGACCAGGATGTCGCGGCTTTCCATCGCGGGACTCCTCTGCCCGGCTGCTGGGGCCACCGCCGGGCGGCGGTTTACAGGTCGAGCGCCGCTTCGCGGCATACCAGGATCCGGCGCTTGGCGCGGACCGTGCACAAGAGCGGTGCCTCCGCGGGTGCGGTGCCGTCGCGCAAGGCCAGCGCACGCGCCAGCATGAATTGCGTCACGTCGCGGAACGGCACGAGCGGCCGCCGTGCGATCGGATGCCAGCCCACATCTTCCAATTCGTCGCTCGACGCCGGCTCGCCGACGACATCGCTGCCATCCGCCACAAAAAACCGCGTGTTGAAGCGGCGGAACACCGGAGTCGGGGTGATCGCGCGCCCGACATAGGTCAACGCGTCGAAAGCAGCGCTGATGCCCGCTTCGGCATAAGCCGCTTCAATCGCGGTCAGCGCGGTTGGCCGGGTCCCCGGCGCCGCGCCCGGCCTGCCGACGAGGACGCCGACTTCCTCCCAGGTCTCGCGCAGGGCAGCGCGGGCGCAACGCAACAGACGGGGTGGCAGATGCGCCCCGCCGCTTTCGACTTGCCATGGCCGGTTGTCGTCGCGGTCGACTGCGCCGCCGGGGAACACCCAGACGCCGGGCATGAACTTCACATGGCCGGGCCGGCGGCCGGCCAGCAATTCGAGATCGCGCCCTTTGCCGCGCAGCAGGATCAGCGACGCGGCATCGCGCGGCCGCACGATGGTCGGTTTGGCCGTTTGTCTTACCGGGGCCGCTTCGGAAACGTCGTTCATGGCGCCCGGGAGATTGCGTTGCTTCGCTCGCAATGACAATCAAAAGCGCCATCATTGCGAGAGGGCGCAGTCGCGCAGCAATGCCTCCGGTCTGGGCGACTACACTTCTTTGCCGGGTTCGGCTACGGCGGCGGACCACGGCGACATGACATCGCTGATGCCGTAATTGAGCCCGTCCTCACCGCGCATGACGAGGTTCGGGCAGGCAAAGCGTTGCGGCCAGACCGTGTGCTCGACCAGCTGCGCACCGCGCCTGGCGCGAAGCCGCTCTCGGATCCCCTCGGCGAGGCGGCGGTCGATCGCGATGCCGGTCTCGCCGCTGACATCGATACGCGGGTGATGCGCTGCCTCTTCCGGGCTCATCGCAAAATCGATGATGAAGCTCGCCATCTGCACGACAGAGGCTAGAATGCGCCGGCCGCCCGACGCGCCGACGCCGAACCGGGCACGCCCGTCCCGCGTCGCGATGAGCGGACACATATTGGTCAAGGCGCGCTTTCCCGGCCCGATCGAGTTCGGCCGGCCAGGGCGCGGGTCGAACCACATGATCCCGTTATTCATTAGGATGCCGGTTTGCGGCAGCACATAACGGCTGCCAAAGCTCGACAGCAATGTCGTCGTCAGCGCGGCGATGCCGCCCTCGCGATCGATCGCCGTGATGTGCGTCGTGCAACCGTCATCGGTGCCCTGCGGCCGGACATCGCCGAGCCCTTCGAGCCGGGCGTGATACGCCTGCTGCAGCGCATCGATCAGAGTCTCGAAATAGACCGCGTCCGGCGTTTGCGGAAAGCGCTTGCTCGACAGTCGGTCGATGACATCGGCGAGGGTCGGCGCGGCGGTCAGGCCGCGCGCCGCCTGCAGCGCGTAGCTGCGATAGGGGATCTCGAGCGAGGGGACGATGCGGGCGCGGCATTCGGCGAGATCGGTCGCGGACAGCACGCCGCCCGCCGCTGCGCTGTCGGCGGCGATCGCCTGCGCGATCTCGCCCTGGTAAAAATCGTCAGGGCCCGCTTCCGCCAAGCGGGCCAGCGTGTCGGCGAGGCGGCCGAGCATCAATGCCGGCGGTTCGCCCGATGACGGGCAGACCGGCGGCAAATCGTCTGGCAGCCACACCCGCCGGCTCTCGTCATAGCGCCGCAGATCCTCGGCGGCATTGGCGGTCTTCAGCGTCACATACCAGTCGACCGGCAAACCGGCGCGCGCCAATGCCACGGCCGGCGCGACGAGGTCGCGCCATGGCGTGCGGCCGAACCGCTCGACCGCCAGCGCATAGCCCTTGACCGCGCTTGGAAGCGCGAAGGACATCGGGCCGTGCATGTTGCGGTCGCCCTCAACGCGCGGCCAGGTGAAGAGCTCGGTGATCGTCTCGCCAGTGAGCGCGTAGGCGGCGGTGTCGAGGCCAGCCGGCGCGATCGGCCCGAAATCGACGATCTCGGCGCGCGCTCCCCCCGGCGGCTGGACGACCATGAAGCCGATGCCACCGAGGCCGCTGTTCCACGGCTCGCGTACGGCAAGCGCGAAAGCGGCCGCCACGACCGCGTCCACCGCCGATCCTCCGGCCGCCAATATCTCGGCGCCCACCGTGGCCGCGACTCCGTTCTGGGAGGCGACGACCCCGCCGCGCGAGGCGGCGACCGGTTTCCGCACCACCCAGTTCTGCATCAATGCCGCCATTTCAGATCACCTCGATCGCATCGACGCGGCTCTTGTAGAAGGCGTAATGCCCGGCGAGGCCCGTCGCCTCGTCATAGGGCGCCCGATAGGACCAGACGGCGTTCTCCGCGCGTTTCGTGCCGCCATCGACTTCGATCGTCCAATAGGAGCAATCGCCCTTGAACGGGCAATAGGTCTTGTGATCCGTCGGCTGCATCAGGTCGAGCCGCACATCCTTCTCCGGAATGTACTGCACCGGCTCGTGGCCTGTCTCTTCACAGCGCACGGCCTCGGTCGTGTCGGCGATCGTCTGACCGGCGAAGGTGACGCGCACGCGCCGCGATTCGGGCAACAGGTCGACGCGGTGCTCGGGTTTTTTCAGATAGCCGGGGGCGGGGTTTGTCATGGCTGCGCTCCTCGCTTCAGCGAATCGTCTCGGATGGCGGCGGCCGGTTCGAGCGGCGCGCCGGTGCTCCCCCGCATTGGAAGGTGGCGACGCAGCTATCGTAAAACTGCGAGCCCTGAAGTGGCCCGCATTCCTGCGCGATGCGCCTCTGGCGGAACGCGGCGTTCGTGCACAGCAGCCGTTCGTACTGCTCGCTCTCGCGAACATTCTGCTCGGAGCTCTCGCTGGGCGGCGCGGCGAGAGCGAGATGGGCGGCGATCATCACAACGGCGGCGAGACAGCCCGGAAGCAATTTCGGCATGGTCGTGCTCTCCGTGTGCGTGGACCCGACAGACGAGGTGGCAATAACGGTTTGGCGAAAATGCGGCGGAATCAATCCACCATCGCTCAGTCAACCATTGTCAGGCCGCCGCTGACGCTCAAGACCTGACCGGTGATGTAATCCG
>Ga0310810_10005934_pt1 | contig 13737 bp, 12 predicted proteins | sample NCmetagenome_FD_207641 | JGI IMG/M metagenome (GOLD analysis project Ga0310810, IMG submission 207641) | Soil microbial communities from experimental microcosm in Duke University, North Carolina, United States - NC | ecosystem: Engineered > Artificial ecosystem > Soil microcosm > Unclassified ... | reverse complement strand
TCTTCGAGATTCTGCACCAGCTCCTGGCGCTGTTCGGCGCGGGTCTCTTCCAGCACGGTGCGGCGCGACACCACGATGTTTCCGCGGCGGCGATCCATCTTCAGGATCTGGAACGGCTGGTTGACATTCATCAGCGGCGTGACGTCGCGGATGGGCCGGATGTCGACCTGGCTGCGCGGCAGGAACGCGACCGCACCGTCGAGATCGACCGTGAAGCCGCCCTTCACCTGATTGAAGATGACGCCCTGAACCTTCTCGTTGCTGTTGAAGGCCTTCTCGAGCTTGCCCCAGCTTTCCTCGCGGCGCGCCTTGTCGCGCGAGAGGACCGCCTCCCCGAGCGCATTCTCGATGCGCTCCAGATAGACCTCGACCTCGTCGCCGACCTTGATTTCGCCGCCGCGGCCCGGGCCTGAGAACTCGCGGATCGCGACACGACCCTCGGTCTTCGCGCCGACATCGATCAGCGCCATGTCCTTTTCGATACCGACGACCTTGCCCTTGACGACGGTGCCTTCCTGCAGATTGCCCTGGCCGAATGCCTCATCGAGCATCGCGGCAAAATCTTCGCGCGTAGGCGCGGCAGCAGTAGCGGTGGCCATTCAAACTCCAATTTGTTTGCGCATGGTCTTGTCCGAAAACCGGTGTCCATCCCCGATCATGTCGAAGACATGCTTTTCGGGACCATGCGACACATGCCGGCGGCTTGATTGCGTGCGCTTCGATTGCCCGAAAGCCGCGAGGCCTCAAAACAGCCTGCGGCAACCGCCAAAGGCGGGCCGGCACGATCCGGATGATCGAAACGATGGTGAATGCCCCGCCTCACGGCGACCAAAGGCGGACGGACGGGCGTGTCCTCCAATGACGAAAGCTTGGGTGAGCCCAGGCTCTCGGCCCGTCCGGACGGCCTCGACGTGGGTCGACGGCAGCTCGGAACCGCGTGGATATAGCGAAAGGGAAGAGAACCCACAAGCCGTGTGTTCAACGGCCTTTTACCATGCGCGGCAAGGCCGGATTCACCGTCGCGGGGAACAAATTCCACGCGCGCGCCGATGGAAATGTCACATTAGGTTCCCTGAGGGAAAGTGCGGCCTTCTGAAAACCGGGGAGGCACTCATGAAACTGAACATCATTTCCGCCATGGTCATCTTCGTGGTGGGCGGACTTGTGGGTCACGTCGTCACGCTGCCGCCAGTCAGCGCGGAGACCGGCGTGGCGCAGATTTCGCCGCTCGAATTGACGCTGAAGGCGGGGCACCTGCCGGTGCAGGCCGCTGACGCGATCTGATGCGGGCCGGGCGCGCTAACGCCGCGCGCCTTCGACAATCCTGATCGCGGCCGCGACCGCAGCCTCGATATCGAGGTTCGAGGTATCGAGCTCGACGGCGTCGGCTGCCGCTTTCAAAGGCGCCACGGCGCGGCTGCGGTCGCGTTCATCGCGCCGCCGGATGTCATCCAGGATCGCCGCCTCGTCGGCGGCCTGACCCGCAGCCGCGAGCTCGGCGGCACGCCGCCGCGCCCGCACCTCGGGCGCCGCGATGACGAAGATCTTTACGTCCGCGTTGGGGCAGATGACGGTTCCAATATCCCGACCGTCGAGCACGGCGCCGGGCGGCGCGGCCGCGAAATCGCGTTGAAACGCGAGGAGCGCCGTGCGCACCTCCGGGATCGCCGACACGATCGACGCCGCTTCCCCGATCGCGTGACCTTTGAGAACTCTCTCGTCGAACGCGGCAGGATCGAGTGCGCGCGCCGCCGCCACTGCCCGCTCCTTGTCATCGAGTGGATGGCCCGCGTCCAGCGACACCTTGGCAACCGCGCGATAAAGGAGCCCGGTGTCGAGATGGCGCAGGGCGAAATACGCTGCGAGCCGTTTCCCGAGCGTGCCCTTGCCCGACGCGGCCGGGCCATCGATCGCGATGATCATGAATAATCCGCGCCCAGCCCGCGCATCATCGGAATGAAGGTCGGGAAGCTCGTCGCGATGAACGCGGTATCGTCGACCTGCACGGGCTTGTCGCTCGCAAGCCCCATCACCAGCGCGGACATCGCGATGCGGTGGTCCATGTGGGTCGCGACGAGGCCTCCGCCTGCCGCACGACCCTTGCCATGCACGATCAGATCGTCGCCTTCGATCTCGACGTCGACGCCATTGACGCGCAGCATCGCCGCCGTCGCGGCGAGGCGATCGGATTCTTTCACGCGCAGCTCTTTGAGCCCACGCATGCGCGTCTTCCCTTCGGCGAACGACGCCGCAACGCCAAGCACCAGATATTCGTCGATCATGAAGGGCGCGCGTTCGGGCGGCACCTCCACTCCCTTCAGGGCCGAATGACGTACGCGCAGGTCGGCGACATCCTCGCCGCCTTCGAGGCGCGCATCGAGCTCTTCGATGTCGGCGCCCATCTCGCGCAGCGTCTTGAACAGGCCGGCGCGCGTCGCGTTGGTCATCACGCCGTCGAGAACGATGTCGGAGCCCGGCACGACCAGCGCCGCGACCATCGGGAATGCCGCGGAGGATGGGTCCGCCGGCACCACGACCGGGGCCGGCACGAGCTCGGGCTGGCCCTTGAGCGTGATGCGCTGCCCGTGTGCGCCCTGCGGTACCACCGCAACCTCGGCGCCGAAATGGCGCAGCATGCGCTCGGTGTGGTCGCGCGTTGCCTCGCCCTCCTCGACGACCGTCTCGCCGGGCGCGGACAGCCCCGCCAGCAGCACCGCAGACTTGAGCTGCGCGGAAGCGACCGGCGGCCGGTACACGATCGGGATCGGGTCGCGCGCCCCCTTGAGGGTCAGCGGCAGCCGCCCGCCGTCGGTCACGCTCACCGCGCGCGCCCCCATGCGCTCCAGCGGGTCAAGCACGCGCCGCTGCGGGCGCGTGCGAAGCGAGGCATCGCCATCGAATGTCGCGGTGATCGGGCAACCGGCAACCGCGCCGATCACCAAGCGGCAGCCGGTACCCGAATTGCCAAAGTCGAGCGGAGCCGCAGGTTCGGCAAATCCGGAGACCCCGACCCCGTGGATGCACCACGCACCCTCCCCGGTCCGTTCGACGGTGGCGCCAAGCGCGCGCATGGCGCGACCGGTGTTGATCACGTCCTGGCCCTCGAGGAGGCCGGTGATATGGGTTTCGCCGACGGTGAGCGCCCCCAAGATCAGGGCGCGGTGCGAAATCGACTTGTCGCCGGGCACGCGGACGCGGCCCCGCAGGGGTCCGGAGCGGCGAGCGGCAAGCGGGGCCGGGCTGTTCATGGGTTTCCTCACCCCTTCGGTGCGCCGCTCCTAGCACGGGCGCGCGGCTTCGGGGGAGCCGTTGCGGGCAGCCAAAAACATGCCCTTCGGCGCTTGACACAGGGACAGCGAGAGGCCAAGTCAAGCGCCGATTTTCAAGAAATCCAAGGATTCAACGGTGGCAAAACCCGAACTGGGTACCAAGCGCCTGTGCGGCAATTGCGGCGCGAAGTTCTACGACCTCAGCAAGGACCCTATCGTCTGCCCGAAGTGCGAGACGGTGTTCCATCCCGTCGTGCTGGCGACGCGGCGCGGCGGCGCAGCCGCAGCGGCGCCGGTCGCACCGCTCGTGCCCGAGCCCGAGGCGCCGGAGGCCGCCAGCGTCGAACTCGTGTCGCTCGAAGAGGCCGATGCCGAGGCCGAGGGCGGAAAGAAGGAAGCAATCGTCGAGGGCGAGGAAGAGGAAGTCGAGGTTGCCGACGGCGGCGCCGAGGACGATACCTTCCTCGAGACCGACGAGGACGAGGGCGACGACGTCTCCGACATCGTCGGCGGCGAGCGCGAGGACGAGGAGGACACGTAACAGCAGTCAGTGATCAGCCTTCAGTAATCGGACTGGCTCGTCTTCGCATCACCGATTATTGGTTACTGGCCACTGATCCCATGGAGGGGCCATAGCTCAGTTGGGAGAGCGCTTGAATGGCATTCAAGAGGTCAGGGGTTCGACTCCCCTTGGCTCCACCAAACCCCGCCGCCTCAACAAGCCGCCCGCCCGGGCGGCTTTCTTGCTTTTTGTGCCCGGCTCAGCAACATCGCGGCGCACGGGACGGAACGCATGCAGGGCAAGATCGCGCTGGAAGAACACTTCGCCATCGAGGCGACGATTGCCGACTCGCAACTGTTCGGCGCGCACGTGTGGGAGGAGCTTGGGCCTCGCCTCACCGATTTTCAGGACAAGCGCTTGCGCCTGATGGACGCCTCGGGCGTCGAGATCATGATCGCGTCGCTCAATGCGCCGGCCGTACAGGCGATTCCCGACGTAAAGCGTGCGGTCGCGGTCGCGCGCGAGGCGAACGACTATCTCGCGGCCGAGATCACCAAGCGCCCCGACCGCTTCCGCGGCTTCGCGGCACTCGCCATGCAGGACCCGGAGGAAGCGGCGCGCGAGCTGACACGTTGCGTCAAGGAGCTCGGCTTCGTCGGCGCACTGGTGAACGGCTTCTCGCAGGTGGGCCACGCGGACAGCGCGGTCTATTACGACCTGCCGCGGTACCGCCCGTTCTGGCGCACGGTCGCCGAGCTTGACGTTCCGTTCTACCTGCATCCGCGCAACCCGCTGCCGGGCGACATCCGCGCCTACGAGGGTCACAACTGGCTGCTCGGGCCGAACTGGGCATTCCATGCCGAGACCGCCGTGCATGCACTACGCCTGATCGGCTCCGGCCTGTTCGACGAGTTTCCGAACCTCCAGATCATCCTCGGCCATCTCGGCGAAGGCATCCCGGCCTACCTCTGGCGCATCGATAATCGCAATGCCTGGATGAAGGCGCGGCACAAGTACGCGGCGAAGAAATGGGTCGCGGACTACTTTGGCAGCAATTTCTTTCTGACCACGTCGGGCAATTTCTCGACCTCCGCACTCGATCAGGCGATCGCCGAAATGGGTATAGAGCGCGTGCTGTGGTCGGCGGACTATCCGTTCGAGGACATCAGCGACGCGGCCGACTGGTTCGACAAGGCGCCCCTGGGCGACGCAGATAAGCTCAAGATCGGCCGAACGAACGCGATAAGCTTGTTCAAGCTCAAGACGTAACAGGAGGGGCGGAATGAACGTGAGGGCAATTCTGGCGACGGGTCTCGTGCTTGCGAGCGCGACCGCGGCGCGCGCGGAACTCTCCGAGATCACCATTGCGCAGCAGTTCGGCGTCTCGTTCCTGCCGCTGATGCTGATGGAGCGCGATGGCCTGATCGAGAAGCATGCGAAGGCCGCCGGGATCGACGTGAAGACGAACTGGCAGAAGGTCGCGGGCCCTAGCGTGATCAATGACGGCCTGCTCTCGGGCAACGTGCATTTCGGCGCGGTCGGCGCGCCCTCGCTGGTGACGCTATGGTCGCGCACCAAGAGCAATGTCGGCGTGAAGGGCGTCGCCGCGATGACGTCCTACCCGCTCTATTTCGTCACGCGCAATCCGGATCTGAAATCGCTCAAGGAGCTGAGCAGCAAGGACAAGATTGCGGTGCCGTCGGTGAAGATTTCGACCCAGGCGATCATGCTGCAAATGGCGGCGGCCGACCTGTTCGGACAGACAAGCTACCAGAAATTCGACGAGTTCACCGTGTCGCTCTCGCACCCGGACGCCCTGCTCGCGCTGATGAACAACACCGGCGGCGTCAACGCGCACTTCTCCACTTCGCCGTTCTACGAGCAGGAGATGAAGATCGCCGGCGCCCGCGTGCTCACCACCAGCTACGACATCCTGGGCGGGCGCGCGTCCGCGCTGGTGGTCGTAACCACAACGAAATTCCACGACGCGAATCCGAAGCTCTACGGTGCATTTCTCGCGGCCGAGAAAGAGGCGATCGACACGATCAACAAGGACAAACGAAAGGCCGCGCAGGATTATCTCGCCATTGCGCAGGACAGGAAGAGCACGCCGGACGAGATCTTCAACGTGATCAGCGACAAGGACTATGCCTTCACGCTCTCGCCCGAAAAGGTGTTCAAGACCGCGGTTTTCATGGGCAAGGTCGGCACCGTGAAGGACCCGCCGGCGAAATGGCAGGACCTGTTCTTCCCGGACATCCACGGGCTGCCGGGGGATTGATCCCCGGCGAACAGACCCTTCCCGAAGCGCCAGCTGGAAATCGAGGCGAGTTGATTTCCGCCACCGTTCGCGCTTCGGTGCCGCGATGAATATCGCCGACACCTTCGCGATCGCGATGCGCCATCATCAGGCCGGCCAGCTGGCCGAAGCCGAGCGGCTTTACGGCGAGGTGCTGGTGGCGGAGCCGGACCATTTGCAGGCGCTGGTCCTCAGTGGCGCGCTCGCCCACATGGCGGGGCGCAACGGCAAGGCCGTCGATCTGTTCGGCCGCGCGCTCGCGATCAGCGAGGAGCCAAACCTGCACTACAACATCGGCCTCGCCAAATGGGCGCTCGGCGAGCGCGGCGAGGCGGCGACGCACTGGCGGCGGGCGATCGCGCTGCATCCGAATTTTGCGCAGGCGCACATGAACCTCGGCAATGTGCTGCGCGAGGAGGGGCACATCGACGAGGCGCTGCCCCACTTGCGCCAGGCGCTTAACCTGCAACCGTCTCCGTTCGCGTACAACAACCTCGGTCTGGCGCTCGCCGGACGCGGCGATCCGCAGGCGGCCATGCTCTTCCGCCGTGCGATCGAGATGGATCCCGGCTTCCCCGAACCGTACGCCAATCTGGCGCTCGAGCTTGCAGCCCAGGGCGACGTCGAGCAGGCGCTCGGCTTCGTGCGGCGCAGCCTCCAGATCAAGGAGACACCGGCCAACAAGGCGCTGTTCGTGCGGGTCGCCTCGGTGCTCGACAGGTTCAACGAGGATGCGGGTCTGCGCGCACTGGTGACCCGCGCCGTGACGGAAGGTTGGCCGCGCGCGAACGATCTCGCCTCGGTTGCGACGACGCTGGTGAAGGAGAATCCCCGGCCCGGCGATCCGTTGCTGGGTTGGCTTCTGGAATCGGGGCCGATCTGCGATTTGGCGCTGGAAGCATTTCTCTCTGCAAGTCGCGCGGCCCTGCTGGAAAGTGCCGAAAGAGCTCCCGAGGAATGGCGGACCGATCATTTGAGCTTTGCCTGTGCGCTGGCACGGCAATGCTTCATCAATGAGTACGTCTATTCGGCGAGCGAGGATGAGCTCTCGCGCGCGCGTAGTCTGCGCGACGTGGTCGCCGCGAACGGCACGGCTGCGCAGCCAGCTCAAATCGCCGCGGTCGCGGCCTATTTCCCGCTGCACACGCTCACCGCGGCGGACGCGCTGCTCGCGCGCTCCTGGCCGGCGCCGGTCGCCGCAGTGATCGACCAACAGATCCGCGAGCCGCGCGTCGAAGCCGAATGTCGCGCTGCGATGGCACACCTTACGCCGACCGCGGACGACGTGTCGCGGCGGGTGCAGGAGCAGTACGAGCAGAACCCCTACCCGCGCTGGATCGTCCCCGGGCCGCGCGCGAAATACGAGTCCGTCGATGCGCTGATGCGCCACGAGCGTCCGCACGCGCCCTATCGATCGCTCGGTAAACACGATCTCGACATTCTGATCGCCGGATGCGGCACCGGGCGGCACTCGATCGGCGTCGCCCAGCAGTTCGAGCACGCGAAAGTGCTGGCGGTCGATCTGAGTTCGGCGAGTCTCGGCTACGCCAAGGCCCGCACCCGCGCGCTCGGCCTAACCAATATCGAGTACGGGCAGGCCGACATCCTGGCGCTCGGCTCGCTCGGCCGGACCTTCGACATGATCCAGTCGGCGGGCGTGCTGCATCATCTCGGCGATCCATTGGCCGGGTGGCGCGTGCTGTTATCGCTGCTGCGTCCGGGCGGCGTCATGTTCGTCGGGCTGTACAGCGAGCGAGCGCGGCATGACGTCATCGCGGCGCGCGAATTTATCGCAAAGAGTGGCTACGGATCGACGGCCGAAGACATTCGCACGGCACGCAGGGAGCTGGTGGCCCAGGAAGACCAGGAGCTGCGAAACGTCGCGCGGTTCAACGACTTCTTCACACTCAGCGAATGCCGCGACCTCTTGTTCCATGTGCAGGAGCACCGAATGACGCTGCCGCAGATCAAGGATTTCCTGGCGGCGAACGGCCTGACCTTGCTCGGCTTCGAGCTCGATTTCCGCACCGCGCAGCAATACGCGGCGCGCTTCCCCGCCGACAAAGCCATGACCGACCTCGATTGCTGGCATCAGTTCGAGCAGGACCGGCCCGACACGTTTGCCAATATGTATCGCTTCTGGGTCCAGAAACCGGGATGACAATGCTTGACAAAAACGACATCGAAACGCTGAGCGCAGCCGCCGCCAAATCGCCGGCCGCATTGTTCGCGGCGATTGCCGAGGTCGCGCGGCGGCGCGTCGATGCGGGGCTGGTCACCGCGATGCGTCACGACGAGGCGGCCTCGACGGTCGAGCGCATCTATTCATCGAACGAGCAGGCCTATCCGGTCGGCGGCCGCAAGGTGAAGCAGGAGAGCGACTGGAGCCGGCACGTGCTCGCCGAGCATCGCGTGCTCGTTAGCGCGGGCGACGATGCGATCCGCAAGCACTACAACGATCACGCCATCATCTTCGGGCTTGGTCTGCATTCCTGCGTGAACGTGCCGCTGGTGAGCAGCGGAAAGTGCATCGGCACGCTCAATGTGCTGCGCACTGAGGCGGAGTGGACCGACGAGCAGATCACACTGGCGCGTGCACTCGGGATCGCGGCGCTCGCGGGGACGTTGATGATTCTGAAGGGTTAGACGTTTTCTCTGCGCATGATCTGATCCGAAAACCGGTTCCGACTTTTCGGGATCATGCGCCCTTCCCGTCCACATACAACGCCAGAATATCTCGCACCGCGCGGCAGCACGGCGTCGGCACGCCGGCTTTCGCACCCATCTCAACCACCGCGCCGCCGAGATACGGCAGCTCCAGCGGCCGCCCCAGCTCGAGATCGAGCGACATCGAGGCGCGCATGTCGGGCGACATCCCGTCGATGTGGGCGAAGCGCTTCTCGGCAAAGTCCGGCTCGAGGGCGATGCCTTGCGCGCGGCCGACGGCAGCGACCTCCTTCATCAGATCGAACGCGAAGGAGCGCGCGTGCGGGTTGGCGCGGATCGGCCCGATCGTCGAGCGCATCGCCGAGGTGATGCTCGACATCGTGACGATCACGACGAACTTCTGCCACAGCTCGAGCGAGATGTCGGCCGGAATGTCGGCCTTGATGTCGCTCGCCTTGCAGGCATCAAGAAAAGCCTGCGCGCGCCTCGATACCTTGTTGTCGAACTCGCCGAAGGCGAGGCGCTCCATCGTGCCGGCCTTGCGGATCACGCCGGGACGCACGATCGACACGCCGATGTAGGCGGCGCCGCCGAGCAGGTGCTCGCGCCCGACGATCGGCGCCAGCATGTCGTCCTTGGTGACGCCGTTCTGCAGCGAGATGATACCGGTGTCGGGACCGATCATGGGCACGATCTGGCGCGCGGCGCTTTCGGTATCGCGCAGCTTCACGGTGAAGATCACGATATCGACCTTGCCGACGGTCGCGGGATCGTCGGTCGCCTTCAGCTTGGGGAGATAGATTGCCCGGTCGCCTTCGAGCGCGATGCCATTCTCGCGTAGCGCGGCCAATTGCGCGCCGCGCGCGATGAACGTCACATCGTTGCCACCGGCCTGCAGCCGCGCCCCGTAATAGCCGCCGAGCCCGCCCGAACCCATGATCGCGATTTTCAACTGTCTCTCCCGTGGTTAGTCGGACCGCATGCGCCGCCACAGCGACGTGATGTTGGCGCGCGGATCGGTGGTGTCCTTCACGATCGCCTTGCGGCGCGCAAGCTGCTCGACTCCCTGCCAGCTCATGCGGCCGGTCTCGACCAGCATTTGCACATAGAAGGGATCGTACACGAACGGCTTGCCGGCGAGCCGGCAGACAACAAGATTTGAGCAGGCGACAGGACCCGGGATCGCGGCGGTGCGCACGGCTTCCGCCCGGGTGATCGCGGCGTGATCCGCGGCAAGTGCGCGATACTGCGGGCTCACCAGCACATAGGCGAATTCGAGCCGGCTGGAGATCAACAGCCGCACGATCAGGATGCCGAGCACCAGCGCGACGATGGCGCACTGCGACCAGCCGCTGCGCAGCGGATCGCGCAGGAGCCCCTCATAGGCCACGCCGATGCCGACCGCCGCCGCGAAGATGAGCTCGAACTGCGCGTTTTCATCGACGCCCGCGCCGGACTTCTGCATCAGGCAGAGCACAAACGCGATTGCGGTCAGTAGCGTGGTGAGGCGCGCAGCGCGGGTCGCGCGCTCGTGCCAGGCCCAGATTGCCCACAGCACCATGGCGGGCAGGATGAACTGCAGCCGGCCGAGCGTCGAGAGCCCGCGCGCCAGATGGTAGGTGCGCGGAAACAGCATGTCGGGAATGAACCAGGGCGCGAACATGACGGCACAGATCGCGAGCCCGAGCGCGGCGGCCGCCGCGCCGGCGATTGTCGCGCGCAGGCCGAGCCGCCAGTTCTCGTGCCAGAGCCAGAGGAGCGCGACCAGCGGGAGCGCGATGAAATTGTGCTTGATGAAGCCTGCGAGCACCATCACCAGCACGGCCGGCTCGACCGCGCGGCCTTGCCGCTGGCGCTTCCAGAACCACGCAAAGCCTGCCGACATCACCGCGAGGCCGAACAGTTGCGGCTCGTTCATGCCGACGTAGAACTCGAAGAAGCGCGCGAGCGTCGCGACGAGCCAGAAGGCGGCGAGCAGCGCGCCGGCGCGCGAGCCGCCGAATTGCCGCACCACGCTCGCTGCCGCGGCGCCGATCGCGAGCGTCGAGAGGATCGAGACCGCGCGGCCGACATAGAGCGGATCGCCGAAGATCCGGCCGAGCCATCCCATGACGTAAAATGAGAGCGGCGGATAATTGTTCGCGACGAGCCCGTCGGTCGGCGGATAGAGCTGCGCGGCGCCGCGCATCGCGGCGTCGGCGTGATAGGCATTCCAGCCTTCGTTCCCCCAGATTTCCATTGGGAAGGACGCGCGCCAAACCGGCCACACCAGGAACAGCGCGGCGAGCACGGCAATCGACCAGATCAGGATGGTTTGCAGCCGCGCGGCGGCCGGAACTGACGTCATCCGCTCCCCTTCGGAAGGGCCTCCTTTAGAGGATGCGAGCGCGACCGAACAGGGGCCTTCAATTCGCGGCGCTTTGCCACTTTCGTCCGGTTTCGTCCCGGTTCTACAATGTGCTACGCGCGTCACGGGAGCGTCACCGCCGATTGCTACGGCGGCGGAAATCAGAACAGGGAGGATATTGGATGGTTCGTGGCTTCACGCTGGGGGCGGCGACGGCACTTGTGCTCGCCGCGGCTACGCCCGCTCACGCCGTCATCGAGCTGCAGTGGTGGCATGCGATGACCGGCGGCAACAACGACGTCGTCGTCAAGCTCGCCAACGATTTCAACGCCTCGCAGAGCGAGTACAAGGTCGTTCCGACCTACAAGGGCAGCTATCCGGACACCATGAATGCCGGCATCGCGGCGTTCCGCGCCGGCAATGCGCCGCACATCATGCAGGTGTTCGAGGTCGGCACCGCCACCATGATGGCGGCGACCGGCGCCGTGAAGCCCGTGTTCCAGATGATGAAGGAAGCGGGCGAGAAGTTCGATTCGAACGCCTATCTCTCCGGCATCACCGGCTACTACTCGACCGCGAAGGGCGAGATGCTCTCGCTGCCCTTCAACTCGTCCTCGACCGTGATGTGGATCAACAAGGACGCACTCAAGAAAGCCGGCATTGCCGAGATCCCGAAGACCTGGCCGGAGGTGTTCGATGCGGCGAAGAAGCTCAAGGCGAACGGTCACCCGACGTGCGGCTTTTCCAACGCCTGGGTCACCTGGGTGAACCTGGAACAGCTCTCGGCCTGGCACAACCAGCCGCTCTCCACCAAGGCGAACGGGCTCGACGGCTTCGACACGGTGCTGGAGTTCAATCATGACCTGCAGGTGAAGCACCTGCAGAACCTGATCGACCTGCAGAAGGACAAGACCTACGACTACTCGGGCCGCACCAACACGGGCGAAGGCCGGTTCACATCGGGCGAATGCGCGATCTTCCTCACGTCATCGGGCTTCTTCGGCAACGTGAAGTCCAACGCCAAGTTCGACTGGACCAACGCGCCGATGCCCTACTACCCGGACGTGAAGGGCGCGCCGCAGAACTCGATCATCGGCGGCGCTTCGCTCTGGGTGATGGGCGGCAAGAAGCCCGAGGAATACAAGGGCGTCGCCAAGTTCTTTGCCTTCCTCTCCGACACCGACCGGCAGGTCGAAGTGCACAAGTCCTCGGGCTATCTGCCGATCACCAAGGCGGCCTACGCCAAGACCAAGGAGTCGGGCTACTACAAGGAAAACCCCTATCTGGAGACGCCGCTGCTCGAGCTCACCAACAAGGAGCCGACCGAGAACTCGCGCGGACTGCGCCTCGGCAACATGGTGCAGCTGCGCGACGTGTGGTCCGAGGAGATCGAGGCCGCGCTCGCCGGCAAGAAGAGCGCCAAGGAAGCGCTCGACGCGGCGGTCTCGCGCGGCAACACCATGCTGCGCCAGTTCGAGCGGCAGGTGAAGTAGCTGATCCTCCCCCGCTTGCGGGGGAGGTCGGCGCGCGAAGCGCGTCGGGAGGGGGCTTTCGTTTCAGCTCAGGTCGCGAATGCCGCGCCCCCACCCCACCCTCCCCCGCAAGTGGGGGAGGGAGTGAGAGGTCGGCGTTCGCGGCCCTTGCGTGCAAGAGTCCATGGAAAAGCGCGCGATCTTCAATCACCGCCTGCTGCCTTATGCGCTGCTTGTCCCGCAGCTCGTCATCACGGTGGTCTTCTTCTACTGGCCGGCGAGCCAGGCGGTGTGGCAGTCATTCCTGCTGCAGGATGCATTCGGACTTTCGACCAGCTTCGTCTGGTTCGATAACTATCGCGCGCTGTTGACCGATCCGTCCTATTTCCAGACCATCGTCACGACCATCATCTTCTCAGGCAGCGTTGCGATCCTCTCGCTGTCGATCGCGCTGTTGCTAGCAACGCAGGCCGACAAGCAGCTTGCCGGTGCCGGCGTGTACCGCACGCTGCTGATCTGGCCCTACGCGGTCGCGCCGGCGATCGCGGGCGTGCTCTGGGCTTTCATGTTCCAGCCCTCGCTCGGCATCGTGGCGCGCGGGTTGCGCGACTATCTCGGCATCGACTGGAATCCGCTGCTCAATGGCAACCACGCGATGATCCTGGTGATCCTCGCGGCGACCTGGAAACAGATCTCCTACAATTTCCTGTTCTTCCTCGCCGGGCTGCAGGCGATCCCGCGCAGCGTCACGGAAGCCGCCGCGATCGACGGCGCGCGCCCGATGCGCCGCTTCTGGACCATTACGTTTCCGCTGCTCTCGCCGACGACGTTCTTCCTGCTCGTCGTCAACATCGTCTACGCCTTCTTCGACACACTCGGCCTGATCGACACGATGACCGGCGGCGGCCCCGCGAAGGCCACCGAGACGCTGGTCTTCAAGGTCTACTCGGATGGGCGGCTCGGCGGCGACCTCGGCGGCTCTGCGGCGCAATCCGTCATCCTGATGATCATCGTGATCGCGCTCACCGCGATCCAGTTCCGCTATGTCGAGAAGAAGGTGACCTACTGATGCCGTCGGTAATGTGGAAGGAGCTGACTGCCGAAGACCTGCGCGCCAAGGCGGCCGAGAACGCGATCGTCGTGCTCCCCGTCGCCTCGATGGAGCAGCACGGGCCGCATCT
>Ga0310810_10005933_pt1 | contig 13740 bp, 8 predicted proteins | sample NCmetagenome_FD_207641 | JGI IMG/M metagenome (GOLD analysis project Ga0310810, IMG submission 207641) | Soil microbial communities from experimental microcosm in Duke University, North Carolina, United States - NC | ecosystem: Engineered > Artificial ecosystem > Soil microcosm > Unclassified ... | reverse complement strand
ACTCGGCGTTCTATAGCAGCACCAACCTAACCAGCGTCACCGTCCGTGGATTGGGGACCGGGCAATCCAATAACCCTGCTATAGCCTGGGTAGCATCGCCAGCCCAGCAGCATCCACCACCATCGCAACCGACGCGTTTTATGAATGCACCAAACTTTCAACTTTCATCCCTCGATTAACTTAACTTGGGCGGGTTGCGGGTTTATGCTGTAAATTGCGGTGAAGGACCTATTATATGGCTGAGTTTGCGAAGCGTATCGTGCGGGGGCCTAAGAAGGGGGAGAGTGTGGCGAATGTCGAGAGGATGGAGACAGTCGAGAGGCTGGCAAGGCTGGTTGACCTGGCTCCTGCGGCGACGATCGTGCGACAGTTGGACGGGATGATTACGTTTTGGAGCCATGGTGCCGAGCGGCTTTATGGGTGGTCCAAGGAGGAGGTGCTGGGACGGCGCACACATGAGCTGCTAAGGACAGAGTTCCCGGAGGCATTGGAAAACATCGTGGCGAAGGTTCGACGGGGGAAGATCTGGCAAGGGGAGCTGCGACATTGTACGCGCGACGGCCGGCGGATAACGGTGCAAAGCTACTGGCTGGCCGAACTGGATAGCGACGGGGAAGTAACAGAGCTGCTGGAGTCCAATCTGGACATAACCGAGCGCAAGCGGATGGAGGAGGTGTTGCGCGAAGCTGAAGCGCGGTTCCGTGCGCTGGCGGAAAATATCCCGCAACTGATCTGGATGACGGATGCCGATGGTGCGATCACCTTTTACAATCAACGTTGGTTCGATTACACGGGCACAACACTCCAGGAGATGCAGGAAGCGGGCTGGGGAAAGGTCCATCATCCCGAACACGTTGATCGAGTGGCGCAAAAGTGGAATGAACACTTGAGGACAGGCGAGCCCTGGGAGGACACGTTTCCGCTCCGCGGCAAGGACGGAACGTTTCGATGGTTTCTTTCTCGGGCGTTTCCAATCCGGAGTGCGGACGGCAGGATCAGCCAATGGTTCGGGACAAACACCGATATTACGGAACTGCGGGAGACGCATGTGGCACTGGAGGCGGCGCAGGCAAAATTAGAGGAACACGCCAGGACCCTGGAGGCAACGGTGCAAGCGCGGACGGCAGAATTGCGGGAAGCGAACGCTGAACTGGAGGCATTTTGTTACAGTTTGTCGCACGACATGCGGGGACCTTTGCGGGCGATTCGGAGTTACACGGAGATGGTGATCGAGGACAGCGGGGCCCAATTGAGCGCGATAGCGAAGGATTACCTGCAAAGGGTTTCGAGCGCTGCGGTTCGGCTGGATCGGCTGATACAAGATGTGCTGGCGTTCAGTCGAGTGTCCCGCGATCCAGGGAAGCCAGAACGGGTGGAACCTGAGAGGGTGGTGCGAACAATCATCAGCGAAAGGCCGGATATGCAGCCGCCGGCTGCGGAGATCAGGATTGATGGACCACTGCCAATGGTGAGGGGAAATGAGGCTTCACTCACCCAGTGTCTGACCAATCTGCTAAGTAACGCGGTGAAGTTCGTCGCTCCCGGGGTTACGCCGCACGTGCGAATTCACAGTGAGACAAAGGGTGACCGGGTGCGGCTTTGGGTTGAGGACAACGGGATCGGCATTAACAAGGAGGCGCAAGGGAAAATATTCGAGTTGTTTTACCGGCTCCATCGATCGGGGGAGTATGAAGGAACCGGCCTTGGGTTGGCAATTGTGCGTAAGGCGGCGGAGCGGATGGGGGGACAAGTGGGGGTCGAGTCTGAGCCTGGGGCAGGAAGCCGATTTTGGGTGGAGTTGAGTCTCGCGGAACAGTGTTGAATCCAGGGTACGGCTAACGGCGATCAACCCTAAAGCTCATTCGTCGAATGTGGTCATGAGGGGAGATGGGACGGAGCGTGAAGGGTTGACGGTGACGAAGGGCGTCGAGCTTTTTGGTTTCGCTTTCATTTTTGGAGGGAAGTGTTGCGGAAGGGGTGGACAAATACGGTGCACGCTGGAAAAGCCGTTCGGATTCAAATCCAGATTAGCGTCTACCTGGCTTGCGGAACCTCTGCGAGGTTTAGTTTCTCACGCTCCGTATGATTTTCGAAAAAATCCTTCTGCCTCCCCCTTGTCAAGAGACTCTCATGGCTTATATTAGGGCTCTTTTTGTGAGGTCCATACATCCAGTTTGGGCTTTTGCGCTCCGGATTTCTCGCGGGCTTCGCTGGTGTCTCGCTTTGGTGATAGTGTCGAGTCTCCTCTGCATTACGAACTCTCACGCAGCAGCGGGCGGAGAGCGCTTCCGCACGGAGATTCAGCCGATGCTCAAGGAGTTTTGTTACGATTGCCATGGCGACGGCGCGAAAAAAGGAAACGTCGCGTTCGACGAGTTGAACTCAGACGAGCAGCTTCTCCAACCCGAGCTCTGGTTCAAAGTTCTGAAAAATACCCGCGCGGGCATCATGCCGCCTTCGAAAAAGCCCCAACCCACAGCGGAACAGAAGGAGCAAATTGCGGAGTGGATTAAATCGGCTGTTTTTCGCGCAGACCCGAAGAATCCGGATCCGGGCCATGTGACAGTCAGGCGGCTGAACCGTACTGAGTATCGAAACACTATTCGAGACTTGATGGGAGTTGATTTCGAAGTAGATAAGGAATTTCCGCCGGACGATGCCGGGCTGGGCTTCGATAATATTGGTGACGCGTTGACTCTCTCGCCGATATTGCTTGAAAAGTATTTAGTCGCGGCTTCGAGCATCGTCAAAAAGGCCGTTCCCTCTTCCTCCGGGGTTCCGGCTGAGCACGTCATTAAAGGCGGGGAATTCAACGGAGGTGTGCCATCCACTCGCACGAATAAATTTATCGGAGATGGGATCGAGTTGTCCTTTTACAATCGCGCATCGATCTCGAATATGTTCTCCGCGAAACACGCAGGGAGTTATCAACTGCGACTGGACTTCATTGCGGGTGAATTCTGGGTTGATGAGCAGTTTGATTACAACAAAGCCCGCCTGGTGTTCCGTGTGGACGGCAAGGTTCTGCACCGCCAGGATTATGCTCGTGAAGAAAACCGGCCTTTTCGGCACGAGTTCAGTGTCAATTGGGAACCAGGTGACCACGAACTGTCTGTTGAAGTGGAACCCCTGACCGTCGGCGAAAAACAGACTCGTTCGCTTGCCTTTCGACTCAAGTCGGTCACGGTGCGGGGTCCGCTTGAGAAGGAATATTGGATTCGCCCTGAGAATTATGCGCGTTTTTTCGGCGATGGTCCTCCGCTCGAGGAAGGGGCACGTCGTCAGTTTGCGAGGCAACTTTTAAAAAACTTTGCAGAGAAGGCGTTCCGGCGTCCGGTGAAAGACCAGACACTCGATCGACTCGCGGCTCTCGCAGAAGAGATCTACACGCAGCCCGGCAAAACATTTGAGCAAGGAGTGGCGCAGGCGATGGTTGGGATCCTGGCCTCGCCTCGGTTCCTCTTCCGGGAAGAAGGTGTCGAACTCGTTGGCGAGGGAGGGTCTTATCCGCTGGTGGATGAATATGCCCTCGCGTCTCGGCTGTCCTATCTGTTCTGGTCCTCGATGCCAGACGATGAGTTGCTTCAGCTCGCGCGTGAAAAAAAATTGCGCGCGAACTTGAGTATGGAAACCGAACGCCTCCTGCAGGACGGAAAGTTCAAGGCTTTCGTGCAGAATTTCGGCGGACAGTGGTTCCAAACGCGCGACCTAGATACGATCTCAATCGATGCTCGCAGGGTCTTCGCCAGGGAAGCGAGGCCCAATCCGGAGTTAGATCCGAAGCGCGAGCGTTTGCGTGAACTGGTCGACAAAACAAAAACAGGCGTGACCGCCGAGGAAAAAGAGGAAATGGCTCAAATCCGGCAAGCGCTCTCCGGTCATCCTGGAGTGCGGCCGCGCGCGGAGTTAAACCGGGATTTGCGTCGTGCCCTGCGAAGGGAGACCGAGGAAACTTTTGCTTACATCATTCACGAGGATCGCAGTTTGCTCGAATTGCTTGACAGCAATTATACCTTCCTGAACAGGCGCCTGGCTCTGCACTACGGGCTGACAAATCTCAACATCCGTGGCGATGAGTTTCGATTGGTCCAATTGCCGCCGGGAAGCCCGCGAGGTGGAATTCTAACGCAGGGCTCAGTTCTGATCGTCACCTCGAATCCAACGCGCACGTCGCCAGTCAAACGGGGCAAGTTCATTCTCGAAAACCTGCTCGGGTCTCCGCCGCCTCCGCCTCCGCCTGTTATTCCGCCGCTGGAAGATGCGGCCAAAGGCGTGAAGGGACGAACTTTGAGTTTGCGCGAGATGCTGGCATTGCATCGTGAGCAACCGGTTTGCAGTTCGTGCCATAACCGCATGGATCCACTGGGCCTGGCGCTGGAAAACTTCAACGCGTTGGGGATGTGGCGTGGCATGGAATTTGGCCAGCCGATTGATGCCACCGGAAAGCTGCTCAGCGGAGAAACTTTCACCACTATTCAGGAGCTGAAGCACCTTTTCGCGACCAATCACGTACGGCAGTTTTACCAAACCGTGACGGAAAAGATGTTGACCTATGCGCTCGGGCGCGGCCTTGAATATTATGATGTCGTTACCGTAGATCAGATCGTCGACCGACTGGAAAAAGCCAAGGGCCGTCCCTCAGCGTTGCTCGCCGGAATTGTCGAATCAGCGCCATTCCAAAGAACCAGAGCAGTTCAATCACAATCGAAACATTAACTCAAACGAGCTACTAGAATTCATGATGGTACGGCCGACTCGCCGAGTCGGCCGAGCCCGATTTTGTGCAGGAAAGCGGACGGCTCGGCGAGCCGTCCCTGCCAAAGGAAGGCTGTTTCGGGGTTTATAAGAGATGAGTTCTAGAGCTCAGCATTTGATCGGAGGATAGTGATGGAAACCAGGAATATCGCCGCCGAACGTTATTGCAGCTTGAGCCGACGCCAGTTTCTCCGCGGTCTCGGAGTTTGTATCGCCCTACCGATGTTTGAATCGGTTAGGCCTCTTTGCGCCGCACCATCAGCCGGCAGCGTTGCCGCAACCGCTGCAGGCGCACCCTTACGCAGCCTCTTTGTGGCTTTTCCAAATGGCGCGATCCCGGCGGCCTGGTGGCCGAAAGCGGAAGGCAGAGATTTTGAGTTCAGTCCCACGTTAAAGCCGCTTGAAAAGCTGCGGCAGCACCTGCAGATCCTCGGTGGCCTGGATCATAAAGCAGCAAACGGAGGTCCGGACGGTCCTGGTGACCATGCCCGAGCAAGCGGAGTTCTCCTCACCGGCGTTCGTTTAAAGAAAAGCGCTACCGACATTCATGGAGGCATTTCCATCGACCAGGCTATTGCGAGGGAGATCGGCCATCTCACTCGATTCCCCTCGCTCGAATTGTGCACGGATTCCGTCCGCACCTCGGGTTCATGCGAGGCGGGCTACGCGTGTGCTTATCAATACAATATCTCCTGGAGTTCCCCGACTACGCCGGTCGCCGCCGAGTCCAATCCGAGAATGGTATTTGAGCGGCTATTCGGCTCAGGCCCGGCTGGTGAGCGCACCGCGAACATGAAAAAACGCCTGGAAGAACAACGATCGGTGCTCGATTTTGTTCTCGAAGAAGCCAGCGACGTAAACAGATCGCTGATCGGCACCGATCGCGATAAGCTCGACCAATACCTGACGGGCATTCGCGAAATTGAAAAGAACATTGAAAAAGCCGAGCGTTTCCCCGCCCATGATCCAGGCAGTGAGACTCCGGCAGGGATCCCGCAAGAACGCGCTCAATACATCCAGCTCATGTTTGAGATGTTAGCGCTCGCGTTTCAGACTGATTCTACGCGCGTGGCCACTTTGCTTCTCGGGCACGAAGCCGATAACCGTTCTTTACCTGAAATTGGAGTTCCCGAAGGACATCATGATCTCTCTCATCATTTCGACGACGCCGAAAAAATCCGGAAAGTGAGCATGATCGAAACCTGGTATGTCTCTCAGTTAGCTAAATTCCTCGAGAAGATCGAGAGCACCACCGACATTGATGGAAAGTCTCTCCTCCACAATTCCATGATCTTTTACGGCAGCGGCAACGCCGATGGCAACCACCACACCCATTTGAATTTACCGGTTATCCTCGCTGGCCACGGCGGCGGCACACTTAAGGCCGGGCGGTACGTGCGGCACGGCCCGAAGCCGATGACTAATCTCTTCCTGACGATTGCCAATAAAATGGGAGTGCAAAACCTGCAAACATTTGGTGACTCGACTGGCCCACTCGAAAACATGTAACGGTTTCAAACGCGCTCCTTCGATTCATCCGCGTTCGAGTTCCCCCCTTCAAGCGGATTACATCGCATCGCTGGACGTAGCGCCGGTCGGTCCTTTTTCCAAAGTAGATCAACAAGGTTGAGTCGCGGACCTTCGCCTGGCGGCTCTTTGTAGTCGTTCCGCCCGATTCTTGCCTGTCCTGGGAGCCTCCGTGAGAGCCTTTGCTGTCGGGATGCAATTCGGGTAAACACTCCATCCCGCCTGGGGCATCATTCCAAAGTCGATTGGGGAATTGGGCCCGTGGTTGGCCAATGAGCCACAGGAGAAGATTCTCTTGGGCCCAGCTTATGTAGGTTGTCTGCGATGCAGCGCGGAATCCGTGTGGATTTTTGCGTTTATTTTGGCCTGCGACAGCAATGCAAATATGGACGCAATAAGGGGTTTATGAAAAGTGCTTCGGGGGTGGTTCGGATTCTTCAATCTATTCATGGCTTGGCAATCGTGATCGGATTCTGCGGCGTCGGAATCTGCCTGGAGGCGCAGCCGAATAGCTGGACCAGCCCAGTCAGCGGCAACTGGGAAGACCTGACTTGGTCACTGGGGGTGCGGCCCGCGGCGGGCCAGGATATCTTCATCACGAACGCCGGCTGGAAAGCGGTCCAGCTGACATATTCCACAGCCGTCAACTTCCCGGGATGCATGACCGTCAACTCCATCACGCTCGACGCGCCGCCCGACACGCTCAACGTGCTTCTCCTGAACTACGTCGACACGTCGACGCCGCTCACCGCCGGCTTTATGCACACGAAGAGCAATACCGTCGTCACACTGCTCTCCTCCGCGCTGAACGTCACCTTTGATATGTTCGAGATGAACGGCACATTCAATCAGGGCTTGTTTTCCGCTGTCACCGCCAAGTGGCTAATTATTGGCGATGACGGCCCGGGAGTTTACAACCTGACCAACGGCACGCTGAGCGTGACCGGTATCGGAGAAACGCTCGGACCGGCAGCGGGATTCCCGTCGGTCTTCAACCAGGAAGGCGGTTATCATTACGCCATCCCGATTTTGATCGGTGCCCATGGCACGTATCACCTGCAAGGCGGACAGCTGGGTGGCGCGGTCACCGTGGCCGGCGGCACACTCGCGCAGACCGGCGGCGATCTCAGTCCGGACAGCCTGGTGGTGAAGGGGAAGGGTTCGCTGGTACAGAGTGGCGGCACCGGCTCCATCGGACCAACGACTGTGGGAGAAATGTCCTCGTTCCCCAATCCTCAGAGCTCCTACACCTTGTCGAATGGCGTCCCGATTTTCAGTTCCGATTTGACGATCGGTTCTCTCGGTGTTTTTGACCAGGAAGGCGGAAGCAACACCATCAATGGGACTCTCTCAGTCTCGAGCGATGATTTCCGGCCTGATAGCCCGGTGCAGGGAATCTTTTCGTTAAATGCGGGAATACTTTCGGTGCGCGACATTTCCCTCAGCGGCGTCTACAACCAAGGAGGTGGAACGAATCAGGTGGCCGGCGACCTGACGATAACCGGTGTTCGCTACGGCCGATATAATCTGACGGGCGGATGGTTGGTGACTTCCAACACGGAGATGCTGAATGGAGACGGAAATTTTATCCAGACGGGCGGACGGCATCAGGTCTCCGGCACGTTACATGTGACCGGAGGTTCCGAACCTGCGTACGGGCTGGACGGCGGACAACTCATTGCTCCCACGATTGAAATCGCATACGGCACGTTCTCTCATCGTGGTGGCACTGTGACCAACATGGCCTTGCTGCGATTGAGTGGCTGGTGGAAGGAATTCGCAGGCAATCAACAGTTCGGCCAGCTGCAAATGGGCGCAACTGATGGGTCTCTGTGGTTGGGAACAAACTCTGCCATCCTGCGTTTTGCCAACAGCAGCGGACAGCCTTGGGGCAGCGGGATTCTGCACCTCCGCAACTGGTCGGGCTCGCTCAGTGGCGGAGGTGGTAATCAGGTCATTTTTGGAAACAGCAGCGCCGGCCTCACGCCGGCGCAGGTCGCTCAGATCCGCTTCGATTATTTTCCGTCGACCCAATATCCGGCTAAAATTCTTCCGACGGGAGAAGTCGTTCCCAACCCGAGCGGCGCGCCTCTTGTCCCCGATGGCCTGACGGCTCAGGGCATTTCAGCGAACCAAATTAACCTGGCGTGGACGGACAATTCGCTCGACGAAACCGGTTTCAAGATTGAGCGCAGCCTCGATGGTACGAACTTCACGCAGATTGCCACCGTCGTGACCAACACAACAAATTACTCCGACACCGGCCTAAGCCCGGTGACCGCATATTTTTATCGCATCCGCGCTTACAACGATAGCGGCGATTCCAGTTACACCTCCGTCGCCGAAGCCTCGACGAAATGGAGCGGCCCGGCGCCGTTGCCGGGAATGGTCGCGTGGTGGCCCGGAGAAAACAGCGCGGACGATGTCCTCCACGATCATAATGGAACGACGCCGTACGGAATTGCCTATGCGCCGGGAGAATCCGGCCAGGCGTTTGATTTCGATGGGTCCAATCGCCGCGTGTTTGTTCCCGACAGCTCCGACTTTGTGCCGACCAACGGCTTCACGTTCGAAGGGTGGTTCTACGCCCGCCAGACGCTCGATTCTTACATCGGCATGCGCGGCGACGATCGCGGCGGACTGGACGCCTGGGTGGTGCGTCGGTCGATCAACGGACAGCTTACCTTCCAGATGGACGATATGCTGAACAACTTTGCTGCGATCGAAGCACCGGTGCAGAACAATCAATGGTACCATTTCGCAGCAACGTTCGATCGGGCAAGCGGCAGCCTGAACCTCTTTCTCAATGGCGCGCTCGCCGTCCAGACGAACACCACGTTCCAGCCGATCGGGGCGTACGATCCGGGCTGGAACCCCGGCGTCGGCATCGGGAATCAAAGCGGAACGATTACCAAAACCTCGTTCGACGGATTGATAGACGACGTGGCACTCTATTCCCGCGCGCTCTTGCCGGCAGAAATCCAATCCATCTATAACGCCGGTTCCGCGGGAAAAGCAGGCCTCGCCCCAGCGCCATTGTTATCCGTGAAATCGCAGTCCGGGGGCGGCTTGCAGTTGACCATCGGTGGCGTGGCCGGACGTGTCTACGAGGTTCAGGTGTCGACGAACCTTATGAACTGGATGACCTGGACCGAGGTGGAATCGACCGGAACGCTTTCGGTCATCGATACTAACACGACCGCTCATCCGCAGCGCTTCTACCGGGCGCGCCTGCTGCCGTGATCGGTGGCGTCTCGGCAGTCCCACCACCAGGACTGCCAGCAGCACCCGGCGGAAATACTGGGCCTCAGATAGCTTTGAACTGCTTTTCTGTTGCGTGGGGCGCCGGTGGTTTATCCGGTCGCACAATTTAGTCGTAGCCGCGAAGCGGGAAACCTTGTTTCAGGGTGAACCTGAAGCGAAGGCCCGCCCTTTCGCGCGGCTCGGCCCGGGGAAAGCCACGTCGGCGGGAGAGGGGAAGGGTCCGGGGCGCTCCTACTGCCACCGGAACAGGCGTAGAGCCACGCCGAAACAGAGCACTCCCCACAAGAGCATCACGAGGACTTGGTTCGCGACGGCGACGAGACCCGCACCGTCGAGCATCACCGTCCGCATGCTCTCGATCAGCGTCGTAAGCGGCAAGGCTCGGATAACCGGTTGGACCGCTTCGGGAAAGCGCGCGGCGGAAAAAAACACGCCGGAGCATACCAGCATCGGCAGGCTAACCAGGTTTACCAGTCCGGCCGCAGTCTGTGTCGTTTGGGCCCGGGAACCCAGCAGCAGCCCGATTCCGGCGAATACCAGAGAGCCCAAAATGCCGAGCGCGAGGATCAGCAGCAGTGAACCGCGAATCGGGACGCCGAATACCCAGTGCGCAAACGCGAGCAACAGCGGCAGCTCGATAATCAGGAACAGGGCCCGAACCAGCACGAACGACAGCAAAAAATCCGAACGCGACATGGGGGTGGCGATCAGGCGCTTAATCAGCTTTCGCACGCGCATATCGACCACCACAAAGCCTACGCCCCAGAGGCCACCGGACATGAGATTGAACCCGAGCAGTCCGGGGATCAGGAAATCGATGTAGCGCGACCCGGGTTCTGTCACGAGCCGATCCTTCACCGGCGTGGCATCGACCCGCCCATCGGCGCGCTGCAGCGCATCATCCACCACTGCCCGCGCCAGGCGGCTTTCGGGCCGGGTTGGGTCGAATTGATACGTTCGCGGGAGGCCCTCCTCAACGACCAGCGAAACTTTGCCGGCGCGCAACGCTTCGCGAGCTTTCTGCGCATTGAGCGAATGAACGTGTACCGCCGGGGTCCTGGCCAGCGCTTCGCGCCAGTCCTCGGTCCCGGCCGCTGCCACCACCGCCACGTCCACCGGCTCGGGCGGCCGATTGCGGAACGCGGTTCCGAGTACCAGCGCGAGCAGCAGCGGGAACCCGTAGGTCCAAAACAAGGCCGCCGGCTCGCGGACGAAGATACGGAAGCGCATGAGCGACAGTTGCCCTAACGGGTGCTGGTGCTCGGTTGTGCGTTTCAGTTCCGTCATACCGGGATTAACCCCGCAAATGCCGCCCGGTCAGGTTAACGAAGACATCCTCGAGGGTCGCCTGGTGGGTCGACAGCGCCGTCAACGCGCGCCCCGCCTTTTGGACCTGGGCGAGCACCAGCGGCAGCGTTTTGTGCAACTGCTCGACTGTCAGCGAAAGTCCGTCGCTGCGGCTTTTGACCGCATGCACCCCCGGCAGGGCTCTCACGTACGCCTCTTCGACCGGCCCGTCACAGGTAAACTCAATCACTTCCGTGCCTCCCAAAGATTGAATGAGCTCTCGCGGAGTGCCCAGTGCGATGACTTTGCCCTTATCGATGATCGCCACGCGGTCACATAACCGCTGCGCTTCGTCCATGTAGTGCGTCGTCAGCAAGACCGTCCGTCCCTCCGACTTGAACGTCTCGATCAAACTCCAGAGTTGTCTTCGCGACTGCGGGTCCAGCCCGGTAGTAGGCTCGTCCAAAAACAGGAGTTCCGGCGCGCCGACCAGCGCGCAGGCGACCGCCAGGCGCTGCTTTTGGCCACCCGATAATTTGGTGTACCAGGTCCGCCGTTTATCCGTCAGCGAAACCAGCTCCAGCAGCGTTTCAACCTCCGGCCCGGCCGCGTAGAACGAGCGGAACAGGCGCAACGTCTCCTCGACCGTGAGCTTGTCCGCGAGGTTCGTTTCCTGCAGTGAAATCCCGATCCTCTGGCGCAGCCGGTTGGCATCCCTCTGCCACGTGCGCCCGAGGACCTCGACGGCTCCTGCGGTGGCCTCAAGCAACCCTTCGAAGATCTCCACCGTCGTCGTCTTGCCGGCCCCGTTGGGACCCAGCAGCCCGAAGCATTCACCCGCCCGGACCTCCAACTCGATCCCGTCGACGGCGCGCACGCTCCCATAGTCTTTGACCAGGGCACGACACCGGATTGCAGGCGTCATATCCACAACGGCGCACTGGGTAGGCAGAAATGCGCGAATTTACAAGGAACAACTTCCAGGAACGGTGCACCTGCAAAGCTTTAGATCCCGCCATCGACAAACCAACGACCGGTGTTTCTATCCTTCTTAAGAGCCAAGTTGTGCTTCATCGTTTCGCCGCTCTTGAGCTTGATTTCGTAGGGCACGAACTGCGCTCCGTTGATCGCTGAGACAGCCGAGGTAAACGCCTTGCCGATGCTAATCACCTGGAGACCGCCGCGGTCGTGTTTTAGACTATCGGTAATGGGCGAGTCGAATTTCGAGGCCTCGGTCCAATCCTTCCGGCCCAGTGCTTCGAGGTAGGCGCGGGCGGCCTCTTCCGGCGTCATCGCGGCATACTTCGCGTTGTCCGGCAAAACCTGCATATCCTGCCGCCATTTCACATTGGCCGGCAAATCGAGCCGAAACACTGCTGGGTCGATCGCCTGGTTGTAATCGATCTGCTCGGTCTCGAACACTAACTGGTCGCCCGAGGTGGTGTGCAGATAAAATCTAACCGCCTCCAGGAGTTCGGTTTGATTATCGAAGACATACACCCGGCGGGTATCGGCCGTCATGAAGAAGGCATTCTTGAGATAATCGCTATCGGGCAGACCCGAGCGCGCTTCGACGGTGACCACGCTCTTGGCTTTACCATCGGGCCCCTGTTCCTGCGCCAGTGTCACCTTCAGGCCATGGGCTTTAATTGCAGCAATCTCATGTTCGAGCGCGCCGTTGACGTCCGCCATTTCATGATACAATTGCGTGTCAAAAGCGCTAGGTGTGGGTCCCACTTTTGCCGCAAAGTCCGGCTTGATCCACAGGACGGTGGAATTGCCATCCATGACGGCAATTCGTTCAGGCAGTTCGACCCGCCACTTCAGATCCGGCGAGAATTGCTTCCAGAGCTCAATCGATACAAAACCCTTGTCGGGCATGATGGCCGAGAAGTTGTCGTTAGGATTGGTGCGCAGCCGTCCGCGCAAGTGCACGCTGGTGAGCCGGGCAACGGCCCGGGCCCCGTTGCTGATGACCGCGACCGCTTTCCCGTAAGCTTTCAGCGGCGGCGAAAGGACGATTAAAATCACTACCGCTGCGCCCGCGATCGCACCCAATCCCCACCCCCAGTTTCTAAACAATTTGTTCATAATGGTTTCCTTTCTGCTGATTGTGTCTTTCTGAATCTGCGGCCGCTCAAATCGGTTGACCTCAAGCTCCGGAGCTCGCTCTGGTGCGGCGGCGGCTTCGCGCCCCGTGCGCAATTCGTATTGGAGTCGCTGCAAGGTTCGCTCGCGCACAGCCGGGTTTGGCCGCGTTGCCGGACCTGAAGCCGCGCGGATGAGCCGCGCCAAGTTTTGTTCCTGTTCCTTCATAGCTCTGCCTCCGGTTGGTTGATCATCGCCAGGCGAAACGCCTCGCGCGACCGCGAAAGGGTGGACTCCGCTGCCTTGTAGCCCTTGTCCAAAAGTTGCGCGACCTCCTTGACGGAGCGGCCGTCGGCGTAACGCGCCACCAACGCGGTGCGATATTCCGACGGCAACTGGCCCAGGACCTCGGCGACGCGCAAACAAACCGCGCGCTGGTTCACGACCTCATCGGGCAATGGGCTCCCGTCTACGAGCTGGACCAGCTCTTCGGGGGCCAATAAACAAATATTCTCCCGGCGTCCTTTCCGTCGGTGATAGTCTGAGATCTTGTGCCGCGCGATGCTGCAAAGCCAGGAGAAGAAGCGACTCTGCCCTCGAAAAGAACCGGCCGCGCGAAAAGCCGCGCAGAGAGTATCCTGCCACACTTCTTCGGCTTCCTCCCGCGCGCCGTCCAGGGCGTGATAAATGTAGCCGAACAAAGGGTTCGCATAGCGCTCGTACAAAATGGCCAGCGCGGCTTCATCGCCGGCAGCGACTTGACCAACCAATGCCAGCTCACTTGCGCCCTCAGCATCCATTTCTACCGGTTCCTGGTCC
>Ga0310810_10005932_pt1 | contig 13741 bp, 13 predicted proteins | sample NCmetagenome_FD_207641 | JGI IMG/M metagenome (GOLD analysis project Ga0310810, IMG submission 207641) | Soil microbial communities from experimental microcosm in Duke University, North Carolina, United States - NC | ecosystem: Engineered > Artificial ecosystem > Soil microcosm > Unclassified ... | reverse complement strand
CGGGGAAACGTTTGCCGAGGCGTTTCTCAAGAGCCAGCTCGCCGCCGGCGTAAACCTGCCCGAGTCGGGCAACGTCTTCATCAGCCTGCGCGACGCGGACAAGGCGCGGGCGATCGTCATCGCGCGCAAGCTCCACGACCTGGGCTACGGGCTCATCGCCACGCGCGGCACGGCAGCGGCGCTGTGCGCCGCCGGCGTGCCGGTGACGGCGGTCAACAAGGTCGCGGAAGGCCGGCCGCACATCGTCGACATGATCGTGAACGGCGAGATTGCGCTCGTCGTCAACACCGTCGAGGAAAAGCGCACGGCGCTGCGCGACAGCTACGCGATCCGACGCGCGGCGCTCAACGGCCAGGTGCCGACGTTCACCACGCTTGCCGGCGCCCGCGCAGCGGCAACCGGCATGGAGCACCTGCGCGATCTCGTGCCGTACCCGATCCAGGAACTGCACGCAAGGCTGTAGCGCCCGCTCGCCGTTGCGGCGGGTCGCATTCGCACGGCGCATGCAATGGCTGAGAAACGATCGTTTGCCGCGGCGTCCGCGGGGCGCGATCATTCGGCGCAGGCAAGCGGAGAGACATGATGTGGCAACAGGACAAGATGCGCGCGGCGGGCATGCTGATCTTTGCAGCAATCGCATGGGGTGCGCTGTTCGAGATCGCGAAGGGGACGCTGCACACGCTCGATGCGTTCTGGCTGAGCGCATGGCGTTACATCCCCGCGGGGCTTTTGATGCTCGGCGTGCTGCGCGTCGTCGAGGGCCGGCGTGCGCTGTCGCTCGACGGCTACGGGCTGCGACTGTTCCTGTTCGGTGCGCTCGGATTCGCCGGCTTCAGCATCTTCGTGTTCCTCGGCATCGCGCGATCGCGGCCGGAGCATGCGGCGATCATCGTGGCGCTGATGCCGATGATCTCGGCGCTGCTCAACTGGCTCGTGCACGGCCGGCGGCCCGGCGCGGTCACGCTCGCCGCGATCGTGGTCGCGCTGGCCGGCGTCGTGCTCGTCATCACGAAGGGACGCTTCGATCGGCTGGGCGAGGGCACGTTGGGCGCCGACCTGCTGGTGCTCGCCGGCGTCGTTTCGTGGGTCGTGTACACGATGGGCGCGTCGCAGGTGCCCGGCTTCAGCACGCTGCGCTACTCGGCGCACAGCATGGCGCTCGGCGCGATCGCCATCCTGCTGGTGACGCTCGCCGCCTGGGCGGCGGGCGTTTCGACCCCGCCGGCATGGCACGTGGTGGCCGCCGCGAAGCTCGAGATCGCCTACCTTTGCCTGATCGCGGGTGTTGGAGCGGTCGTCGCGTGGAACGGCGGCATTGCCGTGCTGGGGCCTGCGAACGGCGTGCTGTTCGTCAATCTCGTGCCGATCACCGCCTTCGCGATCGCCGTCGCGCGCGGACAGCGTTTCGAGCCGGTCGAACTGCTCGGTGCCGCGCAGGTGGCCGGCGCGCTGATCGCGAGCTATTTCGCCGCTCGCCCGAAAGCACCGCATCGGCTCGCATCGCCCGCCCGATTCGCGTAGCAAGAAGCAGCGGGCGCTGACGTTTCGACCGTCCGGCGGAAAGCGGCCGCCGGCGGTTGTTCGCTGCACTGCGTTGCCTACAATGCCGATGCGCAGGATCTGCCCGCCACGGGCGCCGGCTTTTCACTCGCTTGGCGTGGCGCGCGCATCCGTAGTGTTCATCCAACCGATTGGAGAGACTCCACGAAGATGCCATTGAAGAGGCCGTCGGGAGCGATGCAATCGAAGTCAAGGTTTCTGCCGGCCGTGCTCGGGCTTGCGCTCGCGATGCCCGTCGTCGCGGCAGCGCCGTTGGCCAACGACTCCGGCCATCACTCGCACGGCGATGGGCAAGCGGAGAGCACCGGCTCGCCGCTCGTCGACAAGGTGCGCGCGGCGACGGCGCGCTACGCCGACATCAACGTCGCGACGGACGAGGGCTGGGTGCAGGCCACGCCCTGCGTCAGCGGGCCCGGTGCCGGCGCGATGGGCGTGCACTTCGTGCTGCCGAGCCGCATCGGTGACGGCGTTCTGAACGCCAGCGAGCCGCAGGCGCTGATCTACGAGCCGCAGCAGAACGGCACTTATCGCCTGGTCGGCGTCGAGTTTCTCGTACTGGCCGCCGATTGGGCGGCGCTGCATTCCGGACGAGCCGCCTTCGGTGGACGGCCATTTGACGAACTACGTGGGTGCACCCAATCGCTACGGCCTGCCCGCGTTCTACCAGATGCACGTCTGGGCATGGGAGCGAAACCCGAACGGGAGCTTCGCCGACTTCAACACGAAGGTTTCCTGCGAGTCGCAGCCGCCCGGATGACGGATTACTCGCGGCGGGCCTGCCGCCCGTTGGTGACGGGCAACGCGCCGCCCCGGAACGACTGGCGAGGCGAGCCGGGAGTGCGTACAATGCCAGGCATCGGCCGGATGCGGTTTCCGCTTCCGGTCGATCGCTTTTGGTGACGTCGAACGATGAAAATACCCATGACGGTCGAGGGCGCCGAGCGCCTGAAGGCCGAGTTGCAGCGATTGAAGAGCGTCGAGCGGCCGGCAGTGATCCAGGCGCTCGCTGACGCGCGCTCGCAAGGCGATCTCTCGGAGAACGCCGATTACGACGCGGCGAAGGAGCGGCAGGGATTCCTCGAGGGTCGCATCGCCGAGCTCGAAGCCAAGCTCGCGCACGCGCAGGTGATCGATCCCGCTGCGATCGAGGCCGACGGGCGCGTAGTGTTCGGCGCCACCGTCGAGATCGAGGATCTCGAAAACGGTCACCGCAATTCGTACCAGATCGTCGGCGACGACGAGGCCGACATCAAGGCGAGCAAGATCTCCGTCAATTCGCCGATCGCTCGCGCGCTGATCGGCAAAACCGAAGGCGACACCGCCGACGTGCAGGCGCCGGGCGGGATGCGCAGCTTCGAGGTCGTCGGCGTCCGGTACCAGTAGCCCGATGCGCGGCGTGAACCAACGCCGCCCGGCGATTGTCTGGTCGTTTGACGCGGCGTAGCGTTCGACGGTTGCGGCGTCGTCTCGATCGGTGGCTCTCGAGGTGCGTATGGACGACAACACGGACCGGCCGGCACATCCCATCAAAAGCGCGCATCGCGCAACCGCATCCGGCGCGCCGCCGCGCAAGGATCACTTCCTGCAGTTGATGTTCTTCCGCGCGAGCCCGAGCGAGGTGACGCCGCACGAGCCGGTGCCGCGCACCGGGGATTACGCGCCCATGCCGACGTTCCGCACCCGCGGCGGTCACCGCTTCAACCTCCCGCCGCCTTCGGCGCCTGCGCAGGCGACCCTCGCGTCGCGTGCGATCGACGTGATGACCGACCTGCGCCGTGTCGCTCCGGTCACGATCGCGCCCGGCGCGTCGGTCGCCGACGCCAATCGGACGATGATCGGCCGCGGCGTGCGCGCGTTGTTCGTCGTCGCCGGCACACCGGAAGTACTCGGCATCGTGACGGCCACCGACATTCTCGGCGAGCGTCCGCTGAGCTTCGCGCAATCGCGGAACATCCATTACGACGAGATCACCGTGCGCGACATCATGACGTCCGAGGATCGGCTGGAGGTGCTGCATCTCGATGACGTGATGACCGCGCGCGTGGGGGATGTCGTCGCCACCCTTCGCCGCTCGGGCCGCCAGCACGCGCTCGTCGTCGATACGGCCGAGGGCACCGCCCCGGTCATTTGCGGCATGTTCTCGCTGACGCAGATCGGCCGCCGACTCGGCATTCCGCCGCAGCAGGTGCACGACATCGCGCGCACGTTCGCGGAAATCGAGGCGTTGATCGCGTCACACTGACGACCCTCACGACGCATCCGTGATCCGGTCGGTCCCGGCGCTGTCGGGAACGTTCGCTCGACCGTTCCGTGCGGTACCCGCGGCGATAGAACCTATACTTCCGGCGACGACGTTCCGTTTTTCATCCGCCGGTCACGCATGTTCGAATCCGTTCAAAAACGCGCCACGGCCATCGCGCGGGACGGCCTTGCGGTACGGCGCCTCGTTGCCAGTTGCAGGAAGCTGCTCTCCGAGCGCGGTGAGGCGGCCGGCGTGTCGCTCGCCAAGACGACGCTCGATCTGTACCGCAGCCTCGACCGCCGCGACCAGGCGCGGTTCATCGCCGCGCTGTACACCGAATTCTCGCCCGACCCGGTGCGCGTTCTGGCAGCGTCGAAAGCGTATGCCGCGGAGCAGTCGGCGGCGAACCTGCTCGAGCTCGGCATGGTCGCCGAGCCACCCAGGCAGGAGCTCTTGCGGCGATTGAACCGGGCGCCCACGGGAACTGTCACGATCCTGCAGATGCGGGAGCGCCTGCTCGAGCTGAAGCGCGGCCATCATGAGCTCGAAACTGTCGACGCCGACTTTCGTCATCTGCTGTCGTCATGGTTCAACCCGGGGTTTCTGCAGATCGTTCGCGTCGATTGGCACAGCCCCGCCTACCTGCTCGAGCAGATCATCGTCCACGAGGCGGTGCACGAGATTCGCGGCTGGAGCGACTTGCGCCGGCGTCTCGAGAAAGATCGCCGCTGCTTTGCATTCTTTCACCCGGCTCTGCCGCACGAGCCGCTGATTTTCGTCGAGGTCGCGCTGATGGGTCGGATGGCCGATCGGGTTCCACCGTTGCTCGACATTCATTCGGCGACGGAGGATGCGACCCGCGCGACGACCGCCGTTTTCTACTCGATCAGCAACTGCCAGCCGGGCTTGCGTGGTGTGTCGCTCGGCAACTTCCTGATCAAGAACGTGCTGGAGGTGCTTGCGCAGGAATTCCCGCGCCTCAAGGTGTTCTGCACGCTGTCACCGATTCCCGCTTTCGCCGCGTGGCTCACCCGCTGCCTGGAGTCCCGTGACCCGAAGCTATCCACGCCGTTCGCGGTCGCGCTGGGGGCCGTGGCGAAGGCATTGGGCACCAATATCGCGGCCATCGCGAGCGATCCCGATGGCGCCGATGCGCGCCTCGCGAGCATTCGGAAACCGCTGACGCAACTCTGCGCCACCTATCTGCTGCAGCGCGCGAATGGCGATGCCGCACGGGACCCGGTCAAGCGATTCCACTTGAATAACGGGGCCCGCCTCGAGCGGATCAACTGGCTGGCGGACGGCTCGAAAAAGGGCCTCGGGGAGTCGCTCGGCCTGATGGTCAACTATCTGTACGAGCCGGGCTCGATCGAGGTCAATCACGAGAACTTCGTCCACGGCGAGATCGTCGCGTCGCGCCGGGTGCGCAGCATGGAACTCGCGAGCGGGTAACGGACAGCAAGCTTCCCGGTCCTCGACGGATGCAGCGCAAGCCCACCGACTCGCTGCGCCACATCGACTACGACTGCATCACCTGCAACCCGGGCACGCCGCAGTACCTGATCAGCTCGCGATACGCGTCAGTGATTGTCGCGGGGCACCGACGATCCGCTGCGGCCGACGAGAAAGTCGAGATCCGCCCCGTCGTTCGCCTGCAGCACGTGGTCGACGTACAGCTTCACGTAGCCGCGCGCGCCGTGTGACGCGGGCGGCGTCCACGCGGCGCGCCTGCGTGCGAGCTCGGCATCGTCCACGTCGAGGTGCAGGCGGCGGTCGGCGACGTCGAGCGTGATGGCGTCGCCGTTCTGCACGAGCGCGAGCGGCCCGCCCGCCGCCGCTTCCGGCGCCGCGTGCAACACGACCGTCCCGTACGCCGTCCCCGACATCCGCGCATCGGATATGCGCACGACGTCGGTGACGCCGCGCTTCAGCAGCTTGGGCGGCAACGGCATGTTGCCGACCTCGGCCATGCCCGGATAGCCCTTCGGGCCGCAGTACTTCAGCACCATCACCGAGCGCTCGTCGATGTCGAGCGCATCGTCGTTGATGCGCGCGTGCAGGTCCTCGATCGACTCGAACACCACGGCGCGTCCCGTGTGCTGCATCAGATGCGGCGACGCCGCCGACGGCTTGATGATCGCGCCGTCGGGCGCGAGGTTGCCGCGGAGCACCGCGATGCCGGCGTCGCGCTTGAACGGCTCGGCGAAGCTCTTCACGACGTCGGGCTTGAAGCACTGCGCATCGCGGTTGTTTTCTGCGAGGGTCTTCCCGTTCACCGTCGGCGCATCGCCGTGCAGCAGGCCATTCTGCGAAAGCTCGCGGATCACCACCGGAAGGCCCCCGGCCTCGAAGAAATCCTCCATCAGATAGCGCCCCGAAGGCATCAGGTCGACGAGGCAGTGCACGCCGCGGCCGATGCGATCCCAGTCGTCGAGCCCGAGGTCGACACCGACGCGGCGCGCGATCGCGATCAGGTGCACGACGGCGTTCGTCGACCCGCCGATGCCGGCATTGACGCGGATCGCGTTCTCGAACGCATCGCGGGTCAGGATCTGCGACAGGACGGTGTCGTTGCGCACGAGCTCGACGATGCGCCGGCCCGCCTCGCGTGCGAGCAGGTTGCGACGTGCGTCGACGGCGGGAATCGCGGCGTTGCCGGGCATGCCGACGCCGAGCGCCTCGACCATGCAGGCCATCGTCGACGCGGTGCCCATCGTCATGCAATGGCCGTGCGAGCGATGCATGTCCGCTTCCGCCTGATGAAATTCGGCGAGCGTGATCTGGCCCGAGCGCAGCTGCTCGCTCATCGAGATGACGTTCGTGCCCGAGCCGATCGGCTTGCCGCAGTGAATGCCGCGCAGCATCGGCCCGCCCGAAATGCCGATCGTCGGCAGGTCGACGCTCGCGGCGCCCATCAGCAGCGACGGCGTCGTCTTGTCGCAGCCCATCAGCAGCACGACGCCGTCGAGCGGATTGGCGCGGATCGATTCCTCGACGTCCATGGACGCGAGGTTGCGATAGAGCATCGCCGTCGGCCGCATCATCACTTCGCCGAGCGACATCACCGGAAACTCGAGCGGGAAGCCGCCGGCCTCGAGCACGCCCCAGCGCACGTGCTCGGCAATCGTGCGGAAATGCGAGTTGCAAGGCGTCAGCTCGGACCATGTGTTGCAGATGCCGATCACCGGCCTCCCGTCGAACTGGTCCTGCGGAAAGCCGCGGTTCTTGAGCCAGGAGCGGTAGTAGAAACCCATCTTGTCCTGGCGTGCGAACCACGCCTCGCTGCGCAGCTTCTTTCCGCTCATGGCTCTCCTCTCGTCCTTCTTTCAATCCTCGAATGCGTCCACCGGACGCCGTGGCATGAGGCGGTGCAGCCCGCCGGCGACACTCGGCCAGCACAATAGCAGCAGGCCGAGCGTGGTGAGCGTCGCGACGAGTGGATTCGACCAGAAGATCGCGAGCGATCCTTTCGCCATGATCATCGACTGGCGAAACGCGTCCTCGGCCTTGTCGCCGAGCACCATCGCGAGGACGAACGGCGCGATCGGATAGTCGAGCTTCTTGAACGCGTAGCCGGCGATGCCGAACAGCACGACGAACAACAGATCCGGCCTGCTGCCGGCGACCGTGTACGCACCGATGAAGCAGACGACGACGATCAGCGGCCCGACGATCGAGAACGGGATGCGCAGGATCGCGGCGAACATCGGCACGGTGGAGAGCACGAGCACGACGGCGACGATGTTCGCGACGTACATGCTCGCGATCAAGCCCCATACGAAGTCGGCGCGGTCCGTGAAGAGCGTCGGCCCCGGATTGAGGCCCCAGATCATCAGGCCGCCCAGCAGCACGGCGGAAGTCGCCGAACCCGGGACGCCGAGCGCCAGCATCGGCAGCATCGCGCTCGTCCCGGCCGCGTGATCGGCCGTCTCCGGCGCGACGATCCCTTCCGGCTCGCCCTTGCCGAAATTCGCGCGCCGCGACGAGAATCGGCGGGCGAGGCCGTAGCTCATGAACGACGCCGCGGTCGGCCCGCCCGGCGTGATGCCCATCCAGCAGCCGATCGCGCTGCCGCGCAGCAGCGCGATCCAGTAGCGCGGCATCGTCTTCACCGCCTCCAGCACCGCGCGCGGGCTGACCCGCGCCTTGATGCCGTCGAACCGAAGTCCTTCCTCCATGCTGATCAGCAGTTCGCCGATGCCGAACAGGCCAATGACCGCGACCAGGAAGCTGATGCCCGAAACCAGCGTGTCGAATCCGAACGTGAGACGCAGGCTGCCCGAGATCGTGTCCATGCCCACGGTCGCGAACGCGAGCCCGAGGCCCATCGATACGAGCGTCTTGAGCGGCGCGGCGCCGCCCAGGCCCACGAAGCTCGCGAACGCGAGGAAATAGACGGCGAAATACTCGGGCGAGCCGAAACGCAGCGCGAAATTCGCGGCCCACGTCGACAGCAGCGTGATCAGCAGCACGCCGACCAGCGCCCCGAACGCCGCTGACAGGAAGGCCAGCGTCAGCGCGTGGGCGGCGCGGCCCTTGCGCGCCAGCGGATAGCCGTCGAACGTCGTGGCAACGGAGGATGGCTCTCCCGGGATGTTGAACAGGATCGACGTCGTCGAGCCGCCGAACAGCGCCCCCCAGTACATGCTGGTGAGCAGGATGATGGCCGAGACCGGATCCATGCTGAACGTCAGCGGCAGGAGCAGCGAGACGCCGTTCGGGGCACCGAGCCCAGGCAGCACGCCGACCAGGATGCCGAGCAGCACGCCGACCACCATCAGCAGCAAGTGGTACGTCGTCAGCGCGACGCCGAAGCCGTGCAGCAGCGATTCCAGGTTCGCCATCGCAGCCGATGCGGGCGCGGGACGCGGCGCTAGTGAAGCCGCAGCGCCGCTTCGAGCGGGCCTTTGAGGAGCGGCACCTTGAACCACGTTTCGAGCAGCAGGAAGAAGAATGCCGACGCGCCTGCCGCGACGGCGATGGACGCGGGCCAGCGATAGCCGCCCTGGAAGCGCATGACGGCGCAGAGATAGAGCGCGGTGGCGACGTAGAAACCGAGCGTGACCGCGAGCGCGACGAAGGCGAGCATCGGCAGCCCGAATTGCACGATGCGCCGCGCCTGCGCCGCATCGAGGAACGGAGCCCGCTGCGCGCGCTTGCGCCACGCGGCGAAGAGGTTGCCGGCGCTGCCCCCGATCACGAGCAGGCCGACGTAGAAAGGGAACGCGCCGGGCTCGGGGCCGCCGGCGGCCCATCCGGTACCGTATTCGCGCGCACCGATCGCGATCGCGACGCCAAGCGCGAGCGTGACGAGCGCCGTTGCCGTTTCGGCCGCGAATCGGGTCACGTGCGCGTGCTCAGCCATGGAAAGAGTCGGGTCAGTCGACTCTTGTCGGGTCCGGCGCAGGCGCGGCGCGCGCGTGGACGCGATAAGCCGTCATCGGCCCGTCAGCGGATAAGCCAGCCTTCGTGCTCGAAGACCTTGCGCGCCTTCTGCTCGTCGCTCGCGATGAACGTCCTGATCTCGGCGCCGGTCAGGAAACGGTCGGTCTGCGCCGAGCGCTCGATGTACTCCTTCCACTCCGGCGTCTCGCGGACCTTTTGCAGCACGCCGACGTAGAACGCGACCGCGTCGGCGGGCACGTTCTGCGGCAGCCAGATCGTCCGCGGCTGCTGGTACTGCTCGATCGGAATGCCGGATTCGGCGCAGGTCGGAATGTCCGACCAGCCCATTGTCGCGGTGATCTTCGGTCCCGCGGCGAGCCGCTTCGCGCTGAAGACGCACAACGGCGTCACCAATCCGCCCTTCCACTGGCCGAGGCTTTCGCTGGGGTTGTTGGTGTTGGAGTCGATGTGGCCGCCCGCCAGTTGCACGGCGGCCTCGCCGCCGCTCTTGAACGGCACGTACAGGAACTTCGCGCCGGTCGCGGCGGTGATCTGGCTCGTCAGCGTCTGGTCGGTGTCCTTCGACTGGCTGCCGCCCATCTTGAACGTTTCGGGCTTCGCCTTCACGGCGTCGATGTACGCCTTCGCGGTCTTGTAGTCGGACTTGCCGTTCACCCACAGGACGAACTCGTCGAGCGCCATCGCGGCGACCGGCGTGAAGTCGTCGCCTTTCCACGCGAGCTTCGCGATCAGCGGCAGCAGGTACTCGTTGTTCGTCGCGAACGTGACCTTGTGCGGATCGCCCGCGGCACCCTTGCCGTAGATGAAACCCTCGGCGCCGCTGCCGCCGCCCTTGTTCAGCACGACGATCGGCTGGTCGACCAGCTTGTACTTGGCGACGATCGCCTGCACCGTCCGCGCGAAGTTGTCGGTGCCGCCGCCCGGGCCCGCCGTGACGATGAATTCCACCGGTTGCGACGGCTTCCATTCCGCGGCTGCAGCGCCGCTGAACAGTGCGAGCGATATCGCGCACACGCCGACGGCTGCGACTTTACCGATCCTGCCTTGCTGTGACATGCGAACTCCTTCGGTCGTGAAAAGCTGCGCCGTGGCCTGACGTCACGCAGCGATGGATCCATCGGCGCGCCGTGCGCGCCTTGCGGTTGCCATGCGCGCCGCGAGCAGCAGCGCGGCGCGCGTCGCGCCGACATTGGCGACGCCCCGGCCCGCGATGTCGTACGCGGTGCCGTGCGCCGGCGTGCAGATGGGGAACGGGAAGCCGCCGAGCAGCGTGACGCCGCGGTCGAATCCCATGAGCTTCATCGCGATCTGGCCCTGGTCGTGATACATCGTGACGACGGCGTCGAAGGCGCCGCCGCGGGCGCGGACGAACACCGTGTCTGCGGGAAACGGGCCCTCGACGGCAATGCCTTCGCTTCGCGCATCGGTGACCGCGGGCGCGATGAGGTCGATCTCCTCGCGGCCGAAATTGCCGCCGTCACCGGCGTGCGGGTTGAGGCCGGCCACCGCGATGCGCGGCGATGCGACGTCGGCGTCGCGCAGCGACCGGTGGGTGAGGCGGATCGCGTCGACGATCGCCGCGCGGCTCAGCGCCGGAGCGACCGCCGCGAGCGGCATGTGCGACGTGACCCGCGCATTCCACAACTCGTCGAGGATGTTGAATTCGCTAGCAGGCCCCGGCGTCCCGAGCACCTCGGACGTGAAGCCGATCTCGTCGTCGTAACCGGGATGCGCGCTGCGCATGGCCGCCTTGTTGAACGGCGTGAAGCACACCGCGTCGACGTCCCCGGCCGCCGCGAGTCCCAGCGCGAAGCGAAAATTGGCGAGTGCGAACGCACCACCCGCCGGCGTTGCCAGTCCGATCTCGACACGTGCGGGGTCGAGATTGGCAAGGTCGACGAAGACCGGCCTGCCGTCCGCCGTCCGCCCCTCGAACGTCGCGCGGATTGCCACTTCGGCAGTGATCCCGGCGGTGCGGACCCCCTCCGCGAACACGCGGGCGTCGCCGATGACGACGACGTCAGCGTCGGCGCGCACCTCGGGCAACGCGATCACTTTGGCGGTCAGCTCGGGGCTGATGCCGGCGGGATCGCCCATGGCCAGGGCAACGACGGGCCGGAGGACAGCCGGAGAGCCTGCCACGGAACTCCTTTGCGAATCGTTGGAAGTCAAGAGGAATGCGCGTATGCTGCATGCTGCATGCAGCATTATGAGCGCACCTTGACACCATCCGACAACCTCGTCAAGGCCCAAACCGCGCCCGACCCGTCGACCGGAACGGGCACCGCCGCAGCGATCCAGCCGCTCAATCGCCGCACGCTGCACGACGAGCTGGTGGATCGTGTTCGGACGCTGATCGTCGAAGGCCAGCTCGAGCCCGGATCGCGCATCCACGAGAGCGATCTCGGCCGGGCGTTGGGGGTGTCGCGGACCCCGTTGCGGGAGGCCCTCAAAGTGCTGGCGAGCGAGGGCCTGATCGAACTCGTGGCGGGGCGCGGCGCGATCGTCAAGCGCCTGACGCGCCGGGATGTTCGGGAGATGCTCGACGTCCTGATCGCGCTCGAGACGCTGGCGGGCCGGCTCGCGTGCCGCAATGCCACTGCCGCCGAGATTGCCGCGCTCCGCTCGATGCACGACGAGATGATGAAGCTCTATGCGGCGCGGGATCGGCTCGAGTATTACTGGCGCAACCAGGCGATCCACGCCGGCATCGCGCGGCTATCGGGCAACGCGTTGCTCGCCGGGATGCATCAGGGTTTGCAGGCGCGCCTGCGGCGCATCCGGTTCATCGGCAACGAGGAGCCGCACAAATGGGCGGGGGCCGTCGCAGAGCACGAGGCGATGATCGCCGCGCTGGAGGCACGCGACGACGCGCGGCTTTCCGCAGTCATCGAGGACCATCTCGATCGCACGTGGGAGCGGGTTGTCGAGAGGATCTGAAGTCGCGCGCCTCGGCGGCGTGACGGGGTTGTGGATGGTACGACCAGGCCCGTGCGTCAGCGAGCGATGCGGCGCCGCCGCCGCGGCGACACGCGGGGCACGCCGGCGGGCGCCCTGCGGAAGTCGCGCGCCCGTTCCCGGGGCTCGGACGGCGTGGCGGCGCGCTGCTTCGGCTGCGGCTCGGATCGGGGTGACACGGCGGCGCGCTTCCGCGCCGGTTCGGCTTGCTCAGCAGGACGCGGCCGCCACAGCACGAACAGCTTGCCGATCGTTTGTACGGGCGCGCACTCGAGCGCGTCGACGATGCCCGCGAGCAGCGCCTCGCGCTCGTCGCGATCGTCGTTGAACGCGCGCACCTTGACGAGTTCATGCGCCTTCAGCGCGACGTCGATCTCGTGCAGCACTGCGGCCGTGAGCCCGTGGTGGCCGATCGCGACGACCGGGTCGAGGGCATGCGCGCGGGCGCGCAACTCGCGCCGCAACGAGGGCGTCAACGGGTCCATCGGCGGATTCTAGCCCGCGAGAGGTGCGCTCGCAGCCGACCCGGCTAAGATCGCGGCATGCCATCCCCGCTCAATCCCGGCCACAAGAAGAACCGCTTCGGAAAGGCGTGGATGCGCCAGCACGTTACCGACCCGTACGTGAAGGAAGCGACGCGGCGCGGCTACCGGTCGCGTGCGGCGTTCAAGCTGCTCGAGCTCGACGCGCGCGACCACTTTCTGCGTCCCGGCATCACCGTGGTCGACCTGGGCGCTGCCCCGGGAAGCTGGTCGCAGGTGCTGCGCGAGCGGCTTGGCGCACGCTCGACGATCGTCGCGGTCGACCGCCTGCCGATGGACGCCATCGCCGGCGTGAACGTGATCCGCGGCGACTTCGAGAGCGACGACGCCCTGGCCGCGATCGACGCGGCACTCGCCGGCAAGCCGCTCGATCTTGTGATCTCCGATCTCTCGCCCAATCTGTCCGGCGTCGACGTCGCGGATCAGGCGCGCAGCATCGGGCTGGCCGAGCTTGCGCTGGATTTCGCGCTCACCCGTTTGCAACCTGGCGGCGATCTCGTGGTCAAGGTGTTCCAGGGAAGCGGGCTCGATGCGTTCCAGCAAGCGGTCCGGCACTGCTTCGAAAGCGTGCACCTGCGCAAGCCCAAAGCCTCGCGCGACCGCAGCCGTGAACATTATGTAGTGGCCAGCGGGCGTCGCGACGAAGCCTGAATTGTCGTGTTGGGGCGACGGATCGTCGTTTGTCGCGAAAGCAGCGGAATTTGTAACGCTTTGCACCCCCGGCGCAGCCGTGGAGCGCGATTACACGTAGAATGGGAATCGGCGCAGTCCGCTCGCGGGCCGCGCGTTCATTTATCACCCGGCGGGCCGGCCGGAACGACGCTAGCGGCCGCGAGGAGCAACGCTTGAACAATTTGTTGAAGAACATCGGAATCTGGCTCGTCATCGGGCTCGTCGTGCTGACCGTCGTCAAGCAATTCGACTCCCGCCAGTCGGCCAAGGATTCCGTCGCGTATTCCGATTTCATGGAGTCGGCGCGCAGTGGCCGCGTCGAATCCGCGGTCGTCGAGGGCCGCTCGATCAAGTGGGTGTC
>Ga0310810_10005931_pt1 | contig 13742 bp, 10 predicted proteins | sample NCmetagenome_FD_207641 | JGI IMG/M metagenome (GOLD analysis project Ga0310810, IMG submission 207641) | Soil microbial communities from experimental microcosm in Duke University, North Carolina, United States - NC | ecosystem: Engineered > Artificial ecosystem > Soil microcosm > Unclassified ... | reverse complement strand
GGATTCCTCGACCTGCCCCGGGTGCGGCCCGAAGACCTCGTGATAGACGATCCCTGAGCCACCCATCTCGGCCAAGGCCGAGATCACCGCCCCGGAGTCGCCGGTATCGGCGACCGTCGTCACCCCTGCCGCCCACCCATCCTCGACGCCCTGGCGCGCCGCCTGCTCGAACGCCTCGGCCGAGCGCCCGGCCTTGGCCTGGCGAACCCCCAGGATCCACCCGGTGAAATCGGGCCCCGGCGGCCCTCCGGCCAGGCCGGTCAGCTCGAGATGGGTGTGGGTGTTGATCAGGCCCGGCAGCAGGAGGCCGCCGTCGTAGTTCTGCTCCACCGCATCGGGCGGTCGGGGGACCAGGTGATCCGGCCCGACCGCCGCGATGCGTCCTTCGGCGCCGATGAGCACGGCCCCGCGCGCGATCGGCGGGGAGGACATCGGGAGGACCCACTCCGCCGCCAGGCGGCAGGGCGGCATTCCTACTGCGAGGTCGGTGTGGGGCCCGTCCCCCCCATCGCGCCGGTTCCCGTGGGCGGAGGAGTCGCGGGCTGGCGCGGCGGCCCACCGGCCCGCGGCTGACCGCCCGGCTGGCCCGGCGTGATCGCGGGCGGGGCGCCGACCGCGGGCGCGGTGGAAGGTGTGGCGCCGTCGGCCGGCCCCGAGCCGCCCATCACACCGCCCACCGAGCCGAAGGGCGAATGGATCGGGCAGAAGGCATTGGGCTCGGTGCCCGGGATGAACGACTCGATGTAATGGACATCCTTGGGACAGAACGGCGTCGCCTTGTACCCGGTGGTCTTGTCGATGTCGAGCGCGGTGAGCCCGTCCGGCCTGGGCCAGGCAGGAGGAATCGCGCGACGCTCATAGACCTCGCGCATCATCGCGGTCCACGCCGGCGCGGCCAGGACGCCGCCCTGGGCGTTGGCCTTGATCTTCTTGGGCTGATCGAAGCCGATCCACACGCCGGTCACCAGGTCCGGCGTGAACCCGATGTACCAGACGTCGTAGCCGTCGTTGGTGGTGCCGGTCTTGCCGCCGGCGGGAAAGTTGATCCGGGCGCCGACCGAGCCCACCGCTGTGCCGTGCCGAACCACGTCGCGGAGGACGTCGGTCATGAGCCACGCGTGGGCGCTGTCCATGACGGCGACGCTTCGCACGGTGGGCTGCCACACGATCTGGCCGGTCCGATCCTCCACCCGCAGGATGGCGTTGGGCACCGTGCGGGTGCCGAGGTTGGCGAAGGTGGTGTAGGCCGCGATCATCTCGAGCGGGATCACGTCGGCCGAGCCGATGTGGATCGACGGCACCGGCGGCACCCGGGTGCTGATCCCGAACTTGGCCGCCTCGCTCACCACCGCCTGCTCGCCCAGCTCCATGCCGAGCTTGATGGCGATGGTGTTCCGCGACAGATAGAGCGCGCGGCGCAGCGTCATCGGCCCGTCGAACTCCAGATCGTAGTTCTGTGGAGTCCAGGGCGGCTCGAGGGAGTCGACGATCATGCTGAGCGAGTCGTCCACCATCACGTGGGACAGGGGATACCCGGCCTCGATCGCGGCGGAGTAGACGATCGGCTTGAAGGTCGAGCCTGGCTGGCGTAGCGCCTGGGTGGCCCGGTTGAATTTGCTGTCGTTGAAGTCTCGCCCGCCCACCATGGCGCGGATCTGTCCGGTCTTGGCGTCCAGGGTCACCACCAGGCCCTGCAGGTAGGGCGTCATGGTGTGCTGGCCGTTGTCGGGGTTGTCCGCCTTGGAGTCCATGTAGTCGCGGTAGCTCGGCCAGGTGAACTTCCCGTCCGCGCCGCTCTCGATGGCTTCGAGCCGGGCCTCCAGCGCCCGTTCCGCGGCCTGCTGGGTATCGAGGTCGAGCGTGGTGTAGACCCGGTAGCCCGAGCGGTAGAGCTGGGAGCCGAACTTGGCATCGAGCTGCTGCCGCACGTACTCGACGAAGTACTCGGCGACGCCGCTGTAGTCCGAACGGGATGAGAGCAGCAGCGGGTACGCCTTCCACCGCTCCGCATCGACCTGGCTCAGCAGGCCGTTGTCGCGCAGCAGGTTGATGACCGTGTTGCGGCGCTGGATGCTGAGATTCGGGTTCTTGCGCGGGTTGTAGGTCGACGGCGCCTTGGGAATGGCCGCGAGGGTGGCCGCCTCGGCCACGTTGAGATCGCGTACCGACTTGCCGAAGTACCGCTGAGAGGCCGCCTCCACCCCAAAGGCCCGGTTGCCCAGGTCGATCTGATTGAGATAGAGCTCGAGGATCTTGTCCTTGGGATACGCCGCCTCGATCTCCCGGGCCACCTTGGCCTCGCGCAGCTTGCGGCGGAGGGACTTGTCCCGTCCGCTGATGTCCTCGGGCCAGAGATTCCGGGCCAACTGCATGGTGATGGTCGAGAACCCCTCGGCCATCCGCATCTGGGTGACGTTGCTCTTGACCGCCCCGAAGAAGCGGTACCAGTCGATCCCGTGGTGCTCGTAGAAGCGCTTGTCCTCGGTCGAGATGAAGGCCGCCTTCACCACCGGCGACATCTCGCCCAGCGGCACGACGGTACGTCGCTCCAGTCCGAGGTCGGTGATGAGCCGCCCGTCGGCGGCGTAGACCTTGGATGCCTGATTAGGATCGTACCCGCCGAGCTCGGCGATCGAAGGGCAGGTGTTGCCGGCGCAGGCGCGTCCCCAGGCTGCGGCCAGCACTGCCAGCCCACCGGCCAGCACCGCGAAGAAGCAAACGAGGATGATCCGCAGGATGCGGGAGGAAGGGCGCAGCCGGCGCAGCTGCGCGGAAAGCCTGAACGCCATACCGCAAACTAGCCGGTTGCGAGGCGTGATTCCAGCGGATACGATTGGCCGCTATGACCGATCTGCTGTCGACACTCGAGGCTCGCGGCTTCCTGCAGGACGCCACGCCCGGCCTGGAAGCGCGCCTGGCCGCCGGGCCGATCACGGCCTACATCGGCTTCGATCCGACCGCGGCCTCGCTCCACGTGGGCAGCCTGGTCCCGGTCATGGGCCTGGCCTGGCTCCAGCGCTTCGGCAGCACTCCGATCGCCCTGGTGGGGGGCGGGACCGGGATGGTGGGCGATCCCAGCGGGAAGCGGAAGGAGCGGCCGATCCTCGCCCCAGACGAGATCGACCGGAACGCGCAGGCCCTTGGCCGGCAGCTCGCCCGCTTCCTCGCCTTCGAGGGGGCGAACGCGGCCAGGCTCCGCAACAACGCCGACTGGCTTCGGCACCTGCGGCTGATCGACTTCCTGCGCGACACCGGCAAGCACTTCACCATCGGCTACATGATGCAGAAGGAGTCGGTGCGCAGCCGGCTGGAGACGGGGATCAGCTTCACCGAGTTCAGCTACATGGTCATCCAGGCCCACGACTTCTGGCACCTGAACCGGACCGAGGGGTGCGAGCTGCAGATGGGCGGGAGCGACCAGTGGGGCAACATCACGGCGGGGATCGAGCTGGTGGCCCGCCGGGAGGGGCGCCAGGTACATGGCCTGGTCTTCCCCCTCATCACCACGGCCACCGGCAGCAAGTTCGGCAAGAGCGAGGCCGGGAACGTCTGGCTGGACCCCGCCCGCACCAGCCCGTACCAGTTCTACCAGTTCTGGGTCAACACCGACGACCGGGACGTCGAGCGGTACCTCAAGCTCTTCACCTTCCTCCGGCTGGACCGGATCGCGGCAGTGCTGGCGGAGCACGCCGCCGACCCCGGGCTGCGGGTGGCCCAGCGCCTGCTGGCCCGCGAGGTGACCGCTACGGTGCATGGCGAGGAGGCGGCGGCGCAGGCGATCGAGACCGCGGCGGCGATGTTCGGGGGCGGGGGCGGCGATCTCGCCCGCGCAGAGCTCCCCGAGCGCGTCGTCTCGCGGTCCGAGCTCCCCGGCGAGATCCCCATCGTGGACCTGCTGGTGGCGAGCGGCCTCGCGGCCTCCAAGGGCGACGCCCGTCGGGGCATTCAGGGCCGCGGCTTCTACCTCAACGATCAGGCGATCGACGCGGTGGACCTCACCGTCGGAGAGGACGATCTCCAGGGTCCGTCCGACCGGCGGTTCGTGATCCTCCGCAAGGGCAAGAAGAACTACGTGCGGCTGGTCCTCACCGACTGAACCTACCAGCGACTCCGCCGGCTCGTGCTCCTCGGCGGCTTGGCACCCAGCAATCCGAACAGGCCTCGCACCACCTCCCGCCCGATGGTCCGCCCGATCGTGGCGGTCAGCGCGCCGACCATCGCGCCGCCGGCAACCTTGGCCACCTTGTCGACGGTTGAGGACGAGGCGGCGCCGGAGGTACGTGCCGGGGCGGGCGCCCGGTCGTCCACGGCCGGGGGTGCGGTCTTCGCCATCCGCGCGGCCAGCATCTCCCGGGCACTTTCCCGGTCCACCGCCGTGCCGTACTCCGAGAGCAGCGCCGACTGGCGGATGTCGGTCTGCAACTCCTCCGGCGTGAGCGGCGCCATGCGGGACGAGGGCGGGATCAGCCGGGTGGCCACAACGGGCGTCGGTGAGCCGCGGGAGTCCAGTACCGTCACCACCGCCTCTCCGATCCCGAGTGCGGTGAGCGTTTCCTCCAGGTCGTAGAACGTGGTCTTGGGAAAGGTGCGCACGGTGGCCCGGATGGCCGCGTCGTCGTTCGGGGTGTGGGCCCGGAGCGCGTGCTGCACCCGGTTGCTCAGCTGGGCCAGCACCTCGCCGGGAACGTCCTTGGGCGTCTGGGTCACGAAGTAGACTCCCACTCCTTTCGACCGGATGAGTCGCACCACCTGCTGTACCTGCGCCAGGAACTCCTTCGACGCGTCGGCGAAGAGCAGGTGGGCTTCGTCGAAGAAGAAAGCGAGCTTGGGCTTGGGCAGGTCGCCTGCCTCGGGCAGGTTCTGATACAGCTCGGCCATCAGCCACATCATGAAGGTGGACCAGAGCAGCGGACGGTCCTGGACGTCGCTCAGCTCCAGGCAGGTGACCACGCCGCGCCCGTCCGAAGTGAGCTGCAGCAGGTCCTTGACGTCGAACTCCGGCTCGCCGAAGAACTGTCCGGCTCCCTGCGATTCCAGCTCGATCATCTTCCGGAGCAGCACGCCCACGGTGGCCGGGGACATGCCACCGTACTGGGCCAGCGCCGACTTGGCCTCGTCGGTGCCGAGGAACTGGAGTACCGCCCGCAGGTCGGACAGATCCAGCAACGGCAGCTGGCTGTCGTCGGCATAGCGGAAGACCATCGTCAGCACGCTGGTCTGGGTGTCGTTGAGCGAGAGCGCCTTGCCCAGCAGCAGCGGTCCGAAGCTGCTGACCGTGGCCCGGAGCTGGACCCCGAGCTTGCCGCTCAGGCTCACGAACTCGACCGGGACGCCTTTGGGCGTCCACTGCCAGCCCACGTCGGTGGCGCGGGAGGTGACCCGGTCGCCGGCCTCGCCGGGCATCGCGAGCCCGCTCAGATCGCCCTTGATGTCGGCCACGAACACCGGGACGCCCTGGGCCGAGAGCTGCTCGGTGAGGAGCTGGAGCGTCTTGGTCTTTCCGGTACCGGTGGCGCCCGCAATGAGCCCGTGGCGGTTCATCATCGCGAGGGGAATCCTGATCTTGGGCTCCGGATGAACCTTGCCGCCGGCTTCCAGCGCCGCACCCAGCGTCACCGAGGGGTCGGTGAAGCCGTACCCCGCCTTGAGGATCTCGTCGAAGGTGCTCATGGGACTCCCGCCGTACGTGAGAGGCCGGCGAACAGGGTCACCAGCCGATCGTTCAACCGCTCGATATCGTAGTCCCGCTCCACCCGCGCGCGGCCCGCCGCCGCCAGCTCGCCTCGGCGCTCAGGATGCGCAGCCAGCTCGGCCAGTTGCGCCGCCAGCGCCTCGGGGTCGCGCTCCGCCACCAGGACGCCGCTCACGCCGTCCTCCACCAGCTCGGGAATGCCCCCGTGCCGCGTGCTCACCACCGGCACGCCGACCGCCATCGCCTCCTTCAGCACGTTGGGAATCCCTTCCTCGTCGGCGTTGCCCGCCGTGACGCTGGCCGCGACCAGCAGGTCGGCCCGATCGAGCGCCTGGCGGACCTGCTCCTGACTCTGCCAGCCGAGGAAGCGGACCCGCTGCTCCATGCCCAGGCGCCGGGCGTCGGCCTCCAGGCGCTGGCGCAGCGGTCCCTCCCCCGCCAGCTCGTACTCGACCGAGAGTCCGGCGTCCTGCAGCCGGCGCACCGCTTCGAGAACGTACCCGATGCCCTTCTTCTCGACCAGCCGCCCGACGGTCAGCAGGCGAAGGGACGCGGGGCCGTGGTGGCGGCGGTCCTGCCACGGCCAGCGGCTCAGGTCGATCCCGGTACGGTGGACCACGACCCGCTCGGGCGGAGCGCCGAGCGCGAGCAGCCGGCGGGCGAAGGCGTCGCACACGGGGAGCAGCAGTCTGGCCCGGCGGAAGAGCCCGCGATAGACCCGCGTCCCCCGGATGGCGACGAATTTGGTGATGTCCGCCCCGCGGAAGGCCACGGCCAACGCTCCCGTGAGTGCGCCGCTCCGCTGGAGCCGCAGCGCACGCAGGCCGTCCTGCCCGAACGCGGCGTAGCACGCGTCGTAGCGGACGGCCGGGAGAAAGCTGGCCGCGCGACTGAACTCCTCCAGCGTCCATGCCCGGCGCCAGAACCGGAGCGGATCGAGGGTCCGGAGCAGGATTCGCCGCTCCGCCCGGTCCTGGGCGGCGAGGATCCGCGCGGCGGCCGGCCATCGCCCCGTGCTCGGCAGCGAAATCGGGTACCGTGCGGCGAGACCGAGTCGGTCCACGTCGGGGTGGAAGCTGACCCCCGGCTGTGGCCGCTCGGCGAAGATGGCCACGTCGTGACCCCGTCGGACCAGGCCGGTGATCTGATTCAGGAAGGGGGTCTCGGAGAGCACCGGGAACTCGCTGGCGAGCACGGCGATCCGCATCCTTATCCCGCGCCCAGCACCTCGGCTACCCGCTCCATCTCCGCCAGAGTGGTGTAGCAGTGCGGACTCAGCCGGATGGAGCCTTCGCGCAGACTACAGATGATCCGCTCGGCCTTGAGCCGGCGATGCGCCTCGGCCACCCGGTCGGGAGCCACGCAGAGGATCCCGCTGCCCCGGGCGTCGCGCGGCGAGGTCACCGGCACCCCGGTCGCGTCGGCCCAGTCGAGCACCGGTCGGTGCAGGCCGCGCAGGTGCTCGGCGATCCGCTCGATCCCCAGCTCCAGCAGCAGGCCCACCGAGGGGTTGAACCCGGCGAAATCCTGGTACGGCAGGGTCATCAGCTCGAACCGCCGGGCGTCGGCCCGGAGAGTCGGATCGTAGCTGGTGAGCCGGGTGAGATCGTCGGTGTTCTCAAAGGCCAGCCAGCCGGTGATCGCCGGGTCGAACGATGCGATCAGCTCCCGGCGCACGTACACGAATCCGGTTCCCCAGGGGGAGAGCAGCCACTTCTGCCCCCCGCAGGACAGCACGTCCACCTCGACTCGACTGACATCGAGCGGGACCTGTCCGATCCCCTGGATGGCGTCCACCACGAGCCAGGCGCCGGTCTCACGGGTGGCGGCGGAGAGCCGGGCGAGATCGACCGCGTAACCGCTGCTGAACTGGACCTGCGACACCGCGACGCAGCGCACCCGGGGGTCGCGCAGTCGCTCGAGCAGGCGCTCCTCGTCGGGCCATCCCGCCGCGGTGGTGGGAACCAGCTCCATCGTGACGCCGCGGTCCTCCAGCCGCATCCAGGGGTAGACGTTGGCGGGAAATTCGCGGTCGCTCACCAGCACGACGTCCCCCGGCTTGAAGGGCAGCGCCCGGGCGGCCAATCCCAGACCGAAGCCGGTGTTCACCGTGAGGCCGATCTCCTCCGGCTGGGCCCCGATCAGCGCCGCCGCGAGCCGGCGTGATTCGATCAGGATCCCGAACATCTCGCGATCGGGCAGGAGGTACGGCATGCCCCGTCGGCGATTGAACTCGTCCAGGACCTTTCTGGTCCGCTCGGGCAGCGGCCCGATGCTGGCGTGATTCAGGTAGATGGTGGACGAGGTCCAGGGGAATTCGGCGGCGCGCAGGGCGGCGACGTCGTAGGTAGGGGAAGAGCGAAGGGCGCCTACCGCCTCCGCGCTCATGATTCCCTCCTCCTCGGGTCAAACGCCTCTCGCAACCCGTCGCCGAGCAGATTGAACCCCAGCACCGCGAGACCGATCGCGAGCCCGGGCGCGAACGAGACCCAGGGCGCGACCCTGAGCAGGTCGCGACCGTCGGCCACCATCGCTCCCCAGCTCGGCGTAGGCGGCTGGGCGCCCAGGCCGACGAACGACAGCGCGGCCTCGGCCATGATGGCGCCGGCGATTCCCAGGGTGGTGGCGATGATCACCTGATTGCGCACGTTGGGGAGCAGGTGGCGGAGCAGGACCCGCTTGTCGGGAGCGCCCAGCGCCCGAGCGGCAAGGACGTACTCGGAGCCCTTGAGGACGAGGACCTGGGATCGCACCAGTCTGGCCATCCCGGCCCAGCCCACGGCCCCGATCACCACGAACACCATCGGCAGCGAAGGGGAGACGGCCGCGGCGACCGCGATGAGCAGGAGCAGCGTCGGAAACGCGAGGGTGACGTCGGCCAGCCGCATCACGAGCGCGTCGACCCACCGCCCATAGTACCCCGACAGCAGCCCGAGCGTCACGCCCAGCGCCGCCGCCACCGCCTGGGAGATGAGACCGACCGAAAGCGAGAGCCTGGCGCCGTACAGCACCCGGCTGAGCACGTCTCGGCCCTGGGCGTCCGTACCCAGCAGATAGCGGCCCCCCGGGCCGAGCAGATAGGCATTCCGGAGGTCACCGGTGATCGGATCGAAGGGTGCCAGCCAGGGAGCAAGCAGGGCCGCCAGGACCACCAGCCCCACCAGCCCCACGCCGGCCTGGAACCATCGATCCTGGCGAAACCGCGCCCACAACACGCCTTGCGCCATCACCGCCCCGTGATCTGGGTTACCCTCGCGAGGGGGGACTCGCGCACCACGTTGCACCGGCCGGTCGCACGGCGCGCGGCGCACGATTTTTGCACCTTGGATCGAGGTACGTTACGCAGGTCACCTCAGCCGGGGCAAGCGAGTGAACCCGGACCGTCCTTTCACCCTGGTACTCAGCGGCGGCGGCCTCAAAGGGCTGGCCCACATCGGCGTGCTGCGCGCGCTGGAAGAGCGACACCTCGTGCCCAGCCTGGTGGTGGGATCGAGCATCGGGTCGCTCATCGGCGCGGCGTGGGCGGCAGGCGCTTCGGTGGCCCAGATGGAGGCCCACGCCTTGGCGGTCAGGCGCCGGGACGTGTTCCAGGTGGCCCGGGTGGACGTGGCACTTCGACGCCTGCTCGCCCCGGCCCTGTACCGCCGCGAGCCGCTGGAGCAGCTGGTCCGCAGTCTCATCGGCGATATCACCTTCCGGCAGCTCCCCCGCCGCCTGCTGGTCAACACGACCGATCTCCACTCCGGCATGCAGGTGATGTGGGGCCTTCCCGGTCTCCTCGATGCCCAGGTGGCGGATGCCGTGGTAGCGTCCTGCGCCCTCCCCGGCATCTTCCCGCCCAAGTTGATCCAGGGCCGGGTGTACGTGGACGGCGCGGTGATGGAGAATCTGCCGGTGCGACTGGCCGCCTCGCTGGCCGACGGGCCGATCCTGGCCGTCAACGTCGCGGCGACGAGCGTGCTGCGCGAGGCCCACGAGACCGAAGGCTTCGCCGCGACCTACATCCGGGGTCTCGAGATCGTGATGCAGACCCAGATCGAGGGCCAGCTGCGCGAATGGCAGGGGCCGCCGCTCATCCTGGTGCAGCCCCGGGTCGAGCACATCTCGATGTTCGCCTTCGACCGGACGCCCGAGCTGATCGAGGCCGGGTACCGCGCCACGGCGCAGACCCTGGATCAGATGGGGGTGACACTGCAGGCGCTGCCCAACGGCATGCACCCGGTGCGGCGGCTCCGCGTGCTGGTGGACGAGGAGCGCTGCGTCGGCTGCGGCGCCTGCGTGGTCCAAGCCCCCAAGGTGTTCCGGCTCGATGCCCGAGGAAAAGCGGAGGTCCACACCCCGCTCCAGACCTGGTCGCCGATCGAAGGCGCCTACGTCCTCAATTGCCCGACCTACGCGATCAGCGTGCGGCCGGAGGATTCTGCGGCGTAACCCGGAAGAGAAAGACAGCGGGACCCTTCTCACGGCGGAAGGGGATCCGGCTCCGGAGAGGCGAGCGATAGTAGCGGTGCACCCGGACCCGGCCCCACGGCGCCAGGCAGCGGGTCAACAGCGACTCGTCGTAGAGCCGGCGCTGGCCGGCCTGATCGGTAAGGTCGCCCAGCGGGGTGGTTCCCACCACCGACCCACCCGCCGCCAGGTAGCCGGTGAGCTCGCCGACCAGGCCGCTGTCATCCTCGACGTTTTCCAGCGCCTCGTTGCAGTAGATCAGGTCGAACTGTCCGGGACCGGGCGCGACGGTGGTAAACACCGGGCGCGCGGCGGAGCCGCGGAAGCGCTTGGCCTGGGCGATCGCCGCCGGCGAGATGTCGTACCCCACCGCCTCACCACCCATCCGCTGCACCCGGATCGTGAATACCCCGTCCATGCATCCGAAATCGAGCACGCGCCGCCCCTCGGGCGGATACCGCCGCAGGAGGATCCGCTGGCGCCACTCGAGCTGGGTGAGCCGCCAGTCGAGATCGGCGGCGCGGGGACCGAATCGCTCCACCCATTCGCGGTAGTGGGTGTCGTAGCTCTCGGCGGCGGCGGACGTGCCGGGGGCGTGGAACATCAGCTCGCGACGCCGACGCCGGCCGCGGTCAGCTCGTGGCCGATACGCCTCAGGTCGGCGGCCACCCGGTCCCAGTTGTAGAAGGTCTCCACCGCGCGGCGGCCGGCCTGGCCCAGGCGGCGCCTCAAAGCCGCGTCGTCGAGCAGCCGGCGGAGCGCGTCGGCCACGGCTTCGGGCCGCTCGGCGTCCACCAGCACTCCCGTCTCTCCGTCGCGTACCGCCTCGGGAATGCCGCCGCTTCGACCGGCGACGACCGCCACTCCGCACGCCGAGGCCTCGACCAGCGAGATGCCGAACCCCTCGACCCTCTGCTCCAGCAGGCGCGACACGCCGAGATAGACCTCGGCGACGTTGTAGAGCGCCGGCAGGTCGCGGTCTGGCACTTCAGTCAGAAACCGGACCCGGTCACCGACGCCGAGCTGGCGAGCTTCCTCCTGCAGCGATTCGTGCTCCTCCCCTACCCCGACCACGGCGTACCGGAGGTCGGGATAGTCTGCGGCCAGCAAGGCCAATGCCTGGAGCGCGGTATCGATGCCCTTGTGCCGGGTGAGCCGGGCCACGGAGAGGAGCCAGCGTCCGTTTTCCAGGCCGTAGCGCTCGCGGACCTCGTGCGTATCCACGCCGGGGCGGAAGGCCTCGTGGTCGGCGCCGAGGGGCACGACCCGCACGAGCTGGGGGGTCGCGTCGATGTCGAGCTCGCCGAGCAGGCGGAGGCAGCGATCGCGGGTCCACTGGCTGTTGGCCACCAGCACCGCCGCCGAAGCGAGCAGCGCCCGCGCGGTGCGTCGCTTGAGGCCGGACTGGTGCACCTGGTGTTGCAGGATCAGCAGGTCGCCCCCGTGGAGCAGCACCCCGAAGGGCGTTCCCAGGCGTTCCATCGTCCACTTCGCCGGGTAGGCCGCCGGCTTGATGTTGCCGCACCAGATGAACTCGGCGCCGACCGACCGGGTGAGCATCGCCGCGCGCCGAGACCAGGCGAGGAGGCCGGGAATGCTCCGCAGCTTCCGCGCGGGCAGGGGTAGCCGGTCCACCCGGTTCGGGAAGGTGGCGTCGACATCGGGCGCGTCGGGGTGGAGACCGGTGGAGACGACGAGACTTCCGGGTGGGTACCGCCGGGCCAGCTCCGCCATCCACCGCGCGATGCCGCCGCCGATCGGCGGGAAGTCGTAGGTGAGCAGCAGGTGGGGCCGCATAACGAGCAATCTAGCAGGCGAGGGGCGGAGTGCGTCGCGCGGCGACTTCCCGCCCGATGCGAAGCACGTCGGCCGCCACCCGATCCCAGTTGTAGTGGGTCTCCACGGCCCGTCGCCCCTCGGCGCCCATGCGCCGGCGCAGCTCGGGATCGTGCAGCAGCCGGCGCACGGCGGCCAGCCCGGGCGCGGGATGGGAGGCGTCCACCAGCAGGCCGGTCTCACCGTCGCGCACCGCGTCGGGGATGCCGCCGTCGGCGCCGGCGACCACGGGGAGGCCGGACGCGGAGGCCTCGACCAGGGAAATGCCGAAGCCTTCGACCATCAGCTCGGTCGGGCGGGAGAGCCCGAGATAGATGTCGGCGGCGCAATAGATGGCCGGGAGGTCGCGGTCGGGGACTTCGGTGAGGAAGCGGACCCGATCGGTCACGCCCAGCTCTCCGGCCAGCCGCTCGAGCTCGGCCTGCTTGACGCCGGATCCCACGATCGCGTAGTGCAGGTCGGGCAGCTCCCGGTGCAGCGCGGCCAGGATATGGAGACCCGTATCGATGCCTTTGTGCGCCGCGAGCCGGGCCACCGTCAGCAGCCAGACGCCGGGACCCAGCCCGTAGCGGGCGCGGACCTCGCCGGCGTCGACACCGGGACGAAACCGGGCCGGATCGGTCCCCAGGTTCACCGTGCGGACGTCCACGCCGGCCGGGTCGAACCCCAGATCACCCAGGACCCGGCGGCAGAAATCGGTGGTCCACCGGCTCTGGGTCACGAAAACGGCCGGCGCACCCAGGAGAGAGCGTCCGGCCAGTCGTTTGCGCACCGAGTTGAGTCGATGATGCAGCAGGAGGAGCTCGGTCCCGTGCAGGAACACGCCGTGGGGGATGCCCTGACGGCGGGTGACCCAATTGGCCGGATAGGCCGCGGGCTTCAGGTTGCCGCACCACATGAGCTCGGGACGGACCGCCCGGGACAGCACGGCGGCACGGCGGCACCAGGGTACCCAGCCGCTGACCGCGCGGAGCCGGCGGCTCTCGATGTTCATCCGGTCCACCGGGTGGGGAAATCCGGCGTCGAACTCGGCCCCGCCCGACGTCGAGCCGGTCGAGACGACCAGCCCGCCCGGAGGGTAGCGACGGGCGATCTCGCCCATCATGCGGGAGATGCCGCCGCCGATCGGCGGAAAGTCGTAGGTGAGAAGAAGGTGGGGTCTCACGAGCCGAGCGCGGCGAGCACCGCGCGCTCGTACCCGTCCACCATCGCCGACATGGGAAACCGGGTTTCGATCCGCCGCCGGCCCGCCTGCCCGAGTCTCGCGCGCAGCTCCGGCTGGTCCGCGCAGCGCCCCAGCGCGGCCGCCAGGGCCGCGGCATCGTCCACCGGCGCCAGGAGACCAGCCTCCCCGTCGGCGCCGAGCAGCTCGGGCACGCCGCCAACCCGGGTGGCGATCACCGGCCGGCCGCACGCCATCGCCTCGGCGATCGCGTTGGGGAAGATCTCTTCCCGGGCCGGGTGCAGGTAGATGTCGGCGGCGTTCAGCGCCTCGAGCACCTCGGCCCCGCGGAGAAAGCCGGTGAAGATCGTCGTGACTCCGGAGTGGCGGGCCCGCTCGCGCATCTGCGACGCGTGCTTGCCCTCGCCCACGAGGACGTAGACCGGATCGACGCCGTCGCTGCGCAGTCGCTGCAGGGCCTGGAGCGCGAGGTCCTGACCCTTGGACCGCTCGAGGGCCGACACGGTGAGCACCACCAGTCGTCCGGGGGCAATCCCGTGCGCCGCCCGGAAGCGGGCGCCGGCGTCGGCATCGGGCCGGTAT
>Ga0310810_10005929_pt1 | contig 13743 bp, 11 predicted proteins | sample NCmetagenome_FD_207641 | JGI IMG/M metagenome (GOLD analysis project Ga0310810, IMG submission 207641) | Soil microbial communities from experimental microcosm in Duke University, North Carolina, United States - NC | ecosystem: Engineered > Artificial ecosystem > Soil microcosm > Unclassified ... | reverse complement strand
AGATGGCGCTGCCGCTCGAGTGCGGCAAGGCAAAGACGCCGGTGATCAAGGGCATCCCGACGCAGACCACCGTGCTCGTGCGCTGTCCGGACGGAACGGCTAGGCACGCCGTCTTCACTTCGTCGCCAATGTAACGGAGCTCGACAAGGTTGAAGTCGTCGACGGCTCGCCGCTCCGGGTGGCGGGGCCAGACTTCACACCGGCCGGCGAAATGGAAATCACGACGGCGATCGATAAGAAGACTTACAAGTTGGCGGCCACGGACCTGCCGTACAAGACCTGGATCGACGGGCCGATCGCGACCACGCGCATCTACCGCGACTGGAAGTCTCCGGATCAGTTCTCACCTGAGTTCATCGTCACGCGTTGGCACACGCTAAATAAGACCCAGGTTCGCTTCATCGGGAACAACGACAACGCGCAGAAAGTCGCCGAGCTGTGGTTGTCCGTGAAACTTACGGCCGAGGGTCAGACGCTTTATCAGAAGCCGTTTTTTCCTATGAGCCGCGCATCGCGCTGGACGAAAGCTTTCTGGATCGGTGCTGCACCGCCGCTGGTGAACGTGCAGCCGAATCTTCTCGAGCTTATCCGCACCCACGCAGTGCCGAACTATGACACCAGCATCAAAATCAACGCGTCGGCGATCTCTAATGCGTACACAAACTGGCAGAAGGCCAAGAAGGATCTGACCGATCCCGGCAATTTGACCAAGGCGATGGGCACCGGCGGCGGGCGACCCGAGATCGGACCTTATCCGACTTACACTGTGCTGTGGCTCTATACCGGCGACAAGCGGATGCGCGAAGTCGCGCTCGGCAGCGCGGACTTGGCTGCTGCTTGGCATACGCACTACCGTGAGCCGGCCGCAGGCAAATACTATTCGATCGAGGATAATCCTAGCGCCCAACTCCTGAACCTAGTCGGAGTGAAGACCGCCGGCGACACCGATTCCTGGGGTTGGGTTGCCGATCTCTCCCACCAGCCGTCGATGTTTTACGTGCCCTACCTGCTCACGGGCGACCCGTTCTATCTCGAGGAGATGCTTTACTGGGCGAGCTGGTCCGCTGCTTACAGCCAAGGCGCCGGCGTTAAGAATTCTTGCGGCCGCGGGCCGATCGGGAAAGAGGGCGGTATTCCCGGCATCCGATGCATTTCGATGCGTGGGCAGGCATGGGCATTTCGCAACCGCGCCGAGACGGCATGGATAACTCCCGACTTCTTTCCGGAGAAGGCTTACTTCGACCGGCTCACCCGCGACGCGATCAAGATATGGGAGGGCGAGCGCGCCATCGGCGATCTCAAGGATCCTCTGCGCGAGTGGGGCCGTCGTGTCACGCCGGTAGCCGAGAACAATCCACTTCACTGGTGGGAACTCGGCAACGGTGCTTTCGTTCAGGAACCTTTGGACGTCAAGAAGTCCTCGGCCGCGATCAGCACTTGGGAGCAAAACTTCATTCGCTATGCGTTGTACCGCGCACTCGATCTCGGATATCCGACAGGTCCGCTTATCGCTTGGAACAAGGTCAATCTCGACGGCGTGATGAAGGTCGACCACCGGCTCACGGCCGCGTATCGAAGCGGCACACTCAAGCCGGACGGTACACCGCATCAGTTCACCGATCTGCCCAATCTGTATGAGGCCGGCTTTGACTTGCAAAAGAACTGGGCTGCACAGACGATCAATAGTGAACACGGATACGCTTTCATCGCGATCCCTGCCGGCGACCTGACCGCTCTGTCGATATCGGCGAATCGCGATAATCCGAAATGGGCGATCTTGCCGAGATAAGAATTGGTTGCGTCATCGATAAAAAACGCCGGCGGAGGACGCCGTGTCTGGCATCGCATCATTAGTTCTAGGCGATAGAACTTCACGATCAGAGCTCTCTCTCGTAAGCTTTCGCACCCGTTCCACAAATTGCTAGGGTTCAATTGTCGCAGCGAACAAAGCCGCTACGCGCTATTTCATGCGGCAAATGGACATGACGACATTGTGGCTATTGTATGGCTGGGTTGTCGTTTGCGACGGGAGCGTGATTTCAAGATTCTACGGAAAGTGATGCAAAAAAGATCTAACCACAAGACGGACGAGCAGTTAACCAAAGCCGTTGCTGAAAAGGTCTTCGGGTGGAAATCGGTTCGCAAATACCTCGGCGAGATGATCGGGAGGAAGCAGGATAAAGCCGGGGCGTGGCGAAAAGCGAAAGTACCCAACTATGGCGGCGATCAACGACTCGCATATGCGATTACGAGCGAATGAAGGCCTTGAAGATATGGGATCGCTACAGCAAAGAGCTTACAAAAATCACTGCGGCGAAAAATCTTCCGCCTGAGTGGGCAAGCCCGGGGCAGTGGTGCCAGGCTGCACTGAAAGTGATGAGTACCCGTCATCTACGGGTGGTCCGCTAGTTGTTACGTTCGGCGCACCCTGACCCGATCCAGGCTTTTTCGCGCATTTGCTTGCTCGCGTGCCGCTGTATGATGTAGCGACTTACCGGCTGTGATGACCCGGAAGTCGGATAAGCGTTACGCTAAGTAGCGTCCGACCTCGGTCATCATAACATTCATCGGGGTAGGCTTGTAGAGGATTTTTGCAGCCCCGGCATGAACGGCTTCCTGCACCAGAGGAGAATCCCGATCGCACGACGTTGTTACAATCATCGGGATATGGTTCGTCGACGGATCATCCTTGATCTGTCGGATTATCTTGCCCCCTGAGAGGCCGGGCAGTTCAAGATCTATAATGATCAGGTCCACGGGCTGAGCTGTGTGCGTTTTCTCCATAGCTTCCGTGCCGTCTCCGGCGGCAATAATTTCGTAGCCGGCACGACCGAGCACCACCGACATCAACTTGCGAGACCCGGAATCATCCTCAACCAGTAGAATTGTTTTTTTGCGCTCCATACCTACGATTTTATACCGCTTACTGGCAATTCGTCGAGTGTTCTTATGTTAAGATCCGCCTCTCCTGACCATTACTCCTGACGATGCTCAAACGAAATTCGATTGTCGCGGGCGTTTCGAGTCCAGCGATTTCCATCCAGCGGTGGTGGCAATCGGGCTACCCATCCTCTATGGACTCTCTGAGTGGATTGCGTTTGACTGAAGAGGGCGAGGTGGATGTCGGAGAAAATCCGTAGGACAAAGTCCTATTGAATTGAAAGGAGCGCGACCATGAATAAATGTATGGGAGTTTTTCTTGTCGGTCTTGGTTTGACGGCAATCCTGTCACCGAGCTTGGTTTTGGCGCAAACCGTTCTGTTGCGCCCGGATGTCGGGCGAACCCTTGAACTCAGCAACGTCAACGTCGAGGACGGCATCGTGACGGGAGAACTGCGCAACAATTCCGACAATGCGATCCGCGACGCGCAACTTTTGATTCGTTATACCTGGCTCTGGAAGAACGAATTTTATCCGGGCTCGGACGACCCAAGCCGCAGCGTTTACTACACCGTCCCGGGTGAACTGGCGGCGCGTGGGACGACTCGCTTTCAATACGCCGCGACACCGCCGCTGCCGACGCGGACGGACGGTTCTTTCACGGTGTCAGTTGGAGTAGCCGGGTTTACCGCGGTGTACATGCCCGGTAAAGCCGCGCGTTGATAGGTCGCGGGTTTCGGTACAACGCGGTGCGTACCATCCGCATGAGAGTGTTTGCGAAGCGCGCTTCTCCTGCCTTTCGGTCTAAGTTTTCTGCTTCGCGTTACGCAGCGGCCCGTCGAGCCGCAACCGTAATTCCGCAGCGGACTTGCCTATTGGAACGCGGTCTCATATAGACCTTGCTATTCTCGATCAGGTTCTCGGGTGGATTTAGGCTGCTTCGCGACATTTTCGCGACGTGTCTGAGGTAGATCGTCGAGCGGAACTTGAGGGGCTTCGGAGCTGTTTTTCGATTGAATCATGGCGGCAGGCGCGCTGGCTTTTATTCTGGGAGAGAACTCTTCTCTTGAAATCCGTCTCTCGGGCGCGTGGAGCCTGCGTGCCGGACTCCCTGAAGCGGCGTCCTTTCAGCACGAACTGGACCAGGCGCCGCAGGTAAAAACCGTGGCCTTCGAAACCGCCGGTCTTGTCGCATGGGACAGCAGCGTGCTTGCTTTTTTGGCTGAAGTGTCGGAGCTGTGCCGCGCGCGCGGTATTGAAATGAATCGCGCGGGGTTGCCGACGGGGCTGCGCCGTCTGCTGGAACTGGCCGAAGCGGTGCCTGAGAAGAAAGGCGCGCGCCAAGAAGCAGGCGAGGCTTCGGTTTTGGAACGGATCGGCGGTATCGCCATCAGCGCGACCGGCGCGTTTGGCGCCACGTTTGCCTTCCTGGGCGAGATGACGCTGACTGTTGGGCAATTTCTTCGCCTGCGGGCGCGCTTTCGCTCGGCGGACCTTTTCCTTCTAATTCAGCAGTGCGGCGCCCAGGCGCTGCCGATCGTTACTTTGATAAGCTTTCTGGTCGGCGTGATTCTCGCTTTTGTGGGCGCGGTGCAGCTCCGGCAGTTCGGCGCGCAAATCTACGTCGCCGATCTCGTCGGCATTGGCATGATCCGCGAGATGGGCGCGATGATGACCGGCATCATTATGGCCGGGCGAACCGGTGCGGCCTTTGCGGCTCAGCTCGGCACCATGAAGGTGACGCAGGAAATCGATGCGTTCACGACCTTGGGATTTTCCGCGCTCGAATTTCTCGTGCTACCACGGGTGATCGCGCTGGTATTGATGATGCCGCTGCTTTGTCTTTACGCCGACTTTCTTGGGGTTCTTGGTGGCGCCGTGATCGGTGTCGGCATGCTCGATCTTTCGTGGGCAACCTATTTTCGCGAGACCGCCCAGGCGATCACCCTGGCCGACATTTTAGGAGGCGTCTTCAAAAGTTCGGTCTACGGCGCGCTGATAGCGCTTTCCGGTTGTCTTCGAGGCATGCAGTGCGGCAACAGCTCCTCGGCGGTCGGAGACGCCGCCACTTCGGCGGTGGTGACGGGGATCGTGAGTATCGTCGTGGCCTGCGGTATTTTTGCCGTGGCGTTTTACGTTCTCGGCATCTGAAATGGCTGAGGCAAAGTCTAACGGCGACAGTTCGCCAGCGCATATCACGGTGAGCCAACTGACCATGGCCTACGGCAGTTTCGTTCTCATGCACGATCTCAATTTCGCCATCAACCGCGGTGACGTCTTCATCATCATGGGCGGCAGCGGCTGCGGCAAGAGTACCTTGCTGCGTCACCTGATCGGTCTCAACGAGCCGGCCCAGGGTGATATTTACTACGCCGATGAAAACTTTACCCGGGCCGATCCGGAGCGACGTCGTGAACTGGTTCGGCGCATGGGCGTACTGTTTCAAAGCGGCGCGCTCTGGAGCTCGATGACTCTGGCAGAAAACGTCGGTTTGTCGCTCGGTGAGTACACGGATTTGAGTGCCGCGGAGATTCGCCACGTAGCCTCGCTCAAGCTTGCGCTGGTGGGCTTGAAAGGCTTCGAGGATTATTACCCGTCTCAGATCAGCGGCGGCATGCAGAAGCGGGCCGGCCTCGCGCGGGCCATGGCGCTTGACCCGGAGATTCTATTTTTTGACGAACCGTCCGCGGGGCTCGATCCGATCAGCTCGCGCCTGCTCGATGATTTGATCCTGGAGCTACGCGACAGCCTGGGCGCCACCGTGGTCGTGGTCACACATGAGCTGGCGAGCATTTTCGCCATCGGCAACAACAGCGTGTTTCTCGACACGGAAAGCCGCACCATGATCGCTGGCGGCGACCCGAAGGAACTCCTGGCCCGGTCGCACGATCCGACGGTGCGTCGTTTTCTCACCCGCGGCGCGGAGGAAACCGCATGAGCAAGAAAATCAGCCCGACCTTGATAGGGGCGTTCGTCTGCGGCGCCCTCGCTTTGCTCGTTGCCGCGGTGGTCGTCCTCGGCTCGGGCCGGCTGTTTCGCCATACCCGGGAGTTCGTTTTGTATTTCGACAGCTCAGTCAACGGTCTTCGCGTCGGCGCTCCGGTGAAATTCAAAGGCGTGGAGATCGGCGCCGTGAAAAATATCGTGCTCCAGCTCGGGCAGGATCTGAACGTCACAAAAATCCCGGTGATCATTGAAGTCGATCTCGACAAACTTACGGCGCGGGGCGTACAGGGCTCGATCATGGAGGACATGGAGGGCTTCCGCCAAGCCATGATCCAGCGTGGCTTGCGCGGTCAATTGCTGATGGAAAGCCTGGTAACGGGGCTGCTCTACGTCGGCCTGGATTTTTTTCCGGGGACACCCGTCGTGCTCGTCCAACGGCCCGACGCAAAGAACACCTACCAGGAGATTCCCACCACGGCGACTACGTTGGAGCAGGCGCAGGACGCGGCGACCCGTATCATCGCCAAACTCGAAGAACTCGATTTCAAGGGAGTGCTCACGTCGTTGTCCGCGTCCATCGACGGCATCAACAAACTGGTCAATGCGCCGGAGCTCAAGGATTCGCTCCGCTCTCTGGCGCAGACCATGCCGAAAATCGATGAAGCGGTCAGCGGCGTCCAAAAGGCGGTGACGACCATCGACGGCGGAATGGAAAAGCTCACGGATAATTTAGGGCGGACTTCCGATGCGACCCGCGAGGCATTGCAGCAAATCGAAGTCACGCTGAAGCAAACCGACGGTACACTCAAAGCTACCGAAGCCGCGATGGTCAATGTGCGCTCGATCAGCGACCCTGATGCCGCGACGTTCTACGAGATCGCAAGAAGCCTGCGCGAAGTTTCCGCGGCAGCGCGCTCGCTGCGGCTCCTGGCGGACTCCATCGAGCGCAATCCGCGCGCGCTGATTTTCGGCAAGCCGGACAGCCGGGCAAAATAAGTATTAAGTATGATGTTTAGAAAAGCGTTGATGATCTGGATGATGTTCTGGTTGACGGGGTGCGGCGCCCTTGCGCCCCAACCCGATCCCTCGCGCTATTTCACATTGGCGGCACTGGCGCGGTCGGAAGAAGCCGGTACGAAAGAAGCGACCAGTGGTGCGGACGCGCTGCTCGGCATTGGACCGATCAAATTTCCCGGCTACCTCGATCGTCCCGAACTGGTCACGCGCAGCTCACCGAATCGGTTCGAAGTGGCGGAAAACGATCGTTGGGCCGAGCCGCTCGATGAGAACTTCGTTCGGGTCTTGTCGCGTAATTTGGCCGCGCTGATGAGAACAGACCGGATTGCGCTCTATCCGTGGGCGGTAGACCGAAGGCCGGCGCGCCAGGTGGAAATTGAAGTGCTGCGCTTCGAAGCAAACGCCTCGCACGAGGCTCAGTTATCCGCGCGTTGGACGATCATCGACGGTCCCAGTCGAAAGCCACTCTTTACGAAAGTTTCGGATGTTACGTTCGCGGCGAGGGAAAGCTCTGCTGAAGGCGATGTGGCAGCTCTCAGCGAAGCGCTCGCAGAGCTGAGCCGCGAGATTGCGAAAGGCGCGATGGCTCAGTCTGCGGCGCCGTAATAAGGGGTTCCTGTTGGCAGCGTTTCGCGGTCGGCAAAATAATTGGTGACCTTCGCAAAATCTGTTATTCTGTTCCGCGCGCCTATGTTGATTTCTAATTTAGTGACTCTCGGCGTGTGGTGGCACGCGCTCAGCACGCTGCCCGGTTTCGTGGAGTCGGTTGCTTATCTCTTCGGTCTTCTCTTCGCCTCGCATACGTTAGACGCCTACGAGCGTGACGCCGAATAATACTTGCTGCTGGGCGAGCTCTGTCGGCTAGGCGCGTCTGCCGGCCAGAAGTCGATAGGAGGATCAGCAGAATAATCGATCCCACTACCGCCATCAGGAATCCGGCCGGCTCTCCGGGTTGGTACATGCCCAGGGACTCGCCGATAAATCCGCCGAGAAGCGCCCCCGCTACGCCGAGTAAAATCGTCCCGGCGTGAGCAGCTTACCGACTACGCCGACAATCAACCCAAAGAATATCCATCCGATAATGCTCATGGCTCGTCCTCCTCGGTTATGTTTCCCTGAGGCTCTGAAGCGTGAATGCGCACCGTAAAAAAAGCAACGGATGTCCCGCCTTTCGAGCTCTGGATTTACGAGGGTTTACTTCCCGCCCCGTTCGTTAAGTCTTCGTAGGAAACTCCTACGTTGTCAGGTTCGCGCACACAGCTTGGTCATAAACAGAGATCCAGCAATCGCCGTAAAGTGTTAGCCTTGTTGACGTTTTCCGCGAAAGGAAGAAGTTCCAAGGTCGGGCATGGTTGCCGCTTTTTAGAAGCTTCAACAGGGACTGGACTATTGCAGTACCGCTTTGACTCTGCTCGCGGTGGATTTTGAGACTGAATATGGGAATTCTGTGACAAGCGCGTCCTGGTATCTGCCTTGCTCTAATCGTATGCCCAATATGAACCCAACGGATAAAAAAGCTGCGGCCCTGGCAGTTCAGGAACAACCTCTCGACACCGAGCAGCTATTGCTGGACCGCTTGAAAAGCAGTTCGACGGCGGAAGATTATTTTCGCTGGATGCTCTTTGTGGTCGGGTTCTATCGCGGTATCAACAAAATCGACGCGGCGACGGAGCTCCTCGAGGGCTTTATCAAGATCGGGCGTGACGTCGAGCAGTCGGCCCATTGCTATCTCGCCCTCGGGCAGATCGCCACGGACGAGCAGCGCTATGAGGACGCGCTGAGACACTTCAGTGCAGCGATGGATCTCGCGCCGAAAAAGCGCAAGATCCGCTACGTCCTAGAGAACAATATCGGCTACTGTCTAAACGCGCTTTCGCGCTTCAATGAGGGTGAAAAACACTGCCGCCAAGCGATCGAGATCGACTGGACCCGCGCGAGCGGTTACCGCAATTTGGGAATCAGTCTGAACGGTCAAAGCAATCTGGCGGGTGCCGCCTGGGCTCTGGTCGAAGCGGTGAGAGCCGATGCCACCGACAATCGCGCTGCGACTCTTTTGCAGAAGCTGATCTCGCTCCATCCGATCCTTGGGATCCAGTGTCCTTGGGTGACGGAGGCTTTGTCCACTGAATCGAAAACTGACCCGGACCTTCCGATGATGTAGTAACGGGGGACGTGTCTTTCCGCCGCAGCCGCTTTCCATTTCCGCTTAATTCACTACCGCTAAATTTGCGCGTTGCCGTTTGTAAGGGCGGCAGCGCGCTTTTTCGTTTACACTCACGTCGGAAAACATTGCCCCGTGGGTGCGGGTCTTTTGCAAAAAGGCGAATTTCCCTCGCGAATTGAATTGACATCCGGCAATTTCGTTGACATAAAAAGATTAAGAAAAAAACGGTTAGAGCCTAAGTTTTTTAACTTGTTAGACCCAATAGATTTAAAAATACTTTTTATTCTGCAAAATGACGGGCGGCGGCGCCTAGCCGATATCGCCGATGATGTGGAGTTGTCGGCGCCGGCGGTCATGGAGCGGGTAAAGAAGCTCGAAGCAAGTGGCGTGATTCGTGGCTATCAGGCGCTGCTCGACGGCAAAAAGGTCGGCAAGGACATCACCGCGTTTATCGGTGTGTCGATCGGCAATCAGCGCGACATGGAAAAATTTGCGCGTCAGATGATGCGCTATCCCGATGTTCTGGAATGCCACCATGTGACCGGCGATGAGAGTTTTATGCTCAAGGTTAAATCCGCCAATACGGGTTCGCTGGAAAAACTTTTGGGCGAGATTCGCTCAGTCGAAGGCGTGACGCAAACCGTGACTCGAGTGGTGTTATCGACGGCGAAGGAAGGGCAGGCGCTGGAGATCGACGCCGGATTGGCGGGGATCAATCACGCCAGGAAGAGGTGAGAACACAAATAGGGATTCGGTTACGTGCTGAATGGTCGCAATGAAAACAAAAAAGGTGCAGTCATGACTCTTTCCGGTTTCCCACCCAAGCAGGGGCTCTACGATCCGAGCTTCGAGCACGACGCCTGCGGCGTCGGTTTTGTAGTTCATATCAAAGGGGAGAAGTCCCACGAGATCGTCGAGCAGGCGCTGACGGTGCTGCAGAATCTCGATCATCGCGGCGCTTGCGGCTGTGAGGAGAACACCGGCGACGGAGCGGGGATTTTGATGCAGATTCCGCACGCTTTCTTGAAGGACGCGTGCAAGGGGCTGGGCTTTCAACTGCCGGATCCTGGCGAATACGGCGTCGGTATGGTTTTTCTTCCTGATCAGCGCGACCAGCGCCGGCGCTTCGAGAAAAAGCTGGAAGCGATCATCGCCGAAGAGGGCCAAAAGTGTCTCGGCTGGCGCAAGGTGCCGACTGACAACATGTACTTGGGCGAAAGCGCAAAAGAATACGAGCCGTTCGTGCGCCAGGTGTTTATCAGCCGCAGCGAAACGCTCAAGGACGAGTTGGCGTTCGAGCGCAAGCTCTATGTGATTCGCCGCCGGGCTGAGAATGCGATTCGGTACGCCGGGCTGGCGGGCAGCGATTTTTTCTACATTCCGAGCCTATCGTGCCGGACCTTAATCTATAAAGGCATGCTGACGCCGCGCCAAGTCTCGACGTTTTATCCCGATCTCACCGACCCGCTGATCGAGAGCGCCATCGCGGTGGTGCACTCGCGCTTCAGCACCAACACGTTTCCGAGCTGGGGGCGCGCACACCCTTACCGCTATTTGATCCATAACGGCGAGATCAACACCCTGCGCGGAAACGAGAACTGGATGCGCGCGCGCCAGGGCATGCTCGCGTCTGAATTGTTCGGCGACGATCTGAACAAAGTTTTCCCGATCATTCAGGAAGACGGCAGCGACTCGGCCAAGTTCGACAATTGTCTGGAATTCCTCGCGCTGAGCGGACGCGCGCTGCCGCACGCGGTGATGATGATGATCCCGGAGCCCTGGGAAAATCACGAGAGCATGGACAGCGAAAAGCGCGCCTTCTACGAATACCACAGTCATTTGATGGAACCGTGGGATGGGCCGGCTTCGATCGCCTTTACCGACGGCACGGTGGTCGGTGCAGTGTTGGACCGAAATGGGCTCCGTCCATCGCGCTACTACGTGACCAAGGACGATCTAGTGATCATGGCCTCGGAAGTCGGCGTGCTCGACGTGCCGGCGGAGCGAGTTCTCGAGAAGCGCCGACTGCAGCCGGGCAGAATGTTTCTGGTCGATACCAGTGAAGGCCGCATCATCAGTGACGAGGAAATCAAACGCGAGATGGCCGCGGCTCGGCCGTACGCACAATGGTTGAAAGGTAACCAGGTGCATTTCAGCGAGCTGGCCGATGTGAAGGAAAACGAGCCGCCGGCAAACCATCCGGCGACGCTGCAGCGTCTGCAGGCCTTCGGCTACAACTTCGAAGATCTGCGGGTCAACATCGGACCCATGGCGCAAAACGGCATTCAGCCGGTCGGCTCGATGGGAACCGACACGCCGCTGGCGGTTTTGTCGGACAAGCCGCAGTTGCTCTATAACTATTTCAAGCAATTGTTCGCGCAGGTGACCAACCCGCCGATCGATCCGATTCGCGAAGAGTTGATCACTTCGACAACGCTAACGCTAGGCACCGAGGGCAATCTAGCGGATCCCAAGCCCGAAAGCTGTCGCCAGTTGCGTCTGCCGGAACCGATTCTGAAAAATTCCGAATTGGAAAAGCTTCGGCGCATCGAGCATCCATCGATCAAGACGAGAACCCTGCCGATTCTCTTCGAGCCGCGCGGCGGCAAGAAGGCTTTAGAAAGCTCGCTCCGCAAACTGTTTGACGCTGCCGACCAGGCGATCGCCGATGGCGTGACGATTCTCATCCTTTCTGACAAAGGCGTCGATGCCGATCATGCGCCGATCCCGGCGCTGCTCGCGATCGCCGGCCTGCATCACCATTTGATCCGCGCCGGTACGCGCACGAGAGTCGGTCTGGTCCTCGAGTCCGGCGAGCCGCGTGAAGTCCATCATTTTTGCCTTCTGCTTGGCTACGGCGCCCAGGCGATCAATCCGTATCTTGTCTATGAATGTCTCAACGACATGATCCACGAGGGCCTGCTGAAAGACATCAGCTATCACGATGCTGTGAAAGGCTACGACAAGGCGGTTTACAAAGGCGTGGTGAAGGTGATGGCCAAGATGGGCATCTCGACCATCAAATCCTACTGTGGCGCGCAGATTTTCGAGGCCGTGGGGCTAGGCCAGGAACTGGTGGATCGTTACTTTACCTGGACGCCGTCGCGGGTGGGCGGCGTGAGCCTCGAGGAAGTTGCGCGTGAAGCGCAGCAACAGCATGCGCGCGCGTTTCCGACTTATCCGCTGAACGGTCATACCCTCGAAGTGTACGGTCAGTATCAATACCGTAAGGACGGCGAGCTGCATCTTTTCAACCCGCGCACGATTCATCTGCTGCAGAAAGCCGCGCGCAACAACGATTACAAAACTTTCAAAGAGTACACCGCGCTGATCGACGATCAGTCCGAGCGCCTGGCGACGTTGCGCGGTTTGATGCGGCTCAAATACGCGCAGGCGATTCCGATCGACGAAGTGGAGCCGGTGGAAGAAATCGTCAAGCGCTTCAAAACCGGCGCCATGTCCTACGGCTCGATCGGCAAGGAGGCGCACGAGGCGCTGGCGGTGGCGATGAACCGCATCGGCGGCAAGAGCAACACCGGCGAAGGTGGCGAAGATCCAGCGCGCTATGTGCTCGAGCCCAACGGCGATTCGAAGAACAGCGCGATCAAGCAAGTCGCATCGGGCCGTTTCGGCGTGACCAGCTATTACCTGACTCAGGCGCGCGAGATTCAGATCAAAATGGCTCAGGGCGCCAAGCCGGGTGAGGGTGGTGAATTGCCCGGCCGTAAAGTTTATCCGTGGATCGCGAAGGTACGCCACTCGACCCCGGGGGTGGGCCTGATCTCGCCGCCGCCGCATCACGACATCTACTCCATCGAGGATCTGGCGCAGCTAATTCACGATCTGAAAAACGCCAACCATCGCGCGCGCATCAGTGTCAAGCTCGTCTCCGAGATCGGTGTCGGCACGATCGCAGCCGGCGTGGCGAAAGGTCATGCGGACGTGGTGCTGATCAGCGGCCATGACGGCGGCACCGGTGCCTCGCCGCAGACCAGCATCAAGCATGCGGGTCTCCCGTGGGAGCTCGGCCTGGCGGAGACTCATCAGACGCTGGTTTTGAATAACCTGCGGAGCCGCATTGCCGTAGAAACCGACGGCCAGCTCAAGACCGGCCGCGACGTGGTGATCGCGGCGTTGCTCGGCGCCGAGGAATTCGGCTTTGCTACTACCGCGCTCGTGACTTTGGGTTGTATCCTGATGCGCGTCTGTCATCTCGACACCTGTCCGGTGGGCGTAGCGACGCAGAATCCCGAGCTACGTAAAAAGTTTGGCGGCGATCCCTCGCACGTGGTCAATTTCATGCGTATGATCGCGCAGGAAATGCGCGAGCACATGGCGGAACTCGGCTTTCGCACGGTGAACGAGATGATCGGGCGCACAGAAAGAATCGAGATGCGCCAGGCCGTGGAGCACTGGAAGGCCAAGGGGCTCGACTATTCAGCGATTCTCTATCAGCCGGCGGCAGGCCCGGAGGTGGGGCGTTACTGCCAGATTCCGCAGAACCACGGCTTGGAGAATGCGCTCGACAATCAGGTACTCCTTGACCTCGCGGCGCCGGCGTTGGAGCGCAAGGAGAAGGTGAAGGCGACCCTCGATATCCGCAATACCAACCGGGTGGTCGGAACCATTCTCGGCAGCGAGGTAACGCGCCGCTTCGGTCCACAGGGTCTGCCTGAGGATACGGTTCATTTCCATTTCCAGGGTTCCGCCGGACAGAGCTTCGGCGCATTTATTCC
>Ga0310810_10005928_pt1 | contig 13745 bp, 13 predicted proteins | sample NCmetagenome_FD_207641 | JGI IMG/M metagenome (GOLD analysis project Ga0310810, IMG submission 207641) | Soil microbial communities from experimental microcosm in Duke University, North Carolina, United States - NC | ecosystem: Engineered > Artificial ecosystem > Soil microcosm > Unclassified ... | reverse complement strand
ATTGACCGATTTCGAGAACAAATTCCGGTTCTGCCTTACAGTAGCTATCAACCTTATACCGATCGCATTGCCCAAGGTGAAAAAAATATCTTAACACCCGATCCAGTTGTTTACTTCAACATGACGAGTGGCTCGACAAGCAGGGCAAAAATGATACCCATAACCCAGCGGTTTCAAAACTCCTTGGGATGGGCAAACCTGACCTGCATCGGCTTTTTAGCCGAGGCGTTGCGATCGCGTGGGCTATCGTTCGGCAAATTGCTCATCACCAACTCTCCACAACTTCTAGGGCGCACCAGTGGTGGCATCGATTACGGACCGGGCAGTACAGGTGTCCTTCGTATGGGCAAGTTCCTCTATGAACAACTCTTTGCCCACCCTTATGACACCCTAAAACCCGATGATAGTTTGGCACGTCACTATGTTTGCTTGCTATTTGCCCTGCGTGACCCGTTAATGCGAGGCATGGCAGCTAATTTTCCCATGCTCATCCTGCGAACTTGTACCTATTTAGAAGAGTACAGTGAAGACCTAATTCAGGATTTGGAAAGTGGAGAAATTGCTAATTGGCTCAAACTCGAACCTGAAATTCGCGCCCGATTAGAGCGACTTTTGAGTCCAGCACCCACCCGCGCTGCCCAACTGCGTGAAATCTTGCACTCAGTTGGGCGGCTAACCCCCAAACTCGTCTGGCCTAATCTCTCTTACGTCGCTACGGCACGAGGCGGAACCTCAGATTTCTACTTTCAGCGATTCCCTAGCTACTTTGAGGATACACCTGGATTTGGAGCCGTTTATGCCTCAGCAGAAGGGACTTTTAGCATTTATCCTGACCTTAACAACGATGGCAGCATCCTGGCGATCGAGACAGGTTTTTTTGAATTTATTCCTGAAGACCAGTGGGAGGCAGAACACCCAAAAACTCTACTCGCGACAGAGGTTAAACCTGGAGAACATTACCGGATTCTGATGACCAACTATAGCGGTTTCTACCGTTACGATATCGGTGATGTGGTCGAGGTGGTGGGTTTCTACGAAAGTGCTCCCCTACTCGTGTTTCGCTACCGTCGCGGGGGTTTACTCTCTTCGACTTCAGAGAAAACCACGGAAGCGCATGTCACAGCGGTGATGCAAGCTTTACAACAAGAATTTGGCTTACCCCTAGAGGATTTTTGCATTACCTTATCCGAGAATGAGTTACCCGCCCGTTATTTGGTAAATATTGAAATTGCGCCCGATCGCACCCTGGAAAATCCCCAACTTTTCCTCCGTCGCTTTGACGATAAACTCAAGGAAATTCACCCCTACTACGAAGTCAAACGCCGCAATCTGGTGCCGTCCCCTTACCTACGGATTCTGGCAGCAGGAAGTTTTAGTATTGTGCGCCAGCGACAACTCAAGCGGGGAATCCCGGATTCACAGCTCAAATTTCCCCACATTAGCGAAGATCGGCAGTTTCTCGCTGGTTTAGTGGTAGAGCAGGAGGTGAAGTTGCTGAAAGAATAGACCTGTTGCTTGCATTCAAATTCTTGAGCAGGCGAGACGCCTAGCCCCACTAGCCCCAAGAAAAACTGAATCATTGTTTGACTTTTGTGGGATGGGCATCTTGCCAGTCCTAACTATCTTTGCAAGAGACGCTAGAATTTCTATCCGATCGCGCTAGCAGCAATAACCCAGCAACCATCGCTATACTGGCAGCCGCATAAAATACGGCTTCAAGTCCGCCATACCTGAGCATGGGGCCGAGCAAGATGGGAGAAAGGAACTGTCCCAAAAAACCTGCCCCTGTTCCAGCGGCTAGAACACTAGATTTGAGTGATGAGGGCGCTAAGTTGGCTAGGGTGCTGTAAAGAGTCGGTAGTACAATCCCGAATCCGACGCCAAACAGAATGGCTGTTAGTAGAATCCAGCTCAGTTGGGTTAGCAAAGGGATTGTGATTAAGGTCAAAGCCATGATTCCAAATCCGATCGCGATCGCTTTAGCGGGCCCAACCGCTTTAGCCAGTCGTTTAGCGCCAAAAGCTGAGATGATCGCGGCTCCTACGGCCCGTGATGCCAGAACAATGCCATTGACAGCCGTTCCCGCGTTAATCGTCTGTTTCAGATACAGCGGTGCATAGATCACAACCGCATACATGGCGACTGAGGTGAGGCTAAGGGTTAGTAATAGGCGCAGGGTATGGGGGTGCCCTAAAACTACACGGAGCTGATCGCCCTTGTCTTTTGCCATAGGCTTGGCTTTGGTCTTTCGCTTTTCCCTCAGGCTAAATGCGGCTATTCCGGCGAGGGGTAGTCCTAGTCCATACACATAAAAAGCATATTGCCAGTGAGTGGCACCAGCCCAACCTCCGATTAAGGGGAAGGCAATGCCGGTCAGGGCTAGGGTACTAGTCGTGATGCCTAAAGCTTGCGATCGCTCCTCGCCTTCATACATAGTTCCCAGTAAGCCCAAGCTAGCGGCTGCTATCCCGCCGCTGGCAGCACCCAGCAACGCCCGTGTCGCCAACAGAGGCCAGAAACTCTGCATAAAGGCTCCTGCTACACCGAACAGGGCGTAGAAAATGAGTGAGGGAACCAGCACCCGCAAGTGACCGAGTCGGTCTGCCAAGATACCCAGGGGTGGGCTGAATATGGCAATAGTCAAGCAATGCATACTCACCAAGTTAGCGGCTAAGGCCGGGTCGAAGTGGAGTTGCTTAACCATTTCTGGCAAAACGGGAGCGACCACTCCCCCCGCTAGGTTGGTGAGTGAACCGGCTGCTAACAGTACTAATAGCCTGCGATCGCGCAACATCAATAAGCCTCTCGACGTTTTCGTAACAATCTGTAACAATAATGCAGATTGTTTCAATTTGTAGAGACGATTGTTACAGCTTTTTTGATTCGCACACGAATAATTAGTTGACTTTCAGGAGCGTCGGAAGCTAAATATTGTCAGATAAACACAAGAGGCATGATTGATGGAACTGGCGACGACCCTAAAAAGCCAGACAGTTCAAAATGCTGTCCGGGAAGTAGGCATTAACCCCAATTACTGGTATCCGGTGGGTTGGGCAAGCCAGCTCAAGGCAGGAGACATCATGCCTGTCGTGATTTGGCAGCAAGCGATCGCCGTTTATCGAGATGCAACCGGTCAAATTCATGCCTTAGAGGATGCCTGCCCTCACAAAGGCATTGCCCTACACAAGGGGAAAGTCCAAGGGTGTCATCTAACCTGTGCTTATCATGGTTGGGAGTTTAACGGCAACGGCGAATGTGTGAGCATTCCTTACCTTCCAGAAGGACAAAAACTTCCCCGTGCTCAAGCCCGCCATTACCCCGTCCAGGAAAAATATAATCTGATTTGGCTTTTCCCCGGCGAGCCGACCCTCGCCGCTAGTCAAGAACTGCCCAATGTGCCAGAGTTTGACCATCCTGACTACTTGATGATACCTTTGGCTGCTCACATGCAATCCCATTTTTCCATCTGTAATGAAAACGCGATGGATGTATTTCATGGATTTTTGCACCAAAATCTTCAGGGGTGGTTCAATCCGGTACTCAAGAGTTTGCGGGAGACCGAAACTTCGGTATGTGCGGAATATGACGTATCCTATAAAGGCCGGATGGCAAAGTTTTTGGGGTTGAGCGACAAGGCCGACCAGGTCACGACCCGTAGAATCTCCATCAACTACAACTATCCTCATTACGCAACAAGTCTGGAGGGGGTTTCCTCCGTTTATCTGATGCGGCTGCCCATCGGATTGAGGGAAAGTCGGTCGTTTGCCTTCTTCTTCTTAAAAGTTCGTTTGCCCAAATGGCTGCTGAAGCGCCTCGAACCGATTGTGCAAAAAGTCCTGAGAGATTTCGTATTTATGAGGTTTCTCTCCCAAGATATCGAAATGATGGAGAGCGAACAGCGAACCTATTTGGCAAATCCAGAGCGACGCTATGTCGAAATCAACCCGGCTATTATAGCTCTTGAGCGGCTGATTATCCGGCAATATGAACAATTTATGCAAAAATCGAGTCAGCTACGAAACAATCAGCCATCTTTGGCGTCTGGGACGTTATCGTCCGTTAATGTTCCAAGCCAGACTGAGTTAACCCCAAACAATTCATTTGTAGGATGAAGGCACCTTTAACGGCGACTGTAGATTGGCTGTTCAGCTCCCTGATCAACGGGCCGCTGATACCGCCTCAGTACCCAAATTATTGGAGAAGTTTGCTTCATAGAGGGGCTGATATTTTCAGATCAACTCTCGTGAGGCATAGTAATCAAACTGAATAGCCGCTATCTTATCTAAAAATAAAGCAATTCTTTAGCTAGAGGCGATAGGCTAATAGGCTACCTAGGGAAAGGGTGAGAGGAGCAAGTTGTGCAAGTTGTCAAAGAGTACGTTCAGCGTTGGTACGAGAGTGAGTTAGATCCGGATGAATATATCTGTCATCAGAAGCGGGGGAATTTAGTCGAAATTGAAGAGGCAACGACAGGGAAACGCCGAACGGTATTGACGTTCTGCACGAATGATGTATTAGGGTTGGTTCAGGAAGAGGCGGTGAAGCAAGCTGCTATTGACGCCATCCTCCAATATGGAACGTCGAATAGTTCCTGTTCCGTCTTGAGCGGTCGGATTGATCTGCATCGGCAGTTAGAACAGGAAATTTCCGAGTTTAAGCACCTGCCCCACACTCAGCTGTTCATCAATGCGTGGATGGCGATGCAAGCCTTAATGGATGCCTTTTGTCACTTGGCGATTCCAGTACCCGGATTTCAGCATACCCGTGAAACGTTGATTCTGACAGACGTTCTCAACCACGGCTGCATTGTCTCGGCACTTGCGAATGCTGGCACCCGTTCCGGAAAATTGTTCGGTCACAGCCCCCGCGTCCGTGTTAGAGCGTATCGTCACTGTGATGTTGAGGATTTAGCTCGCAAGCTGCGCCGATATGTGCGTCCTGACGATCGCATTATGGTCGTTTCGGATGCGGTGTTCTCGATGGATGGCGATATTGCCCCTCTTCCAGACATGCTCGATGTGATGCAAAATTATGACGGCAGCGTTCTGGTCATGGATGAAGCCCATGCCAGTGGTGCGATTGGTGCAACCGGTAGAGGGATTTACGAACATTTTGGGATTCTGCCACAGCAGGCGATCGAGCGTGGTATTGTCCCACTGATTATGACCACGTTCTCTAAGTTCGCCGCTTCTGCCGGTGCGGCAATTAGCTCTCATGTGGCGGAACTGATTCCCCTGTTGAATGTCTCTCCTACTTCCATTGGGACGATTTCCTTGTCGCCACCCCTGACAGCGGCAGCCTTAGAGAGCATTCGTCAGGTTCGCCAATATCCAGAACGGGTGAAAGTCCTTCAGGAGAATACTGATTATGTGCGATCGCGCCTAATCGAACAGGGTTTTACCGCCATTGGCGAAACCAATGTAGTACCAGTGCTTCTGCCACCCGAACTCAATCCGAAAGTTTTTGGTCGGCTGATGCTTGAGAAGCACGGGATTTGGGTTTCACCCATCTGGTTCATTGCCAAACCCCGCCTTCGGATTACGGTAAACGCACTTCATACCCAAGAGGAAATGGATCGATTGGTGGCGGCGATGGTGGCAACGCGGGACTTGTTATATAAACCCATGATTAGTGCGTAAACAACGTTTGATGCCTGCTCAGCCGTGACAGACTTCGTGTTAAGATCCATTTCAATTCTGAAAACTGTGTTGGAAAGGAACGATTTAAACATGGAAGCTGCATTGCTCTTAGCCAAGCTGCCGGAAGCTTACGCCATCTTTGACCCCATCGTAGATATTCTCCCGGTCATCCCCGTCTTCTTCTTGCTGCTTGCCTTTGTCTGGCAAGCAGCTGTGGGTTTCAGATAAAAAATCCAAAACTGTAAATGCCTAGAGGGGCACCTCATGTAGATGCTCCTCTTACGTGAGAATTACTTAGGGAATCTTTACCCGCGTCCTGCGATCGCCTTTTGAAACGCGGAGCGCTCTGAGAGGCGTTTCATATAGTCCACAACCGCTGGGTATTCGCTCAAATCGAGCTTCAACATCATGGGGATGTAACACAAGATTGACCCAACCGCCACATCTACTACGCTAAACTCATCCCCCAGCAAGAACGGCTGTTTCTCCAAGATTTGATTTAAGGATGTCATCAATCGAGGCATCTCCCGCTCCCGATTGGCTTCCACAAAAATTCCTGGCCCCAAGGTAGCATTGCCAAAGATAATCCACTGGTTGATTTTGGCTTGCTCTTCTAGAGAGGACGGAATATTGCCGTACTTTTGAGCCAGATAGAAGAGAATTGCCCCCGATTCCCACAACTGAAAGTCTCCATCAACAATCGCCGGAACTTTCCCCATCGGGTTAATCGCGAGGAATTCAGGTTGCCGATGTTCCCCAGCTTGCATATCGAGCAGGACAAATTCGTAGGGGACTCCCAGTTCTTCGAGGTACCACTGGACAATGGATGCCCGACTCCGGGCACCGCCATAAAGTTTCAGCATTACGGTAGTCGTTTAGAGGACTTTATGAGTATACTCGTGCTGTTTAACGTCGTCCTCAGTGCGGACAACGCGGGTTTGGTTGAGTACTCGCTTACGCTCTGTGGAGTAGTTAAAGTCTTGACGCGTCGTGCCTAAGGGGATATGGGACTGCGCCTCTTTTCGACTCTGGTAAGTGCGTGCCGCGGCGATCGCACGTTCAGCAAAATCATCACAGAACTGAGACTCAGGAGGAAACTCAGCCGGTTTTTGCAGTGAAGCACCCGTAATCAGCTCACCGAGAGTTGTTCCACAAGCTAATGAATAAGATGTCGGAATTCCCTTTAAAATGGCTTCTAGAGCCGCTGAAGGGATGGGTTCAATAACTTTGACCGCGTGAACTTCACCATCTTCTTTAATGAAGCAGGTGGCTAAACCAACAACCAGGTAGCTATCGGTTGAAACATCAGGGGCCAGATCCAGGGACGTTGCAGCTGCCATAAAACTCTTCTTTGTTAACGAGCAAAAAACCCCGACTAATCAAGGGCTTCGGTTGCATTCTATCAGCATCTACATTCCAGTGGGAGGGCTCCCTCCTGACTTGTAAATGGGGAGTGGGGAGTAGGGAGTAGGGAGTGGGAATGGGAAATACCACTTTCATGCATGGCGGTGAAATTTTTTCATCGGGACTGCCTTTCGCCGTCCTCACCGCATGTACCAATTCCCGAAGGTGCACACACCAAGGCGGTTTTCCTAACGCAAGGAAGAGGGGTTGTCCGGAGTCTTTACGATAAGCTTCAGGAAACCAGCACAGAAGTCTTGTAGAGTTCTTAAGAACATCCACCACTTGAAGGATAGTCTGGGTGCTTTTTTAGCAAAATCAAGACGCCTAAGTAAGTGACACACTTAGACCGACCAGCAGGGTGCTGCAAGCCGTAAGGTTGATGCTAGATAAGGCCGCAGGTACTGTTGAGGAAGATATGAACGCTCATGTTTTTGTAGATTGGCAAGATCAAAATAGACAGTGGTTACCGATGCCACGTCAAGAACGGCGTTTAGCTCGATTCCAAAGGATATCGGGACAAGATCGCCAACCGTCCGATCAAAGCCTACGTGCCTCGGCACATCGCAAAGCGAAACAGGGAGATTATATGGGTGCGATCGCGTTACTCACCCAGCTGATCACGCGTCACCCCAAACATGCGATTGATTACAACAACCGAGGGTTGATTTACTTCCAAAGTGGTCAAGGAGAAAAAGCCCTGGCTGATTATAACAAGGCTCTGCAACTGAATCCCGAATTGGACAGTGCCTACAACAATCGCGCAAATTACTATGCCTCTCAGGGAAAACTAGGGGAAGCGCTCACGGATTATGAAATGGCGCTTGACCTCAATCCTGGTAATACTCGCACTTGGATCAACCAAGCGATCACGTTCCGCGAATTGGGGCTATATGACTTAGCCCTGGAAAACCTAGATATGGCTTTGATGCTGGGCGGTTTGGAAGAGAACATCTACGCCGAACGAGGCCGTACCTACCATTTACGTGGCGACTGGAATTGTGCGATCGCTGACTATCAGCGTGCCCTCACCGCTATGACACAATCCGGTTTGGTGGGTCGTTTGCGCCGGAATGTTGAGACTTGGATGAGAGAACTACTAAAGCCCCTAAGTGCTTAAGGCAAAAACTTCTATGTGGGCATGAGCAATCGAGAATGAGAATAAGTCGCAAGTCTGTCTGGCTTGAAAATCCGGTAGAGGTCACCAAAGCTTTAGGAGGAGGCAGAAGGAAGATAATATATAGGGCTTTTGGTGTACCCCGTTTATCACGGCTACTGACAACGGATTAAAAAGTTCTGCCAGGGTTTAGTAGTTATCCTCGTTGGGGGTTGGATCTTTTAGGACAACCGGACGCTGATTTTCGTCAACCCGATAGCTTTGCTCCTGCATGACGCTCTTAGTTTGTCTAGAGTCAAATGTTCGACCGAAGTCGGCACGTAAACCCTGAACTCGTCCCTCTGTACGCTGCACTTCCGTTCGCAGCTCTCGAAGCTTAGCTTGCTGAGATAGGTGATAAGGCAACAGTTTTACCAGTCCGGCGATCGCAGCGGTACATAGCACCAAATTAACAACCAACCTAGCGGTCGTTTCACCGGCAACAGCTTGATAAGAATGACGGGGCTGACGGCGCTGAGTCCGGTGAGCCATCCGGCGGGGTTCTACGGGTTGCTGAGTGGGTATACGAGGTTGGAATGCGTTCATGATGTGCGTGAATACCGTGCTGGTGACCTATCGCCGAAGATTCTAGGATAGCGTTTCGAGCATACACTCCTGAGCTGATACGGCGACTTTGTCTTTAACGGCAAGAAAAAGCCGAGCAACAAAGAGCCTATCAAAGGCAGTGGCACGCTGATGTTATCAGATAATTTACAGCGTAGGGCTGCACTTATCCGGAAAACTTAAGGGCTTGCCAAGAGAGCGAGAGCGTTGCCTGAGAGATAGGTTCTAGGTTTTGAACTCTCGCCTCTAGTGAGAAACTTCCATATTAAAGCCCTTGGTAGCCTTTTGCTTGCCTAGTGATAAGCTCTCTGTCGCTTCTAACGATACAACGTCTCTACTTGTAGAGTTCCGTCGCTAACCGGAAGGCCAGGATTCCGGGAATCAAGGCTACGACTAGTGCCACGAAAACTTGGGTATCTGATAATGCCATCGTTGAATATCTCCTGATTTCAAGGGTAATTACCCATTAATTTGCGTCAAATCGATTCCAAGCGAAATATCTTGTTACAAGTTGCAATATAAACCATCAGCGATTCAGCTGATCCGGTCGAGCTGATAGAATTTACTTGACGGCAGGAATTACGCAAGAGGTTAAGCTTGGTTAAGGAAGACATTGTTTGAGCGCACTTTAGCCGCGTTAGCCTAGTAGTAAGAGTTGGTAATTCTCGGTTTTGAATAATTTTTAATGCTAGACCAAATTTTTAACTCCCCTTTCAATGTCGGACTAGAAGCTCCAGTGGTGCTGGTGATTCTCATCGCACTGGAGGCCGTACTCAGCGCCGATAATGCGATCGCCTTGGCGGCGATCGCCAGTGGGTTAGAAGATCCCAAGCTTCAGCGTAATGCCCTCAATTTGGGCTTAGTGGGAGCCTACATCCTGCGAATTACACTGATTCTCACAGCAACTTGGGTTGTGAAATTCTGGCAGTTTGAGCTACTGGGAGCCGCCTATCTGCTGTGGTTGGTCTTTGAGCACTTCACCTCAGAGGAGGACGAGGAACATCAGCATCACGGGCCTCGCTTTACCTCCCTATGGCAGGCCATTCCCATCATTGCTGTAACCGACTTGGCCTTCTCTCTGGATAGTGTGACAACGGCGATCGCCATCTCAGATAAGACCTGGCTCGTGATTATCGGTGGCACGATAGGCGTGATTACCCTGCGGTTCATGGCAGAGTTATTCATCCGGTGGCTCAAGGAATATGTCTATCTTGAGGATGCTGGCTACATTACGGTTGGGTTTGTTGGGTTGCGCCTCCTGCTGAGAGCGATTAAACCGGAATTAGTCCCGCCTGAATGGTTGATGGTTGTTGCGATCGCCTTGGTATTCATGTGGGGATTTTCCAAGCGCACTGAGGTTGAGTTGCCGACAGAAGATGAGAAAGTGCAATTACCGACAGAGAGTGAGTTTAAAGAAGCTGAAGAAGCCACTGAGGTAAGGTAGCCAAAGTTTAAGGGCACGACATTGTCGTGCCCCTACCCTGTTCAAAGATCAAGCGAGACAGTATTACTCGTACAACCAGGGTGTTAAGGTCGGTTGCCAGCTGGCGAGTTCCTCGTCCTTAAACCAGAGGCCAATCTCGTGCTGTGCTGTCTCCGGAGCATCTGAACCGTGAATCAGATTCCGACCGACGGTGACGCCATAATCACCGCGAATCGTACCCGGTTCAGCATTGAGGGGATTGGTGGCACCAATGATCTTTCTCGCTGAGGCAATCACACCATCGCCTTCCCAAACCATTGCCACCACCGGCCCAGAGGTGATGAACTGGACGAGTCCGGGGAAAAACGGTCGTTCTTTGTGAACGTCGTAGTGTTTCTCTGCAAGTTCCTTGCTCACACTCATCAGCTTTAGCCCAACGAGGGTAAAGCCTTTTGCCTCAAAACGCCGGATGATTTCACCTACAAGGTTACGCTGTACGCCATCCGGCTTAATCATGAGAAATGTGCGTTCCAAGTTTCTCTCCTCAATTTTTTTCAACAAATCACCAAACCCAGATTAGACCAGAACGCTACCAAGCACCCAATCCTTAATCATTGGCTGGGGATAAATGTAGGGTTGCTTAAGGAGATTTGTGTCGTTCCATTGCCAACTCAATTAAGTGGTTCACTAATTGGGGGAAAGGAATTCCTGTTGCACCCCATAATTGAGGGTACATACTGGTAGCGGTGAAACCGGGCATTGTGTTGATTTCGTTAATCAAGACTTCTCCAGTCTCTTCGATGTAGAAGAAGTCCACCCGTGCTAAACCAGCAGCATCAACGGCAGCAAATGCCTGAAGTGCCATTTCTTGAATTTTTGTGGCAACAGTATCGGGTAGGGAAGCTGGGATTAATAAGTCGGCTTGTCCTGCGGTGTATTTGGTTTCGTAGTCATAAAAATCACTGTTATAGGTAATTTCCCCAACCACGGAGGCTTTAGGCTGGTCGTTACCCAACACCGCACACTCGACTTCCCGTGCCACGACACCCGCCTCCACGATGATGCGTCGGTCGTAGCTAGCCGCATTATCCAACGCGGCTTCTAATTCAGGGCGCGATCGCACCTTAGCAATTCCCACCGATGACCCTAGGTTAGCCGGTTTGACAAAACAGGGATAGCCCAACGTTTCCTCAATTTGGTCACAAAGTTTAGGGAAGACACAGGGATTCGACCAAATCTGGGAACGGTTCACCGCCATGTATTTGACTTGCGGCAACCCAGCTTGGGTAAATGCCATTTTCATGGCAATTTTATCCATCCCTAGGGCTGAACCCAGGACGCCAGAACCGACGAAGGGAACTTGCATTAACTTCAGTAAGCCTTGAATCGTGCCATCTTCGCCATTCGGGCCATGTAGGATGGGGAACCAAACATCCACTTCAGACCAACTGAGATTTTCACCAACGCGACTTAATTTAGAAGCACTAGCGGCAGAGGGTAAAATCTCCGTACTCGTTGAGGAAGATGGAGAATCAGCCGTCGAAGTCGGGAGATACGCCTCTTGACTACCTGTTATCTGTAAAGCCTTACCCGATTCGAGAACGTGCTGAGCCAATTCTCCCGATTGCCAGATGCCATCTTTTTGGATGTAAACTGGCAGCAGTTCGTAGTGATTGGCATTTTGGTCAGAACTCAGGGCTTTTGCGATCGCCCGTGCTGAACTGATAGAAACTTCGTGTTCTCCAGAACACCCGCCAAACAGCAGACCAACCCGTATTTTTGCCATTAATTATACCTCCAGCACTCCTCTTCGCAGATAGCCTATCACAGCAGTCAAGCTTCGAGGCTCCCGAATGTCTTGTGGCTGATGATTAGACCTCTTGCCTGAATCCTGGAATGCCCCCTAAATCCCCCAATTCTGGGGGACTTTGAGATTCCACTTCCCCCAAAGTTGCGGGGCTAGGCAGGCGAAAATCTACTTGATGGGTGCGATCGCTTCCGGTTGACAAATGATTAAAAGTTATCAGGAGCAGGATTATATTTGAAAATTTAAGTAGGTAAGCGTAAAAAACCAGATAAATCTATAGGGGCGGGTTTAGGGATAACGTCTGACAAGAACCAGTATCTGATGTTCAAAACCCGCCCTGCCCATGTTGTGTTTATTTTTACCCACCTGCTTAGAAAGACAATTTCTAAAACATAACTGACATATACCGTAGGATTAAATAGACCATCCCAGAGATAGCCATTGCGTTTATTAGAAGGATTTCGCTTCAAGCTACGACTCCAATCGCTAAAGATAGCGGGACTGGAAAAATTACGCTGTTTGAAAATCTCTTCAATCTCATATACGCGAGGATAAAAGCCGCGCTGAAAGTGCTTCCATTGACTTTCTAGTATCCAAAAAAATAGGGGAATAGTCGTACCAACCAAGGCGGTTAAACCTGGTTCACCCTGTTTTTGTTGCAGCACTTGGTTAATCACAAGGCCAGTTCCGGTAATTCCTAGGGCTTTAATGACCCAGATTTGTTTGTTGTAGTCTTCTATTGTGTTTTGGATAAAAAAGTATTCTTGCTTGAGCATTTCTAGCTCGAATTCTTCAGTTTTTGGCTGGGATTGATAGTCGTTGGGGGATGGGTTAGACATTGGCACTGCTGAGGTTACTGAGTCTAAGATAAATCAGAGGATTACGTAATAGGTAGTCAACCAGGCAGGATTCAAGTTCCAGCATGACCCATTGGAGTCGATATTTAGAATCACTTTCCAAGACTTACGCGCAATGGTGGAAAGTTTACACCATTACGGATGTGGTGGGACGAAAGCGGGAAGAGGCGGAACCGTCACCGTTTTTGTTTGATTTTGGTCTGATGGTGCAGACGGTGGAACGGGAGAGGGAGGAGAAGGAGAAAGGGAAAGAGAAAATTGAGCGATTGACGATTCTGGAGGGGTTGCGGAAGTATGCCTCGGAACATGTATTGCTGGTGGGGCGTCCGGGTTCGGGGAAATCGACGGCGTTGGTACGGTTGTTGTTGGAAGAGGCGGAGAAATCATTCCAGTTGTTGAACCGCGACATTGTAGGGGCGATTCATGAATCGCCCCTACAGGGAATTGATGGGCAGACGAAAATCCCCGTCCTCGTAGAACTCCGCTACTACCGCACCTCTATCCTCGACTTAATCCAAGACTTCCTGCAACGGCATGACCCCAACTTACCAGTAGATGCCGAAACGCTCAAAACTTGGCTGCGGCAGGGGCAATTGCTGCTGCTGGTGGATGGACTCAATGAATTGCCCTCGGATGAGGCGCGGCGAGATTTGCATAAATTTCGGCAAGACTACCAGAAGACAACGCCGATGATTTTCACGACGCGGGATTTGGGGGTGGGGGGCGACTTGGATATTGCCAAGAAGCTGGAAATGCAACCCCTGAGTGAAGCGCAGATGCAGGAGTTTGTCCGCGCCTATCTGCCTCAACAGGGGGAGCAGATGTTGAGACAATTGGGCAGTCGCTTGCAGGAGTTTGGGCAAACACCTCTGCTGTTGTGGATGCTGTGTTCCCTGTT
>Ga0310810_10005927_pt1 | contig 13747 bp, 7 predicted proteins | sample NCmetagenome_FD_207641 | JGI IMG/M metagenome (GOLD analysis project Ga0310810, IMG submission 207641) | Soil microbial communities from experimental microcosm in Duke University, North Carolina, United States - NC | ecosystem: Engineered > Artificial ecosystem > Soil microcosm > Unclassified ... | reverse complement strand
ACCGCGAGCACGCGGCCGAAGGCGTCACCGCGCTAACGGGCGCGGGAGTTTACTACGGGACCGCAACGACCGAGGCGCCGGTGTTCACCGATCAGCGCGTGCTGGTCGTTGGTGGCGGGAATTCGGCTGGCCAGGCGGCGATGTATCTGTCACGGTACGCCAAGGAGGTGCAAATCGTCGTCCGGCGCGACTCGCTCCGCGACAGCATGTCCCGGTATTTGATCGAACAGATCGAGCGGACCCCGAACATCCGGCTCCGGACTCGCACCGAACTGGAGCGCGTCGAAGGGGATGGCCACGTGGAACGCGTCGCGCTCAAACGCTGCGACGGCGTCACCGACGTGGAAGACATCGACGCGGTGTTCATCTTTATCGGAACCCGTCCGCGAAGCGGTTGGCTGCCGGCCGACGTGCTGCGCGACGACAAGGGGTTCGTCATCACCGGCCGGGACCTCTCGGCTGGCCCGGCCTACGGACGCGTGTGGAAAGAACACCGCGAACCGATGGCGCTCGAAACCAGCGCGCCCGGTGTGTTTGCCGCCGGAGACATTCGCTCGGGCGCCATGAACCGGGTGGCGTCAGCCGTCGGCGAGGGGTCAATGGTCGTCCGATTCGTGCACGATTATCTGGCGCTGACCTGAACCCTGGTCCAGGCGCCTGAGCCCATCCAATCATCATCGGCGCATTAGAGGGTGTCTCGTCACGCTCATGTTTATTGCTATGAGCATGGCGAGCGAGCCACGCGATCGGTTAAGACTTGGAGCGCCAGATGATGACCTCTCTTGTCCGCGCTGGACTGACCCTCGTCGCCTGGACGTGCGCCGCAGGAATCACGTCGGCGCAGACGCCCGACGAGCGGTCCTGGTCGCTCGCAAAGGATCGGATGACGGTCGGGGACGTCGTCTACGTCACCGATGCCAATGGCGTGACGATCAAGGGGCGGCTTGCGGCGGTTATCGATGACGCGGTCCAGCTGAATCTCAAGGCCGACACGCGAACCATTCCAGTTGCCAGCGTCCGTCGCATTCAAAGGCAGCAGCCAGACTCGTCACTGAACGGGGTGCTCATTGGCGGCGCCATCGGCGCGATTCCCGGCATTTATTGGCTGGCTGCGGATCCGAACGAGTGCACCGGCATGTGCCCGGAAGACTACGTGTCCATCGGAGTCGGCGTACTGGTCGGCTGGCTGATCGATCGCTCCAGCTCCAGAAAGATCACGGTATACGAGGCGCACACATCAGGCAGTCGCTCGCCGAAAATCGTGATCGGCCCCCTGGTCAGACGGAATCGGCTCGGCGCGCAGGTCGCCGTCGCCTTTTAAGAAGGGGCTCATCAACTAGCTATTGTTCTGCCGGGCGTTCCAGCAGTACGCTCGGAGGCTATGCTTCAGCAACGGCTTGTTTTTCGCTACCGCTACGTTCTGGTCTTTCTCGGCATGCTCGCCATTGCATCCATCGGCGCCTGTCGATCGACTCCAACGCCGGCAGCGGCGCCGGCGGTTTCGTCGGACGCGTGGGCCGTCGTCGACGGCAAGACCATTACCGGTACAGACGTGGACAAAGTCTTCCGCCGCACACGCGACGATTCGCAACCGATGTCGGACGAGGAGACGCTCACGGCCAAGTTGAACCTACTCAACGACCTCATCGTCCAGGAGATCCTGGTGGCCAAGGCTCCGGCCTTGAAAATCGATGTCCCGGCGAGCGATCTCGACACGGCCTACAACAACGCCAAGAAGAATCTGACCGATGATGCGTTCAAGCAGGAGCTGGCGCGCCGCAACCTGACCCCCGAGGACATGCGCGAAGGGCTTCGGCGCGAAATGCTCACGCAGAAGGTGATCGAGCAAGAGGTCAGTTCAAAGATCGCCGTGACGGATCAGGCGGTCACCGACTTTTTCAACGCCAATCGTGCGCAGTTCAACGTGCCGGAAGAGGCGTATCACATCGCCCAGCTCGTGGTGACGCCAGTGCGAGACCCGCAGCTGGCGAACGGAACTGGAGATGATGCGACAACGCCGCAGGCGGCTGCGGCAAAGGTGAAGATGCTGATGGAGCGCCTCAAGGCCGGCGCATCGTTTCGCGATCTGGCCGCCGGTTACTCGGAAGACCCTGAATCGGCGTCTCGCGGAGGCGACATGGGATTGATACCTCTGTCGAAACTGAAGCAGGCGGCTCCGGCGCTTCGAGACGCGGTGCTGAACAAGGCGCCCGGCACCGTGAACGTGGCCGCGGTGGGCGGCGCCTACACGCTGGTGCTCGTCGTCGCGCATGAGCAGGCAGGACAGCGCGACCTCTCCACGCCTGGCGTGAAGGAACGAATCACCGACGCGCTCAAGTCGCGCAAAGAGCAACTGCTCCGCACCGCCTATCTGACAGCGATCCGAAGTGACGCCAACGTTGTCAACTACGAGGCGAGGCGAGTGGTTGAATCGAAGGGTGCGGTCGCGGCCGGTGGGCCTCCAAGTCTGTTGAAGAAATGAGCGACGCCGGGTCGCTCGACTGAGACGGCTTCACACTACAATTCCGATCTCGTGAGCATCTGGGAGGCGGGAAGCCAGGTCGGGCCGTACGTGCTCCTCAGCGGCATCGGCGCCGGAAGCATGGGCGACGTCTGGAAGGCCCGGGACACGAGGCTCGACCGGATTGTCGCGATCAAGCGGCTCCGCGTGCCAGGCGCCACGATCGAGCGCGAGGCACGAACGATTGCGGGCCTGAACCATCCGCACATCTGCACGCTGCACGACGTCGGCAGCGATTACCTGGTGATGGAGTTCGTGGACGGAACGGCCCTCGCCGGTCCGATGGACGCCGCGGACGCCACTCGAATCGCCCTTCAGATTGTCGGCGCGCTCGAAGCCGCCCACGCCAAAGGCATCATCCATCGCGATCTGAAACCGGCAAACATTCTGCTGGCCGACGGACGAGCCAAGCTCCTCGACTTTGGTATCGCCAGATCGAGAGTCGGCGTTACCCCAGACTCGACGATGACGAGCGAGACGACGGTCTCGGGGACGCCGGCCTACATGGCTCCCGAGCAGGCGCAGGGCCGCGCCGCCGACGCGCGCTCGGACATCTTCAGTTTCGGCGCCGTGTTGTACGAAATGCTGTCGGGTCGTCGCGCGTTTGATGGTTCTTCCACGATCGAGACGCTGACCGCCGTCTTGCGCGACGATCCAATGCCGCTCGAGGCGCCGCCGGCGCTGACGCAGATCGTCAAGCGGTGCCTCGAGAAATCACCGGAGCACCGCTACCAGACTGCGGCGGAGCTGAGGACGGCACTCGAACAGCTGTCGACCACCGAGGAAACGGGCGCGTCGATCGCGGTCCTGCCGTTCGCGAATCTCAGCTCGGATCCGGAACAGGAATACTTCAGCGACGGCTTGACCGAAGAGATCATCAACGCCCTGGCCCACGTGCCGGGACTGAAGGTGATTGCCAGGACCTCTGCGTTCGCGTTCAAAGGGCAGCAACTGTCGATTGGACGGATCGCGGAGGCGCTTGGCGTCAGCACCATTCTCGAAGGCAGCGTTCGTCGCGCCGGCAACCGGATTCGAGTGACGGCACAGCTCGTCGACGTGTCGAACGGATTTCACCTGTGGTCCGAGCGCTACGATCGCGAGCTTGCGGACGTCTTCGCGGTACAGGACGGCATCGCCTCCGCGATCGCGAGCGAGTTACGCGGCCGGTTCAGGGCTGACGAGCCGTCGCCAAGCTACACGCCAAAAGTCGCCGCCTACGAGGCATACATGATGGCGCGTCATCACGTGTGGCAGGGCCTGTCGCGGGAGCGATTCGCGCAGGGACTCCGATGCTACGAGCAGGCGATCGCACTCGATCCACGTTTCGCGCTCCCTCACGCGGCGCTCGCCGAGATGTTTCACATTGTCGCGAGCGGTAAAGGACCGGAGGCGCAAGCTGCCGCCGCGCGCATCCGACCGTCGGTCGAACGCGCCGTCGCTCTCGACCCGGCACTTCCCGAAGCCCACGCCTGGCTGGGCGTCATCGCCAACATGTACGACTACAACTGGGCCGAAGGCGAACGACAGTTCAGGCAAGCGATGGCGAGGGAGCCCGTGACCCCGGTCATTCGCCACATGAACGCGTACTTCAACCTGCGTTTTACCGGGCGCGCCGAGGAAGCGATCGCGGAACATCACCGTGCGATCGAGCAGGATCCGCTCAATATGATCATCCGTGTCGGCCTTGCGGTGTCGCTCACATCCGCAGAGCGGCACGCAGAGGCGTCGCAGGTCGTGGATACGTTGATGGAACTGGCCCCCGACTTTCCCGCGATCTACGGTCTGCTTGCACGAAACGTGGCGCTCGCGCCACTCGAGCAAGCGCTTGCGTTTGCCGAGCGGTTTTATGCACGCACCATCTTTAATGCCGCCGGCACGGGTCTATTCGCGGGACTGCTTCGCCGAAATGGCGATGACCGCCGCGCTTCAGAGCTGATGGCGCAGGCAGGCCCGCCCGACGAATACGGCAATGCCGTGGGATATGCGCTGTATCATCTCGCGAGCGGTGAGACGGATCGAGCCTTCGATTTCATGCAGCTGGCCGTCGATCAGCGCCACCCGCTGCTGATGATGATCACTGTCGGCGGACCGTACGCGCCGGCCCTGCGTGCGTCGTCTCGCTGGCCTGCGTTCGCTCGCAGGATTGGACTGGCCTGAAGGATCGTCTACACCTCGAAGGAGCTCATATGCGGCGTCATTTCACCTTTCTCCTGCTGACGATGGCTTGCACGCTGGCGTCCTCAATCCTGATAGCGCAGCGCGGGCCGGCGCCGGATCCGCTGGTTCGAGAGGACGCAACCGTCAAGCTCGGACCGCACACCTACGTGATCCCGGACAACAACGTCGGCCTGGTCCCGAACGTCGGCATCATCGTGGGTTCACAGGCCACGCTCGTGATCGATCCAGGCCTGGGACGCCGCAACGGAGAGACGGTTTTGCGGGAAGTCGCCAAGGTGAGCAAGAACTCCGAGCTGTTCATCGGGACGACGCACTTCCATGCCGAGCATACGACCGGCTACATCGCATTCCCGGCCTCCGCCAAATACATCAACTCCACCGTTCAGGAAGCGGAGTTCGAGCAAGGGGGCATGCAGATGGTGCAGATGTTCTCAGGACGGTCGCCTGCGACCGCTGAGATCCTGAAGGACGCGGCGCGTCGTCCGGCCGCGATCACGTTCGAGCGCGAGTTCACGCTCGATCTCGGCGGCACCCGCGTTCGATTCCTGCTGGTCGGTCCGACGCACACAAAGGGAGACACCGCGTTTTTTGTCGAGGGTGACAACGTCCTCTTCGCCGGCGACGTCGTTATGAACAATTCCTTTCTGGCAGCGACGCCGGTGTCGAGCATAAAGGCGTGGCTGGCGGCATTCGACACCCTCGAGGCGTTGAAACCGCAGACCATCGTGCCCGCGCACGGGGACGTCGGTCCAGGCACGATCATCGCGACCAACAGAACCATCATGCAGGGCGTACAGGCGCGCGCCCGCGCACTCAAAGCCGAGGGCAAGAGCGCCGACGAAGCGGCAACGACGGTCCAGGCAGAGTTTCAGGCGCAGCACCCGAACTGGCCGCGCGCGAATGGCCTTGCCGCCGCAGCACGCTCAGCGTACGCGGATGCGCAGCAGTAGAACCTGGTAGAACCCGAACGAACCCGGTGGAACCCTGCGGAACCTTGTAGAACCTGTATTACTGTCCCTGGAGTGCCAGCCGGAAGGCGGCCATCTCTTCGCCGTTGCGCACCAGCAGGAAGTCGCGGACGAGGACCGGGTGGTTCCACGTCTTGCCGTCAATCGCTTTGAAGCGCGCCACCTCGCTGAATTGATCGGGCGTCGCCTTCACCAGGGCGAGCTCGCCTTCCTCCGAGATGACGAACAGCAGATCTTGATCGGGCAGCAGCACGAGCTGACCGTCGCCGTAGCGCCCGCCTTTCCACTTCCGCTTGCCGTCCCGCAGGTCGATACAGGAAAGAATATTGCCGTCGAAACCGTACGCGTGCCCATTGTGGACAACAAAGTCATTGAAATACGGCTTCAACCCGGTGGACGTCCAGCGCTCGGTGACCGTCCAGCCGCCGGACCCGTGCGCCACAGCAAGCCGGCGGATGCCGAGACCGCCGGTGCCGGTCAACGTGTTGATCAGGACATCGCCGTCTCCCGTCAATGCCGGCTGCACGATCGTTGTGCCCTCCGGCCATGAGTGCTCCCACAACACTTTACCGTCCGACGGTGCGACGCTCGTTGCGCCCGCCGCGGTCAGCAACAGGATCTGATCGACGCCGTCGATGGTAGCCAGGTGCGGTGAGCTATAACTTCCGGGAAGATCTGGTCCGAACCACAGCCGCTTCCCCGTCGCGATGTCGTAGGCCACGAGCTTTCCCGACGCGGCAATCACGACCCGATCGCCAAGAACCAGCGGTGAACTCGAGAACCCCCACATCGGCACCTTCTTGGCCGCATCAGCAGCGACGTCACGCGACCACACGACCGCACCGGTGCCCGCATCGAGCGCATTCAGGATGCCGGTCGCTCCGAAAGCGTAGACACGACCGTTGCTGAGCGTCGGCGTCGCCCGCGGGCCGGCACCGCCGTTCGACTCCCAGAATCGAACCGTGTCGCGATGCCTCCACACTGGTTCGCCGTTACCGACGCGATAGCACGCGACGATCTCGTCGTCGCCTCGCTGCTCCTGCGTGTAGAACAAATCTCCGCTGACCGCAAACGACGACCATCCCGGTCCAATCGGACGGTGCCAGAGCGGAACCGGAGGCGATGAGGCCCAGTCCGTGTTGATTCGCACGCCGTGGACGATGCCGTCGCGAGCCGGACCGCGAAAGCCTGGCCACTCCGCAGGTTTGATCGCGGTCGTGGCCGGAGGAGTTTCGGTCTTGGCTGAAGCAGCAGGTGGCGTTCGTTCGATCGGCTTGGTTGAGTGTGCACTGTCAGCCCGCTTCTCCGAGCCTGGAATGGTAGCGGGGGCCTTGGTTATTTCCGGCGCTGCTGGACCAGGTGAAGCAGCTGGGGCTGGCGGTGGAGTGCTCACGGCTTCGGTCGCCGTCCGCGCGAGCAGACGCTCTTCGGCAGTCTTCGACCATCGCCATGTCAGTTGCGACCCATATCCCTTGACTCCGTCCGTTCGCAAGAGCGTGAACACACCGCAGGTGAGACAGATCGTCAGCACCAGCCAGACGCGACGGACGGGGTCCGAAAGACGACTGGTGGCGGCCGCCCAGAGGACCAGTGCCGGCGGGAGCACAAAGATCGAGTAGACGGGAAGCATGTTTCCCATCATCGCTGTGCGAATCGAGATGTGGACGACGCGCGATGTGGCATACAGCGCGATGACCATCAGCGCGATGGCGCCAACCCGCTCGACCCAGGGCGCCCTACTGAAGAACAGCCACCAGAGGACGATCACCAGGGCACAGGCGATCGCTCCAAGGAACCCGTACAACGCGACGTCGGGCAGAACGATCGGCGTCACAAATCTCAGCAGGCACAACAGGACAGCCGTTATGACGCCTGGCCAGAGACGAAGAGGGGCTCGAGGCGTCATTCGGACCTCAGCGCCTGCAAAACGTCCACATGTGACGCACGAACGGCCGGCATCATAGAGGCGACGACTGCGGCAGCAACAAGCAACGTCGCGGCACCCACCACGGGCACCGCGCCCGGCAGGTCGACCCTCTCGAAGACCCCGCGCGCCAGACGCTCAACGCCGAGTCCCGCAGCGGCACCGACCGCAATACCAATCGCGGAGATCACCAGACCCTCCGAGAGCACGCGCGCAACCAGTTGCCGCGGCGACGATCCGACGGCGAGACGCACACCGAACTCGCGCGTGCGCGCACTCACCGAGAACGACAGGACACCGGCCACGCCGACGATGGCAATCAGCAGCGCGATGCCCGCGAATGCGGAGAACACAAATGCGTTGAGCCGCTCGGGCGACAGCACTTGAGCGCGGACGTCCTCCAGCGTCGCCGCACGTTCGAGCGGCTGGTCGGCCGAGATGCTTCGAATGACCTGCGTGACGGTGGCGACGAGAGAGTACGGATCGCCTGACGCCCGTATGAACAACCTGCCGGCGATGCCGAACTGACCAACCGGGTGATAGATCGTCATGGTCGACCGGCGCTCGACGTTCTCGTCGTCAACGTCTGCCACGATACCGACGATTCGTCGCGGCAGCAGCGTGCTGAAGTACGGATCGGTCCACCACATCTTCCGGTTCAGGGCCTCGCCGTTTGGGAACAACCGTTGGGCGACACTCTGGCTGACGATCACGACTGGCTCACTGCCGATGCGGTCTGCATCGGTAAAGTCGCGGCCCGCGATCATCGGAATGCCAAGCGCGTCGAAGAATCGACCCGATACGATGCGGAACCGGGCGCGAGGGTTCTCCTCGCCATTCGCGGGCGTATAGCCTTCAACCGCGAACCTGACGCTGGGCCCGAAGTTCCCGGCGTCACGCCAGGGCACGAAGCTTCCGACGGCAACCCGCTCGACACCAGGTAACTGGCTCAGTCGCCGAGTCGTCTGCTGGTAGAAGTCAATCAGCTTGGCGTCGTTCAGTCCGACTCCGGTCGCCGGCGTGGGCATATCGAATACCAGGACATGCCGCATGTCGTAGCCGGTGGCCGCGGTCTGCAACGCGATCAGCGCGGCGAGAAGCATCCCCGCACCGACGAGCAGCACGAAGGACAGCGCGATCTGAGCGGTTGCGAACAGGCGGAGACGACGGTTCGTACCCGCTGTAATCCGCACCGTCCCACTGGCCAGGCCCAGGCCGGCCGGCGCATGCGCTGATGGCAATCGTGGAACGAACGCGAGCACGACCGCCGCGGCAATCGCCAGACCGGCGCCGACCCACAGCACACTCGGATCGACCGTGACCTCGAGAGCGCGTACGGAAAAACGAGCGGCAAACCTCGCAACGACGGTCACGAATGGGCCAGCCAGCAACACGCCCAGAGCTGCGCCGGCGCCACAGAGCACCAGCGTCTCTGCCAGCAGCGTCCGGCGCAGCGCACCAGCACTTGCGCCGAGAGCAGCGCGCACCGCAAGCTCCCCTTCGCGCCGAACCGATCGCGCGAGGATTAAGTTCGCAACGTTTGAGCAGGCGATCACGAACACGACGGCTGCGGCAGCGAGCAGCACGAGCAGGATCGTTCGCGCTGGTGCCGCAATCTGATCGCGAAGTCGTGATACGCGCAACTGGATGTCGGCCTGGGGGGAATACGCCTCGGGATGGTCGTGCATCATCGTCCGGTGCACCGCCGTCAGTTCTGCGCGCGCATCTTCGATCGAGGCGCCGGGGGCAAGACGGCCAAACAGCTCGGTCATGCGGTGAACACGATTGGTCACCATGGTCGCCCCGAGGTGATGGGGACTGGTGACCACATTCGCGATGATCTCGGTATCCGCCGGGTACGGCACCGATGGCTCGAGGACGCCAACCACGGTGGCGGGGCGGGGGCCGAGGCGGATCGTTCGACCGATGACCGTCGGATCGCTGTTCAGCGCTGTCATCCAGAACCGGTGGGTCAGGACCGCCGCGCCTGCCGCGTTCGGCCCATCGTCCCGCGCGTTCAACAGGCGGCCGAGGACGGGACGAAGACCCATGACATCGAAAAACGATCCCCCAACGACGCCGGCTTTCACGACGCGAGGCTCGCTGCCGAGCCCAATCAGCGTGAAATCAACCGTGGAAAAGTCGCCGAACGCGGCGATGGTCGTGACGTGTGACTTCAGATCGTCGATTTCGGGCACCGAAAAGGTCATGTTCCCGGCGCCGATGCCGGGTCCGCTCTGCCGGATGTAGATGAGTCGATCTTCGTCGCGATTGACGAGGGGCCGGAGGAGCACGCCGCGGACGACGCTGAAAATGGCGGCGGTGGCGCCGATGCCAAGTGCGAGGGTAATCACGATGGTTGCGGCGAAGCCCTTGGTGCGCCGGAGAGAACGGAACCCGATTCGCATTTCTCGCCCGAGCGATGCCGATGCCGCGAACCAGCGGCGGTGCCAGACTTGCCGCATCGATTCGCGTGCGGCAGGGATGTACCCGAACTCGATCAATGCAGCTCGTCGAGCGGATTCCGCGTCCTCTCCACGATCGACTCGCTCCTTGATGCTGAGCGCAATGTGGCCGCGGATTTCATCGTCGAGCTCACGCTCGTCAGGTCGCATTGGCTATTCCTTGTTCGCCTGCGCGGGGTTCATGATGCGGCCGATCGCCTGAACCAGCTGCGACCAGCGATCCTGCTCGCGCGACAACTGCGCCTTGCCTGCCGCGGTCAACTGGTAGTACTTCGCTCGCTGGTTGGCTTCGCTGACGCCCCACTCGGATTTCAGCCATCCCCGCTTCACGAGGCGGTGTAACGCCGGATACAGCGATCCGGTTTCGACCTTGAGCACATCGTCCGATTGAGCACGAATCATCTGCCCGATGCCGTGGCCGTGCTGACGGCCCCACTGGAGCGTCCGCAGGATGAGCATGTCGAGGGTGCCCTGGAGAAGCTCCAGGCGCTGGTCATCAGGAGATTTGGCCATAGTCGTAGACGGTCTACGGCCTTAGACGTAGAGGGTCTACGGCTAGTTCCGAATCCCTGATCACTAATCACTAATCCTGAATCCCTGATCCTCGAATCGCTGAATCGCGGATCGTTGTATCTTTTGAATCGTCGAATTACGGCGATCGCTGGACCGATGCCGTGATCCGGGATTCGAAGATTCAAAGATTCGCGATTCGAGGATTAGCGATTCAGGATCAGGGATTCAGGATTAGTGATTAGTGATGAGGGATTCAGAGTCCAATCGGTAGAGCCTCACGCGGGTTGTGAGCCCGCTGTGCGAGAGCACCCCGGCAGTTCCCCCCACGACTGTGAGCTCGTCCGCGCGAAGCTCGCGCGGGATCGCAATCGCACGACCGGAGACGACGTTGACTGCCAGTTGCGTGGAATTGAGCCAGCGTCCGGAGGTGAGCCATCCACTCAGCCAGCCGTCGCGCGTCGGGCGGTAACTGACGAAGTGGCCTTTCAGCGAACCGATCGGCTGGGGAACGCCGGTCGGGTCAACCGCGAGCACGTGCGTTCGGGTGCCGTCGAAGGCTAGGCAGGCCAGTCGCGCGGCGTCGAACGCCCGATCGGAGCAGCTGGTATCCAGTTGGGATGCCGCGATCTTGCTCGTCCCGCTCGGAGTGATTCGAGTCAGTCGCGTCTGCATGTGATCGAGCATGAACAACATGGTCCAGCTGAGCCCGTCGAGGTCGAACTGCCGTTGCGCGACCAGAACGCTGTCGCCGTCGACCGCCCACGCGTCGGGCCAGCCTGTTTGATCGGCAATGTTCCACTCGCTGCGGTGAACGTCAGTGCTGCCAAGCGCGGCCTCGACCGCCACGAGATGACCCTCGAGGCTGATGCCAGTCACGACCCAGCGTTGCGTGCCGGGCCGATACGAGAGACGCGCGAGATGGACGTTCGGAATTTGCTGTTCCCATGCGATCGCTTGCGAAGGCAGCGTCACCTGCCGCAGGACCGTGTCGGTGCCAGCGACGGTGAGGGTCAGCAGCCGCTGATCGTCGAGAAAGAGGACGTCGTTGGCGCTGACCGGCACGAATTCGGATCCGGGCGCTCCAACCGAAAATGTCGATGTCGTCGCGACCGAAATGCTGGTCACGACCCCCGCCGCCACCGCGTGCTTCAAGAGTGCGATCTGCCGGCCGCTTGGCGAAAGGCGCAAATCGCTGACCATTGCCGGGACCGTGAAATCGGTGGCCGGTGCGCTCGTCAGGGTCTCGATCGGCAAGGGACGCGCGGTCACGAGAAACGGATCGCGTCCGAACGCGTAGAGAAAGGTTCCGCTGCCGGCGAGGCCAATCATCACTCCAACCAGCGCGATTGGGATCGCAGCAAGCCGCCAGGCTCGACCTGGCCTCAACACGAGCGCCGCCGCAAGCGCGAGGGGTAAAACCGCAGCGGACGGAATCGCAAGGCTCGCCTGGTTGAGTCCGACCGCGCCCCCGCCACGTATGGCGATCGCTGCGAGGCTGGTCAAGACAAGGAGCGCCAGCACCATAACCCCGACATTCACGAGAGGGTTGCGATCCTCCTCCCGCTTGCGCCAGGCGCCAGCGATGAGGGCGACGCCGAGAACGGCGAGCCCGGCCGCCGGCCAGCCGTCCATGAGCTCGCCGGCCGCGAAGGCCTGACGGGCGACGAGAACGGAAGCGCCAAGAGCGGCGGCACCGGCCGCGGCAAAGAACGTGGCTGCTGATCTGAGCGCCGCGCCGAGCGCGATCATTGCCAGCAGGATATGGCCAACCCACATCGCGCAGATCGCGACGCCGGCGACCGCCGCTTGCAGAAGCGGCGTCGTCCGAGGCGGCACTACCGGCTCGCCAAGCCGGACATCCACGCGATCCAGGATCGCCTGGGCGCGCGCGGCTTCCGCTGCCTCGAGTGGCGTCTCCCAGCGTCGGCCGCCGCGCTCGAGCGCGATCAGCCGTGTGCCGCCCGACGGCCGGGCCAGCACTCGCAGCTCGGTCAGATGCGCGTAGGACAGAAGGTGCGCCGCGCCCTCGTGTTCCTGCCAGTGCAGCCGATCGTCTTCAAACACGATGACCGTGTGCCCGTCGGATCCGCGCACGATCGCGGGCTCCTGAAGTGATTGGGATTGCGCCACGCCTGCCGCCGCCCGAATCGCACGAATCCGACGCGCGAGGCTCGGGTGACTGGCCGCTCGCTCCGTTTCGACGGAAAAGCGCCGAGGAACGCGCGAGAAGGTGTAGACCTTCGTGAGGGCGCGAATGAGCGCTTCCGGATTGCCACACAGCTCCACCGCACGAAGATCGCTGGCGGTCTCGTTTTTTTGCTTGTCGCGTGCCATCCAAGCGATCGTGGCCACGAACGCGACACCCCAGAACGCGGCGAGCATCAGCAGCGACAGATCCGGGATCAGGCGAGGCAACAACGCTGCGCACGTCGCGCCGGCGATCAAGGCTAGAGTGATGTTGCGGATCTTTCGAAGCCTGGCTGTATCGTAGTACTCGAGGTGTGCGATCTCGTGTGCGGTGATGGCGACGGTCTCGTCCGCGTCGAGCAACCGAATAAGAGTGTCGGCATAAAGAACCGATGAACCGCGCAGCGACGAGAGGGCCAGCGCGTTGGCGATGGCCCCGCCGCGAAAATCCACGAGCTCGAATCGTGGTCGCTTCGCGCGGCTTGCTTCAGCCATGGCCTGGAAACGTGCGAGCAGCGGACCGTCGGGGAACGACTGCGACCGCACGAGCCAGCGAAACACATCCGCGTACCGGCTGTTCCACACGAAGAGAAGCACCGCAACCACAAGCGCGGCGACCCAGTCCAGCGATCCTGCCGCGGCGGCGACGAGCGGCGCGGCCGCGAGCGACAACCAGAACCCGGCGACCGCCAGCCACAGTCGGAACATCGTCACCATGTACGTGGCCATGCTCCAGTGCTCGTCGTACAGCGCTCGTCGAATCGGATAGCCGGTTACGAGGCGGCCGGCCATGACGATCGGCATCGTCCAGAGGAGATCTCGGACACCGCCGAGGACCATGACCGCTGCGAGCACAAACCACAAGCCAATCAGGTTCCGACGACGATGAGCGGCAAGACGCTCGGGAAGGACGGGATCGTCGAGGAGAGGAATCAGCGTGCGCGCCGACCACCAGCGCATCCCGCCAGGCAGAAGGCTCAGGCACAAGAGC
>Ga0310810_10005926_pt1 | contig 13748 bp, 14 predicted proteins | sample NCmetagenome_FD_207641 | JGI IMG/M metagenome (GOLD analysis project Ga0310810, IMG submission 207641) | Soil microbial communities from experimental microcosm in Duke University, North Carolina, United States - NC | ecosystem: Engineered > Artificial ecosystem > Soil microcosm > Unclassified ... | reverse complement strand
GCGAACCTCATCTCATGCCCGACGCGCGGCGCGCGCCGTACGGAGGCGCTCGACTTCGCGCTCGATGAGCGCGCGGTCGGTGATCCCTGCAGGTCGCGCGCGAGACGGCAGGCACGAAACGAAGGCCTGGAAGCGTTCGAGGCTTACGTCGTAAAGACGCCGCAATTCGACGAGTGGATCGGGGTGGTCGTCGACGCGAAGATCGAGCAGCGGATAGCTCTCGGTCGTGACGATGCGCAATGCCGCGGCCTGCTTGCCGCGCTTGTCGCCGCCCGCCGCTTCGCCCGCCTCCATCGCGACCATCAGGCGCTCGGCGAGCGGTAATCGGTCATGCTCGAGGAACGCCTCCACGGTGTCGGTGAGCACGCGCTCGCCGGCGAGCATGTTGCCGGCAACCGAAAGACCGTCGGCCGTGACATGACCGCACCAGCCGATGCATTGCGCGCCCGTATAGGCAGCGGTGCGGCCACGGGCGTCGATCAAGTGCACTTGCCGATGTTCGCGCCCCTCGTCGTCCGCGACGAGCGCATCGACGACCTGTTGCGGCGAATCGCCGCGCGCAAGACGATCGAGCCCGGCGGGCCCGTAGCCGGGATTGACGAGCGCCTGCGTCGCGAGCGCACCGACGTCGCTTCGCGCGTACGGGCAAAGCGCGCCGACCGCGAAGAAGCGGCTTGCAACGGTGACGCCGAATGTGCCGCTGCGATCACGGGCGACGATGGACCAGGTCATGCGATCCTCCTGCCAACGCGGGCACTATAATGCAGCGCACCCGTGCAGCGCCTCGATCGCGCGAGCGATCCGCCGAACGCCAAGCGCCATGTCGACGCCCGCCCCGCCGCCGTCTTCGTTCAACCTCGCCGAGTACCTGATCGCGCGCAACGCGGAACGCGCCGCGCGCATCGCTTACGTCGACGATGCGGGCCGGATGTCGTACGGTGATCTCGCGACGCGCACCCGTCGCTTCGCCTCGGTACTACGGGATCGAGGTCTGCGGCGCGAGGAGCGCGTTTTGCTGCTTGCGCACGACAGCCTCGACTGGCCGGTCGCGTTCCTTGGCGCGATCGACGCCGGCGTCGTCCCGGTCGCTGCCAACACGCTGCTGACGCCCACCGACTACGCGTACATGCTGTCGCACAGCCGCGCGCGAGCGGCGATCGTGTCGTCGGCGCTGCTGCCTGCTTTCGAGCGTGCGATGGAGGAAGGCGCGAACGACGTCGAGACGGTCTGGGTGATCGGTGCCGCCGAAGGCCGTCGCCCGCAACGGCGCGACTTCGCTGCCGACGTCGGGGCTGCAAGCGAAGGCGCGCCCGCGCGCACGCATGCGGACGACGTCGCGTTCTGGCTCTATTCGTCGGGCTCGACGGGTGCGCCGAAGGGTACCGTGCACACGCACGCGAACGCATACTGGACCGACGCGCTTTACGCGCAGAACGTGCTCGCGCTATCCGAAGACGACGTCTGCTTCTCGGCGGCGAAGCTCTTCTTCGCCTACGGCCTCGGCAACGCGTTGACGTTCCCGCTTTCCGCCGGCGCGACGACCGTGCTGATGGCCGAGCGGCCGACGCCGCAGGCGGTGTTCAAACGGCTGATCGAGCGGCGCGTCAGCGTCTTCTATGGCGTACCCACGCTTTACGCGGCGATGCTCGCGTCGTCCGAATTGCCGAAGCGCGGCGACGTCGCGCTGCGCCTTTGCGCGTCGGCCGGCGAAGCGTTGCCGCGCGACATCGGCGAGCGCTTCACCGCGCACTTCGGTTGCGAAATCCTCGACGGCATCGGCTCGACCGAGATGCTGCACATCTTTTTGTCGAACCGTCCGGGCAGCGTGCAATACGGCACGACCGGCATTCCGGTGCCCGGTTACGACGTCGAGTTGCGCGGCGAGGACGGCCGCACGGTCGCCGACGGCGAGATCGGCGACCTGTACATCCGCGGACCGAGCGCGGCGCTCATGTACTGGACCGACCGCGACAAGACGCGCGCGACGTTCCAGGGCGAATGGACGAAGAGCGGCGACAAGTACGTGCGGCGCGAGGACGGCTATTACGTCTATTCCGGCCGCGGCGACGACATGCTGAAGGTGAGCGGGCTCTACGTGTCGCCGTTCGAGGTCGAGGCCGCATTGGTCCAGCATCCTGCGGTGCTCGAGGCCGCGGTGATCGGCAAGGCCGACGCGGACGACCTCACGAAGACGAAGGCCTTCGTCGTGCTGAAGCAGGGCCACGTGGCCGACGCCGCGCTCGAGGAAGCGCTGAAGGCGTTCGTCAAGGACCGTCTCGCGCCCTACAAGTATCCGCGCTACATCGAGTTCATCTCCGAGCTGCCGAAGACGGCGACCGGCAAGATCCAGCGTTTTCGACTGCGCGAGCGCGAGCAGGGCCGCGCATGACGACAGAGTTCGTCGACGTCCCGTTCGGCGGACGTTCGGTGCGCATAGAGCATCGGTGGCTTTCGCGCAAAAGAGAGGGCGCGCCGCTCATCGTGTTCCTGCACGAGGGACTGGGCTCGCTCGCGATGTGGAAGGACTATCCGCAGCGGCTTTGCGACGCCGGCGGCTGTCGCGGCCTCGTGTTCTCGCGCCCCGGCTACGGCCGATCGACGCCGCGGCCCGCCGACGAGCGCTGGAACGTCGACTTCATGCATCGGCAGGCTCAGGCGCTGCTGCCGCGGCTCTTCGATCGCCTCGGCGTCGCGGACGAGCGCGATGCGCCGTGGCTCTTCGGTCACAGCGACGGCGCGTCGATCGCGCTGATCCACGCGGCGACGTTTCCCGCCCGCGTCGCAGGCGTGATCGCGGTGGCGCCGCACATCTTCGTCGAGGACGTGTCGATCCGCAGCATCGAGGCCGCGCGCGAGCTGTACCGGTCGACGGACGTCAAGGCGAAGCTCGCGCGCTATCACGACGACGTCGATTCGGCGTTCTTCGGCTGGAACGACATCTGGCTCGATCCGCGCTTTCGCAGATGGTCGATCGAAGCGCTGCTGCCGTCCATCGCATGCCCCGTGCTCGTGATCCAAGGCCGCGACGACGAGTACGGAACGCTCGCGCAGGTCGCAGGCATTCGCGAGCGCGTGCCGCACGCGGAAGCCGTCGTCCTCGACGACTGCCGCCATTCGCCGCACCGCGATCAGCCGCAGGCCCTGACGCGCGCGGCGACCGATTTCATCGCGCGCCAGGTGGGCGCGGACATCAAGGGAGGAGTGCATGAAGCATCGTCGTAATACGCTCGCCGCGGCGCTCGTGGCCGGTGCGCTATGCGTCGCCACGGTCGGCGTGCACGCGCAGTCGAAGATCAAGGTCGGCATGATGCTGCCGTACACCGGCACCTACGCCGCGCTCGGTACCGCGATCGAGAACGGCTTCCGGCTCTATGTGCAGCAGCAGGGCGGCAAGCTCGGCGGACGCGAGATCGAGTACTTCAAGGTCGACGACGAGTCGGAGCCGTCGAAGGCCGTCGACAACATGAACAAGCTGATCAAGCGCGACAACGTCGACGTCGTCGTCGGCACCGTCCACAGCGGCGTCGTGATGGCGATGGCGAAGGTCGCGCGCGACACGAACACGCTGCTGGTCATTCCGAACGCGGGCGCCGAAGCGGTGACCGGTCCGATGTGCGCGCCGAACATCTTCAGGAGCTCGTTCTCGAACTGGCAGCCCGGCTATGCGATGGGCAAGGTCGCCGGCGAGCGCGGTGCGAAGAAGGTCGTGACCATCACGTGGAAGTACGCAGCGGGCGACGAGTCGGTCGAAGGGTTCAAGGAAGGCCTGAAGGCGTCGGGTGGCGAAGTCGTCAAGGACCTGACGCTGCCGTTTCCGAATGTCGAGTTCCAGGCGCTTCTGACCGATATTGCCGCGACGAAGCCCGACGTCGTCTATGCGTTCTTCGCGGGTGGCGGCGCCGTCAAGTTCGTCAAGGACTATGCAGCGGCGGGGCTCAACAGAACGATCCCGCTCTATGGGCCGGGCTTCCTCACCGACGGAACGCTCGAAGCGCAGGGCGCATCCGCGCAGGGAATGCTCACGACGCTTCACTACGCCGACGGGCTCGACAACGCCAAAGACAAGGCCTTCCGCGCCGACTACGCCAAGACTTACAAGGTGGCGCCCGACGTGTACGCCGTGCAGGGGTACGATGCGGCGCAGATGCTCGGCGCCGGCCTGGATGCGGTCAAGGGCGACGTCTCGAAGCGCAACGAGCTCGTCGCGGCGATGGAGAAAGCGCGCATCGACAGCCCGCGCGGCGCGTTCACGTTGTCGAAGGCGCACAATCCCGTGCAGGACATGTACCTGCGCAAGGTCGTCGGCACCGAAAACCGGTTCGAAGGCGTCGCCGCGAAGGCGCTCGCCGACCCTGCGCGCGGATGCAACATGTAGCGAAGGACCGCCGTCGCCGCCGCGGCCCTCGATGGACTTCGCCGTCTTCCTCGTTCAGTGCCTGAACGCCGTCCAGTACGGCCTGCTGCTGTTCCTCGTCGCGAGCGGCCTCACGCTGATCTTCGGCATCCTCGGCGTAATCAATCTCGCGCACGGCAGCTTCTACATGATCGGGGCGTACCTCGCCTACGCGCTGGCACCGCTGGCCGCGGCGCATTCCGGTGGCGGCTTTCCGGCAGCGCTCGCGATCGGCGTCGTGCTGTCGATCGTATTCGGCTACGTGCTCGAATGGGTGTTCGTGAGCTATCTCTATGAGCGCGAGCACCTGCAGCAGGTGCTGATGACGTACGGCCTGATCCTCGTGTTCGAGGAGCTTCGCAGCATCGCGCTCGGCGACGACGTGCACGGTGTCGCGGTGCCCGAATGGCTTGCCGGCAGCGTGCCTTTGGGCGGCGTCATGACGTATCCCGTCTATCGCCTCTTCATGTCCGGCGTATGCCTGCTCGTTGCGCTCGCGCTGTACGCGGTGATCGCGCGCACGCGCGTCGGCATGGCGATTCGCGCGGGTGCGACCAATCGCGAGATGGCGCAGGCGCTCGGCGTCGACATTCGCCTGCTGTATCGGATCGTGTTCGCGGCGGGTGTCGCCCTTGCCGTGTTCGCCGGCATGCTGGCCGCGCCGGTCACGTCCGTTTATCCGGGGATGGGCAACCAGGTACTGATCGTGTCGTTCGTCGTCGTGGTGATCGGCGGCATCGGATCGATCCGCGGCGCGTTGCTCGCGTCGCTCCTCGTCGGCTTCGTCGACACGTTCGGCAACGTGCTCGTGCCGCAGATCGCCGGCGTGCTCGTCTACGTGCTGATGGCGGCGATCCTGCTCTGGCGTCCCGAAGGCCTTTTTCGCACCGGCTGACGATGAAGTTTCGCCGATTCGCGATCCTCGTTCGGCAAACGTCCGCGTGGCGCGGCTGGCCGCTCGCCGTCGCCGTCGTCGTACTCGCAGTGTTCCCGCACGTCGGCGGCGACTTTTACGTCGATCTCGTGCTGACGACGATGATCCTGTCGATCTTCGCGCTGTCGCTCGAGCTCCTCGTCGGACGCACCGGGCTCGTGTCGTTCGGCCACGCGGCGTTCTTCGGCATCGCCGCCTACGCGACCGCGCTGCTGTCGCCTTCCGGGGCGGCGCCTTCGCACGCGTGGCTTCTGCCTGCCGGCGTCGCGACCGCGGCACTCGCCGCGGCGGTGATCGGCGCCTTCTGCCTCCGCGCGCGCGGCGTCTACTTCATCATGGTGACGCTTGCGTTCGCGCAGATGACGTACTTCGTATTCCACGACACGAAGCTCGCCGGCGGCAGCGACGGCCTGTACCTGAACGTCAAGCCCGCGCTCACGCTCGACGGCATCACGATCGTCGATCTGCGCAATCCTCGCACGTTCTACTACGCGACGCTCGTGCTGCTCGTTCTCGTCTACGCAGTGCTGGCGGCGATCGGCCGCTCGCGCTTCGGGCACGCGCTCGCCGGCATTCGCGCGAACGAGCAGCGGATGCGCGCCGCCGGGTTCTCGACGTACGGCTACAAGCTCGCCGCTTTCACGCTGGCCGGCGCGCTCGCGGGCATCGCAGGGTTCCTGCACGCGGTCAAGGACGGCTTCGTGAGCCCCGAGATCCTCGCGTGGCACCAGTCGGGCGCCGTCCTGCTGATGCTGATCCTCGGCGGCATCGGCACGCTGCGCGGCGCGGTGCTGGGCGCGTTCGCGTTCGTGCTGATGAAGGAGCTGTTCCAGTCGGAGGCGCTGTTCGGCGCCTTCGCGAAGCACTGGCAGCTCCCGCTCGGACTTGCGGTCATCGCCTGCGTCGCGCTGATGCCGAACGGCATCGTCGCGCTTCCGACGCAGCTTCGGCGGTTTCGTGCGCCGTTACTGAATGCCGGCTGAGATCCTGCTCGAATCGATCGACCTGTCGAGACGCTTCGGCGGTCTTCTCGCCGTCGATCGCGCGTCGCTCACGCTCGCGCGCGGTGAGGTACATGCGCTGATCGGCACCAACGGTGCCGGCAAGTCGACGCTCGTCAACGTGCTGTCCGGCGAGATTGCGGCAAGCGGCGGCAAAGTGCGATTGTCGGGTTGCGACGTCACGCGCTGGACGCAGCCGCGGCGCGCGCGGGCCGGTCTCGGGCGCAGCTACCAGCGCACGACGATCTTTGCACACGCGAGCGTGTTCGAGAACTGCCGGCTCGCTGCGCAGGCGCATTTCCAGCGTGCGTACGACCTGTGGAGCGATGCGACGCGTTGCAGCGACGCGACGCGCGCCGCCGAGCAGGCGATCGCACAGGCGAACCTGTCCGCGCAGGCGCGCCGCGTCGCGGGAACGCTTTCGCACGGCCAGAAGCGACAGCTCGAAATCGCGATGTGCCTCGCCACGGGGCCGAGCGTGCTGCTGCTCGACGAACCGCTCGCCGGCATGGGACCCGAAGAAACCGACCGCATGCTGCTGCTGCTCGAGGCGCTGAAGCCCGGGCACGCCGTTCTGCTCGTCGAGCACGACATGGATGCCGTCTTCCGCATCGCCGATCGGATCACGGTGATGGTGAGTGGCCGCGTGATCGCGACGGGCGAGCCGGCGGCGATTCGCGGCAACGCGGACGTCCAGAGCGCGTACCTGGGCGAGATCGGCGACGACATGCCGCAAGCCGCGGGGATCGGCTGATGGCCACGGTCGCGCGTCCAATCCGGCGCAGCGAAACCGCGATCAGCGCGCTGATCGAAGCGCGCGACGTCCATGCGCACTACGGGGAAAGCCACGTGCTGCGCGGCGTTTCGCTGGCGATCAACACCGGCGAATCCCTCGGCCTGCTGGGCCGCAACGGCATGGGCAAGACGACGCTGATCCGCGCGCTGACCGGACTCAATCGCGTGAGCGCAGGCGCGGTGCTCGTCCACGGGCACGACTGCACCGGCGATCCCCCGCACGAGATGGCGCGCCGGGGCGTCGCCTACGTGCCGGAGGGACGTGGCATCTTTCCGACGCTCACGGTCCGCGAGAACCTTCTTTTCGCCGCGCGTCCCCCGCATGATCCGAACACCGGATGGACCTTTGCGCGCGTTCTCGAGACGTTCCCGCAACTGCGCGCACGCGTCGCGAGCCGCGGCCACCAGCTCTCCGGCGGCGAGCAGCAGATGCTGGCGATCGGCCGCGCCTTGATGACCAATCCGGAGCTTCTGATCCTCGACGAAGCGACCGAGGGACTTGCGCCGCAACTGGTGCGCGAGATCTGGCGGATCGTCTCCGAGATACGCCAGACCGGCATCGCATCGCTGATCGTCGATCGCAACTATCGGCTCGTGCTCGCGCATACCGACCGCGCGATCGTGCTCGAGAAGGGTGTCGTCGTCCTCGAAGGATGGTCCGCGTCGCTTGCACAGCGCGGCGACGCGCTCGCGCGGCATCTCGGCGTCTGACCGTCCTTTCGCCCGCACGCGTCAGCGGTCGCGCCCCTTGAGCGCAACGGCGCGCGCATAAAGCGCATCGCGGGCGACCCCGGTTGCCTCGGCGGCGACGCGCGCGGCTCGCGCGGGAGGCAGCTCGGCGACGAGTGCGGCGAGCAGGCGTTGCACGTCCGGCGACAGGTCCGCCGCGGCGCCCTCTTTCGGCGGCGCGTCGACGATCAGCACGAGCTCGCCGCGCGCGCGATTCGCATCCTCGTCGAGCCAGCCGCGAGCGGTCCCGAGCGGCATCGACGCGATCGTTTCGAACGTCTTCGTGACCTCGCGTGCGATGACGATCGTGCGCCGCGCGTCGAGCGCGGCGGCGATCTCGTCGAGCGTCGCCGCCATCCGATGCGGCGCTTCGTAGAGAACGAGCGCGACCGGCCACGCCGCGATGGTCGCGACGAGTTCGCGGCGGGCCTTCGCCTGCGCGGGGAGAAAGCCGATGAACGCGAAGCGTTCGGCGAGGAGTCCGGCAACCGAAATCGCCGTCGCCACCGCGCTCGGACCCGGAATCGGCACGACGCGATGGCCCGCTTCGCGGACTGCACGAACGAGTCGCGCGCCCGGATCGCTGATGCCTGGCGTACCGGCATCGGTCACGAGCGCGACGCTGAGGCCTTTGCCCAGCGCTGCAACGACGTGCGCGACTTCGCGCGCTTCGTTGTGGCGATGCACGGCGCGCGGCCGCGCCGCGATGCCGTAGCGCGCGAGGAGCGTCGCGGTGACGCGCGTATCCTCGGCGGCGACGATATCGGCGGTGGCGAGGATGTCGAGCGCGCGCAGCGTCACGTCGCGCAGGTTCCCGATCGGCGTTGCCACCACATATAATGAGCCGCCCTCGGCGCGAAACGCGGCTTCGTGCGTCGACCGCGCCGTATCCTTCCCTCCCGTCATGCAGGCTCCGCGTCTTCGCTCGTCCACCGTCGCGTGTGTTGCGCGTCGCGCACTTTGCGCGATCGCGGCGATCGCGTTCGCCGCCGGCGCATTGTCGTGCGCATCGGTGCGCCCGGCAACCCGCGCGCACGGGACGCCGCCTGCCGTTCGCGCACCGGCCGAGGCGGGCCCGATCGAGACGTATCCGGCGCCGCCGCCGCTCGAGGTCGCGCCGCCGGGCGTCGAAGGTGCGCCCGACGAAGCGACGCCGCCCACCGTTAGCGCCCCGCCTCAACCCGGCACGCAGATGCCGGCGACGCCCACGAGCAACCGGATCGCGCTCGTCCTTCCGCTCGACGAGCCCGCGTTCGCGCGAGCCGCGAGCGCCGTGCGCGACGGCTTTCTCGATGCGGCCGCCGCCGCGCGCAGAAGCGACGATTGCATCGTGATCGCGCATCGCGGCAGCGACGTCGTCGGCGCATTCGCGGCTGCGCGCGACAAGGGCGTGCAGGTCGCCGTCGGCCCGCTCGTGCGCGACGATCTGAAGGCGCTCGCGAGCGCGAACGTCGCGCTGCCGTGGACCCTCGCGCTCAATCAGCTCGATGACGGCACGCCGCTGCCGCCGGCGATCTACGCATTTCCGCTCACCGTCGAAAGCGACGGCCGCACGCTCGCGAAGCGGGCGCGCGCAAGCGGGGCTTCGCCGATCGCGATCGTGCAGGGCGATTCGCCGCTGATGAAGCGTCTGTCGTCGTCGTTCGCGATCGAGTGGACCGGCAGCGGCGGTGCGCCGCCTTCCGTGTTGCGCTTCGATCCGTCGCCGGAGGGACTCGGCACGCTGCGCACGACGCTCGGCCGCAACGCGCCGGGCGCAGTGCTGCTCGCGGTGACCGGCGACTATGCGGCGCTCGTCAAGCCGTTCATCGGCAACGTCATCGCGTACGCGAGCGGCCTCGTCTTCGAGCGGCCGAGCCCGGCGGTCGCGCGCGACCTCGACGACGTGCGCGTCGTCGAGATCCCGTGGCTGCTCACGCCGAATGCGCCACAGTTCGCCTCGATCCCTCATCGCGACTTCGACAGCGACGCGCTCGCGCGCCTGTATGCGCTCGGCCGCGACGCGTTCGTGATCGCGCAATCGTTCCATGACGGGCCGCCCGACCGTTTCGAAACCGACGGCGCCACCGGTCACATCGCGCTCGTTCCCGGCCGGCTGTTCCAGCGCGAGGGCATGCTCGGCGTCTATCGCGACGGCGCGCTGGTGCCGCTGGATTCGACGCCTTGACGACGGCCGGGGCTGCCGCCGAAACGCTCGCCGCCGAATACCTGATGCGGCAGGGGCTCGCGATCGTCGCGCGCAACTTCCGCACGCGCGCCGGCGAGATCGACCTGGTCGCACGCGACGGCCGCACGCTCGTGTTCGTCGAAGTCCGGATGCGCCGCAGCGCGAGCCATGGCGGCGCCGTCGAGAGCATCACTGCGCAAAAACGGCGGCGGCTCGTCGCGGCGGCCAACGGCTATTTCGCGATGCTGGGCCGCGAGCCGCCGTGCCGGTTCGACGCGATCCTGTTGCGCTCGCTCGACCCGTCGACGATCGAGTGGCGGCAAAATGTCATCGATGACTAGGTCCCTTCGCGCCGCAGGGCGCCGCCTCAGGGGCAGCGAGCGCGTGAGCCCGACGGGCCGCCCCGAGGGCGTACAGATGAGCGCGAGCGCGAACATCGTCCGTTCCACCGCGAGCGTGGGGGGATCACGTCTACTGATAGAATCGCCGCGCGATGATCGATCATCTCGAGCGCATCCGCGGCCACTTCAACGACAGCGCCGCGCTGAAGCAGATGGCCGCGCAGACGATGGCGGCGCCGATTGCCCGCGCCGGCGCGATCCTGACCGATTGTCTGTTCGCCGACGGCAAGATTCTTTCCTGCGGCAATGGCGGCTCCGCTGCCGACGCCCAGCATTTCGCCGCCGAGCTCGTCGGCCGCTTCGAACGCGAGCGTCCGGAGCTGCCGGCGATCGCGCTCACGACCGACACGTCGCTGATGACCGCCGTCGCGAACGACTATTCGTTCGAGCAGATCTTCGCGAAGCAGGTGCGCGCGCTCGGCGCGAAGGGCGACGTGCTGCTCGCGATCTCGACGTCGGGCAATTCGCCGAACGTCATCGCGGCGATCGTGGCCGCGCACGAGCGCGAGATGCGCGTCGTCGCGCTGACCGGCAAGGGCGGCGGACACATCGGCGAACTTCTCGCGCCCGAGGACGTCCATCTGTGCGTTCCGCACGAGCGCACCATGCGCATCCAGGAAGTTCACCTGCTCACGATTCATTGCCTGTGTGACGTCATCGACGCCACGCTTCTGGGAGACGATGCATGAGGAAGTCGCCGTTGCTCGCCGTGCTCGCGTTCGTGACCGCGTCGTCCACGCTGCTGTCGGCTTGCGTGCCGGTCGTGATCGGTGCTGCGGTGGCCGGCACGGCGCTCGTCGTAGCCGACCGCCGCTCGGTCGGCGCGCAGGCCGACGACGAGGCGATCGAGCTCAAGATCTCGAACAATGTCGGCAGCACGTTCGGCGATCGCGTCCACGTCAGCGTCACGAGCTACAACGGCATCGTGTTGTTGACCGGCGAGGTGCCGACGGCCGAGCTCAAGGCGCAGGTCGAGCAGGTTGCGCGGACGACTGCGAAGGTGCGACGCGTCGACGACGAGCTCGCCATCGGCGCCGTGACGAGCATCGGCGCGCGCAGCAACGACGCGTACATCACGTCGAAGGTGAAGGCGCGCCTCGTCGAGTCGAACAAGGTCCCGGCGAATCTCGTCAAGGTCGTCACCGAGCGGCAGATCGTCTACCTGATGGGGATCCTGAGCCACGCCGAGGCCGACGCCGCGGCGCAGATCGCGGCCACGACGTCGGGCGTGATGCGCGTCGTCAAAGTGTTCGAGTACACCGACTAGCGGCAAGCAATCGCGGCGATGGCGAGCACCGGCGTTTCGCTGCCGCAGCCGCGCTATCCGGCGAAGATCGCCGACGCGGCGCATGCGCTCGAACGCATCGGCGCGCTCGCGCGGCCCCTGGTGTTCACGAACGGGGTGTTCGACATCCTCCACCGGGGGCACGTCACCTATCTCGAGCAGGCGCGCGGGCTCGGCGCGGCGCTCGTCGTGGCGGTCAATTCCGATGCGTCGGCAAGTCGCCTCGGCAAGGGCGACGGGCGTCCGCTGAACGCCGCCGACGATCGAATGGCAGTGCTGGCGGCCCTCGCCTGCGTCGATCTCGTCGTGCCGTTCGATGCCGATACGCCGCGCGACCTGATCGTCGCCGCCGGGCCGGACATCCTCGTCAAGGGCGGCGACTATTCCGCCGCCACGACGGCGGGGGCCGCCGAGGTGCTCGCAAGCGGCGGGCGGTTCGTCGCGATTCCGTTTCGCTACGACCGTTCGACGACGGCGCTCGTCGAGCGCATTCGCGCCGGACGCACGTAGCTCGCTATCGCTCGAACCTAGAACCTATCGCAAAATCGGGCGAGCGGGCCGAGAGCGCGAAGGCCCGCAGCGAGCCCCGAGATAGTACTGAGACGTACAGCGAGGGGCGCGAGGAAACGACAACGTCTATCGGTCCGCGCAGACCATTTTGCGACAGGTTCTAGTCCGCGGCCACGTTGCAGCGGCCGATATCCTCGAACGCTCCGTAGACCGGTTGCGGCGGTCGCGGCGTGCCGCAAAGATCGGCGGGCGGCGTGGCGACGCGCGCGCGTCGCGGCGGCTCGCCGCGCCAGCGCAGGTCGAGCTTCGCGGGATCGGCGAAGAGGCGTCGCAGCGGATGCATGCCGAGGTAGAGCGACCCGATGGCCGTCGTCCGATTGTCGCGGGCATCCACGCTGGCGTCCGCCGCCGCGCGAATCACGCCATCCACGAGGTTGCCCTCGACGTCGGCGCTGGTCTCGCCGAAGCGGGCCGTGATGCCGCCGGTATCGACGAGCGTGTTGTGCGCGACGACGCTGATCGCCGCACGATTCAGGTAAATGCCGTCGTCGGAGCACGACGCGACGACGTTCGAGGCGATGATGCCGCCGTACTGCTCGCTGACACAGCCACCATCGCGACAAGCCTGGCGGCTCGACCCGCCGCCACCGAGCGACAGGCCGACGCGGCGACCCGGGATGCCGCGCAGATGATGCTCGCAGACGACGAAGTTGCGCAGCAGCGCGTTGTCGCGGCCGCCGCCCTTCGCGAACGCGCCGTAGCTTGTACGATTGCCACCCGCCTTGATGAAATCGCTGATCCGGTTGCCGACGATTCGCCAATGGCTGGCGGCGACGAGATCGATCGGCGTCACCGGGTTGTCGGTTTGGCGTGGCGCGCTGTCGCGGATCACGTTGCCTTCGATGAGGCCGAAGTCCGGGTATTCGCCGCCGCTGCCGTTGATTTTGAACTGCGCATTGAAGTCGACGACTTCGTCGTTGCGCGCGACGAAGTGCGATGCGGCACCGACGACATGGAACGCGTGCTCGCAATTCGCGTGATCGGCGCACACGCCGCGAATCGTCAGGTTCTCGAACGTCCAGTACGGCGCGCGCACGCGAAAGCCTTCGAGCATGTCGAACTCGAGCACGACCGACTGCGGCCTGTCGGCGCGCACGGTGATCGGCGCGTCGGGGGTGCCCGGCCTGGCGACGTCGACGAAGACGCCGTCGAAGCGATAGGTGCCGGGGATGAACGTGATGACGTCGCCGGGCTGCGCGTCGTCGATCGCGCGCAATGCCTCCGCCGCCGAACCGACGATCACCGGGCGGCCGGGTATCGGCGCCGCAGGCGCGTCGAGCGCCGGTATCGGCAACGGGTCGTGGAACGTTTCGCGACCGCGCGCGAGCACGCGCAGCGCGCCCGCGACGTCACGGCCGATATGCACGATGAGGTTCGCGTGCCCGGCAACGTGCTGCTCGATCCACGGCGCGAGTTGCCGTGGCGGCGCGTCGATCGGGCCGACCGCCGCGACGACGACGAGGGCGACGAGGG
>Ga0310810_10005925_pt1 | contig 13748 bp, 10 predicted proteins | sample NCmetagenome_FD_207641 | JGI IMG/M metagenome (GOLD analysis project Ga0310810, IMG submission 207641) | Soil microbial communities from experimental microcosm in Duke University, North Carolina, United States - NC | ecosystem: Engineered > Artificial ecosystem > Soil microcosm > Unclassified ... | reverse complement strand
CTCTTCCTCGGTGATTACCGAGGTCGTGATTGGAGCGCTGTGACGAGTTAAGCAGGTGTGGAGCCGATCTCAACCTGAGGAGTCGGTTTGATCAGGAACCAGGCTAGCATCCCGAGGACCACCATCATGCCAGCGAAATAAAGGCCGCCCGTCCACCCGAAGCGGGAGGCGATGACGGGGGTCAGAAACGGCGCAATCATGCCACCGATGTTCCCGCCGCAGTTCATTATCCCGCAGGCTGCGCCGACTTGTTTTCCCCCGATTTGGATCGCAGTTGACCAGAAGGTGCCCTCAGGCGCCATGGAGAAGCCGACGGCCAGCGAAAGAAACGCCACAGTAGCGGCATCTCCGAGCCCACTCGCGCCGACAAACAGTAAAATCGCGCTTGAAGCCATTGAGGCAATCGGCACAATACGGCGGCCCTTAGTGGGACCGAACCGGGCCGCCATCCAATCCGAGGCCCATCCACCCAGAGGCGTCATAATCGCCATGGTGATGAAGATGGACGTTGTGGCCCAGGCGGTATCGCGGGCGGCCATGTGCCGAATTTCGCCGAAGTAGTAATAGATCCAATAGTAGAAAATGTATTCGAAATAGCTCAACGCGAAGTAAGAGCCAGTAACCAGCAAGAGATTCCGATCGGTAAGCAAGACGCGCCAGTCGGTCTGCGCCTTGTGCCGCAGCTGGCGAGAGAGTTCAACCTGCCCAGGCGGTCGGTCGCGCACCGACCGGTGCCAGATCAGAATCAGCACCGTCGTAGCCGCAGCCGCGATCCAGAAGGAAACGCGCCAACCATACGACGCAATGAGCCGGGAGAACAGGACTGGCGACACCGCGGCTCCCAACGCCGCAGCGCTCACAACGATTGCCTGAACGCGCGCTCGCTGGTGGGGTGGAATCCAGGCGGAAACGATTCTGGCTATGGAAGGGTAGAGCGGCGAGGTGCACCCGCCAAAAGCCAGGCGCAACACGATAAATGCAGGGACGACACCAAGATAGGCGCCGAGCCCGCTGGGACCGCAGATGGACGTTAGCCCCGTAAACAAAGCAGCTCCCAGGCCGGATACCGTCAGCACCATGCGACCGCCAAAGCGGTCAGCCAGCCATCCACTCGGAGCCATCAGAACGGTGTAGCTCAGCAGAAACGCGGAGTAGACCGATCCCATCTGGGTTTCCGAAATGCCGAAATCCTTCATGATGCCCGGGCCTGCGATCGACATCACGATGCGGTCGAAATAGTTCATCGCGCTCAACGCGAACATGAGCGCGACCACTTTCGATTGCATCCGGAGCGGGGGATAGAGTTCAAACACAGGGGGCACCGTCGAAAGGGCCGCGGTAGACTTCATTCTTTGCCTCCGTGCTACGCGAGATATTCTTCGGACGCGGGCCCGGCCAGATCTGTATCCTGCATTTGCGCCTCCTGTCGGTACGCGGCGAGTGCCCTCAAATATCGGTCAACGTCCGACCGATCGTTATACAAATGGACGGAGGCACGAACTCTGCCGTCGCCCGCCCAGACAATCACGTCGCGTTGCTCGAGTGCCGCAGCAATGCGCTCAGAGTCCGGATGCGCGAAAGATACGATACCGGATGCGAAAACCGGATCCGTTGGCGTCAGCAGACTGAAGCCCAATTCTTCGATACCTTGGCGGAGCGCGGTCACAACTGAACGCAGTTCAGTATCAATGCGATCTACTCCGACTTCGAGCAAAAATTCGACGCTCCGGCGCAAAACGTAAATCGATGGAAATGCCGGCATGCCCACCATCAGCCAGCCGGCGCCAGGCTTCAGCGCATATCGCTCAAAACGGTCTGGCGTAAACACGTCCGCGATCGAGTACCACCCCAAAGCACCCGGAACGAGCCGGTCACGTGCGGACGGCGACAAATACGCGACGCTCAGCCCGTGAGCGCCCAGGAGCCACTTGTAGCTGCTGGCAACCAGGAAATCTATACCGTCAACAGCCACCGGTAACCGTCCGAGCGATTGCGTAGCGTCTACGACCATCAGTGCGCCGACTGCATGCGCTGCGCGTGACAACTCGCGCAGGAATGGAATGCGGGTTCCTGTCTTGTAGCTCACGTGGCTTACACATGCGACACGCGTGTGCTCGCCGATAGCGCGCTGGAACGATTCGAGGGAAATGCGCCCATCTTCTGACGAAAGCACCCGCACCTTCACGCCACGCTCTCGAAGGCGCAGCCAGGCGAGCACGCCTGACGGAAACTCTAGATCCGAAATCACGACCTCATCTTCTGGCTTCCAATCGATGGAGTTCGCCAGCACGTTTAGCCCTTCGCTGGCGGATGAGACCAGAGCAATATTCTGCGAATCAGTTCCGAGAAGCCGCCCCACAGCCGATCGCGTCCGTTCCTCCTCACAGTGGAGTTGTCGTCGTCCCGGCGAGCCAACGGATTTATCCGCGTAGTACGCTGCGAGCGCCGTTTCACTTTCAGCGAAGGGCAGCCCTTCAGCGGCAGTATCCAGGTAAGCAACCTGATGAACCTGCGGAAACATCGTTCTGTACCGGTTTAGCAAGCAACTCCCTCAAGCGAATGCAAGCATGAACTTGCGGTAAAATTCGAATGCTTGTTCGACCTCGGCGCATTCTACGAACTCGGTAGGGCCGTGCGCCTCGTCGATACTGCCTGGCCCAATCACAATCGAAGGTACGCCCGCGCGGGATAGTTTGCTGGCGTCGCTGCCATATGGAACGCCGCATGGTTTCTCGTCGAGGCCAAGACTCGCCAGTATCTCTGACGCTACGAGTACTACCGCAGACTCTGTGGGTGTTTCGAGTGGAATATCTTGGAGCAGCGGTTGTACCTCGGCTCGCACCCCGGGAATGTTCCGAATAAGATCTCTATACCGCTGTAGAATACCTTCCGGTTCTTCGCCGGGCAGGAGACGGTGGTCGATTTCGATGACACAAGATTCCGGTACCACGTTGACCTGTGTGCCCCCGGTGATCGTCCCGATGTTGAACGTCTCCGGGCCGAGTAGCGGATGAGTCTTGTCCGCCAGTGAACCGGCATCCTGTTCAAGTACCGATACGACTTTAGCCATCTGCGAAATGGCATTCACTCCGAGTTGGGGCTTCGAACTGTGTGCGGCCTTGCCGTGCACCACCATCCGAAATCGCACGCAACCCTTCGTAGCTATGACCAGCCGTAGGGAAGTGGGCTCCGCAACAATCGCGCCGTTCGCCCTCAAACCTTCGCACAAGCGCAGAACACCGCGGTACGAAAATTCCTCGTCGGCGGTACCGGCCACCCAAATCTCGCACGGCGGAGTATGTCCCTCTTGCACCAGCGATGCCATGGCACACATCATTCCTGCCAGACCAGCCTTGGTATCGCACGATCCGCGGCCGTACATTTTGCCGCCCCTTACCTCCGGTTCGAACGCTTGAATGCTCATTCCTTCGACGCCGGCCGTATCCATGTGAGCTTCGAATACGACTCGACGCGAGGGGTCGCGGCCCGGGAGCTTAGCAATCAGGTTCGGACGACCGGTCAAGACTGTCTGCTCAACTGTCTCGATACCGTACTCGTGAAAAAAATGACGCATGTATTCCGCGACACCTGCCTCCGAGACGCCGTCCCTGTATGCAGGATTCACACTGTTGATGTGAACGAGATCGGCGAGCGTATCGATCACGAAATGTGAGGTAGGTTGAGCCGCGACCATCTCAGTCCCATTCCGGATTCGACACATCTTGCCCGATATCGGACGGCTGCACGAGAGGAAGTATCGCGCGTGCTGCGCGTCTGGCGCCGTAGATGACTGCGCGCGGGGCGTGCCAAATGTACTCAGACGACATTTTCACGCCAGAATCTTGTGCGCTACATTCCCCGCGACATCGGTAAGGCGGAAATTACGGCCGCTGTAATAGTAGGTGAGCTTGGTGTGATCGAGGCCCATCAGGTGGAGAATCGTCGCATGCAGGTCATGCAGGTGCATGCGGTCCTCGACGGCATAATATCCGAACTCATCGGTGGCGCCGTAGGCGAATCCACCCTTGACACCGCCACCGGCCATCCACATGGTGTATCCGTATGGGTTGTGATCGCGCCCGTCACCTTCCTGCGCCACCGGCGTGCGGCCGAACTCGCCGCCCCACACTACCAGCGTATCCTTCAACATCCCGCGCGCCTTTAGGTCCTTCAACAAACCCGCAATGGGAAGATCGACTTCCCGCGCGTTGCGTGTATGGACGCGGTAGAGCTCTGTATGCTGATCCCACTGTACTTTCCCCGTGCTGTGGGTGCACTGGATGAAACGCACGCCGCGTTCCGCAAAGCGCCGCGCGAGAAGGCATTGCCAGCCAAAATCGTAAGTCTCTTCCCGGTCAAGCCCGTAGAGCTTCTTGGTTTCCTCGGACTCTTTGCCGATGTCTAGCGCTTCGGGCGCGATGGTTTGCATCCGAAAGGCCAGCTCGAAAGCCTGGATACGCCCCTCCAACTCAGGGTCGTATTCCCCCGCCAGGGCGTGCCGGCGGTTCATCTTTTGCAGCATGTCCAATTCGAAACGCTGGAACTCCGGCGTTAAATTGCTCACCAGATTCTCGATGGGTTCGGCAAGATCTCGCGCCCGCAGGCCGGCATTTCCGAGCGCCGTGCCCTGGTAGGGAGTTGGTAAGAACGCAGAGCTCCAGTTTTTGGCGCCGCCATGCGCCAGCGTCGGCTTGATGGTAATGAAGCCCGGTAGGTTCTGGTTTTCACTTCCCAGGCCGTAAAGAGTCCACGAGCCCATGGCCGGGCGCGTAAACGTATTCGAGCCCGTATGCAATTGCAGCGATGCGCCGCCGTGCGCCACGCTGTCCCCTACAATAGACCGGAGCATGCAGATGTCATCGATGCAGGAGCCGATATACGGAAACAGGTCGCTCACTTCGATCCCGCTCTGACCGTACGGCCGAAACTCCCAGGGCGATTTCATCAAGCCGCCAACCTTGCCCTCGGCGAACGTAAGCGGCCGCTTGAACGGCAGGGGTTTGCCATCGTACTTGGCGAGTTCAGGCTTGTGGTCGAACGTGTCGACGCTCGAAGGCCCGCCATGCATGAACAGAAAAATGACACGCTTTGCGCGTGCCGGAAAATGGGGCGACCGCGGCAGGAGCGGATTGGGAGGCTCGGTGCCCGAAAGCTGTGACAGCAATCCCGTCAGCCCGAGCATGCCAAAGCCGCAGCACGCTTGTCGTAATGCCGTGCGCCGGGAAATGAGCGGCTTCTCATTAATCGACATAAATAAACTCGTTTGAAGAGATGAGAATACGGCAGAGGCTCTGCCATGCGGTCCACTTGACCTCAGGCGATTGCGCGGCTTTTCTTCTAGCGCTGCGCACGTACTCCAGCAGCTCCTGAATCTCCTGTTCAGAGGGCTCCCGGTCGAGAAGCCACCTGTATGCATACATGACCCTGTCGCGGTCGCCGGGCTTGGCCGCTTCGAGCTTGCTCGCCAGTTGGCGCGAGCGGTCTGCAATGAACTTGCTGTTCATCATGAAGAGCGCCTGCGGCGCGACGTTGGTGGAAACACGGCCTTCGCTGGGCGTAGTAGCATCACCGAAATCAAAGAGATTGAGCAAGCTCGGCAGGTTCGAGCGGCGCAAAGGAAGGTAGACGGTGCGGCGCTTGCTGGTGCTGGGATCCATGCTGAGGCGCGCCTGGCTGTTTTCGCCATCCGTTCCAAAGCCGGTTTGCAAAGTGCCGCCCATAGTGAGGTCAATCGAGCCATCAACGGCTAGCAGACCGTCGCGGATCTCTTCGACATCCAGGCGCCGCCGGCTGAATCGCGAGAAGAGGCGGTTGGCCGGATCGCCTTCGATTTGTTCTTTGGTGATCCGGCTGCTCATCTGGTAAGCGCTCGACAGCATCAGAAGACGATGCATTTTCTTCATTGACCAGCCACCCTCGACGAAGCGTTTGGCGAGGTAATCCAGCAACTCCGGGTGGGTGGGCCGCTCGCCGAGCTTGCCGAAATTATTGGGGCTGCGCACCAAGCCCTCGCCGAAATGGTATTGCCAGATCCGGTTCACCATCACACGCGCGGTGAGCGGATTCGTTGGATCGGCGAGCCATTTTGCGAACTCCAGCCGTCCGCTACCCCGGGTGATGGGCGTCTGGTGCTCGCCCGCGATGATCTGCAGAAACTGCTTCGGCACAGCATCGCCGGGATTCGACGGATTTCCACGAATGAAGACACGCTGCTCGACTGGAGTCCCTTCGGCAACCCCACAGGCCATGTCGGGTTCGGGGGGCGAACTCTTCTTCAGGTCGTCACGGGCTGCGCGAAGCTCCCGCAATTTATCGCGCGATACCTGCGAAAACAGTTCGTTTTCGGCGCTCGGCAGCAGCGCGAAGGGCCCGCATGTGGTCGGCTGCTTTTCCAACGTGTCGGGGGTCACGCAGAGCGCAACTTCAGAGAAGAAACGGTTATCTCCCGCTTGAAACTGGGGCTTGTCGGGTAGGTCTTTGCCCTGGGCGGCGGCTTCGCTCATTTTATGGCCCCACTCGTCAATCTTCTGCCGCCACGCCGCCAGCGTTTTTTGAAAGTCTTTTTGATACAGCTCGGCCGAATCGCGCACTGCCGGTGCGTTCTGCCGGACGGCGTGGGCCCAAGGCTCAAGATGCGGGCGCACGTCATCGGAGGGACGTAGATAGTCGATCCACCGCTGGAGGATGCCGCCATCGAGCTTTCGGCTCGCGGCGAAATTCCCGGCGGATTCGTCCTTATGCGGCCGCCGCTCGTAATCGAACGCCGCAATCATGTATTCAGCCATACGAGGGGCCATGCCTACGGTGAAAGCCGTTGCCTCCGTCATCACCACAAGCTCAATCTCGCGATCCTTGTTCTTGATTTTTTCCTGGTGTCGCTCGTAACGCTCGTAGACATCCTTGGGAACAAGCGGCGCGAAATAGAGCTCCGACGTAATGGGCTCGATGTTGGCCAGCGATTTCGTGCTCGCGAAGATCGAAGCCAGAGAATAGTAGTCGCGTGTCGGGATGGGATCAAACTTGTGGTCGTGGCAGCGCGCGCACGTGACGGTCAATCCCAAAAACGCACGGCTGGTCGCGTCGAGCTGCTCATCGACCATGTCGTATACCATCTTGGGCTTGTCCTGCTCGGCCAGCAGCTTTAGCCCGACGGCGAGGAAGCCGGTGCCAACAATCCCGCGCCGGTTTACCTCGCCGGCCCTTTCGGCGGGAAGGAGGTCGCCGGCGAGCTGTTCCATCAGGAATTGGTTGTACGGCAGGTCGCGATTGAAAGCGTCGATCACGTAATCGCGATACCGCCATGCGTACGGATAGCGGACATCCTCATCGGCGCCGGTGGAGTCGGCATAACGGGCAACGTCCAGCCAATGGCGGCCCCATCGCTCTCCGTAACGCGGCGATGAGAGCAGGCGATCCACCACGCTCGCGAACGCGGCGGGCGAAGAGTCACTCAAGAAGTCGTCGATTTCACGCGGCGTGGGCGGCAGGCCGGTCAGGTCGAAGGTCGCGCGGCGCAGCAGGGCGAGCTTGTCGGTGGGGGGAGCCGGCTTGAGGCCTTTTTCTTCCAATTTGGCCAGAATGAAGTGGTCGATCGGACCTTTCGGCCATGCGCCGTTTTTGACAGCTGGAATCGGATAATCCTTGACCGGCTGAAATGACCAGAAAGCGCGCTCCTCGGCGGTAAATTCGTGTTGTCCGGATTTCTTTTGATCGATCACAGCGGCCGTAGCGTCGGGCCACGGCGCACCGAGTTTCACCCAAGCGGCTATGTCGGCAATCTGCTGGTCCGGCAATTTGCCGGTCGGCGGCATCTTGACCGCACCTTGATAACGGAGCACCTCAAGCAATTTGCTTCGTTCAGGTTCCTCTTTGGATACGAGCGGCCCGCTTGGCGATCCTTGACGGAATCCGGCCGCTGAGGAGAGATCGAGGCTGGCGGTCTTCAATTTGGGGTTATGGCAAACCAAGCAACTGTTGGCGAGGATCGGCCGGACTTTCGATTCGAAGAAATCGGCAGGCGAGAGGGACTGCGCCGCGGCGGACACCACGCCCAGCGCCGCGAGCGTGGCAACCTTGCCAAAAAACATAGATCGTAAGTATAGCACTAAAGTATACTACGTGTATGCAACTTCGGCCGGCGCGCGCGACAAGTCTCCGTCGGCTCGCGCCGTCGGTGCCGTGGCCGTAAAATCACTGACGGTACTCCTGCCGAGTGGCCACACTCAAGAAAAAATCTATGCGGCCAAAGCAAGCTCCCCTTTCGGACGACGGACGTGCCGGCGTGCATCGGAGAACCTTTCTCGGTATTGCTGCGGCATTTGCAGCTTCTGAGGTCGGTGCGCGAGAGGCGCGCATACCGATCATCGATACGCACATACATCTCTTCGACACCAGACGCCCGCAAGGAGTACCCTGGCCGGAAAAAAAAGATACCATCCTGTACCGGCCCGCACTGCCCGACCGGTACCGCAACATCGCGGCGCCGCTGGGCGTTACCGGGGCGATCGTGGTTGAAGCTAGCCCGTTGCTGGAAGATAACCAGTGGGTTCTGGATCTCGCCGATAAGAATTCGATTGTCGTCGGAACTGTTGGAAATCTCGAACCCGGCAGGCCGGATTTTGCCAAGCATCTGGAGAGATTTCACCGGAACCCGCTTTTCCGGGGCATCCGGTACGGAAATCTATGGGGCCGAAATCTCGGCACGAATTTGTCTAAACCCCAGTTCATTTCAGATCTCAAATCCCTGGCGAGCGCTGGACTGGAGTTGGATACTGCCGGTCCTGACTCGAGTCTAATCGCCGATGTGGTACGCCTCACCGATAAGGTTCCCAGCCTGCGTGTCGTGATTGATCATCTGCCGGAGATTGATCCTCCCAGTCAACCGCAAGCCCTGAGGGCATACCAGGCGAATTTGCGGGAGTTGGGAGAACGTCCCCAGGTGTATGCCAAGCTGTCCGCAGTCCTCCGGCGTGTGGAGGGTCGAGTTCTTCAAGACTTGAACTTCTACCGGCCCAGGCTGGACGAACTATGGAAGATTTTTGGTGAGGACCGATTGATCTATGCCAGTGACTGGCCGAACAGCGACCTGAGGGCGCCCTATGCCCAGGTGTTTAACCTGATCCGCCAGTACTTCGATACCAAAGACCCGGCCATTGCAGAAAAGTTTTTTTGGAAGAATTCAGTCGAGGCATACCGCTGGATCAAACGCGAGGCCAACCAGCCTGAGCTAAGCGCACAGGATCGAAAGGCTGCATTGGCAATTCGTCCGAGAAATTCACCATGTTGACGGGCAGGTTCCGCCACCGAGCTGATCATTTAGACGCCCAATCCACTTTCGTCTTTATCCGTCAGCAGTTCGCTCGAATGGGCAATTGTTCCGCTCGTGTTCGCGGCCGCGTTCCCAAAGGGCTGTGGCCCGTTTTGTTTTTGGCAGCTCTCCCGGTGTCGTTTGGAGCGGATGGACCCGGTATCAGTGCTTCTGAATTTCACGCACAGGCCTTCGCCGCGCTCCCCGTCGAGAAAGCCTATGCTTTCCACAAGGCCCTTTCCGCAGGCGGCTGGCAAGTGCGACGCGATCCATTGGCCAAGCCCATTCCGGGTGAGATGGCCATTCCAGAGGACGGATGGGTCATCTTAGTCAAATCAGGAGCCAGTGAGCCTTTGCGTATGGCGGCTGATGATTTGCGTGATTATTTCGAGACAGCAATGCATGCGCATGTTAATCGGGAATCGCAAGCATCGCTTGCAGGTTGGGAAAAGCGAGATGGGACAATTGTGGCTGCCACCCGCCGTGAGTTACCCGGCTGCGGAAACTCACTCACAGGATCTAAGGACTACCAGATACTCGTCACACCCAAACATATTGTCGTATGTGGATACGACGAGCTTGGAGCGATGTACGGACTCTACAATTTGGAAGAACGCATGGACTTGCGCGAGGCGCCCTTTCTTCCCCGCGGTCTGAACACCCAGCGTCACAGTTTGCATACGACACGCATGACGCTATCGGGGTTGGGATGGATGGAATGGCCGGATAATTACCTGGCGTCGTTGCCTCGTTATGGATTTGATTCTATCTTCGCTTCCGTATACGCCAATCCCAATGGTGCGCCAGCCCCGATCTACTATGCTGACGTGCCGACGAGTGTTTCTCAGCGCTTTCGGAGACAGGATCCTGGCCGCCTAAGCGACCTGATACACCGGGCTGCGCGATACGGGATCAGCGTTTACTGCCCGATCCTCTATGAATATACCGGCACGCCCGAAAACGAAAAGAACCTCCGAAAACTCGTCCGGGAAATGGTCACACAGTTCCCTGGAATACGCGGATATGTGTTGCTAACCGAAGGCTTTTACTACAAGACATGGTTCGGCGCTGGTGGGCATGGGGCGCTGAATCTGCGCGACTGGGTTACAAACTGGGCTGGAGGAGTTAGCATTGTTGCCGAGGAATGTCGCAAGCTCAACCCTGCCATCGAGGTGCTGCCGTGGGACTACAACATCGACTTCCGTCCCGATCAGGTTGACCTCAAGAAGTTTGTTATTGATCAACTGCCCCGAGACACCATTCCGCTGGTTACTTTCGAGAATGGCAAGAGCTTTAGTTTTGACGGTCAGACCAGCTATCTTCGAGATTATGCGATCAGTCAAGTGGGCCCTTCGGAAGTAGCTGCCGCGCAAATCGCCGAAGCGAAGAAGCGGCGCATGCGAGGCGTCTACGCGAATGCGGATACCTGGTCGAGCCAGCAGTTCGGAACCTCTCCTCACCTGCCGTTTCCCTATCAGTGGTACCAGCGTTACCAGGCACTAGAGGCAAGCGGCGTCGACGGAACGATGGAAAGCTGGACACCCGGCTTCAAGCCGAACTTTGTGGCTGAACTGCGCACCTGGTATAGCTGGACCGATGCGCCGCCACTCGATGACCTGCTGCGACAGATCGCGCGCCGCGATTTTGGCTCTGGGTCCGAAGGACTCGTTCTAGAGGCCTGGAAGCAATTCAGCGCCGCCATCCGCCTGAATCCCGATACGGGACCGACGGCGGGTGGCAACAACGCCGTGGCCAACCCTCTCTTCTTCGAGCAGCCCGAGTCGCACATCGCAACTCTTGAGCATTCTTTTGTGGATCACCAGCTATGGGTGAAAGCTACAGGCGTGAATCCCTACTGGCCTTACGTTATCGGCACCTCCTACCTCATTTACCCTGATTTCACGAACCAGGTCAACGTCGCTGCGAGGTATGCGATGCCGTTCAGTCTGGAGGTCTTCAAAAAGTATCTCTTGGAGGCGGCGAGCGAGATGGAGAGGGGATTGGAGGGCTATCGCCGTGCGGCGCTCAATGCCCCTTCTGCAAAGAGACTGAATGCCTTTCGGGAAGTGCTGCTGGCAGAGCAAATCCAGCGCATGCTCCAGAGTAATGCAGCGGTGTTGGAGTTTGAAGACTCGCGTTTTCACCTGGCAAATAGCCATGACGCCTCGGAGCGGTCGCGTCTCCTGGACCGCATGACGGAAATCCTTAAGGAGGAAGTCGTTCGAACGCGGGCATCACTGGAGACCGCCCGGCGTGACTCCCGGCTCGGCTACGCGTGGGAGCAGGATTACTTATACTGGCCGGAGGTTCTCGAAAAGAAGCTCCAGTTGTTGCAGGCCACCTTTGACGAACAAATTCCAGCTTACCGACACCAACATCCATGAAGGCTCGGCACGGCCCGCAAGGTCGAGGCAGCACGTGAAAGCCTGGCTGTTCACCGAGGAGACAAACTCTGCGCAAATAGAGTGCGGCTCGCACGCACCGCGACCGCGTATAGCAGCGATGTGATCCCCGTCCACCGCAAAGTACGCGGGTTGCTTCGCGGCATCAATCTGGCGTGCCAGCCTGGCAATCAGGTCATCCTGGACACCGGGGATAGGTGCGCCTATTCTAAAGCGAGGAGAGCCTGGTTGGCCGGCCCGTGGGGTGCGTTTGAATAGGTACAGAAAGACCGTTCTCGCTTCGCGGCGGGACGGAGAGGTAGTTGGAAACCACGCTTTTTGGGGAGCCATTCGACAGCGATTTCCCTTGCGTCTCCAGGCGAGAAATCCATCGGAAAAGACCGCACCTCCGAAATTCTCGTCTTGGTTAACACCCTGGAGAAAATTGATTCGGCGGAATTCTCCATTCGAGAGTTCGGATCTGTGTCCGTCTTGGGGAGCCATTCTTGGGGCGCGAACCCGGTTCTTTACAGCGGGCGCCAACGGCGCGGATCACCAGGCTAGTAGGCCGGCGACCTTGGCTTCTTGGTCACGCCAGTTGCTTCTTGCCAGCCTTCTTGGCGGCGGCCCATCTCTTCTTCATCGCTAATGCCAGCCGCTTTCGCCCTGCAGGGCTCATGGCCCCGCGGCGCGGCGCGGCAGCACGCTTCGATGCAGTACCGGTTCGGTTAGCCCGTTTTGCCGCCCAGCGTTTCTTGGTGGCTTCGATGATCCTTCTGCGGCCCTCCGGGCTCAGGTGTCTCTTGCGAGGCTGGCCATTGCGGCTTGGCGTTGTTACTCTTGCCAAGGGACTCTTCCCCACTACATCCCGAAGAGCCGAAATGGCGCGATCGATGGCAGATCGCTGCGTCTCAAGTTGAGAAATGACATTCTCGACGTTATTCACTCAAGTTCCTTTCTTATGACAAGTGAAGTGGGATTTGAGCAATCCGGCGACGTTGGTCGCAAATTGCCTCTTCAATTTTACGACACGATCGTGAGCGCAGGAAATTCGCCGCTATCGACCAACGCTTCACGGCATTCAAAATGAACCGGCGTTTCCCTCCGTTTTCCACCGTCAGCTTGATGCGCGCTCCAATGGTGGCGCGGTTGGTTTTCTCTCCCACCAGCTTCAGACTGATCCAATCGTTGCCGTGGCCGGGGTTCTCGAAAAGCCGGGCACGATACCGATCGGTCTCGGCTCTCTTAATAGGAATCGGTACGAGTCCGTTGCCGCTGCTGGTGAAGGTCGGCGAAGTCTGGCATCGCCAACACGGCCGGGCGAGCCCGTGGTGGCCCGGCGAACAAGGCAGCCTCCAGCCGATCTTCGTCCCAATCCTCCCCAAGCGGCCACGTGACTCCCGCCGCTTCGGCTCTTTGCAAATACTCATGGACGGTTCCGAGTCCAATCGAGCAACTGCGGGCGATCTGCCGCAGCCCCAGGCCCACGTCAAACTTCAATCGAAGAACTTCTTTGATCTTGCGCACGGACAATCTCCTGGCTGGCAAGCGATCCTCCCTTTCTTGGGGAGGCTACTCGCCATTGTGTTGTCCAGCGCCGTTGGCCCTGTAGAAATTAATCCGGCGAAGCCGAACGCGGTTCCGGGATCGGCCTGAAACTGTTCGGCTTCATCCCGGAATCGGTGTTCACCTTCATCCCGGATCACTGTTCGGGATCATCCCGGATTAGCGTTCGGCATCATCCCGGAATCGCGTTCACTTTCCCCCGGAATCCCCAGAGTTGATCGAATTCCTGCTCAGAGCCCTTCTTTTGTCCTATGGCCATGCCGTGTGCGTTGACTCTCTCCAGGATACTGTTCGACCGAATACAAGTGTAGTCCATCTCTTCCGCCGGAATCGATGCAACAACATCGCTCCGTCGCGCAGCCTAGCTCCGTAGGCTCGCGCATTCGAGAGCAGCCGGGATGTGTTGCAAAAACTTAGTGAACGAGTCTGCTAGGCTTCAGTTTCCATGATCAAACCGCGGCCAGCGCTGTTCAAGTGGCGACACTTCGAACCCG
>Ga0310810_10005924_pt1 | contig 13748 bp, 8 predicted proteins | sample NCmetagenome_FD_207641 | JGI IMG/M metagenome (GOLD analysis project Ga0310810, IMG submission 207641) | Soil microbial communities from experimental microcosm in Duke University, North Carolina, United States - NC | ecosystem: Engineered > Artificial ecosystem > Soil microcosm > Unclassified ... | reverse complement strand
CGAAAAACTGCTGCCCGTGCAGGCGGACTTCCTGATTCCCAGTCACACCCGGCCAATCAGCGGCGCGTCAGCGGTGCGCACCGCCTTGTCGGCCTACCACGACGGCATCAAGTCGGTCTTCGATCAGACCATCGCTGCGATGAAGGAAGGCCTGCGGCCCGACGAGCTCGTGGAGCGCGTGAAACTGCCGCAGGAACTCTCGGCGAGTCCGTATCTTCAGGAGTTCTACGGCACGGTATCGTGGTCGGTCCGCGCCATCTATACCGACTACGTCGGCTGGTTCGACGGCAACGCGACCAATCTCTTTCCGTTGTCCGTGAAAGATCGCGCGACCGCGATTCTCGATCTGGCCGGCGGCCCGGCGCCGGTCGTCGCCAAGGCGCGGGCAGCATTCGCGCAGCGTCAGTTCCAGCTGGCCGCGGAGTTGATCGACTACGTGCTGGCAGTGGATCCAGACAATCGCGACGCGAAAAACCTCAAGGCACAAGCGCTCAGTGAGCTCGGCGAACGGCAGATCAGCGCCAACGCGAGAAATTTCTATTTATCCAGCGCCCAGTATCTGATGCGTGACAGTCCCGCCCGCTAAGGCCGTTTCCACACCTGTGGAGGCGACTGGCGGCAGCGTCACTCGACCGGTGGCGACATCTTTGTCGCTTTCATTTTCGTGCTTGTACCGGCGCTGAACCTGTCATACAGTCGAAAAGGCAATGACAGCGGTCCGGCATGCGCCGGACAGAGGTAAGGGATCTTTCAGGAGATCGTGATGGCTCGTTCCACAGTAAAGAAGACCACCAAGAAAGTACTGACGATGCCGGCGCCAGCGACCGCGCGCACGGCCTCAGCCACGCTCAGTGCGCAGGAAGTCGCGCAACGAGCGTTCGAACTCTACTGCGCTCGGGGACAGCAGGACGGCTTCGACCTCGAAGATTGGTTGCAGGCCGAACGCGAGCTTCTCGCCGCAAAAACCTCGGCCGCATAGACTCGCGACTGATTAGCGACTCGCGACTGACTGGCGACTCGCGACTGATTAGCGACTCGCGACTGACTGGCGACTCGCGACTCGCGACTAGGGACTCTTTGGAACCCCCGGCAGATCCCCGTAAATGCCGCGATCGACGAAGAGGACGCGAGTCACCGCCTCGACGCGGTCATCGACGTCGATGAACCAGTTCGGATGGCCCGGCACGCCCACGAACACTCCGCGAATGAACCGCCCTGTTCGCGGAAACAGCTCGTACAGCGATTGTGGAATCTGGTCGTCGAGCTTGATGCCGAAAATCGTCGAGTTCCACGGCGACGTCAATTCCATGAAGCCGAGCCCGCGACGTTCGTGAATCCGCAGCTTCGCCCCAAACCCATAGGTCAGCTCGGTCATCGTCGATTGGCCGTCGGCTGGTAGCGTCGCGGAAGAGTAGCCGCGCCCGAGCGCACGCTCGACATTCTTCAGCGACGTGCCCGGCGCCGGCAACGCTTCCGGCCAGCCCGGCGGGATCGCGGATCGATCAACGGCAAGCACCGGCGTGTAGCCGCCCGGCTTGACGCCGTCGATGCCGGTACGAAACTCAGGTCGGAGATCGCCGAGGGGAAACACCCCGAAGTCGCCGCCGGCTGCCGCGGTCGGATGCCTGGAACGCTCCGCGGCGACGCGGTCGAAAGCGGCTCCAGTTTCGAGCTGGCGGCGAGCCGCGTCGGCGTCTGCCTTCGTGTTCGTGACGATGATCGCCAGGTGCACGCCCGACGACGAGAGGTCCTCGACCTTCAGGACGACGAAGTCCGTCGGGGAACCAGACTGTCCACCGAGCGGAACCGCGATGACTGCCGCAGCAGCCAGCACGCAAGCGATCCCGAGCGCACGTCGCAGCAAGCTCTGACCTCCGCGCCGGAATATATCCCGAAGCCGCGGCGGTCAATCGCGTGAATGACAATCCTTACGATTCTTCTACGCCGCTCCGTGTGCCGGCGAGCCTGAAGGCTCGCCTCATGCTCTCTGCGCTACTCGCGGAGGCCGAACGCGAAAATCGCGTGCCCGGCCGCGATCGCCACGTACTGCTTGCCGTCGACCTGATATGTGATCGGGCCGGCCGCCATCTGTCCGCCGAGATTCGACTTCCACAGCAGCTGACCGGTGCGCGCATCGAGCGCCTGGAAATATCCCTCGCGTCCGCCGGTGAACAGCAGATCGGACGCGGTGGTCAGCACGCCGCTATCCGTCACGTCGGTCATGTAGTACGTCCACTTGCGTTCGCCGGTCTTGGGATCGATGGCGATCACCGCGCCATGACCGACTGCTTCGGTCCAGTTGTTGATCGCGCCGCGGCGCAGCGTCGGTACTGCCGGCGCACCGGGAACGGGCGTGAACGGGCGCGGCGACCCGCCGCCAAACACCTGCCCGGCGCGGTACTCCGCCGGCTGGGGCATGTAGATCGACCCATAGTCGTCCCAGATCGGCAGGTAGAACAAGCCAGTGCGCGGGCTGTACGACGGTGAATACCAGTTCGTGCCGCCTTGATTCCCGGGGAAGGTTGGCAACCCGGCCAGCTGCGGCGTCTGAATCGGACGGCCATTCGGCGTGAAGCCGCTCATCCAATTCACTTTGACGAACGGTTTACCCAACAGGAAATTACCATTCGACCGATCGAGGACGTAAAAGATCCCGTTGCGATTGCCCCACATCATCAGCTTGCGTGGCGTGCCGTTCCAGGTCATGTCCACAAGCACGGGAATCTGCACCGAGTCGTAGTCGTAGCCGTCGTTCGGCGTGAACTGGTAGTGCCACTTCATCCGCCCGGTGTCGGCATCGAGCGCAACGACCGACGACGAGTACAGGTTGTCGCCTTCGCGCTGCTTGGGATTCCAGTCGGGGCCGGGATTGCCGACGCCCCAGTAGGTCAGGTTCAGTTCCGGATCGTATGAACCGGTGAGCCACACCGGACCGCCGCCGCGTTCCCACGAATTGCCCTGCCAGCTTTCATGCCCTGGTTCGCCTGGCCCAGGAACCGTATTGAACCGCCAGGCTTCCTTCCCGGTTTCGGCTTCGAACGCCACGATGTAGCCCTTGATCCCGAATTCGCCGCCAGCGACGCCAGTGATTACCTTGTCCTTCACGATGAGCGGCGCCATCGTCAGTGAATAGCCGGCCGCATAATTCGGCGCCACCTTGTTGATCCACACCGGCGTGCCGTTCTTGGCGTCGAGCGCAATCAGCTGACCGTCGAGCGTGCCGTAGAAGACCTTGTTGCCGAGCACCGCGACGCCGCGATTGACCGAACCGCAGCACGGCTTGATATCGGCCGGCAGGTTGTGGCGGTAAATCCAGAACACCCGCCCGGTCTTGGCGTCGAGCGCGACGACGTCGTTGATCGGCTGCGTGAAATACATCACGCCGTCGATCACGAGTGGCGTCGCCTCAAAGTTCTGCAGGGACGCATCGGCCTGGAACACCCACTGCTGCTCCAGGTTCTTCGCGTTGGTCGTATCGATCTGCCGGAGCGGACTGTGTCGAAGGCTGGCGTAGCCACCGGAATACGTCAGCCAGTTCTGCGGCTCCTGGGCGGCGCGCAGCAGGCGGTCGTAGGTCACCTGCGCATTGAGGCCGACCGTGACGAGCGATACGGCCGCGAGAACGAACATCACGCGTCTGCCCATGGTCATCTCCCCTTGAGTGAGACGAGATACGCCAGGAGATCGGCCATCTCCTGCGCGTTGAAGGTGTCTTTGTACGACGGCATCGTCGACGTCTTGAGGATCGTGAACTCGCGCAGGTCGGCTTTCGTCAGCGACAACAGCTGTTCCTTGTCGTCGATGAGCTGCACGGTGAAGGTGTCCTCGTTGAGACGGCGGCCCGTAATCGTCCTGCCGTCTTTGGTCACGATCCGAACCGGACGGTTGATCGGCATCATCCGGCTCGTCGGATCGACGAGCGACTGCTGCAGCACGCCGGCCGGACGCGAGCGGCCGATCTCGCTGAGGTCCGGGCCAAGATGTGAACCGACGCCATTCACTTGATGGCAGGTCGCGCATTTCGCGTCGACGAACTTGGTCCGCCCGCGCTCACGGTCGCCGAGCGTGACGTTGCCGGCATTGAAGTCGCGCATGTTGCGCACGAAGGCGATGATGCCGGTGATTTCCGGCGGGTCCAACCGCCGTCCGGGCATCGAGGTGCCGGGAATGCCCTGCGTGACGATGCGCCTCAGGTCGTCGTCCGACGCGGCATTGCGGAAACGGCCGCTCCGGAGATCGACGCCGGCGACCTGATCGCCGGTCGGACCGTGGCACTGGGTGCACTGCGTGCTGTAGATCGTCGCACCGTACTGAATGTCGGCCGGCGCGTACTCTCCGGCGTGCTCCGCCGCCTGCTGCGCCGAGGCCGGTGCCGCCATGACGAAAAGAGCCAGCGCAGCTGCGGCGGTGCGACCCCACGATCTCCTACCCATCAACAGCTCCTTTTTGACTTGCTCCCACCTACCAGTAGTGCGAGCCTTTAGGCTCGCCTGTCACGGCGGACATCACCAGCCTCCGCCAAGGCTACGGCGGTCCACCGAAGCGCTTCGCGCGAAGGTGGAAGGTCCGCACTACATATCAGAAAAAACGCTCATGCGTCGAATGATTGTCGCCTCAAGCGTCGTCGCCCTTCTCGCCTCTGCCGCGGCGGCATGCCGTCAACCGCCCGCGCCAGCCTTTACGCCTGGTCTCGGCGAAATCATGACGCTCACGCAGATGCGCCATTCCAAGCTCTGGTTCGCTGGTGAAGCCGGCAATTGGCCGCTGGCCAACTATGAGCTCGACGAACTGCACGAAGGGATGGACGATGCTGCGACGTTCCATCCGACGCACAAGGACTCGCCATTGCCGATCCCGGATCTCATTCAGAAGATCATGACCGAGCCTCTTCAGCAACTCGAGGAGGCGATCAAGGCGCAGGACCGGATCCGGTTTGCGCAAGCCTTCGACGCCGTCACCGACGGCTGCAATGCCTGTCATCGGGCGGCGAACTTCGGATTCAACACAGTGACGAGGCCAACCGCCAACCCGTATTCGAACCAATCCTTCGAGCCGGCCAAGTAAGCAGACGGACAGGAGCCGGCGGAAGCCGGCTCCCGCGAACGTCTGGAACCAGACCAATCACCTAGAACGAGTACCGCGCGCCGACCTGCATCTGGAACGAGTTCGGGATCGTCGAGACGGCGCCGATCCCTCCCAAGTAGCCGGTCGGCAAGTTAAACGTCGCTGGCGACGCGGCATTGGAGCCGAGGACGTTGCCGAAGTTGGCGCGATTGGTCAGGTTGTAGAGCTCGATGAAGATGCCCACCTGGTGCCGCTTGGCGAACGAAAAATTCTTCGTGACGCGGGTATTGGCATTGAAGAGCGAAAACCCGCGCGCGTTGCCGATGCCGGCCGGCGACCCATCCGCTAATTTGACCTGCAGGCTGCCGTCGCCGCTCGGATTCGCGCCGTTGATCTGCGTGTAGGGCCGCGCGGTCGCGGCCGTGATCGACGGAGAGGCGACGATTCCGAACGGCAGGTTGAACACCCCGGCGATCGTCACGCGGTGCCGTTCGTCGTACGCCGTCGGACCAATTTCATAGGGCGCATAGATATCGCCGCCGGTCGCCGATGCGACCTGCGGAGATGCCGAGGCATTACGCAGTGCGCCGTCGATCGCGCCGCCCATGCCGCGCGCGTAAGCCAGTGTGTAATTGGTCTGGAACGACGCCGCCTGTGAGAACCGGCGCTCGAAGTGCACGGCCACCTCGTCGTAGTCGCCCTTGTTGACCGAGGCGGCGATATTGATGACGCCCATCAGGTTCGGGTCGTTGTAGACCCGCTGGAAGTCAGCGGCCAACGGTCTCACGCCGTTGATGAGCGGATTGATGTCGAGATTCCGCCAGCCCTTTTGCAGAAGCACGTGGGTGTAGTCGGCGGCCAGCACCGTCTCGTGTGGAAACACGTGCGAGTAACCGGCGTGAATCTTGTGCGTCTGCGCATCCTGCAGATTGGGATCGTACCAGTAGCCGATGGTCCGCTGGCCGGCCGGGAAGAACGTCGGGTTGACCGGCGTCAGCGGCAACGGCGTCACGCCGTAGACGAAGTTCGCCAGCGGCCCGGTGCCGATGGCCGTGTCTGTGACCGCCGTGGAGAAGAAGATGCTCGGCTTTTCCAGATAGTTGCGCTGGTAGTACGTGTTCTTGATTTGCTGCACGTAATAGAGGCCATAGCTGCTGCGGACGACGTTCGTGCCGTCGCCGGTGATGTCCCAGGCCATCCCGATGCGCGGCGACCAATTGTTCTTGTCGGTCTTGGGCAGCGCGCCGTAAGGACTGCCGATCGCTTTCAGCGCCTGGTACGCCCGGTTCTTGTCCAGATTGGGCTGGTTCATGAACTCGTAGACGTCATAGCGCAGACCGAGATTGAGCGTCAGCTTCGGGGACACTTTGAAATCGTCCTGCACGTACGCGCCAACGCTCCAGTTCCCGTCAGAACCGTAGTCGCCGATCGGTTGACTGAAAACGGTGATGGTTCGAACAATGCCAGGCGTCTGGAAACCCTGTGGATATCTGCCGTTCGAGTTGCTCGCGATCACCGACGGGTCGTCGAAGAAGGAGATGCTGCCAGGGCTGCCGCTGCCGAACACGCCGCCGTACACCGGCATCCGGGTGTAGTCGACGCCGGTCTTGAACGCATGCCGGGAAATCTGCTTCGAGAAATCGTCCTTGAACTCGTACTTGTCTTCGAAGTTGTACCACTTCGGAAACGCGTGAATCGGGCCGGTCGAGTAGCCGGACGGGAACGTGAGCCGCTGGCTCAAACAGGCGTTGACGCCGGGCAGGTTGCAGTCGGGGTACGACTGGTCGTGCGTCCACGTGATGAACTGCGCCGTCACCTGATTCACCGTCGACGGATTGATGACCCAGCTCCAACCGGGCGACAGATTCCAGAGCTTCTGCTGGTTGTGATCCATGACGCCGTTGGCATAGTCCAGGAACGCGGCGTTGGTGCCGATGAAGTCGTTGTCGACGTAGCCGTACTGCGAGGCATAGCGGACGAACAGGCTGTTGGCCTGGTCAAGCTGGATATTGACCTTGGCCTGCGACATCAGATCGCGCGAGGGCTGAGGGATCGTCGACGTCGCCAGCACGCCGATATGCAACGGCACGAGGAGCTGGTGTTCGGCGGTAATCCGCGCCGGGCGAACGACGGTGTATTCCTGCTGTGTGCGTTCAATCGAACCGAAGAACCAGGCGCGGTTCTTGATCAGCGGTCCGCCGATCGATCCGCCGTACTGCAAGCGCTTGAAGGGCGGCTTGCCGGTGCCGCCATGTTCGGGCTTCGAGAAGTAGTCGATCGCCATCAGGTCCTGGTTGCGGCCGTAGGCCGCCACGGTGCCGCGCAACTGGTTGGTGCCCGACTTGGTCGCCAGCAGGATGGTGGTGGTGCCTTTCCCGTATTCCGCCGAAGCGCCGGTCGAAACGGTCCGGAATTCCTGGATGCCTTCGAGGCTGTACACGATGCTCGCCCCGCCGCAGTGGTCTTCCTTGTTGTCGATGCCGTCGACCAGCATGTTGTAGTTCTGGCCGCTGCCGCCGGAAAACGACACGTAGGTCTGGGCGTTGCCGTGGGCCGAGACCGCGCCGCCCACTTCCCGTGCGCCGGGCAGCAGCGTCATCAACGACGCCATGCTGCGGTTGATCATCGGCAGCTGCACGACTTCCTCCTGGCGGATCGACGCCGAGAGCGAGGCCTGGGTGGCTTCGACGAGCGGCGATTGCCCGGTCACCGTCACGTTCTCCTGGATGTTCGCGACCTTCATCGCGACGTCTACGGTCAGCGTGGCGCCGGTCGCAACCTCCACACCCTTGGTTTCGGCGCCGGCGAACCCCGCGAGTTCGACCTTGACGTTGTAGGCGCCAGGGATCAACGCCGGCGCGGTGTAGAGGCCCTCACCGTTGGTGATGGTCTCGCGGACGGCACCTGTCGACACACTGGTGACGGTCACGGTCACGCCCGGGAGCACGGCCCCCGCTTGATCGACGACGCGGCCGTTGATCGCCGACGTGGCCTGAGCCCACGCCAACTCGTGCGAAAGGATTACCAGCGTCGCCGCAAGGATGAAGCGCCACACGCCGAGTCTTGTGACCATCAGCAGCTCCTTTGTCAGATACAGGCGATCGCGAGGGCAGCGCCACGGCAATGACATGACGCGCTGACCGCGAAAGGTATTGACGCCGGCGTCGATCGGCAATACGTGAATTGTCACGAATTGTCTTGGTCAGCAACAGCGGTTCATCGGCTCCAAGGACGCGAACGTCGAGCGAGGCGCGCCGTTTACTTTTCGATATAGGTGCTTGCGACGACCGTCGAGCCCGTCGTCGTCGCGCCGGTGAATCACCGGAATCCCTGATGCCTGGCAGATTCATCGGGCGGAAAGATCCAGAATTCCGCTTCCATCTACTTAATTCCAAGTATTTCCGCGGTTTCCAGAGGTCGCAGAAACAATCCGTGACAATTCAGATATTGCGGGCCACCGAGGGGTTGCCTTAGCTTCAGCCGCGACCGGTCGGCTTTATCGATTTCAATTTCAAGTACTTGCGAGCCTTGGAATGTTGGCGTGTCGGCACTGGGTGCGCGTTCCGCGTGTTCCGCATGCCGTCGAAGGGGGATACATGAGAGTGTGGATGTCGCGGGTCACGTTAACGCTCGGGCTGGTGCTGACCGTTTCGACAGCGCTCTTCGCCCAAGGGGCGATCGGTGGCACCGTCAAGGATTCGACCGGAGCGATCCTTCCCGGAGTCAGCGTCGAAGCATCGAGCGACGCGCTGATCGAGAAAACCCGCTCGGCGGTCACCGACGCGAACGGCGTCTATCAGATTGTCAACCTTCGGCCGGGCACCTACGTGGTCACGTTCACCCTCGCCGGGTTCAACAGCTTGAAGCGCGAAGGACTGATCCTCACCGGCACAGCCACCTTGCCGGTCAGCGTTGAGCTGTCGGTGGGCGCGGTCGAAGAAACGCTGACCGTCACCGGAGCAAGCCCGGTCGTCGACATCCAGAACACGCGTCAACAAGCCGTGCTGACGCGTGAAGTCCTCGACGTGATCCCACGCGCTCGCAACGCGCAGAACACCGGCATGCTGCTGCCCGGCATGGTCGCTGATGGTTCCGCCAACGGCGTGACGCACGATGTCGGCGGCAGCTCAGGCGAAAACCAGGTCGTCCTTTCGATCCACGGAAGCACGAACGGCGATCAGACGCTGCAAATGGATGGCTTCCCCGTCCACGTCTACGACGCGTCCACCAGCATGAGCGGCATCCAGTACTCGGACGCGCAGGTGCAGGAATTCAATTTCGAGTTCAGCGCGATTTCGGCCGAGACCGGTTCGGGCGGCGTGCGGGTCAACGTCGTGCCGAAGGAAGGCAGCAACAAGTTCCGTCCGTCGCTGTTCGTCAACGGCACGGGCCGGAGCCTGACCTCCAGCAACCTGACCGACAGCATCAAGGCCACCGGCCTGACCGACACCGATCACGTGCTGAAGATCTGGGACTTCAATCCGTCGCTCGGCGGACCGCTCGCCAAGGACAAGCTCTGGTTCTTCACCACCTATCGCAACTGGGGCGTGAACAAGCAGCCCTCGTCTACCTACTTCGAATCGGGCGACCCATTCACCGTGCATCCGCTGACGCTCGACTCCGGCCATCGCGCCGAGGATCCGCAGCGTTACTGGAGCATCCTCGCACGGTTGACGTATCAGGCCAACCGCAAGAACAAGTTCGGCTTCTATTTCGACAAACAGAACCGCATCCTCGAGTACTGGCGCGTCAGCAACACCGTGCTGCCTGGGAATGCCACTACGCAGTCCTGGCCGCATGAGTGGGTCAGTCAGGGCAAGTGGACGTCCACGATGTCCTCGCGCGTGCTCGTCGAGGCTGGGCTCTCGAGCGACGTCCAGCACTATCGGACGCGGCCGACGGCCACCAGCCAGCCGGGTGCGATCCCGATCAACGACACCGGCCTCGGCCTGTCCTACAACGCCGCCACCGGCAACGCCCTGTCGGCCTACTACGACAGCATCACCCATCAGCACGCCGCGCGCGCATCGCTCACCTATGTGACCGGATCGCACGCGGTCAAGGTTGGCTACGTCGAACAGTGGGGCACCTGGCAGCGCAACCAGTTCTCATACACCGATTACATCGTGCGACTGAACGCTGGCGTGCCGACCTCGGTGGTCCTCAGCGCCACACCGCAGAACGCCTCCTACGACATGAACGCGGACCTGGGGTTGTTCGTCCAGGATCAATGGCGGGTAGGACGGCTGACGCTCAACGGCGGCCTCCGCTTCGACTACTTCAACACGTCGATCCCGGAACAGTCGGCGCCGGCCGGCAAGTTCGTCGGAGCCCGGTCGTTCCCGGAAATCAAGAACGTGCCCAACTGGAAGGACATCAGTCCGCGCATCGGCGGCGTCTGGGACGTCTTCGGCGACGGCAAGACCGCGGTGAAGGCCAGCGTCAACCGATATGTGGCCGCGCAAACGGCGGCATTCGCACAGAGCATCAACCCGATGACCGCGCTGGCCACCGACACACGCTCGTGGACGGATCCGAACAAAGACGGTATCCCGCAAGTGAGCGAGTTCGGACCGACGACCAACGCCGCCTTCGGACTCCCCGTGTTTGCATCGCATCCCGATCCGGCGCTGTCGAACGGCTGGGGCGCACGCGGCGCGAACTGGGAATACACCGGCGGTGTCCAGCACCAGGTTCTGCCCGGTCTCTCGGGATCGGCGATGTTTACCCGCCGCTCGTACCGGAACATCACCTGGACCCGCAACACTCTGGTCACGGCGAACGACTACACGCCGTTCGTTGTCAACAATCCGTACACCAATCAGCCGCTGACGCTCTACAACCAGAGCGCCGCCACCCGCGCCTTGGTCGACAACCTCGTGACCTTCGCGCCCGACGATCTCCGGGTGTTCAACGGCCTCGATTTCGTCGTCAATGGTCGCTACCGCAACCTGCTGGTCTATGGCGGCGTGACGATGGGCGCGACGCATGTGAAGAGCTGCACGGCTGGGACGGTCAATCCGAACTCGTTAATCAACTGCGACGTGAAGCCGCCGTTTGCCGCGGAGAACCAGTACAAGGCGGTCTTCAGCTATTCGCTTCCGGCTGATATGCAGTTGAGCGGCGCCTTCCAGAGCACGCCGGGGCCGCGCATCGCCGCGAACTACACGGTGACCAGCGCCATCGCCGCCCTCACCATCAACCAGACGTCAATCACAACGAATCTGGTGGTGCCGGGAACACTCTACGGAGACCGGCTCGAGCAGCTCGACGTCCGCCTCTCAAAGGGCATCAAAGTCGGCCGCGCGCAGTTGAAGGGCAACGTCGAGTTGTTCAACGCCCTCAATGGCGCGGCCGTCCTTGTGCTGAATAACACCTTTGGCGCCAACTGGCAGAAACCGCAGAACGTTCTGCTCGGCCGTATGTTGAAGTTCGGCCTCCAGGCCGATTTCTGATACGGTCTGTTCGTGGTTACCGGACACTCCGGGCACAGGGCCGGGCATCTCGCCCGGCCCTGTGTGTTCTTGCTCGTCTCGGCATGGCTGGCAGCATCGCCGGCGCCCGCGCTGGCCGATTCCTCGGCGGCGCAGCGCACGTCGAGAACGTTCAATCGCGACATCGCCCCGATTCTCTACGCCCACTGCGCAACCTGCCATCGTCCTGAAGGTTCGGCACCGTTCAGCTTGATCACTTACGGGGAGGTCCGGCCTCGCGCCGCCGCCATCGTCAGCGCGATCGAAGCGCGAAGGATGCCGCCGTGGAAAGCGGAACCGGGCACGGGTCCGTTTGTGGGTGAGCGGCGTCTGGCCAACGCCGACATCGAAGCGATTGCCGGCTGGCTTCGCGGTGGTGCACTCGAGGGCGATCGCCGCGATCTGCCGTCCGCCCCGCGGTGGACGGCCGGCTGGCAGCTTGGCAATCCCGATTTGATCGTCGAGCTCCCGGAATACACCCTGGCGGCTGGCGCCGCCGATACCTTCAGAAATTTTGTAGTCGCATTGCCGACGGTGACCGGCCGCTACGTCCGTGCGCTCGAGTTCCGACCAGGCAATTCGGTGGTGCATCACGCCAACCTGTTCGTGGATACAACGCCGGCTTCCCGACAGCTCGACGATGCCGATCCGGCACCTGGATACGAGGGGCTGATTCCGTTTTCAGCGGCATTTCCAGAAGGTCACATCCTCGCGTGGACGCCGGGCCAGGTCCCGACGCCGGCGCCGCCAGGCATGGCGTGGCGGCTGGCGCCCGGCACCGACCTGCTGGTCCAACTCCACATGCAGCCGACGCCGGCGCCGGTGCGTCTGCACCCGGTGGTCGGTGTGTTCTTCACCAACGAGGCGCCGACGATCATCCCGACCGCGCTCCGGCTCGGCCGCCAGGACATCGATATCGCTCCGGGCGATGCGCGCTATCGCACAACGGATTCGTACCGGCTTCCCGTTGACGTGCAGGTCCAGGCCGTGCAGCCACACGCGCATGCGAGGGCGCGTGAAGTGCGGATCACGGCAGAACTGCCGGACGCCACGACGCGAACGATCATCGCGATCGGCGACTGGGATTCGCACTGGCAGGACGTCTATCACTTCGCGGCGCCGTTCTGGCTTCCAGCCGGCACACGTCTCGTCACTGAATTCACCTTCGACAATTCGGCCGCGAACCGGCACAACCCCGATACACCGGTCAAGCGCATCTCGTGGGGCGTCACGTCGTCGGACGAAATGGGTCACGCGTGGATCCAGGTGCTCACGCGATCGGAGACGGATCGACGCACGCTCGCTGCCGACTTCCGATTGAAGCAGCTGGACGAAGACACCACGGGTTACGAAACACGGATTCGGCTGCGGCCCGACGATCCCACGCTCAGGGACGATGTGGCGCTGCTCTATCTGGCGGCGAACAAGCCCGAACCGGCGATCCGCCACTTCGAAGCGTCGGAGCGCCTGCGGCCCGACTCGGCCGCCGCCAACAACAATCTCGGCACGGCGCTCGAAGCCGCGGGACGCCTGACCGAAGCGGAAGGCCGCTATCGTCGCGCCATCGAGTTGCGCGCCGACTACGCCATCGCGCGAAACAATCTCGCGAGGATCTTCACTGCCCAGGGCAAACTCGCCGAGGCCACCGACGAGTACCGCGTCGTGGTGCGGCTCTCACCCGACAGTGCAGATGCGCAAAACAATTTCGGCAATATGCTTCTGGCGCGAGGGTTCGATTCCGAGGCGAGCGGACCGTTGGAACGGGCCCTGCAGTTGAATCCGAATCATCCTGAAGCGCACTTCAACCTGGCGCGATTACAGGTTCGGCGCGGCGACGATCGTGCTGCAGTGGCGCACTTCCGACAGGCGCTGGCCCTGCGACCCGACTGGCCGTCCTGCTTGGCGAGCCTGGCGTGGGTGCTTGGCACACACACGGGACGGTCGGCAGACGAGCGGCGCGAAGCCGTCACGCTCGCCAGCCGCGCTGCGGCGCTGACGGCGCGCCAGGACGGCTTTGTGCTGGATGCGCTGGCGGCGGCCTACGCCGCGACGAGCAACTTCGGCGATGCGCTCGTCACCGCACGTGCCGCGCTGGAACGGTCATCGGCTGCGGGCCTCACCGAGCTGAGCGCCGGAATCCAGACGCGCCTGTCTTTGTACGCCACCGGAAAGCCGTACATCGAGTAGGCCCCGAGGCTTGACGGGGCAGGA
>Ga0310810_10005922_pt1 | contig 13749 bp, 12 predicted proteins | sample NCmetagenome_FD_207641 | JGI IMG/M metagenome (GOLD analysis project Ga0310810, IMG submission 207641) | Soil microbial communities from experimental microcosm in Duke University, North Carolina, United States - NC | ecosystem: Engineered > Artificial ecosystem > Soil microcosm > Unclassified ... | reverse complement strand
CACTTCGGCGCGCATCAGCAGCGTGAAGGTCGCATAGCGCCTTCCAAACTGCGCCAGGAAATCGAGAAAATCCCATTGCGGCACCATCGCGATGAACGGCGCGTGCACGGGAAGATGCGTGAAGTCAGCAATCGTCACCCGCTCGTCGCCGATCACCCCGCGCGCCTGGCGAAGCTCCGAATGGGGACGCGCGAGGAACTCGTCGAGCACGCCGAGCTCGTACATCACTTCCAGCGTTGACGGATGCACCGTGTCGCCGCGAAAGTCCCTCAGGAAGTCGCCATGCTTTTCGAGTACGACGACCTCGATGCCGGCGCGTGCCAGCAGAACGCCAAGCATCATTCCCGCGGGGCCACCACCAGCGATGCAGCAGCGGGCGTCAATGGGATCGCGAGCCATGTCGGAGGACACCTTCTAGCGCGAGAGGGCTTTCAGGGTGCGTTCGAGATAGCCGGACGCGTCGTTGTTGGTCGGCCGCAGCCGTAGCGAGGTGCGGAATTCGGCAATGGCGTCGTCCACCTTCTGCTGTCCAATCAGCGCGAGTCCAAGGAGGTTGTGCGCGTCAGCGTCGTTCGGCGTCAGGCGGACGCCTGCACGCGCATGTGCCACCGCGTTGTCGAAATCATTCGCCTGCAGGTACTGCAGCGCCAGGTTCCGCTGGGACAGGCCATTGTTCGGGTCGACGTCGACCGCGTGTACGAACGCGTCGAGCGCCTCATTATTACGCCCCAGCGCGTCGAGCGCGTTGCCGAGATTGCTCCAGGCGTCGGCGTCGCGCGGATGCTCGCGAACGTAGACGCGGAGTTCATCGGCGGCTTCGGCGGGGCGGCCGAGCGCGAGCAGCTCGAGACCGAGGACGTTGCGAAGATCGGGCAGGTCCTTGACGGCGGCGCGGAGGTGCTCGATCTCCTCCTGCGGACGATGCGCCAGCTTCAGCTCCGCCGCGAGATTGCGATGGGCACGGGCGTGCGGCGGCCAGCGGTCGAGCACCGTCTGCCAGAGCGTCAGGCCGGACCGATATTCCGCGTTGCGCTGAATCGTGGCGATGGAGAGCAGGGTCGCGATGCTCATGATCCCAATGATCCACAAGCGGGGCGGACCTTTCAGGTCCGCAGGTCGATCGCGGACCCGAAGGGTCCGCGCCGCACCGGAAGCGCGAGTCATAAAGGCTTGGCCTACGGATGGAATGAGAAGCGCGACGAGCGCGACCAGGGGCAAGTACATGCGCCGCTCGGCCCCGACCTCCGTCGAGATGGGCACGATGCTCGACGTCGGCGCCAACGTCAGGAAAAACCAAGCCCCGAGAAACCCAATCGGCGAATTGCGGACGAGTTCGACTACGGTGCCGGCGAGCAGCGCGGCGACGACAACCGCGTACGGCGCGATGTCGCTGAACGTGACGTTCGCCGGCTCGCCGTAGTCGAGCACCAGGCCTTGTGGCCACAATGTCAGGCGCAGGTACCGGACGATCATCTGCGACTGGTTCAGCAGATAGGTCCACGGCGAGACGGATGCGCCAACGAATCCGGCGGAGTCGCCGCGCGGCGTCGACCAGAGAAGTGCCAGCAGCACCACCCACGTGACGCACAGCGCGGCGTAGTAGTGCCCACGCTGGCGCATGGCTTCTCGAAACGACCTGAACGCAAACGTGCGGTCGTACAGGATGACGACGATCGGCGCAACGACCATCGTTTCCTTGCACGCCATTCCAAGCGCACACGCGGTCACGGACGCCCATAACCACGCCTGTCGGTCGCGCCGGAGGGGAGCGCCGGGCGCGCTGGGTGCACCCGCGGCACGTTGCGCAAAGTACAGCGTGAGCAGGAGAAACGTCGCCATCATCAACTCGGTGCGCTGCGACACGTAGTCCACAGGCTCCGTGACCAACGGATGAACCATCCATACGAGCGCGATGGCGAAGCCGACGTGGAGCGGACCGTTTGCGTCCACCGCGCGAACCCGAAGGGTTCGTGCCGCGAGCGCGAAGAGCAATAGCGCATTGACGACATGGATCGCGATGTTGACGAGGCGATATCCGCGGACGTTCAGCCCACCCAGCGCGTAGTTGATCGCAAACGTCAGGCTGACGAGCGGGCGTCCTGCCAGCGGCGATCCTTGTTCCGTTCGTGAAACCGATGTCGACAGATGGCGGATTTGCTCGTTGACGACGATGGCGTGGTCGTCGTCGAAGGTGAAAGGAGCTGGCAGGCTGTTCCAGTAGACGGCGAAGCCAATGATCACGAGGGCAAATCCCAAACCCCACACCCCAAATCCCACATCCCCACGCGGCGATCGAACAGGAGTTCTTTTGATTTGGGTTTTGGGATTTGGGTTTTGGGATTTACTGCGTGCCACCGCGCTGATCCAGCAGCTGGTAGATGCGCGCGACCGTCGCTTCCTGAAATCCGGGACCGGTAATGTTGCGGTAATGCTCGCGATGGGCGCTGAGGTCGATCCGCTTCGCGGCCTCGGCAACCGGCACTTTCTGGTCGTGCAGCGCCTTCGTCTGATTCCAGAGGTCGCGGAGAAACGCCTGGAAATATGCGATCTGTTCCTTGCCTTTGAACGGTTCGCCGTGTCCGGGGACGACGGTTTCAAAGTCGAGTGTCTTCAGCTTCTCGAGATTGTTCGCCCACTCGTCGTGGAAGCCGAAGTTCAGCGCGCCGGTCGCGGGCCCTTCGAAGAAGTCGCCGGTGGCGACGATCTTCTCCTTCGGCAGGTACACCATCACGTCCGTGTCGCTGTGCCCGCGGCCGAGATAGAGCAGGCGAATTTCCCGGTCGCCGCGAAACACGGTCATGTGGTCATCGAACGTGACGTTCGGCGGCGTCGGAACGGTCTCCTTCAACTGTTCCTGATACGCCTCCTGGACCTTCAGCCGATCTTCAGCCTGCTTCTTCTTCGCGGCATCCGTTTCGGCAGCGATCTGCTTGCGCAGATTGTCGAGCTGTCCAGGCAGGTTCTGGAACTCGAGCGCGATTCGGTTCTTGAGCACCCCTTCCAGGATCTCTTTGCGCTCGTTGGCGTGGCCGATGATGGCGACCTCGGGGCCGAACACCTGGTTGCCGTCCGTGTGGTCGTAATGCCAATGGGTATTCACGACATATCGAACGGGTTTGTCCGTGAGCGTCTTGATGTCGTTGATCAGTCGCCGCGTTGCTTCTGGCGTGATGTTTGTGTCCACGAGGAACACGTCGTCGGCATTGACGATCACCATATTCGACGAGCGCGTTTCGATCGTGCCGTTCCCGATCGCTGAATACACGCCGGGGGCCACCTGGGCAAAACGGTGGGCCAACGGTGTCTGTGCCTCCGCCGCTGCGGCGACGAGCACGACAGCGGCGAAAGCCGCGGCGAAAGTCAGCTCTTTCATGCGGCAAATCGTATCACTGTAGTATCTTGCGCTTGTCCCGAAGGGACGCGAGGGCCACTGATGAACGCTCGTCCTGTTACAGCGGAAGTCGAGGCACCGGCCACCCCATCACGCACGCGCCAGTCGATGGTCTTCAGAGCAGTCGCGCCATTGGTGGTTGGCGGCGCGGTGCTGATCGCGCCGACACCCGAGGGGTTGAGCGCAAATGCATGGCATTTCTTTGCCCTCTTCCTTGCCACGATCACCGGCGTCATCGCGGAGCCGATTCCAGGCGCCGCGATCGGTATGCTCGGCGTGTGCGTTGCCACGGCGCTCGGCCTCGTGCGTCCGGCACCGGCGCAGGCGACGGCGTGGGCGCTCAGCGGTTTTTCGAATGCGACGGTGTGGTTGGTCTTTGCCGCGTACATGTTCGCCTGCGGGTATTCCAAGACCGGTCTCGGCAGACGTATCGCCCTGCACCTGATACGGCTGATGGGGAACCGGACGCTTGGTCTGGGCTATGCCGTCACGTTCGCTGATCTCGCGCTGGCCCCGGTGACGCCGTCAGCGACCGCACGTTCAGGGGGCACCATCTATCCCGTCGTCCGGAATATTCCCGAGCTGTACGACTCGTATCCGAACGATGCCTCCGCCAAGAGAGTTGGTGCATACCTGCTCTACACCGCGTTGGCGGCCAGCGCGGTGTCGAGCAGCATGTTCATTACCGCGCTCGCGCCCAACACGATGGCCATCGCGATGATCGCGACCGCGACGGGCACCACGCTCCCATGGATGTTGTGGTTCAAGGGCTTCCTGCCTGTCGGCATCATCCTGACGCTGATTCAGCCGGCGCTGCTGTACGCGATCTATCCGCCGCAGATCAAAAGTGCACCGGCGGCGCCGAAGTGGGCAGGTGAGCAGTTGAAAGCCATGGGTGCGATGTCGCTGCGCGAGATCACCATGCTGCTGCTCGTGTTGGGTGCGCTCGGCTTCTGGATTGGCGGCGCCTCCTTCGTCGATCCCGCCATCGTGTCCGTGTTCGTCATTCTCGGCATGGTGCTCTTCGGTGTTGTGTCGTGGGACGACATCGTCGGGCACTCGCAGGCATGGAACACGCTGATCTGGTTCGCAACGCTCGTGGCCATGGCCGGTGGGCTTGCGGAGACGAAGTTCCTGGACTGGCTGGCGGCGACGCTGGTGCCGATGTTGTCCGGCCTTGGTCCTTACACAACGATCGCAGGCATCGTCCTCACCTTTTTCTTCCTGCACTACTTCTTCGCCAGCATCACGGCGCACACCGCGACGCTGTTTCCGCTGTTTCTCGCGGTCGCGATCAAGATTCCCGTGGTCTCGCCGATCGCCTGGGCGCTGCTGCTGGCGTACCCGCTCGGCATGATCGGCATCCTGACGCCGTACGCCTCTGGCCAGAACGCGGTGTATTACGGCAGCGGTTTCATCAAGCGCCGCGACTTCTGGGTGCTCGGGTTCGTGCTTGGCGTCGTGTACATAGTTGTCTACCTGACGATCATCGTGAGGTGGCTGGCCTACCTCGGTGTCTGACGTGAGCGACGCGGACGCCTCGCATGGAGCTACACGACGTCTTGCGCAGGTGCTGGCGAGCACCCGCTACGACGATCTGCCTGCCGCGGTGCTTGCACACGCGCGACGAGCCGTCATCGACTGGCTCGGTTCAGCCGTGGCTGGTTCGATCGAGGAACCGGCGCGCCTTGCGCAGAAGATTGCGGCCGGTCTCGGTGCGTCCAGCGAAGCAACCGTATTCAGCGCGGGCCGCGCGTCAGCGGCCGCGGCGGCGTTCGCGAACGGTGTCGCCTCTCACATCCTTGAACTCGACGACATTCACAAGGGATCGACAGTCCATGCGGCGGCGCCGATTATCCCTGCGGCGCTCGCGGTGGCGGAGCGTGAGCATGCGGACGGCCGGGCGTTTCTCGCCGCCGTCACCCTCGGCTACGAAGCGGCATTCCGCATCGGCGAGGCGGTCAACCCGAGCCACTACTACTTCTTTCATCCGACGGGAACGGTGGCCACGTTTGGTGCGGCCGCGGCTGCAGGCTCGTTGATGAACCTCGATGCCGGGCAGATGGTCGACGCGCTGGGCAGCGCCGGCACGCAGGCCGCCGCGCTGTGGGAGTTCAACGCCGACGGCGCGATGAGCAAGCATCTGCATCCGGGAAAGGCGGCGATGAACGGCGTGCTTGCTGCGGACCTCGCACGCGTCGGGTTCACCGGGGCGACTCGAATTCTCGAAGGGGAGCGAGGATTTCTTCGGGCCTTTACTCGCGGACCTCAAAGGTCGGCGCCGCTAATTGGAGAGTCGCCGCTTGTTGGAGAGTCGGCCCCTCCCTACGATCTGTCGAGGATGACCGATGGCCTCGGCACGCGGTGGAAGATCGGCGAGAACGGCTACAAGTTGTATTCCTGCTGCGGGCATACACACACGGCCGTAGACTGTGCGCTCGATATACGGTCGCGCGCGCGGTGGACACGCGACGACGTGCTGCGGCAGGTCGCCGGCATCACGATCGAGACATACGGACCCGGGTACGAAATCGTCAAAGCAATGAATCCGAAGACGCCGTACCAGGCGAAGTTCAGCCTCGCGTACTGCGTGGCCGCGGCGCTCGTCGACGGCGCCGTCGGTCTCGCGCAGTTTTCAAACGAGCGGTTTTCAGCGGAAGGCGTTCGCGAGCCGGCCATAGCGGAGCTGCTTCGCCGTGTCCGCGTGACGGTTGCCGACGATCTCACGGCGAAGTACCCATCCGCCTGGCCCGTGCGCTTGACGATCACGTGTCACGCGCCGGGCGCAAACGAAGGCACCACGCGTGGCAACGTGGAGCGCGCCGCCAGCGATTATCCGAAGGGCAATGCGGAGAATCCGGTGTCCACCGACGAACTCGCGCAGAAGTGCTTCATGCTGGTGGCCGGACGTTTTGGCGAGGACGTCGCCCGCTCCGCGCTCGAGGCAGTGCACTCGCTCGACCGCTGCGCCAACATGGCCGATCTCTTTGAAGCGTTGCGCCGGCTGACGTCGGAGGGCCGGCTGAAGCCGGCCCCTACGTACGCACCGAAGGCGGCCCCTACGTGCGAGCCCACTGTCTGATGGTCGACATCAATCCCAGAGCAGCCGAGTACCAGGAATATCGTCAAGCCATTCGCGAGCTGTGCGGCCAGTTCGACAACAAGTATTGGCAGGCGGTGGAGGAGCGCGCCGCGTATCCCGAGGCGTTCGTCAAGGCGCTGACGGAAGCGGGATGGCTCGCAGCATTGATACCGGAGCAGTACGGCGGGGGCGGTCTGACGGTCACCGAGGCGTCGGTCATCCTCGAGGAGATCAATCGATCTGGCGCGAACTCCGGCGCCTGCCACGCGCAGATGTACATCATGGGCGCACTGCTGCGGCATGGCTCCGAGGATCAGAAGCAGAAATACCTGCCGGCCATCGCGTCAGGCGAGCTGCGCCTGCAGTCGTTCGCGGTGACGGAGCCGACGACCGGCACCGACACCACGAAGACGCGCACGACAGCCGTTCGCCACGGCGACCGCTATATCGTCAACGGTCAGAAGGTCTGGATTTCGCGGATTCAACACTCGGATCTGATGCTGCTGCTGGCGAGGACCACGCCGGTTCCCGAGGTGAAGAAGAAGACGGAAGGGATGTCGATATTCCTCGTCGATCTCCGGGGCGCCGAGAAGAAGGGGATGACGGTCCGGCCGATCCGCAACATGGTCAATCACGAAACCAATGAGGTGTTCTTCGAAGACTTCGAGGTGCCGGCCGAGAATCTGATCGGGCAGGAGGGTCTCGGCTTCCGCTATATCCTCGATGGCATGAACGCCGAGCGCATTCTCATCGCCGCCGAATGCATCGGGGACGGCTTCTGGTTCATCGACAAGGCGCGGACGTACGCGAACGAGCGCATCGTCTTCGATCGACCCATCGGCCGGAATCAGGGCGTTCAGTTTCCGATCGCCCGCGCCTACGCCAATGTGCGCGCTGCGGATCTCATGCGGTTCGAAGCGGCCCGCCTGTTCGACGCGGGGAAGCCCGCAGGGGCTGAAGCCAACCTGGCGAAGCTGCTGGCCGCCGACGCGTCATGGGAAGCGGCAAACGCCTGTCTGCAGACGTTCGGTGGCTTCGGCTTTGCGGCGGACTACGATGTGGAGCGCAAGTTCCGCGAGACGCGCCTGTACCAGATCGCACCAATCTCCACAAACCTGATCCTGTCCTACATTGGCGAGCACGTTCTGGGGATGCCACGATCGTTTTAGGTTCATGGGGTTCATAGGGTTCATGGGGTTCATAGGTTCACGACTCGATAGATTGACATGACCGATCATCAAACTCCCTCTGATCGCCTGGAGCGATCGATGCTCTACGTGCCGGCGTCACGGCCGAACATGATCGAGAAGGCGGCCGCTTCCGATGCCGACGCGGTGTGCATCGATCTCGAGGACGCCGTGGCCGCCGACGAGAAGCCGTCCGGCCGCGCGAACGTCATTCAGGCGTTTCGCGACCTCGACTTCGGGCGCAAGCTCAAGGCATTCCGGATGAACGGGCTCGATACGCCGTTCGCGTATCGCGACCTGATTGAGGTCGTCGAAGCGGCAGGCGACAGGATCGACGTCGTCATGATGCCGAAGGCACACCTGCCCGAGGACGTCCGCTTCGTCTGCATGTTGCTGACCCAGATCGAGCTGGCGAAGGGGTTCACACGGCAGATTGGCCTGGAGGTGCAGATCGAAAGCGCGAAAGGATTCGTGTGGCTGCGCGAGATTGCCGCGGCGTCACCCCGCCTTCAGGCACTGATCTTCGGCCCCGGCGACTATTCGGCAACGATGCAGATGCCGGTCGCGAACATCGGCGAGATGGATGAGAACGACCACATCTATCCGGGCCACCGCTGGCATGCCGTGATGCACGCCGTCGTTGCCACCGCGCGCGCCAACGGGTTACGCGCCATCGACGGGCCGTACGCCGGCTACAAGGACACCGCGGGACTCGAGAAGGCCGCTCGCATCGCACGCGTGATGGGCTTCGACGGCAAGCAGTGCATCCACCCCGCCCAGATTCCGATCGTGAACGGTATCTTCACACCGTCACCACACGAAGTCGCACATGCGAGGGCGGTGGTCGACGCGTATGAGGAAGCGGTGAAAAACGGACGCGGCGCCATCGGTAAAGACGGCAAGATGATCGACTACGCGAACATCCGGATGGCGAAGGCGCTGCTGAAGAAGATCGGCGATCGCGTGTTTTGATTACGCGCCGTAGCGCGCGTGATCGACGAGAAGCATTTCCTCGGGTTCCTGCGCCTCGGTGATGGTTTCGCCGTCGAAGACCCGCTTCAGGCGGCGCATATCGAGCTGATGATCCCACTTCGCGACGACGATCGTTGCGAGGCCGTTGCCGATCAGATTGGTCAGCGAGCGCGCGCCCGACATGAAGCGATCGATGCCGATCAGCAGCGCGAGACCGGCGACCGGCAATGTCGGGATCGACGAGAGCGTCGCCGCCAGCGTGATGAACCCGCTTCCCGTCACCCCGGCCGCGCCTTTCGACGTCAGCAGCAGGACCGCCAGGATACCGAGCTGCTGCGTCAGCGTCAGCGGTGTGTCCGTGGCCTGCGCAATGAAGACAGCGGCCATCGACATATAGATGGACGTGCCGTCCAGGTTGAACGAGTAGCCGGTTGGAATCACCAGCCCGACAACGGGCTTTGCACATCCGGCGTGTTCGAGCTTCGCCATCATCCGCGGCAGGACCGTCTCGGACGACGACGTGCCGAGCACGATCAGAATTTCTTCCTTGATATACGCCAGATACTTGAAGAGGCTGAACCCCGCCCACCACGCGATGGCCGCCAGGACCACGAAGATGAAGAACAAGCACGCAAAGACCATCACGGCCATCAGCTCGCCGAGCGAGAGCAGCGTGTGGATGCCGAACTGCCCGATGGTGTACGCCATCGCACCAAAGGCGCCGATGGGTGACACGTACATGATGATGCCGACCATCCCGAACAGCGCGTGCGTGAACTGATCGATGAGCGCCACGAGCTGCTTGCCGAGGGTGCCGAGGTGCAGCACCGCGACACCGAACAACACCGAGAAGAACAGCACCTGGAGAATGTCACCCGTCGCGAACGCGTTGACGATCGTCGTCGGGATGATGTTCATCAGGAAATCGACCGCCGTCAGATGGGAGGCGCTCGAGGTGTAGGTGGCGACGCTCTTCGGATCGAGCTGCGCCGCGCTCGCATGCATCCCGGCGCCCGGCTGCATCACGTTCACGAACACGAGGCCGATGATCAGGGCGATGGTCGAGACCACTTCGAAATAGAGGATCGCCCGCAGGCCGATGCGGCCGACCTCCTTCATGTCGCCCATCTTCGCGATGCCGACGACGACGGTGCCGAAGATGATGGGGGCGATCATCATGCGAATCAGCTTGACGAAGCCGTCGCCAAGCGGCCGCATCGCGGCGCCCAGGCCCGGGTTCGTCTGCCCGAGAACGACGCCGATGATGATCCCGACAATGACCTGGAACCAGAGGCGGGCATACAGCGGCTGCTGTCGTGCAGCGGTTCTCGTTGGGGACATCGATCAAACCTCCAACATGGGAGAGCGCGCCTCGTACAGGCGCGCGGGTCCGTGGAGTATATCCGCCTTCGCGCTCCGCGCTTCGGCGGGACAAGTCCGCGGTCGCGCTTTGGCGCTTCGCCTGACACGTATTGCGACTGCGCCTTCTCGTTCCGCCGCTGGGCTCGTAACCGGCAAACCGCTGGGGCGCCTTGCGGACCGTGCCTAATTTCGGCCATAGTTCATCGATTCACGCGCTACATCTCGAGTCGGCGCGGCGTGTCCGGCAGGAGGGTGGATGATCAGAAAGGCATCAGCAGTCGTGGCGTGTCTGGCGCTCGCCGTGCTGACGACATACGCACAGGCGCCCCAGGGAGCGCGCGGCGGGCAGAGACAGGGCCCCGCCACGGCAACGCCGCCGGCCAATGATCCCAAAAAAGTCATCGACACGATGATGGACAACCTCGGCATGCTGCGCGGCATGCAGCGCACCGATTCGGTCAACCGCGTCGAGATGTGGGGTACCGGCGGCACGAAGGCCATTGGTGGCAGGCCCGCAACGCTGGCGAACTGGAAGATCAGCCTCAACTACACCATGAACGGCATGCGGTTCGACTACACGCATGACGGCCAGCGCACCATCGAAGTGGTCTCCGACAAGTACGCCTGGAACGAGGACGCTCCCGGAGGGAAGGCGACGCCGATGCCGGCAGCGCTGCAGGAGCGACAGACGCAGATTGTGCTGACGCCGATCGGAATGGCGAAAGCCGCGAAGGCGGCCGGCGACGCCGCCAAGGTGACCACCACCGCAGGCGCGACCACGCTGACGTTCCCCGCCAATGGCGCGACCGTCACCGCGACACTCAACAAGTACATGGAGCCGGTGAAGGCCGAAGCGCGTTACGGAACGACCCTCCTGACGGCCACGTATGATCAATACGGCGACTGGAATGACGACGCCAAGGCGGACATCTACCTGCCGAAGCACATCGTTCAGACCCAGAACGGCACGACCGTGCTCGACCTGACGGTGACAAACACCAATACTTACAACCCGTATGTGATCATGCCGGTTCCGGCCAATGTGAAGGGCGGAGCGGCCGGCGCCCAGAGCAACTAACGCATTTATTGACTTGAACTTGGCGGTATGTTTCAGTACTTCGGACGTAGGAGCCGACCTTCAGGTCGGCCCCTATCACCACGTTCTTCTCCGAGAGGTGCGATTATGAAAAGGTTATTCGGCCTTCTGGCCATTGTCGCCCTGAGTCTGGCGGCAAAGCCGGCCGTGGCGCATCACGCGCTCCAGGCGGAGTTCGACACTGCGAAACGTGGTGAGTTCACGGGCACGCTCACCAAGTTCGCCATGATCAACCCGCACGTCCGCTGGTTCTTCGACGTGAAGAAAGCGGATGGCACCGTCGAGAAGTGGGAAATCACCGGCGCCGGTCCGCAGGCGCTTCGGCAGAACGGCATGACCCGCATCTTCTCGGTGGGCCAGACGCTGAAGGTCAGCTACGCCCCCGCCCGCGACGGCTCGCACACCGGTCGCGTCGTGACCTTCACGTTCCAGGACGGTCGGACCGTGACGATGTATCACGAAGATCCGAACAACCCGAACGACCTCTAATCACATGACGCAAATGAACAGGATCGGCATCGCCGCCGCGTTGGCGGCGGCGATGACCGCGGTGTCTGTGGCCGCGCAGAACCCGCCGGCTCCCGTCGGGGCGGCTGCCGCGCAGAACGTTCCAACACCCCACACGGCGAACGGCCATCCGGATCTCTCCGGGATGTGGGCCGGTGGCGGGGGCGGAGGCGGCGGCGCCAAGCCGGACGAGAAAGGCAATCTGACGGTGCTGCAGCGCGGGCGGCCGTGCTCGCCGGCACAACTCGACTCCGGCCAGTGCGCCCCCGGCGTGAACTTCGAGCGCGATTCCGGCGTCATGCAGCGCATGGGCCCGGAAATTCCGATGTACAAACCGGAGTTCTGGGAGCGTGTGCAGTACCTCGATCGCAACGGCACGCAGGAGGATCCGGAGTTCCACTGCAAGCCGGCGGGCGTCCCGCGTATGGGGCCGCCAGCGAAGATCGTGCAGACGCCGACGGAGCTGATCTTCCTCTATACGCAGGGCAACCAGTTCCGGGTCATCCCGATTGACGGCCGGCCGCACGATCCAATCAAGTCGCAGGACACCACGTGGTACGGCGATGCCGTCGGCAAGTGGGACGGCGACACGATGGTCATCGACATCGTCGGCTTCAACGACGAGAGCTGGATCGAGTGGCCCGGGTGGTTCCACAGCAACAACATGCACGTCACCGAAAAGCTGACGCGCACGGGGAACACGCTGCGGTGGGAGGCGATTGTCGAGGACCCGGACGTGCTGACCGCGCCATATCACGTGCGGCCGCGTACGCTGCGTCTCAACCCGGATGCGAAGGCGACGCTCACCGAGGATCTGCCGTGTGAGGAGCGCGATTCGCAGCACATGGTGACGCACGAGCGCGGCTAGACGATCGGGCTCCGGGATCGGGGATCCGAAGAAGGCGGGCCTTGGAAGGCCCGCCTTTTTTTTGCCTTTCAAAGGTATAGATAAAGGACGACGATGGAAGACTTCCTGTTGCGATTGCAGGAAAGCGATTTCGGTGTGTGGGTCTCGTCCGCGCCGACGATTTTTGCGTATCCGACGATTTTGATGCTGCACACCGTCGGCCTTGCGATGGTCGTCGGTCCTGCCTGGGTCGTGGACATGCGCCTGCTCGGGTATGGCGCGCGGATGCCCGTCGAAGCGCTTCGCGGCGCGTTCCGCATCATGTGGATCGGCTTCTTCATCAATGCGTCGACGGGTATCGCGCTCTTCATTTCAGAAGCCGACGACAAAGGCACGAAGTGGATCTTCTGGGTCAAGCTGTTGTCGATCGCGCTGGCGCTGGTCGTCACGAGCCGCCTGCGTCGAACCGTCTTCGGCGGCGGCGTCGCCTCCGACGTCGCTCCCCCGCGGGCGCGAAGCCTGGCGAAGGCATCGCTGTTTCTATGGCTGGCGGCGATTACTGCGGGGCGGTTGATGGCGTATATCAAATAACCAGTCGTTCGGATCGTTCGGACCGTTCGGATCGTTCGGGTCGTTCTTCGTTCGACGGAGCAACATCATGTTCCTAAGTTTCGCCAGCTGGCTGCATAAAACTCCGCTGTCGCTCGCGTTTCAGCATCAGGTCGCGTGGTTGTGGCCCACGTGCGAGACCATTCATTTCGCGGGGCTTGCGCTGCTGCTCGGCGTCGCCGGAATGTTCGATCTGCGACTGCTGGGTTTCATGAAGCGGGTGCCGATTAGCGTGGTGAAGGATTTCATGCCGTGGGCGCTGGTCGGCTTCACGCTCAACCTGCTGACGGGGATGATCTTCGTCATCTCCGAGCCGGCGCAGTATTTCGGGAATCCGACGTGGTGGGTGAAGGTCGGATTTCTGATGGTCGCCGGCGCCAACGCGCTGATCTTCGAAAGCGCGTACGGCCGCCGCGCCGCCGCCATTCCTGTGGGGGAGGACACGCCGCTGCCGCTGAAAATCATCGCCGGTGTGTCGCTGATTGCCTGGCTCGGCGTGCTCGTCGCCGGCCGGTTTCTGCCATTTGTCGGCGCCGGGGTCGGGGCCGGGCTGTAGGCTGGGGCAGGTAAGGCGGGTGGGCGAGTAGGGCCGGTGGGGCCCGCCCTGAATTACACTCTCCCGAATCCGTTTCTCCGGGGGGCAACATGACGCACGTCGTGGCGCGATTTGGTGCGGCGTTCGTGGGCGCCGCCGTC
>Ga0310810_10005921_pt1 | contig 13750 bp, 13 predicted proteins | sample NCmetagenome_FD_207641 | JGI IMG/M metagenome (GOLD analysis project Ga0310810, IMG submission 207641) | Soil microbial communities from experimental microcosm in Duke University, North Carolina, United States - NC | ecosystem: Engineered > Artificial ecosystem > Soil microcosm > Unclassified ... | reverse complement strand
CCGATCGAATCCAACCGCTTGACGATCGCGTCGCGCCTCGCCAGAAGCGCATCGATTTGAAAGGTCGTGAGGTACTTCGACGTCGCCTTCTGGAGCGATGGCTTGTCGAGCGTTTTCATCCGTTCCATCACTGCCCGATCCGCGTGCGTCACATTGAGTGGTTTCTTCAGATCCTTGTTGGTTCGGAACGCGCGTGTGTGATCGATCGGCCAAAGCCGCCAGTCCTTGGTGATCATCAGATTGCCCAGGTTCCGGTCGACGTTCGCGATGAGCTCGTCGAAGACGCGGATCATCTGCATCTGTTGATTCCACACCTCGGTGTTCGGAGGTTCGGTCTTGTCCTTCAGCCGCGACTCTTCATCCATCATCACGTCGTCGATCCACCAGGTGAACGCAGCGTCCTTGTAGTTCCATTTCCGCTCGACGGAGACAGGAACCATATTCATGCCGATCAGTCGATCGACCCGATATCCCGCGACGTTGAATGACCAGCTGTCGCGAAAGTCGAACTCGGTCGTGCCACCAGAGCCGGTGAATACCTGTTGACGCTCGTCGATGTTCTGGATCTGAGCGTCATGGGTCAATTTGCCGTCGGTCAAGGTTGCGCGCAGCGTCGCCGTGACCCCCTTTTTCGCCCCCTTGGTCTTGGTCACCTTCGCGTGCAACAGGAAATCTTCTATCTGCGCGTCAGTAAGCTTCGGTGTGGCGGCGACTGCTGTCGCTTGCGGAGCGGTCGGCTCCGGCTGCTGGGCCAGCACGCCTCCAGAAATGAAGGCGGCGCAGAAACCAACAAGTAGCGAGGAACGCATGGGATCCGCTGCTCCTGAGGGAATAAACGGCGCGGTTGGTGCGGGGGTTCCGAAGAACACTCTAGCCCGATTCGGGCGTGGCCGGGGATGTTTTTTCCGGTCTGATGCGGGTGCCTGTTCCGGGCGTGCCGGCGTGATCGGCCGCTCTGGAAGCCGCACCAAGTGCCCGACGCGCCCATCCAACCAGCTCCGGGGCGCTTTCGAGCACGGCGAGCGGGACCGAATAGTACTGCATCGTGGCCGGCCGATCGTCGTACGGGCGGAACGCCGTGGAACCGGCAGCCTCGAAGAATGGTCGCGTCTGGTCGTCCACCTTCAAATACAGCTCATCGCGTGCGATCAACGCGAAGAAGAGCCCATCGCAATAGAGACCGACCCCGCCAAACATCTTGCGCGGCAGCACTTCACCGAGTCCCGACAGCTGATCGATCACGAACGTTTCGAACCCGCCGCTCGAAGCCAAGGACTTCATGCCGGTGCGAGATGCAGGTTTACGTTTTGACATGATGGGCGCTCTCGACCGACGCCATTGGTTCGCCACGGAAGATCCGAATTGTAATCGACACGCGGAAATTGTCAGGGCACCAGGCGAATTCTGTCAGCCACGGTACCGAGTTGCCCAGAATTTCAGAAGGAACGGTAATTGCGACACGCCGAGCGCTCAACCTTTCGACTTGGGGGCGACATGGAACGGATCGCAGAGATTGGCGCATCGATCGTGATTAAGGGAGACCTCACCGCTGACGAGAACGTGGTGATCGCCGGGCGGGTGGAGGGCTCGATTTCAGTTGAGAAGCACTCGGTCACTGTCCGGCCTGGCGCCGCGCTGAAGGCTGACATCGACGCGCGTGTCATCGTCGTCGGCGGGCAGGTGTCGGGAACGATGAGTGCTGCCGAGACCATCGAGCTGCAGCGCACGGCCCACGTCGACGGGGAAATCGTCGCCGCTGCGATTCGCCTGGACGACGGCGCGGTGTTCAACGGCAAGGCGCAGACGACCAAGGCGCGCTCCAACTCGAAGCTGCAGCTGGCCTCGTAGGCCACCGCCGTTCGATCTGGCGTTACCCAAAAAGCGACGCGGTATCAGCGCGCGATCATCTCCCGGATGATCGCGTCGCGTACCGCCGCGTCGACCTGACGTGTCGACGGCCGGTCCGAGTTGATCGTCGATGGCGCGACGTCGGTGTTGAACGACACGACGTAGGCCGTGCGTGACGGGACGTGCACGTACAGGTGCGAGATGAAGCCGTTCTGATCGCCGCTGTGCGCGACGAAGTCGACGCCCCCGTGCCGCTCCAGGAAGAATGAGAGGCCGGCCTGCGCGTTCGCACCGGTGGCTCCCTCGCCATCGGTCGCGGTAATCTGAGGCTTCCACATCTCTTCGAGCGACGCTCGCGTCAGGACGCCTTCATACAACGGCGTCTGGCGATCGGCTGTGAGAAAGGCGAGATACTTCGCCATATCGCCGAGCCGAGCGTTCAGCCCTCCATTTGACACGGTGATCCCCGTATCGAAGTCGAACCGCGCCTCTGCCAGAACGTCGTCCGATCGGAAATAGCTGTGTGAGCGATGGGGCAGCAGATGGTAGGGCGCACGATCGAAGAACGAAGAGTGCATGCCGAGCGGCATGAGGACGTTCTTGGTGATGTACACCTCATAGTCGTCGCCCGACAGGAGCTGGATGATTCGGCCGAGAAATATCACACCCGGGTTCGAGTAGCTGTACTTCGTGCCGGGAGCAAAATTCAGTTGCGTGTACGGCAGCATGGCGACGAGCTGTGCCCAGTCGGTCGGCTCGAACGGGTGCCACGGTTGATCGCCGCCCCACGGCCAGGTTGGGGCATGCAGCCCCGAGCTGTGCGTCATCAGGTGCCGGATGGTGACCTGCGACACGTCGCCGAACCGGTTGTGAATCCGCTGAAACTCCGGCACGTACTGGACGACGGGGTCGTCGAGTTTCAGCCTGCCGCGATCGCGCAGCTGCATGATCGCGATCCCAGTGAACGTCTTGGTGATCGACGCCCAATGAAAGATCGTGTCCGCGTCGACTCCGCGTTTGGTCGCGAGGTCTTGATAGCCGTCGCTGGCGGTCGCGGCAATCGACCGGTCACGCACGAGCAGGACGCTGCTGCCGACGATCCCCGCCGCCTGCACCTGTTGGTGAAAGACCTGTTCGACCGCCGGCCAGCCTGTTACGGGACTCGCGCTTCCAGCAGACAAGATGGTTCGCTTACTTGCCCGGCATTTTCGCGATGAGCTTTTCCATCTCGTCCATCACGCGATTCATTTTCTGCAGCGTGAGATTGAGCGGCTCGTCGCTGGTCATATCGACGCCGGCGTCCTTCAGCAAGTCGATCGGATATTTCGAACCGCCGGAGCTGAGGAACGTCAGATACCGCTTGGTCGCTGCCTGATCGCCGGCGAGGACTTTTTCCGACAACGCCGCCGACGCCGTGAACGACGTCGCGTACTGATACACGTAGAAGTTCCGGTAGAAATGGGGGATGAACGACCATTCATATTGAATGTAGTCGTCCACGATGCAGACGCCTTTGTCGTGCCCGTAATACTTCTTCGTGATCTCCGCATAGAGTTTGGAGAGCGCGTCACCGGTCAGCGGCTCCCCCTTTTCTGCCATTTCGTGGGCGCGAAGCTCGAACTCCGCGAACTGCGTCTGCCGGAACACCGTCCCCTTGATGCCCTCGAGGTAGTTGCCAAGCAGCGACAGCTTGGTCGCATCATCCTTGATCGTCTTCAGCATGTAATCGATGAGGAGTGCCTCGTTGAAGGTCGATGCCACTTCTGCGACGAAGATCGGATAGTCCGCCAGCGGATATGGCTGCGTCTTGTTCGACAGATAGGACTGCATCGTGTGTCCCAGCTCGTGAGCAATCGTGCTGACGTCGGTGTACTTGCTCCGCCATTTGAATACGCGCCTGAACGCTTGCCCGGAGTGGGATACATATCGATCCAGCGTTCGTTGAATGCGCGGTTTGCCGCCGCGGCATAGTCAGGGCCGAGCGGTTTGAGCGCCTCGAGGACTTGTTTCTCGCCCTCGTCCACGGTGTAGGTCAGATCGACCGAGGCGACGAGTGGAGCATAGAGATCGTAGTAGTGCAGCTCCGACACGCCCATCATCTTCTTGCGCAGATTCAGATAGCGATGGAACGTTGGCAGGCCGCGGTTCACACCGTCGATGAGGCGCATGTACACCGTCGTCGGAATGTTGGCGGCGTCGAGCGCTCGCTCCAGCGCGTTCTTGTAGTTTCGCGCCTTCGCATAGAACACATCCGACTGTACCTCTCCGTTCAGCGTTGATCCGAACGTCGCCCGGAAGGCGCCCAGCGAGCCGAAGAAGGAAGACATCACCTTCTCGCGATCGCCACGATTGGGCACGGCTCGATACAGATTGAACGCCGAGCTATCGAGCTTGACGCTCTTGCCGTCGCTGAGCGTGACCGTCGGATGGGGAAAGTCAGCATCGGACAGAATCCCGTAGGTGTCCGACGACGCGCTGGCGACAATCGACGAACTGGCGAGAAGCTTCTCCTCGCTGTCGCTGAGGGTGTGCGCGCGGCGTCGGAGGATATCGTGCAGATAGAAGGTGTAGACCTTGAGGCGAGGCTCGCTGGAGATGAACGACTCCACCTTGGACGTGTCGAGTTTCAGAATCTCCGGCTCCATATACGACGTTTCCGCGCCAAACGTCGCACCAACCTGGGCCATTTCCTGCTGCATGCCCTGGTACGTGCTGACGCGTGTGTCCTGGTCGGACATCATGCTGGCGTAGACGTAGAGGCGGCTGAATTCCTTCGACAATCGACTTGATAGCTCCAGCGCCTCGGCGAGCTTCGACGCCGATGACCCCAGCGTTCCACGAAACGCGCGAACCGCCGGCAGCTCGGTGACGAGTTTGTCCTTGGCAGCCCGCCAGGCCTGATCGGTCGGATAGATCTGGGCGAGGTCCCACTTGTATTTATCTGAAACCGCGCTGCGCTCCTTCTGTTGCGCAGCCCCGGCGACGACGGTCGCTGCGACAACTCCTCAAGGGATAAGGAAAAGGGGGCAGGGCATAGTTTCTCATGGGAGCGGTCTTTGCAGGGCACGGGCAATATGGCCCTCTGTTTCGTCGTCGACGACCACGTCGATACCCGTGAAGGTTTTGCGGAGTATCTGCGAGAGTCGGGCTTCGACGTGCAAACGGCGGCCGACGCGGGGGAGCTACGGTCCCTCCTGGCGGCAGCCACGCCCGCGGCCGTGCTGATGGATGTGCAGATGCCGAGGGTTGACGGCTGGACACTGACCCGGGAAATCAAGGCAGATGCGCGTACCCGGAACGTCCGCGTCCTGGTGGTTTCGGCCTCGGTGACGGATGGATTTCGGCATGCCGCGGATGCGGCGGGGGCCGATGCCCTCATCGGAAAGCCCTGCGACCCCCAACGGATCGTCTCTGAATTGAGCCGACTCCTCGCCCCGCCCGCCGCCTGACCCGGAAAAAATTTCCGCCGCTGACTGAAATTGAGACGCGCCGGCTGTCTCCCGGCCGGGATTTGTTCTACCTATCGGCGGCCGTCGCTGCCCGTTCTCGAACAGTCGACACGATCAACTCAACGAGAACAGACGCTGGGGTGGATTCCAAATCGGAACTCTGCTGCTGGCTGAGGCCGTACGCCTCGATGATATTAACGAGGTGCCAGCCCGACAACGCGGTCAGCTGACTCCGTAACAATGACTCGCCCTTGCGGTAGACGGAGAACGGATTGAGAACGCTCTCGTGAGCGGGTGCCGGTGCGTCGGATTCCGCAGCTGGTCCGGGGAAAATCGGACTCGAAACGATGGGCGAGGTCGCACGCGGGAGAGGGTTGAGCGCGCGGTCGAGCGCTCCCTCGAGATAAACCGGCGTCAATCCTGTCGCCCAGTACTCCGCGTCTTGACGATTGGGTTGAGTCGTTTCGCGGCTCGATCTGACGGGCACGCCACCATCCGTCGGAACAAACTCCAACCACCCCTGCCAGAGGTGCCGATCCATTTCGCTCCCGCATGCACGGGCGTGAAAGCTTCGGCCGTCCTTCGCCATGACTGGCTCGGAGAACTCGACGAACACCTCAGCCATGTTGCATTTCCTCCCCAGTCCTGCGGATTGCAAAACTGCCACCGTTTTGCCGGCCGGTCCCACACCGCTTGATCTGCCCCCCCGTCCGTGCGCGATCATGGACCATGGCAAAGCCGCTCGATCCCCGCACCGAGATTGGACACGTGCACTTGAAGGTGTCGGATCTCGACCGCGCCGTGGCTTTTTACTCCGGCGTGCTGGGTTTCGACGTGATGCAACGCATGGGAACCACGGCCGCGTTTCTCAGCGCCGGCGGCTATCACCACCACATCGGACTCAATACCTGGGAGAGCCACAACGGTGCACCTCCCGCTCCCGGAACCACCGGCCTCTACCACTTTGCCATCCGATATCCGGATCGCGCCTCGCTTGGAGATGCGTTGAGCCGTTTACGGGACGCCCGCGTGCCGCTCGATGGCGCGAGCGATCACGGCGTCAGCGAAGCGCTCTACCTCCGCGATCCGGATGGCAATGGCATCGAGTTGTACTGGGATCGTCCACGGGCTGACTGGCCGCGCGAAGCCGATGGCACGCTGAAGATGGTGACCGAACGGTTGGACCTCGAGTCACTGCTGCGCGAAACGGCAGCGGTCCGCTCCCAGCCCGCTGCGCCGCCGTCGCCTTACGCGCCGATGACCGACCAGAATCGCACTCGGCTGCGCGAGCTGCGCGGGAAACTGCTCCAGCTCCACAAGGTGCTGCTCGACGATACGCGCGCATCGTACGAGATGGATCGCGGACGTGTGGCCTCCAACGCCTCGCTCCTTCAACTCGTGATCAACGATCCGTGGTTTGCGTGGCTTCACTCGCTGTCGGAGCTGGTGGTGCGCATCGACGAAACGGTTGAGACCGATTCCCCCGCCACCGATGCTGACGCGGCGGCGCTGATCGATCAGGTCGAGAAGCTGCTGACGGCCTCCGAAACCGGCGAAGGATTTCATCGTCGCTACTACGACGCCCTGCAGCGCCAACCGGCCGTGGTCATGGCGCACGCCGAAGTACGGCGCACGATCAAGTCGATGCGCTGACCCGCCCACCTGTTATGATTCGCCGCGATCTTGTCTACTGAACTCCCTGGTGCTGCAGCCGTTCCGGCAAACGCGGCGCATGCTCCGATCGAGGCCGCGGCGTCGCCGCCCCTTTCAGGCAAGAAGCGTCAGACCTTCGATCGCTCTCTCATCGATGGTCCCGTCGCGTCGGCGGTGTGGAAGATCGCCTGGCCGACCGTTTTGCAGAACGCCATCGGCGGACTGCAGGGTATCGTCGATCACGCGCTGGTCGGCCACTACGTCGGTTACACCGGTAACGCGGCCATCGGCGTGAGCTGGCAGATCTTTCTGGTCGTGATCGTCTTCATCAGCTCCCTGTTCACCGGCATGGGCGTGCTGGTGTCGCGCGCGGCCGGAGCGAACGACCACGACACGGTCAATCGCACGGTCTACCAGGCGTTCCTGACCGCAGTCGCGCTGGCAGTCGGCATCCTCGCGCCGATCGGTTACGTGCTCTCGCCGACCCTGCTCGATCTCGTCAACGCCACGCCAGCGGTCCGCGCCGAGGCCCTTCCGTTTCTGCAGACCATGTTTGTGTACAGCATCGGTCTGCTGATGTTCTTCATGCTGGGCGGCGCGCTTCGCGCCGCCGGGGACGCGCGGACGCCGCTGCGGCTCGGGATTGCGATGACGATCCTGAACTTCGTCCTGAACGTGATCCTGATCCGTGGAGCCGGACCGATTCCCGCTTTCGGCACACGCGGCGCAGCGATGGGAACGGCGATCGCCAGTATCTCGGTCTCGGCTGTCGGCCTGTGGCTGATCTTCGCCGGACGCCTCGTCGTGCATTTCGAGCGGACGATGTCGCATGCTCCCGACTTCACGATCATTCGCTCGCTCTTTCGATTCGGGCTGCCTGCCGGCATTCAGGGAGTTGCGATGAACGTGGCGGGTGTCATGCTGCTGCGGTTCATCGGATCGCTTCAGCACAGCGCGGAAGCGCAGGCGGCCTACGCCGTTGGATACGCCGAGCTGTTTTCGCTGATCACGTGGACATCGGTCGGGCTGATGGGTGCTGCTGCTGCAATCGCGGGACAGAACCTGGGCGCCGGACGCCCGGATCGAAGCGCGCGTGCGGTTCACCTCGCGGCGCGCTTTGGCCTCGCCGTCGCCGCCGCGATCGGCGCGCTGTTTCTGCTCATTCCGGATCAATTGCTTGGCGTGTTCGGCTTGAACGATCCGACCGTCGTGCAAATCGGACGCGGCCTGCTCCGATTCCTGAGCGTCTCGGGTCTCTTCATCACCGTGGCGTTGACCTACACCGGTGGACTCCAGGGAACCGGCGATACGCGAAGCCCGCTCGTCATTACCTTGATCTCCCAGGTGCTGCTGCCGCCCGGCATCTGCCTGTTTCTGGAACGCACCGGCCAGCTGCAGGCATCCGGCGTCTGGACCGCCATTCTCGTCGGTCACACAACTCGATGCCTCCTCTCCGTCCTGCGCTTCCAGCAGGGCAAATGGCGACACATCAAGGTATAGGATCGAACGTTCGGTTCCACACTTTGCCTTGAATTGCCGGGCCTGTGGCGGGTCCCGGTTCTTGCACTGATCTTTGGGGAGGGAGGGTGCACCGATGAGGTGGACGCCTGGTGACAGGGGCAACGTCGAAGATCTGCGGGGGCGTTCCGGTGTCGGCATGAAGGCCGGGGGACTGGGAATCGGTGGCCTGCTGGTGCTGTTGCTTCTCAGTTGGGCAACCGGTGTCGACTTTCTGTCACTCGTCGGATCCGGCGGCGGTCCGCCAGCTGACTCTGTCGGCACGTCCGGAAATGTGGCGACGACGCCAGAGGAAGAGAAGGAGTTGGACTTTGTCGGCGCCGTCATGGACGACACGCAGGCCACCTGGCAGCAACTTCTCGGCAGTCGTTACCAGCCGACGAAGGTACGAGTGTTCCGCGACGCGTGGCAGTCAGCGTGCGGGTTTGCGGAATCCGCCAGTGGGCCGTTTTATTGTCCCGGCGATCACTACGTGTACCTCGACCTCGGGTTCTTCAACGAGCTTCGCAGCAAGTTCGGCGCGTCGGGCGACTTCGCTGAGGCGTACGTGCTCGCACACGAAGTTGGCCACCACGTCCAGAACCTTCTCGGCATCGATGCTCAGATGCGGCGGCTGCAGTCGCAGGATCCCGGCGCTGCGAACCAGCTGTCCGTTCGTCTCGAGCTCCAGGCCGACTGCCTGGCGGGCGTGTGGGCCCACGCCACCAACAAGGTTGGACGGGGAGACAAGGGGCTGATGGAGCTGGAACCGGGCGATCTGGAAGAAGGATTGCGGGCCGCAGCAGCCATCGGAGACGACCGCATTCAGCGCATGTCCACCGGGCGCGTCTTCCCGGACAAGTTCACTCACGGAACGTCGGAACAGCGAGTCACGTGGCTTCGCCGCGGATTCGACAACGGTACGCCAGACGCCTGTCAGACGTTCCAATAACCTGTCCTGCCGAAGCGGCGCGCTAAGCGTGTCGCGAAGGCGAAACCATTGGAGGCGACAGATGCAGAAGCGCACAATCGCGGCGCTCGCTCTCAGCGCCGTCATGATACCAGCGGCGGCATATGCACAGGGGAACGGCAACGGTAACGGCCGCGCGAATGGTCAGCGCGATGACGACCGAACCCAGATGAGATTTCGCGAGATGGACACCGACAACGACGGTGTAATCACGCGTGATGAGTGGCGCGGGACCGCGCAGTCATTTCGTGAGCACGATCTGAACCACGACGGCGTCCTCTCGGGTGAAGAAGTGTGGCCGCGCAGCGTGTCCAATCGTCGTGATGGTTCGCGCCGGGAAGAACTGCTGGCTCGATTCGTTCGCGCCGATCGGAATGGTGATGGTCACGTCGCGCGCAATGAATGGACCGGCAGCACCGCGGCATTCAAACGGATGGACGAAAACGGCGACGGCATCGTGACCCGTGACGAGTTTCTGACCGTTGCCGATCCGGTTGGAACGTCGGGGATTGTCGACTCGCGTAACACGACGCGGGCCTATCAGGCAGGCTACGAGCGCGGGCGAACAGAGGGACGCCAGGCCGGCAAGGAAGACAAGGGGGTCAACGGCGGCCACTGGGATCTCGAGGGACAGCGGGAGCTCGAACAGGCTGACTCCGGATACTCGGCGGATCTCGGCGCGCGCGGCGACTACCAGTCCGGCTATCGCGCCGGGTTCCGGCTCGGATATCGAGAGGGGTTCGGACCAAGGTAGTAGGGCTGCGATCGAGCAGCCGCGATGCGGGAGCCCAGGGCTAGAATGCAGTATGTCCATCGGCCGCCCGGTCGCGCGGAAGGAAGGTCGTGCGAAGGTAACGGGGCAGTCCCGGTACGTCGACGACCTTTTCCTTCCAGGCATGCTTCACGGGGTCACCGTCCGAAGCCCTGCCCCGCGCGGCCTGATCACGGCGATCCATTACGGCGACGGGATCCCGTGGGACGAGTTCACGGTCGTGACGGCCGCCGATATCCCCGGGGCCAATTTCATTGCCCTCATCATCGACGATCAACCTTGCCTTGCCGACGTTCGTGTGAATCACCGCGAGGAGCCCATCGTGCTCCTCGCGCATTCCGATCGTTCCCTTCTTGAGGAAGCTCGCCGCGCCGTCACCATCGAGATCGATCCGCTGCCCGCTGTCTTCACTGCCGAAGAGGCTCTGCAGGGATCGGAAATCATCTGGGGCGAGGACAACACCTTCAAGAAGTACGAGGTCGCCAGAGGCGATGTCGAAGCCGCCTTCCTGACCGCCGACACCATCGTCGAAGGCGACTACGAGACCGGCGCGCAGGAGCAGCTGTACATCGAACCGAATGGCATGTTGGCAGTGGCGAGCGATGACCAGGGCGTGACCGTCTGGGGCTCGATGCAGTGCCCGTACTATGTCCACAAGGCGCTTTCGCGGCTCTTCAATCTGCCCGACGCGAAGATTCGTGTGGTTCAGATGGAAACCGGTGGTGGGTTCGGCGGCAAGGAGGAGTACCCGTCAATCATCGCTGGCCACGCTGCCTTGCTGGCCTGGAAAGCCGGTCGCCCGGTGAAGATGATTTACGACCGGGCTGAAGACATGGTGGCGACGACGAAGCGGCATCCGTCCCGCACGCGTCACCGCACCGCCGTGTCACGTGATGGACGGCTGCTCGCGATGGACATCGACTTCGTCATCGATGGCGGTGCGTATGCCACCCTGTCGCCCGTGGTGCTCTCGCGGGGGACAATTCATGCCACGGGGCCCTATTTTTGTCCCAACGTACGGGTGCGAAGCCGCGCCGTTGCCACCAACACTCCGCCGCATGGGGCTTTTCGCGGTTTCGGGGCGCCGCAGAGCATCTTCGCGCTCGAACGGCACATGGATCGAATTGCCGGGACTCTCGATCTTCAACCGGACGAGTTTCGCCAGCGCAACTTCATTCAGACTGGCCAGACCAGTGCGGTCGGGCAGGTGATGCGCGATCCACTCGACCTGTCGCGCTTGCTCGATCGCGCGCTCGAGGCCTCGGAGTACCGCGCCAAACGCACGCGATTCGATCGCTCCAACCCAGGGGCGGCCGTGAAACGCGGAATCGGATTCGCGGCGTTCATGCACGGGGCGGGCTTCACCGGCTCGGGCGAGGACCATCTCGGGTCAATCGTCACGATCGAAGCGACGGCCGAAGGCCGCGTCCGCGTGCTCACTTCCTGCACCGAGATCGGTCAGGGAACCAATACAGTCTTCTCGCAGATTGCCGCCGAGACACTGCAGCTCGACGTGAGCGATATCGACATCGCGCAACCGGATACCTCCGTTGTGCCGAACAGCGGCCCGACCGTGGCCTCACGCACCTGCATGGTTGTGGGGAAACTGGTCGAGTCTGCCGCGCTGACGCTGCGGACGACGTTGCGTGAGGCGATCGATCCCGCGATCCCGTTTGCCTCGGCGTGCCGGGAATACATTCTGCGTCACGGCTCACTTCGGGCATCGGCTCAGTATCAGGCGCCGCCCGGTGTGCGCTGGGACGACGAGCGGTTCGAAGGGGACGCGTATGGAACGTACGGTTGGGGCGTGTATGTGGCCGAAGTCTCGGTGGATCTCACGACCTTCGAAATCCGCCTGGACGACTTCGTCGCCGTGCAGGAGGTCGGCCGCGTGATCAATCCGGTCCTCGCCGCTGGACAGATCGAGGGGGGCGTGGCGCAGGGAATCGGCTGGGCGCTGTTCGAGCACGTCGCGTGGCGCGACGGCCGAATGGCGAACGCTCAGATGACGAACTACATCATCCCGACGTCGATGGATTTGCCGCCGATCCGCGTCTACTTCGAGGAGGTGCCGTACGCGCACGGTCCGGGCGGCGCCAAGGGGATCGGCGAGCTGCCCATGGACGGTGCCGCGCCGGCGATCGCGAACGCGATTTCATACGCGATGGGCGTCGACATCCGCAGCATTCCAATCACTCCAGAGAGCATTCTCGATCTCATGGAGCCCGCGCGTGCGTGAACCGAGCATCTCGATTCGCTGTCGAGTCAACGGCGCGGAGGTGGAGATCAGCGGCCACCCGATGATGCGCCTGCTGGACGCGCTGCGTACCGGATTGCGACTCACCGGAACCAAGGAAGGATGTGGCGAAGGGGAATGCGGCGCGTGTTCGATTCTGCTCGATCGCCAGTTGGTCAACAGCTGTCTCGTGCCGCTCGTGCAGGCTGACGGCGCCGACATCGTCACCATCGAGGGAGTTGCCGACGGCGATCGGCTCCACGCTGTGCAAGATGCCTTCATCGCGTGCGGCGGTGCACAGTGCGGCATTTGCACACCAGGGATGGTGCTCGCCGCCGTCAGCTTGTTGAAGCGTTATCCGTCGCCAACCGACGATCAGGTTCGGGAGGGCCTCGCCGGCAACCTGTGCCGGTGCACCGGCTATCAACGCATCTTTGCGGCTGTCGTGCATGCGTGTCGCGGCGCGGAAAGTGATCCGAATTGAGAAGCTGGTTGCGGCCGATTTCGCTCGAAGCACCGAGGGATCTCGAAACGGCGCTACGACTCCTGGCCGCCAATCGCGGCACGCGCCCCTTTGCTGGCGGCACCGACCTGATGGTGCTGCTTGAATCAGGGAACCTGCCACCAGGCCGCTACGTGAACATCTGGGGTTTAGGTGAGCTTCGCGGCATCGCCGTCGCCACCGATCACGTGTCGCTCGGCGCCCTGACTACTTACACTGACGTTCTGTCCGATCCGGTACTGCAATCGGAGTTTCCCCTGCTCTGCAGCGCGGCGCGCCAGACCGGAGGCGTTGCGACGCAGAACAGGGGGACGCTCGGCGGCAACATTGCCAACGCGTCACCCGCCGCTGATTCACCACCGGCGCTGCTTGTGTACGATGCCGAACTCGAGCTGCGCTCGATCCGGGGGGTTCGGCGCGTCCCGTACGCGCGATTTCACACCGGCTACAAGACCATGGATCTCGTGGCCGGGGAGATCATCAGTCGAATCCTGCTGCCGCGCCGGCAATCCACATGGCGCCAGACATACCGGAAGGTCGGCACTCGCAGCGCGCAGGCGATTTCGAAGGTCTGTTTGGCGGCAGCCATCGACCTCGACGGCAATCGCGTGCGCGATGTGCGTGTCGCGTTTGGAAGTGTGGCGCCCACGGTTGTTCGCTGCACCAATGTCGAGGCGGCGGTCCGCGATCGGATCCAGGACGATGAACTCGTCAGCACGGTTTCGGCGGCGCTGATCCTGGATCTCTCGCCGATCGACGACCTGCGTTCGACGGCCCGCTATCGCCTGCGGGTGGCGCAGAATCTGCTGATACAGTTTTTGAC